>Ga0209639_1000128_pt1 | contig 117498 bp, 78 predicted proteins | sample EPASupsiteHSE605_FD_187268 | JGI IMG/M metagenome (GOLD analysis project Ga0209639, IMG submission 187268) | Bioremediated contaminated groundwater from EPA Superfund site, New Mexico - Sample HSE6-05 (SPAdes) (version 2) | ecosystem: Environmental > Aquatic > Deep subsurface > Groundwater >...
TTCTCTTCATTTTTCCCCTTCAATACATGGGCTATTACCCCATGTGAGACAGAAAATATTTCACCAACCGTCCGTAAAGTATATGGTAAATGTTCGTTTTCAAGAATATCCACTAGATCCAGAATTTGGGCATTTCGACAAACATGTTTTTTTTCCTTCAATTGATTAGAAATTTTTACAGAAAGATAACTAGAATATTGTAGGTTAAGTCTCTCCCTTATTTCCAAAATTGGAACAGCATATGCTTGCTCAATCATGAGATATAACGAAAATAAAAAAATGAAAAATATAATTTTATAAATTTTTGTAGTAGGTTTAAATTTTTGTAGTAGGGTAAAATCATGGCCTATAATTGGTTATTATTTCTTCATCACACCACATTGATAAGAAAAACTTAGTATTATTTTCAGCAATATCCAAATCATTAACATTCATTTTTAAATTGTTCAATAATAAATGATTGCAATATGCAATCGATATTTGCATTTTAAGATTATGATGCAAACAAGCAGATTTGCAGATATTAAAGAAATTTATTGCTGATTGTTGCTTAAAAGTGAGTTGAGAACTAATTACTTCTTGAGGTGGGAGAGGATTCTTAAAATTGTTAATTGGACCTTGTATTGATTCTATATTTTCGATAAATATACCTTTTTTGCCATCCTTGATAATATTTGGTAATGGTTGAGGAGAGGGGATGAGATTATTATTCTTTCTATAAAAATATTCGTGATGACAAGGAAAATCTACTCCATATCTGCATGATAAAACAAACTTTTCCATGCATTGACATTTCTCAGTTTCATATGTTTCATTAAATAATGCCTTTTCTTTAATAGTTTTTAATTGATTATGAAAATTTCTTCCATTTTTAAGTGGTAGAATTTCAATTCTATTAATAATTGAATCAAATATTGCTTTCATTCCGGGTAAAAGGCCATGCATTCCATGAACTCTACTATTGACTTTTGAATGTAGACTTTCTATATGATTTGTACATGTTGGAACACCTTCTCTTGACCAGAGGCTGAGTTTTGGGAATAAATTGTTATTAACTCTTTCGATTTCAACTGTGTTATCATTTATTTTCTTAAAATATACACCTGTATAATCTGCAAATCTCCTTAAATGAGATTGTTCAATATTATTTCTTTTCAAATAATTACTAATAATGGAAACTATATAGTTTAGTTCAATTTCAAATTCATCTAATGAATATGAAAATAATAAATTATTCACTAATATTCCTAAGATACTATTAGTCCCGAAATTCTCTTGAAAATGCCGAAAACATAAATAATTCCTAATGTTATTATCAACAAAGAATTTTTGAAGACATGAATGATTATCACTTAATGCACATATATTATTGTAATCAATCACACAAACGGATTCTTTTAAAAAGTCCCAAAAAGTCTGATATAGAATGGAATTCTCTGAAACACCTATAGTAAAACCAATTGGAATACTCTCATTATTAATAATTACCAAAGGAATTGAATAAACATATGGAGATACTGCCTTGAATGATGCATCAAATTCAAAAATTGATGACTCATTAATTACTGAATATGCCCAATTAGCTATAAAGGTAAATGATTGTATATATTTTTCTTTGATTTTTTTTATATTGGGTTCTTCTTGAAATGGATTAATATCTTGTGTCCTAATATAAATGCTCCCAAATTCTTTTAAATATTCAATAAATCCATCCATTCCTTTTCCATATTTTCCCTCTCTTTTATATTTTCGTTTTGCCCAAATTCTTTGAGACACAAATCCTAAAAATACAAGTGAGACATTCTTTGCATATGATTTTAAATTTGAAGTCTCCAGTTTTGCTTTTCGGATGTTCTAATTCATAAATCTCAATACTCAAATGTTTTAAAAATTTCATTAGATATATCAAATTCCATGGATCATTATTAATAAACAATTTAACCATCTGTTTAATGTTAACAATATCCTTTCTAAAGCCTTGTTTTCGTGGAATCACCAAACATAAGACCATAGTGTCAATTTTTTACTTTTTGAAAACCATCGTTATTCGGCATATTTGAAGCCTTATCCCATCATTCTAAAAAAATCATTGTGTTCTTCTTGATCAAATCTATGGTAGGGAGCTAGAGCAATGCTTGAGCATTTGCCTAAGCCAAATTAATAGTGACTCCAGTTAAATTTTGTAAGAATTAATGAGGAGAGCATCAATTATTACTGTTTTGGGGTATTTAATAGAGGTAAATTGTTGTATATTCTATTCAAATTATGTCACTGCGAGTGGTGGAGCAATTCGTGTTACTGATGTCGAATCTGGATTGATTTGTACAAATTGTGTTTTTAGTAATTGCACATCGACTAAAACGCATGGAGCAATTCTTTTTGAAGCCAAAAGCTCATATGCTTATATATCGGAATGTTACTTTGAGAATTGTGATGCAACAGATACCAATGTGGCTGAGATTAAGTCTAATAATTCAAGTGTTCGTTTTATAACTATTGCAAATTGTGGAATGAAAAAAATGTGTACAAACCATGGGTTCACTATGTTCAATGGTAACCAAACAATGACACATTCTAATATTTCTAACACATATGCCAGCCATTTTTCAGGATTAATAATGAAAACTCCTCAAAATAGTATGAACTTGGGCTTTATTCACGTTTCTAATCATAGATTAGCTGAGTTTAATTATGGGTTTTATTCAATGCCTGCTGGTATAATGACTCAATATGTTAATATTATCAATAATAGTGTTGTTTACAGCCTTGTGTACTTATATTCCACAAATAATATTATTCTTAGTCATTATATATTTAAGAGTAATACCGGATCACTTTCATCTACAAGTTCATCATGGCCTGGAACCTGCACATACATCGATTGTATGTTTTTAGAGTCGTCATACCCCAAAGGATCATACGTGTCTACCATAATTAACCCTGTGTACTTAACAGATCCACCTACATATCAATGCCATGATTTTAAGAATTCTTCATGCTCTGAATCAATACGGGAATGTCCAACATTACTTAAGCAGTCAAATATAATCCTTATATCATATCTATCTATGTATTTGGTATTATGGTAGTTTTAACTAAAAAAATCTATGTCGATTGTTCTAGAGATTTCTAATCTTTTTACGAAGATGTTTTGTACAAATGAGTATGATGACGGCGTTGTTTATTTATTAAGGCAACTATCTTGTCTTTTATTAACGAAGGAAAACGAAAATCATGTAATTATCGATGTTGACGAGAATTATGAAGCTCTGATATGGATATTATGTAAATCAGTGATCAAATATGTTGATTTGATACCCAAAAAATCTTTTTTTTGGGTTTTTAAATGTATTGTGTCTTTGATATTATACTTTTTTGGTCAAAATCGAGAAAAATTGGGATATTTTATTAAGGATTATCCAAAAGTTTTTGCCAAATCTTATTTAGTATCTGTTATTTCAGTTTTTTTTCAGGGGGATGATTGTACAAATCAAGTGTCAACACTTTCATTATTGGTATTTTTGCACTTTCCATCTAATTACCATGAAAATCCCTTTTTTATATCTATTAATGAACTCGCTGATCCTTTTTTTCCTGGTTTATTCGAGTGTTTCCAGAAAACTATTCAGAAATGTATTAATAATACCTTTTTTCTTACATTATTGATGGAGAATTCATTATTCATGTCTTTTTGTCTCTCTTCAGTTAGTATATCATGGATAAAAGAACTCACTTCTGATCTATTTTCTGATAGAGACGTATATCACGAAGAACTTATGCTGAGGCTGTTTTATCATTTCTCGAAAGATTCTTCATATTTTACCAGTGTTTCAAAAGAAATCGATTTGTCTGTTTTGATTACATCTGTAATCACTAATATTAGGAAAAGAATCAAAGATAACTACTCGAGATCGGTTGTAGATATTTCGTTTTTGGTTTTGGAGACTATTGGACATTGTATCAACTCAATGAGCATTCAATCATCCGAAAATCTTTTTTCATTACTGAGATATATTGATAATATAGAGCATCCCCAAAAATTTCATTATATTGAGGCGATGCTATTATTCATTAATACCGTATTTTCTCAAAGATTAAGGTTAAATGTATCTTTGTTGTACACTTCAATGAGATCAATTGATTTGCTCCTCAAAATTGGTTCTCATGATGGTTCTATTAGATTTAGTGATATATTACACGAAATTCAAGGAATAAGTTGTTTTTATATTCAAAAATTATCTACACAAATGTCTGATGACTTTGATGATATGATAAAGACTCTTAAGCATTGTGTTGATACATCCATTTACCCAATTAATTCATTGCATCTACAAAATAATCAAAAAATTGAGTCTTCTCAGTCTTTAAAATTCTTCAAATTTGTGATTTTGATGGAGAGTAAGAACATCCTTAAAGAATAGAAACTCATGTATTCTTTGGAATGTATGGAGCGAATTGAGAGTTCTTCTTTTGATTATTCTTTTTTGGATAATAATTTGATTTCTTAGCCTGCTTGTTTTCGTTTGAATTATCTGAGGGAGTACTATTATTCTCAACATGGTCTTTTTGAGATGCTTTTAGAGTTTTTTCTTCTTTCTTTTTTTGTTCTTTGAGTAAAGCTTTTTTCTTGTTTTCATTTGCAATTTGAGTTTTAATATCAAATATCTTGGAATTATGGCTTGACACAATTTTTTCATTTTTGTTCTCCAAATCTTTATATTGTTTGATAAGAATATCCAAAAAAGTAATGATTTGTGGCGACATCTCATCAATATCAAACAAAGGGTTAGAAAGAATATTCATAATAGTATCTACAGTCAATCCTTCAAATTTAATTCTCGAAAAATAGCTGGAGAATGAACTCCCATACTTAAGTGATAGTCTGGATATAGCCTGAGCAATAAGATTTGGCTCAAAACTATAAGATTTAATTCCATCGAAAGCATTTTTCATTATTTTCTTCAGCAAATCAGCAGGCAGATCGTAAAAACTATCTTCAATTAGAACATTATTAAAGTTCTTCAAAATTTCAGACTCAATGTTATTAATAGGCATACCCCTTGAATGAACATCGGAAATTTTCCTTATCAAATACTTGGGTACTGGATGAGACTGAACATAAGAAAGTGCTTCTGACTCTAACCCGTCAACCTTCCATTCACGGGCCAAGTTAAGGATATCATCAGCATTAGAAATAGTTATTTTAAATGGTTTTCTGTGAACAGCATTAATGAACTCAGAAAACGAATCAACGGTATAATTCCCCTGAAATTCAATTTCATTATTATCTTCGCAATAAATACTTCTAAATGTAGCAGAAGTCACACAAAATATGTCAACATCAATTGAATAATCTTGGCCCTTGAACTTAATGATAAAACTTGGTTTTTCCATCATAACAAATTAAAAGTGACATGACTGACATGTGATATAAATTTAATGTGTATTTGGGTTGTTTTTTCTCTGTTTTTCTCAACAAAGAATGCTCATGGAAGAACCTGGGTCATGATATTTAACCATGACATAGACCAAGGAGGATATTTTAACAATTTTTCAGATGCAATGTATTCACTTAATCCCCATAAATATAGTATTTTTCAACTTATTTCTCCAGATTTTATTACCGATGGCTATTTTGAATTCTTGCTGGAGTATCCTGATGTTTCTGGATTTAATCAATGGAGACAGGATCTTTTGCCTTGGAATAATACTGAAGTTAATGATGAGAATGCAAAAGGATACCAAGGAATATCGATTTCATGGAACGCAAGTCAATGGGGAGGATTAGTTTTATCCAATAACTATTATTCGGCTACCTATAACGTGTCCACACTCCTTGATGGATCAGCTGGGCATGTTAATTGGTGGTACGCCATTGGCTGTATCAATCCTTCTTCTTTATATGAAGGGTTTATGCCAGGGCCAAATGAACTTGTTAAAAAAGCTTGCCTATGGATGAGAATTGATAAAATGGAGCTTTTGATTCCACAGTCCAATATTAATCAGAGAAAAAGAGTGCCTTCAATTCGCTTGCTATTTGCCTTCTGTTCTCTGTTTCATTAAACCTGCATTTTCCTTTTTTGAGCAAAAAAGAACTAATGATTTTTGAAGACCACGCTGCAAATCAATAGAATCCATCATTATATCATAGTTTTGAAGCTTCCGTTGTAATATATCATGCCTTGCTGTCGGCTCATTTGATCTAACTCGGAATACTCTGCTTGTTTGGAATATATAGACATTTTTATCTATTATTACATTTTTTTCTGATCTTAATACTTGATTTTCATAAGGAATCCTCATTCTTCTCAATATTTCAAGCTTCAAATCATGTATTGTGCTATTAAACCGAAGTTCACAAAAAATATCACCTTCTTCAAATTCCATTTTAACCTTAATATCATTAGCAAACATAATAAGATTGAGATCAAAGCAAGTTTGGGAAATCTCCCCTATTAAACAATTTATGCTCAATTGCTTCCCCCCAAAAAAAAACCTGGGCCGTAAAATATGATATTTTTCTTCTATTAACCTTTCTAGAGCTCGAACAGGTTCGATACTGGAGATATTTATTGTTATTGGAATATTAAAAGAGACCTTCAACATTTTTTAGTGTCAAAAAAATTATCAAACACATATTATAGAAATTCCTTATTATTAAAAATTATTAATAACTGAAGTGTTTGTAAGAGTCCAATAAAGTTGCCATATAACCACTGCCATTCCATGGAAACGAGTTTGAAAGAACATGATTATTTCTTCAGAATTTTGAGTATTCATAATTTTTATTTGAGGAAGTTTTCTATTTGAAATATTTTAAACAGATTGGTCATAATATGGCTTCACTGGAAAATGTGCTTCATAAGAATTATATTCTTGATAATTATTTATTGATTGAACACATTGGTAAAGGTTCTTTTGCTAATGTATGGAAAGCTCAACATTTACAAACAAAGTGTTGTGTTGCATTAAAGTCAATTAAGAAGGATGTTATAAATGATAAATCAAATGATAGGCTTGAAAGAGAAATAAATCTGATGAAAAGCTTTAATCATCCTTATATTATTGAGTTTTTTGAAATATTCGAAGACCAAAATCAAAAATATATTGTGATGGAGTATGCAGAAAAGGGAAACATGAAAGATTATGTAAATAAGAACGGAAAATTGCCCGAAAATTGCGCAAAACATTATTTTTTTGAGATTATTTCAGCGATCAAATACTTACACACTGAGCATAAAGTAGCCCATAGGGATATAAAGTGTGAGAATATTCTTATTGACAAGTGTAATAATGTTAAAATTGTGGATTTTGGACTGAGTGCCGTTTTCTCCTCAGATAATCAATTAATGTCAACAACTTGTGGCTCACCTGCATATGCATCTCCTGAAATGATATGCAAATCTAATTACACATTCAAAGCCGATATTTGGTCTGCAGGAATTTTTTTATATGCAATTTGTGCTGGTCATTTGCCATTTGATGATTCCAATACAAACAAACTCCTCCAAAAAATACTGTATGCAGAAATCACTTACCCAGCGCATTTTAGTAGTGAATTAATCGATTTACTAGAAAAAATGCTCCAAAGGAGCCCATCCAATAGATGGTCAACAGAGGATATTCTGAATCATGTTTGGATGAAAAACATTGAATTTGAATCAATACATGTTTGTTTTAACGAAATGATTGATGAAAAAGAATCAAATCTATGTGAAGAAACTATTAACGAAATGAAGCAAAAGGGAATATTATATCAATCAATCACTCCTTCAAGTATATTAGTGTCAAGCTCCCTATTTGCAATGTATAAGATGGTGAAAAAGCAAAAACAGAAGGATTATATTGAAAACAAAATGTTTATTACTTTAAAACCAATCCCATCTTGCATTTTAAAACAGAATTCTAAACAATTGGTAAAACCACATATTCATGCTCATACCAATAACCAGGGAAAATCCCCATGCATCAAAACAAAACCAGAGATACGAATAAACTCGATGATAAAACCTAAAAAGACAAGGAGACTATCAAAACCAATTGACCTTCCAGTTCTTTTTTTTTCAAACGAAACAGAAAATCTTAATGATACCTTATAATGTTAAAATATTCATTGTATGACTTATTTATTCTGTTAAATATCTTTCGGCAAGAAGTGCTGCTTGGCAACCAGTTCCAGCAGATGTGATTGCTTGGCGGTAAACCCTATCAGCACAATCACCAGCGACGAAAACACCAGGCACTCTGGTTGCAGGGGTACCATTAGTGACAAAGTATCCTTGGGTATCGCACTCAAGAAACTCACGAAAAACTTCTGTTGCTGGTTTATGTCCAATTGCAACAAAGAGACCATCACAATCTACCTTTGTAACCTCATCATTGTTAACATTCTTCACTAGAACTCCTGTAACTTTATCCTCACCCAAAACGTCTTCAATAACAGAATTCCACATCATTTGTATTGTTGAATTGGCAACCTTCTTCCTCATTGGAACACTAGCGCGGAGTTGATCTCTCCTATGAACAAGTTTGACAGACTTGCAGATTTTGTTCAAAAACAATGCTTCTTCAGCTGCTGCATCACCACCACCAACAACAACTACGTTCTTTCCCTTATATAGAGGGCCATCACATGTAGCACAGCCAGAAACTCCTCTTGACATCAATCTTTTCTCATTCTCAAGTCCCAAATATTGAGCAGATGCTCCTGTAGCAATGATCAAAGCCTTGGTAAGATATAGTGCTCCTGTATCTGTTTCAATCTGTTTTGGATTTTCCCTAAGGTTGGCCTTGGTCACAAGTTGATACCTGTACTCAGCTCCGGCTTCAGTAGCTTGTTCTTCGATTTTAGAGACCAATTCTGGACCAGTACCAGCAAAACCAGGGAAATTCTCCAATTCAGTGGTGCCAGTAAGTTGACCACCTGGAGTTTCTCCATGAAGTACAATGGGTTTATAGCCAGCTCTTGCAATGTAAAGAGCGGCTGTACTACCTGCAGGACCACTTCCAATGATCAAAATATCAACTTTTTCTGCTTTGCTCCAATCCATTCCCTCGGACATAGGTAAAAATGAAGTGATAAACTGCCCTTGGTTTTGAAGAAAGCCAATTGAAAAAACCGCATAGATTTCAGATAGAATTGTGGAGGAAACAGCATTATTCATTGTCTTTCACAATAATTATTTCAAATCAAATATTTTTTGAGGTGATTAATCAATATTGAGTACACATCGATTTCATATATAGAATTATTTGATACTAAAACGATGAACAATCAAGAGAACCAATTTGACCCTATTATCTCGACGATTTCTAAGCCCTCAATTTCAATAGTTGGTTCAATAAACACAGGTTCTTCTTTATCTTTCATGCCTTGATACAGGCCAAGCACCAGCGGGGGAAGCATTGGCCCACAAAATGCTAACATATTCCTCATTGTAAAAGAAATAGAGGTTGTTTGGTTCTCAGCGAATTCGCTGTATTCAGAGAGCGCGTTCTCAAGAGCCGAGTTTGTTGACGATAGTTGATTAACTAAATCACTGTTTCGCATCGAGCGATATTTATTCGAATCATAGTTGAACTTTTGGGATGATACCAAAACAGCAGCGGCGCTATCAAAAAGAATCTTATTCTCGTTAGTTTTTGATGTGCCTGCAACAAGACAGCTATTAACAGTATCAAAAGCCCCCAGAACAACATCATGCGTCGTTTGAAGAGAGCGGCCGAATATCTCCTCTATATCATCAGAGGTCGTAACAAAGTCCATAACTGAAATTTGTTAACTTTACTTATCAAACAATTTTAAACGGCCACATATATCGGTTTGACATACCAATGAAAGGAATTGAAGAATATGATAAATTTATACAGAATCTCGAATCACTTTTGGACTTGTATCCATTCAAAGGAGAAATTGGAGTCGAAAACGAATCTGAAAAGTCAGACGATTATTATTCTGACTTGCATCAGAGGTTGGATAAATATCCAATTCCTCCGTTGCCGCCGGTAACAACTATTTCCAATCCTCAATACAGTGAATATACCGATTTTTTGATAAATACATTTAAAGGAGTCGAATCTGTTGTAGCCAAGCAGTATGCTGAATCTGATTTTGCGAGAGAAACTCCACCAGAGCCCACTATCATATCCAAGCTTTATGAAAGAATGAAAAATGATCCCAAGATTATTTTATACAACCAAGGGCAACATGGGTCATTATCCAACGTAATAAGATCACTGTCTGATGGCTCCACTCTTATTATTCCAAAAGGAACATATAATGAACCACTTGTTTTGAACCGTTCAATTACCATTGTTGGTGATGGTGCTGTTCAAATCCGCTCATCATCCAATTCTGATACTTTGTACTGTACTTCAACAAATGCAATTATTGAAGGTATTACATTTCACTTTGCTGGCAATAATTCCTTATCTGCAGCAATCATTCAGGCCGGAGAAGCCCAGTTTATCCGATGCAGTTTTATTGGAACACATGCACCTTCTGTTATTGTGAAATCTTTAGCGAAGGCAAGCTTTTATTCATGCCAGTTTAGGGACTCTGATGAAAAAACTCTTATTGTAACAGAGAATGCAATTGCTAAATGCGTTAAGTGTATATTCACCCAAGGAAAGAATGGTGGTGTGTACCTCCAAGAAAAATCTTCAACCCTATTATTAGGATGCGAAATCGTGAATAATGGGTCAGACGGTGTGACAATTTTGTCTGAAGCCTCAGCAATTCTAAGAGAATGTTCAATAAGTGGTAACAAGGCAAATGGTGTAGTGATTGCTTCTTCCTCACAACATATTGCTTTACGAAGAAATGAAATTTCTAATCATGCAAACGGAATAGGTGTAACAATTACAGGAAAATCAAAAGTGGTATTTTCTTCCAACAACTGCCATTCAAATAGAATGTGCATAAGACTTAATGATTCTTCACAATTACAAAGTGTCAAAAATATTTTTTCAAATTCTCCTGGTCAGCCTTTAATTGCATTATTCAACAAAACTTCATTTATTTCAGAGCAAGATGAAATGCAAGGGTCATGTACTGATGCAATACTATTGACTAATAATGCCGTCTTAGAAGCGACGAAACTTAAGATTCATCATATTGAGAAATTTGGGATTAGCGCTGATTCTAATGCTTCTTTAACTATATCTGATTCTTTATTTGAACATACAGGTGATTCATTCTTTAGATTAATACAAAATGCTGTATTTAATGTGTCAAAATCTGTTTTTAAAGATATCTCTCCTAGTATTCAGAATGAAGGTGTCTGCGTTTTTTATCACTCTACATCAGGAAAGTTTATCGATTGCCAATTCAAAAAATCAACAGGGCATCACCTTCTTTTTGGAAATTGCTCTGGGTCAATTTCATTTGAAGCGACTTCTTTTTCTGGTTCGTCAAAAGCCATTTCGATGATTATTGGGCAATCATCCCCATCATTTTCGAACTGTACATTTAATTTTACAAATGACTCTGCTGCAATCATATCCGAGTCTTCATCATGCCCCAAGTTTGATACATGCTCATTCATTGGCAATGAATCCAATAAGAAATCCACACGTGGTGTGTTAGTTTCAAATGGGGCAACTCCAATTTTCAAAAACTCTAGTTTTACTAAATGCGGGGCTGGAGCATCTATTGATAGTAGCGACCCTACATTTGAAGATTGTTCATTCACATTTAATAATGTTGGTATAGAGATTCTAAATGGTTCAAAACCTGAGCTCAAAGGAACAAAGATTCATTCAAATCTGAAATGTGGAGTTATAATTACTAATTATGGAACATCTCCGCGTTTTTATGAATGTAAGATTTATTCTAATACTCTTTCGATGGGAGCAAGAGTCGCAGAAAAAGCTACTCCAATCTTCGAAAAATGCTCATTTTACGAGAACTATAATTACCACATTGATATTAGAACAGCTGCTTTTGCCAAATTAACAGAATGTAGTTTTGCTATGAGCTCAATGGGCGTCGGAATATTTGTCGGTCCTCAACTTGATGAAATTAGGAATGGACAAACAGAAGAACAAATGGGGCTTGCTTATGTAAAAGGATGTAAAATTCATGATGAATCACAAACAGGAATTTTTGTTCATTATGGAAAGGTTACCATTGAAGAATGCGAAATTTTTGGATGTCTAACAGCAATTAGGATGGAGAATGCTAACTCTCAAGGTACAATTACCAAAAACCATATACATGATAATGCACAAGATGGGATTTTTATTTTAGATGGTGTTGCTTCAATTACAGAAAATGTAATTAGCAATCACAATGACTCGGGAGTAGTGTTTTCTTCAGTATCCGTAACAAAAAATGATGCCAAAAACAATACCTTTTCTGGAAATAGAGTTAAAAATATCGAAGTTAGAAACTAAAAGACAATTTATTATATTGTTATCTATTTTTTCGGAAAAATGTAAGTTCTTGGATAAGGTCATATATACTTGGAAAGTCCTCAAATGCCAAATCAGGAATTTTGTTGCTTTTCACATATCCCATAAATTCTTCAAATTCAAATTCATTCATTGATTCATAATCTAATAATACTGCTTCATCAAAGCCCAAAGCTTTGGCAATATGATATGAGAACACAGCTTGAGAATACTTATTTCTGGGAACAAATTCATATACTGAGTCGGAATGAGTATTTATCAATGAGAAAAAATCTTTGATATCTCCATTATCGAATCCCGTTGGAGAACTCAATGGAGGATCCAAATATACTAATGGTAGTGAAAGCTGGCTAATGGAATCGAGCAAAATATTATCATCAAATTCAGTTTTCACAAACATGGAAGATAATATATCAGTAGATAATATCTTTGTTAAAGCAAATGACTGGTTATAGAGTAACACAGAGAGTCTATTTGTAGTTTTCTTTGGCAAAAAATCCACTAAAGTATTGTGTGATCGTATGAAATCATTCGTATAATTATTCAAAACATCTGATATTGGTTGATTATTTGGAATGGAACATAATACTTGGTTTTGAAGTTTAATAACTCTGGGAAGAAATGATTTTTGGTCAACAGTTGAAAAATATACGAGGAAATTTATATATCCCGAATCGTTATCGAGTGTAAGCCTCTGATTTGACAAAGATGATAATAATTCGGAAAATCCAAGGTAAGGAACATGTTTCAAAAACGCAGAAAACGTCTTCCTTTGAGAATATGGAATAAAAACCAAAACATACCAAAGTAATAATACATTTGATTTCTTTTTTTGGTGGTAATAGGAAAAAATTGAAGAGTTTTCACCAAATGTAATATATGGAACTGATCCAGGCTCGATAAATACTGTGTTTTTTATATGAACTATTGCATTTTGAATTCCATCATTCAAATTATCATTTTTCAAAATCTCATTCAAATACATCCTTCGAACATTATCAGTTCTTTTGTTAAGAGGAGACAAAAGAAAATTCAAAAAAGAATACCAATAATCTCGGTGTTTTGATGAATGAAGAAAATTATAAGTAATCTGATACAATAAACACTCATCATTATCAGAGAATAGAAAGATAATCATATCATTTTGAAAAAAATCTGAAGGCAATGTTTTCCAAAAAAGAGTTTTAACAACATCTATGATATTTGCATCTAAACCAACATTCCACTGTGGAATATCCTCAGACTTAGGAGAAAACTTAGATAAAACCTCATTATATAAATCAGAAAATATTGTCTGCCAACTTATTGATTTTTGAAGAGAAGATAGTACAAGAAAAGTGGAATCATTAGCCAAATAAGACCCAAATAATCTAGTATTCAGAAATGATGCCGACAATATTTCTCCTAATTTGTGATCACAACACTCAATTGCATGATTACTGCTGCTTAGCAGTTTAATCAAGAAGAAATGATACCAAAAATGTGATAAAGGAACTAAAGAAATATCATATTCAATATTTTGCACATTCATGTAAATATTGTGAATATTCAACCCATTGATCCAACGGTACCTTCTAAACATTTTCATAAAATCTGCATAGTTATAAATATTCATAGAAGGTTCAAAAAAAATTGGTAACCCAAGAAAGCAACGCTGATTTAATACTGAATTATATAAATAAACCAAAGGTAATGTACTTATAAGCTTATTAGCAAATCGAATATCATCAATAATTTGAGACTCTGGAACATTGGTGACAATTTTTTCACAAATCCCACCAATAAAATCCAAACTGTGGTTATGATTAGAGTCGCGAGTATATATAAAATTATTTAAATCAAAAATAATTGAATAGTACTTGGGGTTTGTTAATAATCGGAAAACATAAACATAGACGCTTAGTTTTGAGCGATCATCCATACCTAATAATAAATCTGATTCGAAAATATATCTATAAAAATATTGAAAAGACACACCTAGCTTTTGTTTGAATAATATTATAACCATATTCTTAACAAAACTATGTAATGATACAATATGTAACCCATTAATATTTTTGAATCTATTTTGAAAATAATCGAAGTGCTTGACACCAATGAAAACATTAATTTGGAACTTCTGGAAGAGATCTATTAATTCTTTGCCTTTCTCATGGAAAAAGTTCATAAAACACATATTAAAATATGGTGCAAAATATGGAGATAATGGATCAATATTATTAACCATAATATCCGTTCGGTTGTGATAAAAAGATGTCAATAAGGAAACATTATTTAAATATTTACAGTTCACATCATCAACATAAAATGCAGGCCATTGAAGAGTTGACTGTATTGAATTAAAAGAAGAATTGCTATATATAATTATTACAAAATGAAAAGAGTGACGACTATTATTGAGAATATATTTCAAATACTGGTCTATCTTATAATCATAAGCACCGCATGATACAAGAAGAACCAATTTATTACTTTTCTTTTGAATGCTTTTTTTAAATGCTTTCTCATTTTTAATTAATGAAAAATTTATAATCTCTGCTACATTTGAAACTCGTTTTTTCAATGAAGATTGCGTTGTAATTACACAATGAAAACACTCTTGGTTCAATAACATAATAAGTTTCTTAGTAATGGAATCAGAATTCTCTTTAAAGAAATTGACAATTGAACAAAGTTGCGATAATGAGTCAGAATCATTGTAATTAAGAAAGAAAAAAAACTTTTGAAACATAAAATCAACAGTAGAAAGACAATGTAATCCATCTATCCTCATATATGACAATTTCAAATCATTCTCAATTTCATTGCCAATTGATTTGATATCATATTTTTCTTCGAGAAATTGGGAAACTTCATTTCTAAAATACACGAGAATCAAAGATAATATTTCAAGAAAAGTATAATTAACAACCATCATATCCTTAAAACTGATTTTAAGCTGATTACTTTCATCAAATTCACGTGAATCAACAAATATCAATGCTTTCTGATGGCAATTCATCGGGATCAAGGTAGACATATGATTCAGAATAAAAATACTTGATTTTAGTTCATCATTTTGATAGGAAAAATGAGATAATTTTTCGATTAAAACATCAGTAGAATTGAAAGCAAAACCCGAATTTACCATATTCAATACATTCTTATTCGGAAAAACTGTAGGAAATGACCCAATATAACTCGGAAGATTAAAGAAAACTTTAATTGTGCTCAATGAATGATGCAACAAGCTCGTTGGGACATAGAATTCAGAAAAGCTATAAAGACAATTGAGAAATGAAAAATACTCGATGGCCGAAGAATTATCAGATACAATGCAAAAAATACTCAAATCATCATTTGAGTTAAGCCAATTTTGAAATTTCTCTTGGCAAATTAATGAAACTATTTGTTCTTTATGAGGGTTATCGAAAGCGCCTGAACAATTTGAAAATCCCTCTCCAATATCTTTCTGTTTGTTTTCACAGCTAAAAATACTATGAATACCACTATCTGGAATTGATATTTGAGTAATTTGGGTAACGAATTCATTGAAAAAAACATCTAATCCATTAGATTGGATTGTAACTTCCTTTTTGGCACATATAACTGTCTGCAAAAGTTCATTTGTTTTGTAAATAGGATAATCTTCAGATGAGATAAACATTGATCGACTTAAAGGATAGGCATCTAGCTTTCTGGATGTAATTATGATTATTGGTATGCTGATTCTCTTATCTTCTTTATTTCCATATTGAAGTCCATTTTTTATGATTGAATTTAAATATGAAAGTCGAGAAGACTCATTACAGTTTTCAACGAAAGGATCAACCAATAATAGACAAAACTGAATGTTTCTTCTCTTTGAATAATGAAATGAATTAATTATTGATTCCGATATAACTTCAATCGAAGATTTATTTTCGAAATATACAGTAAAAACTTCAATATTGTTACAGACAGATTTAATCAAATCCGATGAAACGAGACTTCCGGTGCCTTTTTGGATTTGGATAATTAAACTTTGTTTTGTTTCTACAATATATTCTATTGCATACAGTTGATATAGAAGTGGGGGTGTAGCAAAAGATTCAGGCCTATAATTGAGCCTATTCCAGTATCTGTTACACAGAAACTTATAAAACACATGACCAAAGTCCATTGATTCAAGTTTAAAAAACTTCCCATATCCAATAATCTCCTTTTGATAAGAGCTTAGAAGATGATTTTTTTCAAAAGGATTATTTGGAATAAATAAATTACTAAAAAAACACAAAACAATCATGATAATGATTGATGTTTGAATTTCCTTAAATGACAACCCATCTTTAGATAAAATTCCAAGGTTATAAGTGTACAATGTTACAATGTTTTTAATCTCATTAGTATGATTCATTTTTGAATCGAAATTCTTATCACGCATCCACTTGAATGAATACAACACTATTTCACAGAATGATTCAAAGAATTGAGATAGTTCATTTTCTTCAAAACATTTGAAAACTTGGTGTTTGTGAATTATTAAAAACAAATGGTGCTTTAAGAAAATTTCATCAAAGTTTTCAAAAAAGCCTATTTTGTGATCCATCGAAGTTGGACAATTCCGATAATCATTTTTAGCCCGCGTTTCAAATTTTGTACTGTGAGGAAAACTATTATTAAGGGATAAAATATTTGAATTCGATACATATGAGTTTAGAATGTTAGATAAACATTGCTCCGAGAAAATGCGATTGAATTTAATCATTCCAATTATTGGAACATTTGAATTACTGCTAATATTATGTATAAAAGAAAAAGCAGGACTCATATTGGTATCATCAATAAAAATTATACATGAATCCTTATATAATTCAAGTTTGTTCTTCATACCATCTATTGTATATCTTGAGTCTATTTCTATTAAACCAGCATTTTTCCCAGCCAATTTAAACAAAGACATTAAAAAATTGATATCAGTTGTTTTGCCACATCCTGATTCTCCATATACAAAACATTCAATATTACAAAAAGCTCTAAATAACATTATGAGTAACTTCATAACTTTGAAAGTTGTTAAAACATACTGCGATATATTAAACAAATTATTATTTTCGAATAACAAAGAGGTATTTCGGTGATTATAGAAACTATTGGTAGGAGAATATTGATGTATTGATTTGTGCAAAACCCAATAATTAGGAATTTTTTCCATTTTTGTTCTAACAATACTCTCATCTAAAGAGAAAATATCTCCTTTTGTGAATTGAAACAAAGGAGAATTAAATAGAAACAAAGTATAAATTTTGGATAATTCCAACTCATCAATATATTTTTTCTTGTCTGAAATAACAACACCAATAACTTTAAGCAGATCAATCTGATCATTGAATTGTACATCTAATGGAATAATCTGAATTGACGGAATAACAGTTCGAAGTATTTGTTCTGGATTACTAAAAACCTTCATAATATGATTCATAAGAGCTTCTGAACTATAAGTTGATACAAATCTATCAATAATAAATAATGGATCGTCAAAAATATTTTTTGGATGTATTAATATGAAATCGGTAAATCCACATTCTTGTGGCAAACACAGTATAAAAAGGGATGATAAAAACAATACAATTATAGAAAATGCAATGAATTCCGTTGTTCTATGGCTATTTATCACATTGTGCAAAAATTTCAATATAAATTGTTTTAATAATAATAAAACTCTATGTGATTGTATTGTTAATAAATCCTTTTCAAACCATTTCATTGATAAACAAGACATGATATCCAAAATTTGAGGCTCTTTTGTGAAATAAATGGCAAAAGAATCAACAAAACAGTGTGAATATGGAGATAAATCATGTTCCAATAATAAATCTCCAAAAGTCACTTCATGTATATTGCTATTGCTGAGAGGAATCGGAATGTTGTTATTATCATCAAGTTCAATTTCAAATGGAAACTCAATAATTAGTATAGGGCAAGAAAATTGATTTATAATCAAATCACCAGAAAAGGTAAAATAATAATTAAACATTATACTGTGAAACAAGTATTCCCAAAAGAAAATATGAAAAGATAATTCTTCTGGGAGAACTGTTAATATAGAATCAACATGAAATATTGGCGTCAAATTTGATCTCGAAATAATAATCTTATTAGTTATTGTTGGAAATTTAGTTGAGATGAAACCTGAACAATCCCTATGATTAGAGCTAGAATAAACGAGATGAATATTAGAAAAACTTTTTGAAGAGAACAGGCGGCAATTCTCAATGAAATGATGATGGCTTTTATCAGATTCATTTTCAAAAGGGTATTTGTATCTTAAATCATAAGAGTATTGGGGCTCGTTTGGCAAATAATTATGAGAAGAAACAACAACAATCTTTGTATGGCTATCTGATTCAGCAAAAATATCTATGAAACTATCAAAAACCCTTTTTTGTTCAATTGAAAGATATTCTGGATGAATAATAAACACTACAGTATCTTTTTCAAAATCCAAAAACATCATGTATGAATGAAAATCTGTGTTTTCATCACAAAACAGAATTTGGTTAAAATATGGTATAGATTTCCCAATTATATCATATAAAATTCTTGGTAAAACATGGAGACAACATTGAACATTGTTAACGATGACAAATGCTAATGGGAATACGGATAAAATACTCACAAGTTGAAAAAAACAAATATCAGAGTTGTGAATCATTGATTGTGGCCGAAAATTCATTGCCTTCAATAAAAGCGATTGAACAAAAAGAATGGGATGCTTAGCTTTCTCGCATTGGGACAAAATCAATGAAAAATCTAAGAAAGGAAACAAATATCGAAAAGATATTTCCAAAGATTGCAGACTCGAGAACTTGGATAGTGTATAAACAATTTGGCTGTTAAAGAATTGGGGCTTCAGTTCTTTTTCAATATTCTTTTCGAAATAGTTCCAGATTTCTTTTGCGTCAGCTAAATGGGATATGATCTTTTGTATTGGAGTATTCAAGCATATGGAAGTGTCAACATCAATTGTTATCCCAAACTTGTACAGTTTTTGGACAATCGAATAATGTTCAATAAGGTATTTTATGTTATCAATATAAACTTTGTCATCTTTGGATTTGTTAATTTTAAGAGCAGTTAATACCTCTTTGAACACTCCAACAGATATTGTATAATATAACGATTCTTCATTAACATATATAAGAAATAACTTTGGATTTAGAACTAATCTCACTTTCTTGCAATTCAAAAAGCAGAATTGCTGAGACACCAAACTCATGATTTAAGTTTTAAATCCTGAAATGTGATGTAAAATATTGTTTACATAATCGTTCACATTACTAATGGAAAGAGGAATTGCAAACTTTCTTAATAATAACTCGAATGAGATTAATCCAGCCAAAGTAAGAACGCCAGCAACCAGCGCTGTTTTGGTTAAAAACTTTAATAAATCCCCTCAAGAACAATATTTGGCACTTGCAACTACGTTTTTCCTGACTCCTGATATGATGGATGCTGTTGATAACTCTAGCGGTAACGAAACCCAAATGATTGATTCCAATAATCCTGATGTTGAAATTGCCCCCGAAACTAGATGTATATGTACATTAACTCATGGTTCTCCATTAATGATCCAGTGCGATTCTTGCAAGAAGTGGCTCCATGAGGACTGTGTTCATTTAAAGAACCCCAAGGATGCCAATCCATTTATATGCATCTATTGTCAGTATGAGATGGCCAAAGCTGTTAAGCAATTCATAAGGAGGAGAATATTGAAATTGAATTCTGAAATAAACAAATTAGAATGCGACCCCCACTTTAGCAATAAAATCCAGTCAATATGGAATGAAATAACTCTCATAGCAAAGGACACTCAAAACATTTTGGATAAAATGCAGTCTTTTCTAAGCACATCCGATGAATAAATGTTGGTTTTTATTTAGTAACAATATGATTATACTTGAAAAATTCTTGGATGGATGATGTATCAAAGCCAATCGAAAAAACCCTGTCAAACATTTGAGGGATTTCATCAATCTCACAGGGGAGAATGACATACATTCCTGGAAAACAAATTGATGGGGTACTATTAAACCTACTTTGGCTAATAACAATTTTACATGATTTGTCACAAAATGGAATCATAGAGGATGTACAAAAAGCACTTACAAAAAAATCTTGTGATTTGGGGTTTTCTTGAAGAGTTTTTAAAAACTCTTCAATAAACTCATCAAAAAGAATCCAATCAGGAGATGCACCAGTTTCACATGCAAAATCGAAATGAATGCGATCTTTAAAATCAAACCTGTTACATTCACTTTGCTCGAAATTATTTTGTTCTTCGCCTGCCTGTATAAGAGTCTCTTTAGAAAAACCTTCATACCATAATCTCAATGCTGGTACTTTCATCTGAGCTTGTGATATAAACATAAGGAATTTTTTGTAGTGTCGACACTGACGACTGTCTTCTTCATGACAATTCGAATAAAACCCTTCATGTATCCATTTTAAAACTTTTTTATGTTTTGCAATAATGTCAATCCACTTTGGATTAATAATCTGATTGTATAAATCATTAATATCACTCAAGCCTATGAACATTCCGGCTTTTACATTTTTCCTAAAATCTCTTATCAAATCAGGTTGAGTAACGGTAAAAAAATCTTCAATCTCGGATTTAGAATATGAATTCAAGTCTTTTTGATACAATATGGAATAAACCAAAGGATGCAATGGTGGTATTTGGTAATGACATCCGGTAAAACCAATATGAGAGAGAACAATCCCAAAACCACTCCAAATGGCGCTGTTTCCATTGATGGGAACAAAAAACTGTTCATTTTCATGAAATAATAAGTTTTGAGCAATCAGTTCTTCAAAATAGCATTTAAGATCATTTCCAAGAGTAACACAAGAGTATTGGCTTCCGTTAGTAATGAGCTTATCAGGATATGATTCAAGAATATTATCCCGATTAACATATAATGGATAAAGATATTGATTCCTGATAGGATCAACAATGCTTCTCAAAATATGAAATGTAGATAAAACTGTTTTCATATCAAAGTATTGACTTACTTCAAGATTAGCATATGAGGACTTAATTTCCATTGGTTGTTGCCATTGAATATACTGAACTTTGCCATCAGCCTTTCTTTTATTCTCAAAGCTTTGCAAAAATGATGGGAGATAAGAATTATTATCCTTATTCCATTGCTCAATAGCTGAACAGTATTCATCTTGAGTTATTAAACCATTCAGAAAAAATGGTGATGAGGCATTTATGATTCTGCTGGATCTGAGTTTACAACAATACTGTAAGAATGAATAGCTTTTCTCATGATCACTATAAACATTTGCTAGTGATGATTTTTCGATAGAGTCAGAGTTTTTAAAATGATTAATAAGAATTGGAATGAATGACAGATTCGATTTTTCAATAAAGTATGCGAGGGGATTTTTCTTAAAGCAATCCATTGTTGTCAAAGAGTGTCGTTCTTTTAATAAAAATACAATGCCTTCCTCCCAATTTTCATAAAATGCCATGTGTAAAGGCCCAAATTCTCCTTTATTAGATGGTGGTAATTTTAAAGCTGATATTATAGAAATAGCCCGATATTTTACGGCCATAGTTCCCAAACTGACTGTGATTTCTTGTCCATTAACGGTCACCAATTCTTTCCGATCATTTGTAAAAGAAAATCCCTTTGATTTATCATTTGTCTTGAAATTAGAAACATTATCAGTTCTGATAAGATACATTATATCATGGCTAAAGTAATCATAAAAGTTCGCAGAGCTCATTAAACTGAACCTCAGGCTATATCCACAAATTTTACAAACTTTATTACTTGGAAATCAATTTTTTCCCAATTCTTAATACAATAATTGAGATCACCAAGAAAAGTATTGATACAATTATTTTGGTTTTATCCATGGGGGCACTCTGCTTGACTAAAGAAGTCCCATTCCCATTGACGATTAACTCCATTTCATCAAATTGCTTCATATGCCTTATTAAAAAATCTTGAGAATTCCATTCAATAACTTCCATTTCATTGGATGATATGAGAATATTTGTGAATGCTAGTTCTTTGTTAACTGTCCATATTTCGAATCCTATGCCATTAATTTGCATTTCAAAATCAGAATATGTGTCAAGAATCTTGGCTTGAACTTGAGAGCAACAATCATTCTTTTTTGGATGATGAATCACAGGAGCCATCCATTCTCCATAAAAAGCTTCATCCCACGCTAACGGTTGTTTGATTTCAATAACCTTTGTGGAATATTCTTCATTAATCTCATGCTTTGCACCATTATCCACAAGCTCACTATTGACTAAATTCTTAATTTCGATAGGGGGATCAAAATCTCTCTGTAGGTACCCTCTTCTAATTGGTGTATTATCGAAAAGAATCTGGAAAAAGCCATTAGGACGGATGATTAAAGTGTACAAATGAGATAGAAAATCATTTGGGAAGCTTGGCATATTTTTAAGCGTGCTTTTAAAATATAATCCACGTATGGCATCATATGTGGTAATAATTAACTTGATACTCTTGTTTGGGCCGCACCTATCTGGTCCGAAAAGAATGGAATAGGGCGTTTCCTCATTTAGAGTTTCTGGATTAAAATTTTCATCTGAAAAGAGCTTAATATAGGCTCCACTGCACGTGAATGAGTGTTGAGCACGAAATTCATATTGAATGATTAAAGACTTGTTTTTCAATGTAATTGGATCAACAAATTTATAAGATACCCCATGTTTTGCATTCCTAGATTTTAAAACCATGGCCTTTTCCATAGGTCTTCCTTGAGGAGAAAAAGTTTCTTCGATTGTGCAAACCCCGGTATGGTTACTCGCTTTAGTACTAATCCAATTCAAAGGAGAATCGAAATTTTCAAAAAATAAGATTCCTTTCATTGAAGTTAAGCTTATTGTTACACAAAACAGTATCATGATAAATATTTAACAAATATCAATTCTCGATTGCTGTTGATATCAATGAGTGCAAAAATTGAAGCTTTGAAAGTAGATCAGGTATTGCTGGATTAGAAAATACCGTATCGCATTGCATTTTGCACTCGGGGCAAATCAACATATCATCTGTATGTTTTTTATGTGATTTGCATACAGAATGACCACATGGGACAAATGACATTGGTTCTTTGACTGGTTTCAAACACTCAAAACATGTATATGAAGACTCTGCAGCTGTTACAGCTGCATCGATTTTCTCAAGAGAATCTCGAAGATTTTTTTGTTGTTTCTCCATCTTCCTCCTACGTGCCTGGGCATCCATGGATTCCAGTTCTGTGTATTCAGCACGAAGTTTTAACACTTGATCTCTTGCTTCAGCTTCATCTTTGGTCATTTGATCTATCTCAATCTGGAGCTGTTGATTATCATTCTTAAGCTGTTTAACTGTATTCAGGTGCGACTCTGGAACTGCTGAATATTCTGCAATTTTGGTTTTAGCTTGTTCAATCTCAGCTTTTGTGGTCTCAAGATCCTTTTTTGCTTCTTCGGCTCTCTTTGAAACCAGTTTATGTTTCTCTGTATGCCTTTGGAGTTGGCTATGAAGCAATCTTGTTTCCATTTCTCCTTTTTGTAATGTTTCAAATACATCATTTCTTCTTTGGGTTGCCTGTCTGGTTCTCTCTCTCCAATCTGCAATGTGAGTATCAAATTTGCTTTTTTCAGTTTCAAGTCTTTGCTTAGTTTCTTGTAGCTGTTGCTTGAGTCTTGTGGAATTAAAAATTAATCTATCCAATTGTTGTTGTTTTCTTTGTTGTTCAAGTTTCAAATCTTGGCTATCAGAATTAAGCTTATTTGCTAAATCCTCCATGGTAATCTTAAGACGCCTTATCATTTGTTCTTTAGCCTCATTATTTTTCTTCAAATGCTTATGCACGGACATTTTGAAATTCATATTTTCATTTAATCTATCAAGTTCCTTTTTTTCGTTTTCTAGTTCTTGTGTTAGAGACTCAATGCTTTCATTCAATCTGTGAAGTTGTGTCTCTTGGTTCTGTTGATCAGATGTTAACTTTTCATTTTCTTTTTTTAATGATTGAAGCCTATTAAATAGTTCTAAATAAGGAGCTACTCTTTCTTGAATGGAATTAAACACTGCTTTGGCATTATTTAGCTGAAGTGTCAAATCTTGTTCATAAGCAGCATCTCCTTGGCATAATATTTGTACATTTTGCATATTTCTATTAATAACGGAAATATCTCTGATTAGTTGCCTCTTAATAACACCATTTTCAAAAAAATGGCGCTTTACGCTTTGAACCATTTGCTTTTCATCTTGATTGAGGGCTGGGTGCTCAATGATTTTATCTAAAAGATGCAAAAATACCGTATCTGATGAAAGATTTGATGACGACATAATAACGAGATATTTTAGCCTCAGGCTATAACCATAAAACTTTTGAGAAATTTATTTAACCCCAGATTTTTATTGTCTTTATAAATTAAAATTTGGTTCAATTAAATAATGTTTCCAAGTCTACTTTAGAGATAATTTTAAAAAGTATTTACTAGTATTATGACCCAAATATGATAATCTGAAATATTGGGATTCTATATGAAATGGATTTGTAATGATTGTGTATACTTGATGTTTGGGATGCTTCAGGGCCAAAAAAGCAAAATAATGTTGAGAAAAATTCGATTTGAAAGGAAGGAATGAGAGTGAAAGATACATTGATTAGTGTTCCTGATCCGATATTAGGGAAATCATGATTTATAAAGGTATTACGAACTGTTATAATTCCAGAACCCAAGATATAAAATAATGTATTCTGATTTTGATTGACGATTGACTCCTCTATTGTGAGATTGGCTCCATTTCGAAGGTAAAAAATCCCTCTTTCTGGACTGTTATTATCAATGATATTTATTTTGGTTATTTCTGCCTTGTTCCTATTGAATCCCAAACATGAATACTCTGACACATTGTTATGGGCAAATGTAGATAATGAACACTTATACCCGCTTGGCTGATAAATATCCATTCCTGACGACCTGCTGGCAGAATTCATGCTGCAATTGTAATTATTAATAAATGTATAACCATAATCAATCATCAGTGATATAGACCCTATAGTTGATTTTGAACAATATGAGACAGACTGATATTCAAAACATGTTGTTTTTGTTACCTTAATATAACCATAATGGTATGAAGCTGCAAAACATGAATTAGCACAACAAAAAGAGATATTCACACTTTCAAGGGATAAATGAAATGCCCCTCCCGCTCCAATAGATCCAACATTATAGAAACCTGAATTTGACATGTATAAACTTCCAACATTTGTGGCAAAATAAAGAACCCCTCCATTTAAAGCTGAACTATTTATTCGAGTAAAGAAACAGAAACTAATGTTAGAAATAGTATCAATACTATATTGAGATCGTCCAGAATAGATGGATTCATTGATACAGAAACCCGATGAGATAAAAGGTATCAAGATGAATATCATTAACAAATGGATAAAAATTTCTGATAAAAAACGTCATTTTTACAGTTATTGAATATGGCAAATCTGTGAAAAAGAATGATGGTGATATTATTATTCCAAATTCCCTATGTGGATGTCGGAAAAAGGGTTCACATCGATGAATATGAACCAAACGATAAATGTCAATCGTCAATGTTTTTCTGATATGATAGACACAAACCATATTACTACAATGTTTTAAAAGATTTTCGGAAATATTCATAATGATTAGAATCCTTCTCATTAAAGAGCTTTCATGGTGAATCTAATCCAGTTTATATCTAATCTTAAAAAATCATGAAAATCAATAATTTCCACAATGAATATTATTGAAATTGGATAAATCCGCCAATAATATAAATTTTGCTCAAGCAAAGATTTGAAAAAAGTCAATATCATGTTAAAGAACTCGATGATTCGGTTATTTTGGAAAAAAACTTCTTATTCAAAAAATTGTTCTGACAAGAATTAAATGACTTCACTAATATGCTTGATGCCGACTTTAGTTACAAAGGAAAACCTTTTGAAGGGTATTTCTTTGTAATTAAAAACCATTCTGATATTATTAAGGTATCTTTTCCAAAGACAGTTCACCCAAATAGTGTTGGAACTAATCCAATGCTTCTATTCAAATCTTCAAATCGTGGCTGGGTGGGTTTTTTCTCAGGGAAGCCAAATGATTATATTCTGTTTGAATTTCTTCAAGAACCAATAATTTTAACTCACTATTCCATTGGGTCATATGACGGCCCCTGCAACTTAGAAAAGTGGAGGATAGAAGGGGCCGATGCTGAAGATGCTGAACAATGGACTGTTCTCCACAATCAAGAAGAGCCAACTGATTTGAAATATGGATATAAAGCAGTCACATTCGAATGCTCAAACCCAGGGAAATTCAGGTTTTTAAGGTTGGTTCATGTCAAGAACTATGCAAATACACGTGGGATTCATTTAGCCAACATTGAGTTTTTTGGAAAGTTTTCATCTTGTTAGTCACAATAAACAGCACATGAACAAAAACATCTTTTATTTTCTGAGATCAATAATATTTTCCATGTTCTCTTCGAATAGAACTTGTTTTGCAGCATTTGTGAGCTCCCTAACTGTACGATGTTGTTGCTCCTTAAGAACAACTCCTGAATTAGTTACTAATACTCTTTGTTGCAAAAAGTTCTTAATTGAGATATTCAGCTTCTTGGTTTCAACAACAATATCATCATTAATAGAATCATCGACAAGAGAAAGATTCTTTCTACATTTCTCTTCCAAAATGGAAATCTCTTGGCCGAAATGTTCAAACAAGCGTTTCTCTTTTTCTGTGAAAACCCTATTGTTCTCAGTTAAACACCTATTTAGTCTCTCCTCTTCAATTTGCTTCATCTTTTTATACAAAACTTGCGCTTCATCATATTGCTTTGACTTGGCTAAGCTTACTGCCGCCTTATCAAGTAAAATCTCTTCGGCTGATTTCATTGATTGCTTTTTAACCAAATCAATTTTTTTCTCGATTTCGAAATCAGTCAGTCTTTTTATATGACTTTCTCTCATTTGCACTAAAGAATCATTGATTGAAAAAAGAATTGGCTCCCCTCTTCTTGAAGTAAAATCTTTAATCATCATTATCGTTTCCCTATAATTTTTAATAGATGCTCGTATAAATTCAACAAGTTCTTGTCGGTTTTGATGCAATAGCTGTTGATAATCCAAATCTCTTTCTATTTCAATCAATTTATTCAATTCTTTGCTTTTTTCGAATTGACGACTTTTAATTGCTTCTTTAATTTGATCCTGGAGATCTTTGATTTTGGAATCCATAAAAAATTTGGGAAAGGGGTTTTTAGTGAGAGACTTTGCTGGCTTTGTCTCGTAGTTCTTTCAGGGTTGATGATAAAGATTGGTAAATTTGGACTGATTCTGGGCATTTATTTTTCATTGTTTCCAAAAATTGCTCAGATAGAGACCATTTGTTTTTTTGGTGACCTAATGATAATAGCAATGATATGTGATCAGAAGCTGGTTCCAGATTTGATTCATGTATTAATCCCCATTTATTATCATAGGTACATATTTTCCATCCATTTGGATCCTCCGCTACAGATTGAATAATAGTGCCAGCTTTTAATGAGAGCATATATGGGTATTGAAATGATATATCATTTGATATCTTATAAAAACTTGATATGGTATTGCCACTGTATACAAGGAAGGGATTGTCGGTGAAAATTTCGAAAAAATGGTTAAATACATGTATGCAAACCGATTGCTGTACTCGGCATTCATCATAAGCCTCATTAACACTTTTTTCGGGAGCTTGAATAATCGATGGTCCAATGCATACAGATATTGCTTTGTTATTCATCATATTAATAGAATCATGTTCAATAATTCTCCTAAGGTGAGAGAAGAGAAAATGCAAAAGCACATAGTTAGAAATAGGAAGTGAGCGGATAACTTGGCTAATAAGTGGTGTCTGCTTTTCTTCATCAAGAGATGAGATTTTCTTCAAATGTTCATAATTAGAGGCCATGAAAAGTGGGTCAGGTAGTGATCTGATGTATTGTTTAATCAAACTTGTTGTTGAATGAGGATCAGTGAAGTCAATTGGCAAATTGCGATTGATCTGATTCATATATGATTCAATCTGTATTGATGATCCATTCAACCTATAAATTCCTTCAATTTTTATGCAATAATCTTCAATGTATTGAAATGCATTAGGTATGAAATATGGTATTGCAAGAGGCTGACTAATATTCGAAGGGTTAACTTTCAGGCCATATGAAAGTGGTTTCTGAAACACTGTATATATGGTTTTCTGTCGTATTGCATCAACCCATTTCTCCCTTTCAGAAAAAGTCGATGACCTAAACTCATATTCAGTCCTGGTAACCATATTTGATGGCGGAAGGTGTATCTTAAAATAGAAACCACTGTTATCGCTTTGGGCCTCAGTTTTAACCGTAATATCAACCAATGGCAGACAGCCTAGCTGATCTTTCATATCATTACTCTTAAAATAGTATAGGAAATTCTCATTGATAACAAAATACCGCTTCTTCCAACTGCGGACTGAGCCACCTACTTTCTCAAAATAGCCATCAAGACTTGTGCGTTTGGGATCAAGTGGCGTATTATTCATTTCGATTTTTTTTATGAATTGATCAAACATTTCTCAATATTTCATAGCAAAAATGGTTGGTAAAGCTAAGAAAAACTTTGTGTCACAGTTTGTAATACAACGATCATTTTGACGTGGTCAAGAAAATACGGTTATTCTCAAATTACAAGCGGTTTCCACTTGGCCGACCTTTCTTTAATGAGTGTTGAAGAAAATACTGCTACTGTTCCACAAACCGAAGTTAAGGCTGAAGAGCAACCACAAGAACAACCACAAGCACGCAAGATTTCTCGTGCTGAAAAGAAGATGAGGGATGTTCTCCTTAAGCACAACCTTAAGCAACTTGAAAACGTTACCACTGTTACCATGAGAAAGGCTCAACAATTAACATGGACCTTCTCCCAACCAGAAGTTTTCTACATCGACAACGTTTACGTTATCTTTGGTGAAGTTCAAAGCCCAGATGCTGGCCGCAATGCTGTTGACTCCCTTAAGGAAGTTGCTAAGGAAGATGCTCCAGAAACCGAAGCTAAGGCAGCTGTTGTTGAAGATGAAACCCAAGTTGATGCATCCGGTCTTGAAGAGAATGATATCACAATGGTTATGCAACAAGCTAACGTTTCCCGTGCTCGTGCCGTCCAAGCTCTCCGTGATGCCAAGGGCGATATGGTTACAGCTGTCATGAACTTGACAATCTAAAAAGCATATTCTGCTTAATTTTTGTGTCGGTTTAAAATTAAAAGTGACATAATGAGTTTGGTTGAGGCTTTTATTAAGCAAGCGGAGCTCTACAGGAAAAAAAACAACTATGAAACTGCGATCAAGTTTTACGACAAGTATTTTTCATCTGCAATAAAACCCGAAGAGGTACTTTCACTTCAAAATGCTGTCTATTATGTGCATTATGCTATATCTTTGGTTGAAAATGCAAAGAAGGTTGGGAAACCAAATAATTATAATGAAGATGACTTAGAGAGCGCTGCTGAGTATTTATTGACTGCTAGAACTGCTTTCCTAAATTTATATAAGGATGAAGTAGATATTAACGATTTAGTTGATACATTTGAATATCTTGGGCATATATCATTGATGAATAACCAATATAAGCTTGCTTTGGCCGAATTTCGTGAAGGATTTTCGACAGCTTCAAAGAATCCAAAGTGTTCATGGAGAATTAAATTATCTCTGCTTCTTTTAATATCAACTGCACAAGAGCACCTTGAGAAACCCCGTGAAGCTATTATTTCTTTGGATCAAGCATTATCGATTATTGATGAAATGCTTAAAGGAGAACTTGAAGGAAATGAAAAGAAGGATTTGCTTGAATATAAACAAGAATTTGTCCAAAAGAGAACCCAACTCGAGGATGATGCCAAGGAACAAGATGAAAACAAAGATGTGCTGAATAATGCTGCAGAAGAAGAAGATGAAGAAGAAGAGATTGAAGAAGAAGAGGAAATTGAAGATGATGTTGAAGAGGAAAAGAATGAAAAACAAACAGAAAATCATCCAACAAAGGAAAAAAAGGAGATCAAAGAGCCCCCAGGTATTGAAAAAACATTGCCATAAAAAGAGATTTATTTGAATCATATTACTATTGTTTTCTTAATCATGAATGGCCTGTTTGACTGGGTTTCTCCAAAGTCTTGAACAAATGAAGGGAATGATGATTTGAAATCACGACCTTTTTCCGAGAATCTGTCCCAGAAAAAGAAACAATCCATTGTGATGTTGGTTGGATCTGCTATTTGGACAGTAGAAAAATTATTTGGAATATTAAAGAAAGGCTTTGAGCAAGTTTTATATGTTTTTCCATTCTTCTTTGTATTTCTATTGAGGCAAGTTTTAATTGGGTAATCAGTTTGACTATATGCCATAATATAAAAACCATAAGCTTTGGTTATGGAATTATCAAATGATAAAGTAAATATTCTATTTCCTTTTGTTGTTATGTTAGTAATATTAATTTTGATTTCTGGTATTGATGGCACAAAATCAGGATAACTTACTTTATCAAATGTTTTGTATGCCACCAAATTCTCTAATTCATTATATATTGTTTTTGAATCTTCTATTTTCAATCCTGATGGAACCAGTTTCTTTAAAAACTTCTTTGTTCTGTCACCAGCATATGGATAGAAATAGACTGTTGAAGTATTTGTTTCATCAATTACTTCACCAAATGTGCCTTTATATGGATAGGATAGATCATAAGGAGAAGGAAGGAGTATAAAAACTAAGCATACTAATAGTGATATTAGTAATGGAATAAGAGCTGGCACAAACTGTTTATGGTTTTCATCTTTTGTTGTGTCATTATCTTGTTCTTCAAGCATGTTCATTTCAATTGGTGAATTTGTCACATCCTTATCATTTTTTTCATTTTCGGATTGATCATCTTCGGTTTTGTTTTGAGCACAACAAATCAATAATGAATTGATACAATGAATATTATCTGCTGTAATCAGAATTATAGGTATTAAATCTGCAACGATTCCCTGGACAATGGATGTTGCTCCAAGGTATGATTGAATTGTGGTAGTGATTGTAAATATACACATCATTGGAGATAAGAAACATATCAAACAGGTTAATGGGAATTTCATTTTTTCTGGAATAAGATGAGTCTTAATAATAAGAATTAATAAAAAATTACAGTATAATGTTGGATAAAGGATTAAAGCAAAATCTGGAAGAGTTATTGATAAAATAATACCAAATATGGAATCCCAAAAGACTTTATTGTAAAGATAGGATTCAGAGGTAATTGTTTTTCGAAGAAAAAGAGTAAAAGAATTACTGAATGATATAATTGAGATACCAGCAATCAGCCCAACTGTTGATTTGGAATATGCACAACTATTCAATTTGTTAATAATGATTGCAAATACAATATTAAAGGAATATAAAATAATTTGATCTAAAAGCAAGTACCACATGTTATGATCTTTATCAGCAAAAAATGAATTTGCCGCTAACAAAGTAATCCCTCCAAAAACAAAAATTAACATTGTGGTTGAAGTTTTCATTGTAATAACAAAAGGCCACATTCCAAGTGAGGTTATTGTGCTTTCTTTTTTATCCGGAGAAAACTTGCTGAGAAACTCATAAATCATGCTCCCTTCCATCTTCAAATCATCAATAGGACCTACTTTATCTCCAATAGTATGATAATGAGCTGAAGCTCCTGTCCATGCAATTTCAGCTCCCATTAACCCCTGTTTCCTATATGGAATAATATCAGAGAATGCTCCAAGTACACCCAAATCACGGAGAAATGATACAAAAGATGCTGTTATTGCTCCTTTAACTTTGGAGAAGGTTCTCACAACAGAAGAAGAATTTCCTGTCAAATAAGATAGGATAATTGGGGCTTTCGGTCCATTTCCTTCTAAATTAAGCAAGTAGCCACTTGGATTAAAAGTATATACATAATTAATACTACCATCTAAAGCCCCTTCTTCATGTCCCAAAAGGACAAATGTAAGATTGTATCGATATGTTTGAGGTTTTTTAACAATGGTTCTTAGTAGTTCCAGCATTAATACACCACCCAAACAATCATCATAAGCTCCTGGACCTGCTTGATGGCTATCCATATGTGTTGATACGGTTAAATTGAACTCAGGGTTTTCCGAAGGAATATTAATTACAACTGAAGTGCAATTGTATAGAGTATTATAATAGGTTTCATGACCCCAATCATAAATGAGATAGGTAAAATTTCTTTTTGATTCCATTGTCAAGTTATTCAAAAAGGAACCAATATGCTTAAAAGATTCTTTGTAATGCTCAGAACCAACATATCTAGGCTTTGATCCAATAAACTTCCACATCTCATATGCATGAACATGATCAATCTCTGGGTAATCAGAATAGTATCTACCACATATTACAGCATAGAATATCCAATGCATCAATGTAAATAAGAAAAAACCAGATATGAAAACAATGACAGTCTTATAAAAAACCATTATTTAAGTGATTTGGGGTTGAATTAACTATTTTTCATAAATTTATTGAAACTTTTATTTCAAATGTTTCCTGAATACACCAAATAAACAATTCTTACGGTATGAAGAAAAGATGAATCAGAATTGGCAATTTTGATTGCATTCTTACAGGCACATTATTTTGAGAAGGAGCCAAGAATGAACTATTCACCCTTAACCACAAATAAACCTCATTAACAGACCCGTTTGGCCCAGGGAAACAATTTACTGGGCTGGGACAATTCTGAGTAGACCATGAGGTGACTTCTCTTGTTCCAATAGAATAAAACCATTCAGTATTGCCGGCAGATCCATCCAACAATGTTAATGTTGTTTGTGATGATTTCACAAGGCCGCCAAAGTGATGAGTTGCCCAAGATACCGACACTGGTGTGTATCCATTCGCTGCTGTTGTTCCCTCATTTTCCAAAACTGGATTCTTATTCTGTATCCACCAATTTGATCCATTAAGCTGTGGATACTCTAGTAAAAACTCATATTTCCCATCATATTTAAAATCACTACCAATACTTCCGAGGATACTGTATCTGTATTTGTCATTAACTGAAAGCGCTTGGGTGGGACCGCTAAACATATGACCACTCTTAGAGTTATGATAAAATACAAGTAACCACCTCGCACCACCCTGTTCCTTAATCTTTAGTGTTGAAGAAAAACTAAAACATAACAATAGATACAACATTTTCTTTGGGGAAATCCCAAAGGACATCCCAAAAATGATGGAACAAAACGAAGAAGATACTGATGTTTCTCCATTAGTTTTACAGGATTCTGAACAAAAATCCACACACATACATGATTGGAGAAGCATAATAAGTAGTGTTTCATCTAAAGGACCCGAACAAAGGGCAATATTTATTGTTTCTGTTTTTCTATCTGTTTACTTTGTAATTTTGCTTCTCCATGCAATTATTAGCAAAAATACATCGTTTGTGCCTATTGCTTTTATCCAATTAATGCATTTTGTTCTTTTGAGCGTTTGCTTGGTTACCGATTATTATTATACACTTGGTGCAGATGAAAGTCACACATATGGATATAGTAGAGTCACCATTGTTTGTTCATTTGGCGTTTCTTTGACTGTTATTCTTTTCGCGAGCTCATTATTGCTTGAAGCAATGAAAAAGTTTCTTTCATCTGCATCACCAGATATCACCCCATCGATTGAATTACCATCTTTCAGTGCAATTGGCCCTCATTTTGTGGCATTGATGGTTTACTCAATAACATTATTTTTGTTACGCTCACATTCATCCTCCCCATCATCCTCAAGAGTGCCTCATTTGAATGCTGCTTTCTTAGTCAGCTTATCTGGAACAATGCATTCATTAGCCCACTTTGCAGCATCTATTATTCCATTTCCAAAACTTCCAGATTCCGTGGCTGAGCAATCCGGACCTCTATTCCATGGACTTGTTGCATTATTTATCATTGATTGGGCCAGCAAGCTTATAGTTCCTTCATTTCTTGTGCTAATGCAGGCCACACCAGAACCACTACTTGAAGTTGTTGATCCAAATATCGGAGAAACTGTGATTGATAAAATGATAAGGGAGGTATCTCATTTTGAAGGAGTGCTTGAGTGTAAATCACCTCATTTCTGGGGCCTTACATTTGTCGATTTTGTTGGATCTCTTCATATCAGAGCCAAAAATGATGCCAATGAGCAACAGATTATCGCCCAAGCTCATGCTAAATTTGACCCTATCATATCAAATTTCACGGCCCAGGTTGAAAAAGATCATTGGGACAGGATCATCCAATCAACATCTGTAGCAAATGAAGAGAACATATTATAAATGAATTTTTATTTTAATCTGTACATTTAGAGTGATAGAATGATAACAAGATTCCATTTGAATTAATCAATATTTAAATGTAGTAACAAAATATATCTTAGAAATAGAATTTTGTATAAACAATAAAATTGCCAAAAACTATTGTGAATTAAAAAAATTCTTATTTAACAAGAGACTATTTTATTCTGTTTCATCACTTCTGATTATCAATAATAAAATAATATCATTTTTCATTTTCAATCTAATTTTCTTTTTAATATATTAACATGTTCCAAAAACTGGTAAACTCATATACTTAAGTTGAAAAACAAATAAAAATAACATCTTTTAATGATACTTCAACATTAAATCAACATAAAGGATGGAAACTATGACTGGGTTTCACAAACATGCTAAGTTTCATTGCCCCTCAAAAAATCACCTCTTGATTCATACGAATTATTTTTATTAAAACCTTTTTATTCACCAAAACAAGTATTTGGTTCAATTGCTCAATCATTTTCAAATCCAATGAACTACTCAATTAGATTTTCAGTGAAAGTATCCATTTAATTAATTGAACCATCAAACAAATATGAGAGTTTATCACATTTTTGGATCTTCTATGATTCATTAAGAAAAAGCACCCCAATATTTGAACTAAATACGGAATAATGTATTGAACGGGGTCAATGTTCAAATAATATTTCTATATAAAACAAACTCAGAATTACATTAGATATCTACAATTAACTCACAACTCATTGAGGAAGAGGGGACTGAGAAAAAAATTCAAGGTGAGACTCTCCACGTTTTAATTGTGAAATTTATTGATCGCTCAATCAAATTTCACAATGAATGAAGTTTTTCCTGTTTTTCAAATTAAGAATGTTAGAATAACTAAAATAATCAAAAAATTTAGGGAAAGTGCATTTTTTTCATGTATTGATGATGGAGAAATTGATTTGAAAGAGGATAATGAACAATATCAAGAATGTTTTTTGGGTAAAAACCCAGAATTATTCGATGAATGTATATCTTATTATTCTAAATATCCCAAAAAAGTATTAGAAATAATTACTTCTTTAGGTATAACATTTTTTAAGGCATCAATTAATTTCTCCAATATTAGATATGCAATATTTTGCGTGCAAATTCTTGAAATTGCATTTAAAAACGACCAAAAAATTGAAAATGCATATTTTTCTGGAAGCAGTTTTGATGAGTTATGTGAATTGTGCGTTGATGAATTGACTACAGACATTATGAATTATATGATTAGATTTATTATGCTGTCTCCAATGTCAATAGATGTTTGCTTATCATCAGGAGCATTCTCTGCTCTATTCTCATTGACTGATATTGCCAATCAGTCGCATGAGATTCAACAATTGTTTTGTGTATTGTTTCACCATGTTTTGATCAGGATTTCGGAACCTGAACGACATCAAATTATTATTAATCTTGTTAAAGAACAAGCTTTATGTTTATTTAATGTCATATCTGAAGAGATCATCGATCTATATCCCAATGTTCTAAGGATTATATATCAATCAATGTTATTAACTGATATGAAATTCTCTTTCTCGTCTTTTATTAGCGAAGGCTATTTAGATGTTATGCTCGGATATTATGATTATGGTTTATTTAATGAAGATATGGGTTTTCAAACACGTTCAACTACGGCTTCATTGCTCGAAATACTTACAAAAATTGGTATTTGGGATGACATTATCAAGACACATATGAATCAAAGATTTCTAGTACAATGGATCAGAAAGAGATATGACGATGCTCCTAATAGCATAAGGAAAAAATTTATGAGAACCATTACATATTTGGTACTTTATTCACCTTCTAATTGTTTTGAGTCATACATTGAAGGTTTTTTAACAATCGCGATTGAAGAATTTGTTCAATCAGAATACCGAATGAAAAAAGTCGGATCATTGTATATAATGGCACTATGTTTATATATTGATCAGAAGTATATATCAGAAGTATTTTTGAGTAATTCATTGATACATCAACTTTTGGTTTTTTTAGAAGATGAAAAGAGCCTTGATTTTGTCGAGTCTGTTGTATTATCAATATATAAAATTGTCACACTAGTTTCTTACTGGCCCGACTCTACCAGAATCAACTTTATTTCTTCGTGTTTTGATGATCATACATTATCAATGATCCACAGCATTTCACAATCACCTGAGTATCCAGACAGAATCTCTCGACTAATATATAAAATAATGGATATGATCATTTAATTAGTTAATGGATTCCATGATGGAACCTTCCACCCATGATCACTTGCAACTCTTCTGTAAGCTTCGAAAGCATCTTCAAGGCTGTATTTTGTTTGATTACGGAAATCAATCCTTGGATTTGAAGCAAGCATTTCAGATGCGATGTTAACCATTAGAGTCTCAATATCATATAGACAATTCCACCCACTTGAAGTCAAAACATCGGTGCAAAGAGAACCACCAATAGTTACTCTGCCAGTATGGAAAGCAAAACGAGGCTGAATAACACGAACAAAAGGTGGATTCATTGGATAATCCTTTGGAAAATGAAAATTCATTTCAACATAGTCTCTTTTGTAAATTTTGTTGTATTCTATCAGATCTTGGTATAGTGGATTTTTCTCATCTGTACAATAAAGCCTAACTTCCCAAATCATTAAATTCTCATTTTGTGGAAATGCGACAAAACCCAATTTTTTGGGATCAGTGATTTGTATTCTTTGATAATCAAGCAAAAGCCTCAATTCTGATTGATTCCTGGGATTAAAGCGGTTCTTAAGGATTTTTAGTGAATCGTCCTTTTCTTCAACAGGTGCTTCAACTTCAATTTCTTCGTCAGATGAAAGAATAATAATATCATCGTCATCATCGTCAACAACCATCTCTTCTTCCTCAAAAGCACCTTCAATAATATCCTCTTCCATAAAAAAAATTTACCAAACTTTCTTTAGCTGACTAATGACTGATCCAGAATCCCCCATGATATTTAAGAGACAGTGCACTATTATTGGTATTTTTATGCTCTTAGTTTTGTATGAAACATAGCAGAAAGGAATCAGAGCAACAACCCTAACAATGAACTGCCATGGTGACCAGAAATGGTAAAGTGAGAAGAGAGCAGCATTCAGAATTGGAGCATATATCCCCATCCATTCCATTCTTGGAAGTAAAAATCCCCTAAAATATAGCTCTTCTACTATGGGCAAAGCCAGGCCAGTTACAAAAACCATAAAAAAAAGGGCTATTAGGAGCTGTGTCTTATTATATGGAGAAAAATTATCACTTAGAACATACCATGAAGGAATCCATGAGAAAAGACCATCTTTTATATATTTGCTGATAGGATTTCCAATAACAAATGAAAGAATTGCCCATATTAATGTGATGGGAGTATAAATGAAATAATATTTCATTGTTACATTTTCATTATATTGGATACCAAGGCTGATTGATGATTCTCCGTAATTAGATTTACTATATTGTATTATTGCACCTAGTTCAATGGGTATCATAATGACTATTGCCGAAATACCTAACCCAACAATATTAGGCAATTTCCAATCAATCATCAATTTTGCCGCAAAGCCATATCCAACAGCAACAAGAGCTCCTGGAATCAGAAAATATGCAACAAGAGCATAAATATTGCGGATTTCGTTTTCCATTAATACATTATCAGAAAATACAGTAAATATTAATTTGAATATAAAACGATAATTTCTACCGAACGATAAGGCTTTCAAAAAGTGGATCTCGATTAAATAAACCAGTTAAATAAACTTAACAAATACTAGAAAATAATCGTCCATTCATGTTCTTATCCTTGTATCTTTCTTTTATTCATTGTGATTCTGCTTTGAGAAAAATATCTGTGTATTACAATGACACTAAGAAGTCCTTTTATTTCATTGAAAATGTATATGATTCGTCTTCGCCAGCAAGGGGCCTTTATCAAGATAAAATCAACGAAACCGGTTGGGGAGATTTGCAAATTGAAGGACCAAGAATGATGGATGACTCTATTGAGTCGAGAGCTGCTGGTTTTGCAGAGGCTATTTTAACGGGACACCTATTGAAGCCTCACATGAGGAATATTTATTCTCATCTTTGCCAGAATTTTATTAAATGCCCCGGAAATTATACAATTCCAGAGGATATAACTAAACTTTTTAAGAATAACTATGATTGGACAAGAGAAACTGTAATGGCGTCTCCATTAGATGATCCTTATTATTTCGCAGCTCACATGATGATTTACCAGATCGATGGTCTCGTTGAAGGATATAACTATTTATATCCTAACGATCCTATTACTGTATATGATTTATGGACATATTATGGTCATTCTGGAATATATGATATTGCTAGATCTTTGAACATGGCTAAAAATCCTAACCCAACCCCTATCATTAGGAGAGGAACCGTTATTGTAGGACAGACAGCTCAGCCAGATGATGTCTATATGGCTCAAACTGCGTGGAGGTCTTATGGCGAAGCACAAAGGCTTGCAAAAAGGTATAGAATTCGATATTCATCTCATTTTAGCTCAGTTGATCGTAGGTCTCTCTCTGGTTACCCATTCATGCTCCACTCAGATGATGATTTCTATTTAACTGATAATGGATTGGCAATAATGTCAACATCTATTGCTCTATCAAATGAGTACATAAAGTCTGTCAAATATACTCCACAAGGTTTTCCATCATGGTTTAGAATGATAGTTTCCGCTCAATACTCTCATAGCTGCGAGGACTGGTATCAGCAATATAGACCATCTCCATTCTATGGTGCTGGTATAGAATATGTTGTTGTTGATATCAAAAAGTTCAAATACAAACAAGGTTTTGATGATGAGTTTATTTATGCTGTTGATGAAATACCTGAATTAATTGTCGGAGGAGATGTTACAAGTAGGATGAGGGATAGGAGGTTCTTTGGATCATATGATGTTCCATTTTTTGAAGATGTGTTCAAAAAGGCTGGATATACAGTTTTCTCAGCAGAATCGCCAGATCTTTATAGCTATGAACAATCAATTAGGGCTAAAATACTTCAAAGAAAAGCTCAATCATTTTCTGATTTTGAATCAATGAAAAAACTCATCAGGTTAAATGACCCTGCTACTATTGAAGAACAAAAAGGATCAACTGCAAATGCAATAGCAGGTAGACTTGAACTTGTCAGACCTATGACAGATGCAACATGTACAGGTGCTTATGATGCAAAAGTCACATCTGTTGGGAGAATGCTCCATATGATGTGGGTAGGACAATCAGGTGCTTCTCATGATGATCTTCCCAAGCTTTATCTTGACCATTGTGATCCATGTGATTTTGAAGCCAGAGAAGGCATTCCATCATATATGGCCAACGACTGGGTTCATAATTATTTTGAAATAGAACACTAAAAACCAATTTATCATTTTTCCATTGTACCTGATCCAAGATAAGCATCAAGTCTATCAAAATCACTATCCTTTATTTTTACCATTACAGAAACAATGTCAGATAGCTTGCATTCCAAATGTGAGGATATCTGAGGGGCACTTCCTTTGTACATTATAAATGGAGGAATAAATATACTGTGTTCTCCAGATCTATGAGATAGTAAAGCATTAACTAAATCTCCAATATAATGGTATCCTCTTGTAAGAATATAAAACAATAGAGCATTTCGAATTTCTAGAGGTAAATAATTGTTATCCGAAGAAATAATATGAGTAAAAATTTTGGCAGACAAAGTCACAAACATTGAAGTATTTGAGGAAGAAGCGAGAGAAAACACGCACCAAGAAAACTTTCTATCAAATATATGCCATTTGTTTTTTGATGGATCAATTAATTGATAAAATGAATATTGTTTCATATATATTCCGGTCATAGTAAACAGATTGAGCGAATCATACCATTCTTGAATAGTGTTAGCTTTTGGAAACCCTCTATTAGACACATATGTTGTACCATCATTAAAATCGCACACAATCTGAATTGAAAAAAACTTCTGATTGGAAAATTTTGATGTTGGGGCACATGAAACAGAGATTACCGAATCATAAGAATAGTTTTTGATCTCGGTTTCCAGATATCTTGATGATAAAAACTTCTCGCTTTTCTGTCCGGCAATCCAAGAATATTCAAAACCATCGCTCACATACATTGACATTTTGCAACTTTTTGGAATACCAGGATCAAGTATTGATGAGAGATACTTATTCAACTGACATCTTGTATTTTGAACAGGGCAATGATTCCATCCATTTGTGACGTGATTAGCAATAGAAAAAGAGCTATTATCTTCCGGATTTGTCATGCAAATGCAATGTACTTGAAATTGTGTTGTCTGAGGAGGAATGACAACTTGATGAAAAAGAACCAAGTGCCTAAGTTCAATTTTGCTTATTGTTTTAAAAAATAATGATATAACCTCAGGAGAAGGCTCTTTAGTCACACCTGATTGCTCAATCATTGACATTGCCCTATTAATAATGGAAGGAAGCCCGTTTTCGCAAAAAATGAATTCTGTATCATTATGATATACAGATCCGAAAGAAAAATGAAGATTCTCGTTCTTCTGTGATAAATACATTGGCAGGGCGCCTAAAAACACTATAATAAATCTGCAACCATGTATTGTCTCCAAAAAACTCTCATTAAAAATACTCTGAGATAATTCCCTAAGGAATTGAATGGGAAGGGAAAGATCAAATGCTAAACAAACAATTGATGGAGGATGCTTTGGACTCCCCGTAATTACCACAAAATCTTGCGAATACACTTTGCTAATAGATTCAATAAAGTTTTCTGGCTCACATATAGGGCAAATGCCATTTTGAGGAATGAGTCGTGCTTTGCAATGTGAACATTTATCAACGCGTGGAACCGACAATGGAACTTTCTTGGGTGACGGAGAAGATAACAAAAAACCCCACAAGCGTTCAGACGCTGGAGACTTGTTTGGGTATATAAAGCTGGCACTTGGATAAATTAGTGCCATAAAATTTGGATGACTCTTATCTCTCGTGAAATCTCATATATAGAGAAAGAGTTTCCGGATTATGAATTGCCTTTATCCATGGTAAATAGATTTGATGTGAGAGTGTATAAAGAGAATCATAGAACATCGATTGTTGCATTATCACATCATTTTATTGGGTGTTTTTCTCAAAAAAAATATGGGGGTCATGTTAAAAAGTATTATTATGTGCATTTATCTAAGGTTAAATCTCTTTTTTTTTCTGATAGGAGTTATATTGTTCTTATTACTGATGATACTAAGATAACAATAGCTGGAAAGCTTTCTTTGTTATTTGGACAGCTTTTTTGCAAAAATTATCATTTTTCTAATCCATATTACAAAGATTTGAATATTCAATCATCCAATATGTCCTTATTTCCAGATATTAACATCCATCTTTCTTTATCTCAAATGTTTCAATTTCATTATTTTTCCCAATGCGCCGAAAGAAATGTTCCTTACTATCATGAAATTGTGCAATACATACATACATTGCTGACAAATCGGCATGGATATCTAGATATTGCTGAGCTTCCATCTGATATATTTGACCAAGATCCTGTTGATTCATTAGTGCTACATCCGCTTATTAACTCACTTTCCAAGGGGAATAGTATCAATGGAATAGTATGCATGATGAACAAAAGACCAGCACTATTAAAATCCTTATCATCCATACTCTCTTCCAATCCATATATTAAAGTAGTGCACTTATATGATTGTGGAATATCTGAGGGGATGAAAGAGTTGCTTGAGTCGTATTCTTCGATTAGCCCTCAGGTAGTAGCATGGGATTTTTCATATAACAGTATTTCAAATTTTTCTTGCTTTACTGAGTTATTGTCAAAGTATGAGGTTACATTGTTGCATCTTGGTTTATCTTTTTCTCAAATCAAGGCACATGATTTGCAAAATTTGTTTCAGACTATGATTAAGAATAGAAATTTATGGAAACTCCAGTCATTGAGTATTGCAGGGTTGGTAATTAACAACAGTGTTATTGAAGAAATCAGGAAATATTTTTCTCAAATCATTGAAAGTGGTGATTATTCATTGGAGTCTCTTGAAATTGGAGCAATAAAGAATATGACAGGTGTTATTTCATTGTTATTTGATTTGCAACTATCCTTAAAATCTTTATCATTAAAAAACAGCAGTTTCGACTCATCATCGTTTACATATTTATTATCTTATATAAAGAGTACAAAAAGCATTGATAGTATTGATATCAGTAATTGCCAAATAACGAATGAGCAGCTCGGAGAAATAATATATTGTGTTGCGACAAATTCAGGTATAACATCCATTAATATCAATATGAGTGGTATTAATTTACATGGTAATGCATTGTGCCCATTTATTAGATCATTACTCATATGTGAAAATGACAATAAATGGAGAGGTTTTAATTTAGATAACACAAATCTTGATATTGAGGATTTGCTGACTTTAATATCAATTTTCAAAGAACTTCCAAATTTAGAGAGTCTATCTTTGTCAAATAATTTTCATTATAAAATGGAAGGAATTGGGTTTGCCCTTGGTTCTCTTTCTCACCTTTCAAACCTTAAGAAAATTGTAGTTTCTGGAAACTCATCCAAATACCTTGGAAAAGAGTTATCAACTTTTCTGAAGAATCTTTTGTATTCTAATAATTTAGTACATTTAGACATATCCAACCAAAGAATTGGACAAAAATATTACTCAGAGTTATTACATTTTATTGAGAATTCACAAACCATTAAACAACTTAGAGTTGATGGAAATGGACCAATATTTTATGAGCATCTCGTAGAATTGTTTTATACCATAATACATAAACCTCAAATAAGTGATATTGGTTTCCCAAATATCGATGCATCCCAAATTATAGCTCAATTTGACAGTATCCAGATGAGAAGAAATATATCTGATATCAAACATAGCTTTTTAAAGATAATAGCTCAACACAAATCAACAGATGACTTTTATGTGTCATATCCAACAATGCCCAGCAATTTATCTCAAATACTTGCTGGGTTCGATAATAACGATTCAAGAAAACCGAATGAGGATCTATTATTTAAGCATTCGCTTATTAGCGAAGATTATCATATTCCATTGCCATATCTTTTTGTAGGAGATCCATTATCAAAAGGAGGTAATATTGATACTATTGAAATTGGGAATCTTTCTTTATATAAATCTGAAAATATGGGCAAAATAATATGGGAGAAATTCATTGGAGAATCTGAAATGAATGAGATTCATGAACAAGCAGTTAAAACCATCGAAAATATTCCAATCAATGAAATAATCACTGAAAGTGAAAAAGATTCTCCAATTATAGATTTTAATCCCCAAGATATTCGAGAGTTGTCTTCTGTTGAGAATAATGAAGAATCCCGAAAAAAGATAAATGATAGCGAAACAGCCAACCAAAAGATTAAGAAAGCGATTTCGATTAAGAGTATTCCTCAGAATCAATCGCTCATATTTGTTGAAGATGTTCTCGTCAAATCTCCTATAGCTGAACAAATATCTCAAAATTCGAACACAGATTCAATGGCAGAAGATGGCTCAGCAGATTATTTTCCAACACCTCCTAAGAAACTTTCTGTAATGTTTCCCGAACTTGATGACACGCCTCTTCCTACCCATATTCCAAAAAGGGGGTTCATTATTCAAAAGAAATAACTAATCTTTTAGTTAATTGTTCCCAAAAGAACAAAAAAGTGAATATAGTGCTCATGTATTGATGGCGAGATTATCGAAGGCTCAATCACAGATATTACTGCTTCACAGTATACTGTTGAAAAGTGCTCAATACTATATGTTTGAGTTAATCCAACAATTACATTTATTGTTAGCGGAACATTTGATTGGTATATAAAATTATCCATGACACACTCTTTCAGTTGAAGAGAACCTGAATATACTTCAAACAAAGCACCTGTATTGCTCAAGAAAATACATTTTAGAAAATATGCATTAGCATTATTAGTATGAATCACAGCACCACCTTGTTTATTATTCCCAACAAAGTTAATGAATTCAGCATTTCCATTCTTAGTGTTTACAAACTCAAGCGTTGTTGCAGTGGAATAGCATTTCATCACATTAGAATATCGAACAAATGATACATTATCATCATGTAGTGTTATTGATGATGTATACAACACTTTGTTGTATGATGTATTCATGTTTTTAATCAGGAAATTGCCGCCGCGGAAATAAGTTGGAGTTCTAGACGTAGAAAAGCTTTCTGTACACTTATATATAGATGTAAAAAATGAAAACGAATTATAATTCTTCTTTGTAACAATATATGAAAACTGTCCATACACAGTTGATGTACTTCCTGCTTTACAACTGCTTCCACACACCTTATTCTGAGCACATTGGCCATTTGAACAAGAAAAGAATATGGCTCCTCCATTTGAAGTTGATGAGCAAGCATGAAATAAAGATTTCTCAACTACCATTTGAAAAAAATTATTGGTAGAGATCATAATTGCTCCTCCATTTGTTTGTTCAATCATATTACTAAATAAACTGTGAATTATAAAACAATAGGATTCTCCAATAGTGTAAGTTGTATAGGAATTCTGTAAAACCGAAGGATTTACGTTTTCAACAAGGAAAAATTCTTGGAAACTATTCAATAAAACTAAGAGCTTAAAAAACACCATAACAAAACACTCAGCAGCAAATTGAAATAAAAATCAAAACGATATTTTTATCAAAGAATGAATTCAGACACTAGGATATAAAGGATCCTTGAAAGGCTGATTAGAGAGGCTTCATTGTTGAGAGTTTCAAGATGACATTCTGTGGGAGTTGGGGGATATATGTAAACAGCTTCTCCATTGAGTGTGGAACAAGGAGCTGAGAGGGGGTTCTCGGCATGGCAATAATATGTTTGGTAAAACTGATTATTATATGTCATTGTTAATGAATTGGTTTGAACGCAGTTCTGGTTTTGATAATTACCAGTTCCCATTTTAAAAGAATTATATACATTGAAAAAGCAGTTCTTGAAATAAACATAATAAGAAGAATGGTATTCGAAACTAAATAAATATGAAAACACATTTTGTTGAAAGACAGAGTTCATAAATGTTGGTCCAATGGTGCTTTGCGCTTGAATATGAATCATTGAATTTCCGCCTGAATTATTGACAAAATTGCAATACATTGTATTAACGTTGAAAGAATTACCATTTCCATTCAAATACGATATGTAATTATTTCTAACTTGATTGCATACTACAGTAGAATACAATACTTCCAAGTGATTATTAGTGCCTAAATAAAATGAAGAGTATCTATATGCATTATTTTCGGAAAAATTCACTTGGTTGTGAACACTATAAGTATTGTCAACATAGTTCACCATTTGAGAATTAATAGAATCAGATTTGGAAATAGAAGACATATTGACACTAAATGTTCCATACATATTGTAGGCATACATAAATATCCCATTTTGCGTACTCGATGAAGTTAAATAACCGCAAACTTTTTGGATCCTGCCATATCCTTGATTAAGAAAAATGGCACCTGCATAAGTTCCGGATGAACAGTTATAAAACATTAAATCAGACAAAAGTGTTGTTGATGAAGGAGAATTAATGTAAATAGCTCCGCCTTCAGTATTAGCTCTACAACTAATAAACTGACAATCTTGAACACTTATCGTATTTGAAAATGAACTAAATCGAATAGAGCCTCCAATGGTATTAGAAATACAATTTTCAAAATAGCTCCTAAATAAATCAATTGATGAACCACTAGTGAACGACCCAAATCCTCCTTCTGTTTTGGAGGTACAATCTTTTCCATTTATTGAGTCTATTACAATTTTTGATGTTGAATCCCCATCAAATGATATGGCCCCACCTTTTCCAGTAGTACTTTCACATTTTATGAAAGACGAACTATTCATGTTAAGATGTTTTGAACTTACTATATTATAACCCCCTCCGATTTTAGATGAAGAATTCTCGATTCTCATCTCATTTATACTTATAGTATTAGTTACTCCGCTTAAAAATAACACCCCACCATTTCCATTTGATGATCTGGAATTAGTTGTGTCCATTCCATTAATGGTAATGTTTTTGGCATTAATAACACAAAGAGATCCACCATCACTTTGAGCCATTGATTGGTTAATGATTATTTGGTCAAAGTTAATAGCTTCGTTAACGTTAAGAATGTAAAAAGATCCACCATTTGATGAGCTTGTAGAATTGGAAACACTTAAATTGGAAATTTGAGCAAATTTTCCTGTCTGAAAGTATGCTGATCCTCCATTATTTTGGGAATATGAGTTATAAAATGCTGAAGAATTCAATAGAATATAATTCGTATCAAATGCATATACAGAACCACCATTACCTGAAGATTGGCACTGAGAAAAACTGGTATTAGAAATGGAAAAATATGGATTTTTCCACCCAGAATTGCTAAAAAACACAGCTCCACCATTACTGCTACTCACATAATTGTTCATAACCAAATCATTTATCCTAAAATTCATCAAGGGAATATACAAATTGGAATCAACCCTATAATCAAAAATCGGATCAAAAGATACATTAATTTCCCTTGCATCTTCCCTAATCACAATACTATCTCCAGCCAAAAGCAATAATTTGAAAGTGTGAAACAGGGCCATAAACGGCATAAAAATGCCTGTAAAATATTTCAATTAATCACCAAATTCAATTGAAAAAACCGCAGTAATCGGTATCGATACAACATCTGGTTATTCTGTAGTTTTTGTAACTAATCCGAATATTTCAATAGCAGATAAACCCAGGCGATTATCCCCTTTGAAATTCAGATCAGTTTGCCTAAACCTAACATACCTGAAATTACCTTCAACACATGTGACTGGGAATGTTTGATATTTATCAGGTCCATTTAGCAGGCTGGTGATTCGTTTATCAATTTTTGTCCATTCATTTCCATTGTTTGAGGCTTCAATAACCCAACTTTTTGGGTTTGGTGAGTTATTCACATTACTCAGTGTTCTTAAAGAATAGTTCATTATTAATACGGTATAGATTGTGAAATCAAAACATATCCATTGATTGGGTTTGTTTTCCGATAGAAAGTAGTCTTTTGGATTCTTAGCAATTACTAATGATGGATGGCCTCTTTCAGCTGAAGAAGAAGTAACAATAATGGATTTTTCTTCATTCTCTTTTATAAAGTATGCAAAAATTCCGTCAAAGGAGTGTCCACCAAATGGAATGTTAATTGACTCAGGAGGAAGGCTCATTTCTTTTGATAAGCTTCTTTCGAGTACTTTTTGTCTTTCATTAATAGATCTAATCATTCTTCCCATATCAAATGTTTCGGATTTAATAGGATCCAAGCTATCTTCAATAGCATTAATCTTTTGTATTGAGTCTTTAATCGATATAGATACCGTTTTATCATTCTTCTTAATTCTGTTCGATAATTCATTAATTTTGGTGGCAACACCTTCAGCAATAACGGACAATTTGGATTCAAGGTTCTTTTCAATTAACTCAGTATTAATTTGAGAAATACTGTCTGCTTTAGGTATATTATCATCGATTCTTTTCCTAATATCAACGAAAGTGTTATCAATTCTTTGGAATTCTTCTTCGAATCGATATTCCTCAATATTATCTATTCGTTTTTTGATTTGATCAAGGTTAGATTTGAGAATATCTGTTTCTTTCAAGAGTGCTAATGAAATTAAACATGCTGATTCTGCTAAATATCGCTTCTCAATAAGTGGATTTTGCAAAACCTGAATAGCTTCTTGAGATGTTAATTGGCACAAATCCAATACATTAAACAGTTGAGAAGCTTCCTTGCCGTGTATATCAATAACTTTCAATAAAAATGTACATAAAGAGTGATGATCTTGGATCCTTAATTTTGGGGAGATAAAAATACTTTTTAGAACATCTAGTGGAACATTTATAAAGGAAGATACCCGAATTGCCATATTAATATTGTCCACAATAGTATCTTCAAGAGATTTCACCACGTTAACCCAGTTTTCACTATTATTACTAATTTCTCCAATTAGAGATTCCATTCCAATGTTTTTCTTAATGTAATCGCTACAAATTGCGCTAATCGACTCTACATCCCAAATATTTGATAGTTTCATAAAATCAAGGGCGTTCTCATTATTAATCTCAAATTTATTACCCTGTGCAGCCTCTATAAACGACTCGAAAACCCCTGGCTGATAAAAGTCCATCACAACCATCCTTTCGCAATTATCAAACTCTTTACTCTCTCTAAACCTCTTCGAATACATAGCTAATCGGAATTTGGATATTAATATGTCTTTCTCTCCATATTTAAGGCAAAAATCATGTGTATTAATAGGAGTATCTGGTAGAACACGAATTGTTTTCATATAAAAAATGGTGAAGCTATAATTAGAGATGGAATCATTATAATTATTAGTTATTATTAAATGAGAGTATTAAAGAAACAGAGAAAAAAACTCATATATGGTGTTATCATTCTGTTTTTAGTGCAACTTATTTATCAAATAACAAATACAAATGAAAATAGATTTATTGTATGGGAAAATTCCAAAATATTAAAGAAAGGAGTTATTGATTGTGTTTTTGCATATTCGATTAATGAAAATCCAGTAATTTTGTATTTTAAAGTATCCAATGATAAGAAAAATCCAGTTGCAACTGTTATTTTTGTATCTGAGATTTGTAACGTTTCATTTGGACCAAATGATTATGAGTTTTTGGATTCTACTCGAAAGAATTTTAAATATTGTTTGTTTAAGATCCCTGTAGCAGGAAATTATTCGGTTATGATTGATAATAATACAAAAAAATCTGATTTTATGTTTCAGATTGTTAAACCAATCAAGAAACTCGAGCATCACTCAACATTAATGTGCTACGGAGAAGATTATTATTCGCGATTTTGTTTAGCGGAAAATATTTGTTGGTCAGAGAACAAGTTCCAATTCTTTTCCAATATGACAATCAGTTTCAATAAGAGTATAATGTATCCTGGTTCAAGACCAATTCCTTTTGATTATCCATCATGTAGAACTGTAATTAAGTTTATTTCAAAAAACTCACCTATGAACCTCTCTCAACTAATATCAGATACATCTCTTATAACATGTCGCTGGTATGGAATGCAACATTTCTGGCATGTATTATTCGATTATACTATTCCTCTATTCTGGACAATCAAGAAGGCTAGCAATACAAGTATAAGGCATAGGATATTCTTCATCGATCAAAATGATAGCATGAAAGGAACTCTGTTTACAGATATGTTTACTGATGAAAAGATTCAAAACCTCAGAATTGACCTTAGTAATTTGACTACCTGCTGGAAAAGAGTAGTTATTGGATTTCCAAAAAGCGAGAATCCTGTGAATCCCCAAAAATGGAAGACAGTGCTTGATATACCATATCATTATCCAAGTGAAGCTTATGATGGCTTTAGACAAATGGCAATACAACACTATATTGGGAAAGACCTTCAACCAAAACAATGTATACCATCAAAAGACCACCCTGATATAGTTTTTGTCTTCCGAATATCAAAAAAACGACACATTATAAATAGAGATGAACTTGTGAACTCCACGAAGAATTTTTGTCCATATTGCAACATTAGAACAACATTTACCACTAACATGTCTATCGGGGATCAAGTTTCTTTCTTTTGCAATTCTTCAATAATAATTGGACTTCATGGAGGTGGTTTGTCTCATATGCTTTGGATGGAAACAAATAAATCAGCATTAATCGAGTTACTTCCATATAAGTACACATGCAGAAATTGGTATGAACAAATAGCTAATGGTTGTGGAGTCAAATATTTTTCATGGGTGAATAATCATTCAGATGCAACTTATAGAGGAAGGAATGGGAATAATCATTATGATGAGTGTATTGACGGCGAACTTCCATGCTTATCTGATAAATGCCATGATATTTTTCGGGACCAATTAACATCTGTTAATATTGATGAGTTTCTTATCATATTCAAAGAAGCTTTGTCTTTTGTGACTAAATAAAATGTATTCTAATATATACCAAATATTTATTCAATAATTACGATTGTTTCATCATTGATCATCGTTTCCTTTGCTCTAACATGAAGCATTATTGGATTTGAGGAATAATTCTCCTTTATTCTCTTTAAACATATTTCATAACATTCTTCCTCAGATGTTGCAAATATGGTTAGAATTCTTGTCTCAACAAATTTGCTACCTGCTAAAAAGAAAAATGCAAGGCAAGTAAATATTCTCTTAGGCATTTTCATTGAAGATAATAAACATGGAAAAACTTCTGTCCGGAATCTGTAAGAAATAAATAGCTCAAAAAGGAGTGTTGACACATCTTTTTCTAAAAATCGAAAACTAGCTTGACCAATGGGGGTTGCCAGAATAAATCCTACCGAGTCATTTTGAGATCTAAAGAAACACAAAGAAAGAGATATATTAAAACTAGATCTCTTATTATTATTCGGAGCAATAAAAAGATAATCTCCAATAACAAATAAATAAACCTCATCACCTTGAACAAATGGAATGCTTCTTGTCATAACATCACTAGACCCATAGAAATGATGAAGAAGCATCTGTTCGTCAAGACTAAGAATACATCGAGGATTTGGAATAACATATGTTACTGTAGCCCTTACAAATGTCTGTGGAATTTCAGTTTGAACTGATGATGGAAGTGGGTTTCGAAGTTGGGTGGTAAGGAACTTCCTAATTGGTTCTGAAGGACAACCAAGGTTTTTCAAAATGTCATTATATTTAATAGACAACTTATTGTATATCGAATTAACAGAATATTCATCATCAATTTCACTAATTGTTGCATCTTTGATATTACTCAAAATTGTCATTAAATGAGAAAAAAACAGAAATGGATATGATGATACAAAATGATCTACTGTTTTGGATACTGTACAATGAATGAGATCCTGAACCCCTTTCATATAAATATTAGTGTGTTCAACAAAAGGAATTGTTTCCAAAATTGTTAACAAAAAATGTACTGAGCGGCTGAAACTATATGGCCGACTCCCATTAAAAGAAAGTTGAGTTATTTGATTACATACAAACCTTATATGGTTTAATACATGCTTAGCAATCTTTGGGACACTCAGTTTGTCGGCAACTTTATTATTTACAAGAATATTTTTCTCAATAAACTTAAAGAAGTTAGACAAGCTAACTAACCTCTTCCACCATTTATAAAGGAATTTCTTACATTCAAAATCAGTTGTGAGATTATATGGTTGATCATCCTGATTAAAACTTGTAATATCTAAGTTATTAGCTAATAATAGTTTGGACAATGCTAAATTGTTATTCAGAGCAGCGAAATGGACTGCTGTTTTTCCTCTTTTTGTCATTATGCGATTATCTGCTCCTTTCGACAACAAAAACTTGGCAATTTCTGTGTGCCCCATTTTAACAGAAACAATAAGGGCTGTTTCATGCTCAGAATTAGTAGAATCGATTGGATATCCAAGAGCAACAAATTTTTCAACTTCATGAAGGTTTCCAGCTTCCGCTGCATCAATAAACCTATTTCGAGATCCAATTGAATACAAAAATTGTACACACTTGTTGGATTTTGATTGAATTGCATAGTCAATAGGAGCGAGACCATCTGTATCCAAGGCAAGAATAGAACTCATGTTTTCGGACATTGTACCAATTACGGCGCTAAGTAATTCGAAATTACCAATTTGAGCAATGCAATGTAAAGGATTTTGACCCTTGTAATTAGGAGAACTATGAAGTGCTTTAATATCAGTACCACTCATCTTGATTGAATCAAACATTTCTTTAGAATATAGATAATGGAAAAAGTTGGATTTGTTGTTGTCTAGACCGTTCAGATCAAGTTTCTTTTCTTGAAGGGTATGAACGAGTCCATAGTTATTAGTAATTGCAGCCCAAATCAATAAAGAACGACCATTTCCATCTTTTTTAAAGCACATATCTTCCATTTGCTTCATTATGTTCACAATATTGCTTGAACTACACGAAAATAACATCATAACATGTAAAAGAGAACACTCTTTAGCAATATCTCCACATCTTTTGATATATAAACTAGCAGATTCCGAGTTTTTCATTCTTTCTAATTGTTCACATATGATTGGAATACTTTTACACTCCGCAGTTTTTTCACCCAAAACTTTATAATTTGGGTATTTCAATGGATCAGGATCTGGTCTTGCAGATTCTACAAACTCACGGACCTTTATTGTGAAATGAGATTCAACTAATTGCTGAATGTTAAAATGTTCTTCTCCGATTTCAAATAAAAAGGCCAATAAATTAGGGGAGATTCCATAAAAATCAACTAAATAAGGATCAGCTTTGTTAGCTCTAAGCAAAGCAGCGCCTGGAAAATTACCCGCTCTCACAGCATATCCAAGTGGTGTGATTCCATTAGAGTCTTTTTGGTCAATATTATGAGTTTTTTTAATGATTTTGGTTAACAAAACCTCATTCATTGTGATAGATGCATAATGAAGGGCTGTAGCTCCATATTTATCTCTTTGGTCGAAATTGGTAATTTTATCACAAACTAGTTCAGCTGCATTATGCATCCCATTTTTAATCATGTGCAATAGTAAAGGATCACCATTTGGCAAAGCATATTCCCAATCTATTTGCGATTTGACAATCTCAAGAATTAAAGTTTCCGACCTCAGATGTGATGCAATGGCAATTGCTCTTGCTCTTTGAAGATCAGTACAGTGCTTTTGGATAACTGTAACTGTGTTTAAATCATTCGATATAACCGCGAGTTCTAATGCACAAAACCCTGATGAATCTTCAATGCTTGTCCTTGCTCCATTTGTGAGCAAAAATTGGCATATGTTATAGTGACCCAAAGCAGCCGCTATTATTAGTGGTGTAGATGATCTATACGCTGATATAATATTCACATCACACTTTGAATTCTTTGAAAGCACAAGATATGAACATGCCTGGTAGTCATTGTTATATGCTGCTGTGTGTAGTGAAGGAAATGCATTATATGACAATAATAAAGACGAGATTGAACTATTCTTCATAAAATCAGACATGCTCAATGCAGAAAAGTATTTCATTGTTTGATGTGGTAATGCTGACGTTGTTGATTCCGATCCATTGACTAGTTGATGTAATAAAAATGGTTCGTAATCTAATAAAAACTTAGTTGCTTCTTCTCGACCAAAAAACACGGCAAAATGAAGAGGATTCCATTTTCTTTTGGACAAATCTTTGAGAAGGTGATTAGACTTCGTAAAAATGCTCAACATCTTAACATCTCCCCTTTGTGCGGCAATATGTGCTGGAGTGATGAGTTCATTATTGAAATATGAAAAATCTGGATCATATTTCATAAAAAATTCCGCAACATTATATGAAGATGTAGAGGATGCATAATGAAGAGCAGTGTTTCCTAAAGTATCTTGAACAAACAAATAATTCTTGGGATCCTCTTTCGCAGACACAAAACTACTAGCAACATCATTTAAAGCCCAATAATGAATCGCAGTCGCGCCTGTCATGTCATTTCGAATTGTGTCTAAGACTTCGAATCCTTGAAGAGTGTTATTCGACATTACAAGATTTACAAAAAGTGCCATTAATGTTCAAAGATTTCTTTGATTTTTTCCGCTTTGAGAAGATAAACACGCGAGAGTACCACACTATGGTGACCCTCAGGATTAATATGTTTAATAGCGACAGGAAACAGACAGAGAACAGCAATCTGGCCCAAAGAAGAGTGTCAGTAAAAAAGTGCGATATATGTGGATCAGAATTATTAGATCACGTTTCTTATCTGTGCCGCTCATGCAGGAAAAGTATATGCTTCACTTGCATGGAATCTGGCGAGAACGGTTACTGTCAGGGGTGTAAACGATAAGTATAATTAATCGTTTCGGTTAGAATTCTGTATGGGTAAAAAGGGAAATACACTAAATGGCTACAGCGGCAGCTCCTGTTGAGTTGAAATATGGGCAACTTCCTCCCGATGCTGAACAACTTGCTTTTGTCAAGCAGGCTAGCGATAGGATTCAGAGAAATGCTTTCTTGATGAATAGAATGTTTGATGAAAACAATGTTGATGAGGCAATGAATTATGCTGGACAAATGCTTGAGGATATGAAAACCAATATATTATCTCCTATTCATTATAACGAGCTTTATCAGCTTGTTTTGTCCAATTTGAGCACTTTATCAATCAATTTCCAAGATACTCAATTCTTTTCTCAAAGAAAGGTTGCAGAGCTATATGAAACTCTTCAGTATACTCCTTCGATTGTTCCACGTTTATATCTATTGTTTACTGAGGCTGCGGCATTTATTAAGGCAGGTCATGCAAAAGCATCAGCCGTAATGCGTGATTTGATTGAAATGGCAAGAGGTGTTCAACATCCAACCAGAGCTCTTTTCTTAAGGCATTTTCTCCTTCACATATTGAAGGATGTATTGCCAGATATCAACCATACAGAAGGAGGTAGTATTGAAGATACACTAACTTTTATCCTTGAAAACTTTAAGCAAATGAATGTTCTTTGGGTTAGATTAGAGTTCTCTCTCGACACCAAAACATCAGAAGAAAGAAAGCTTCAAAGGTCACAACTGAAGCAACTTGTTGGATCCAACATTCAAAGAATTGCAGCAATAAGAGGATTAGATGTTGCTCACTATAAAGAGATCATTCTTCCATTCATTGTTGAACAGATCAATGCTTGCCATGAATCTCTTGCTCAACACTATATTATTGAAATTGTTACCCAAGTTTTCCCAGCAGAATTCCATATTGAAACTCTTGATGTATTATTCAGTGTTCTTCAGCACCTTGAAGATGACGTTAGTACTCTCTCATTAGTTACAGCCATTATTAAGCGGCTTCAGGCTTTCTGTGCAAGTGACAAATCTGCAATTCAAACAGTTCGTCTTGTTGCAGTTCAGATTTATAACCTTCTTCATGCTGGCCAGGCATTTGTTCTTGAAGATACTCTTGAAATGCTTAGCAATCTTCTCAACTTCACTCTTGAGGCTGATGCTCATAACTTTGATAATGTTAACAGTATTCTCCGTCTTGTTGAGAATCACATCGAAGGGATTTATGGAAATAACAGGCTCGATTCTGTTCAAGTTTCTAGGAAACTACGCTATTTCCTCGTAACTCCTTTAAGAGAAATGCAAGATGCATCAATGATTTTCGATCTTGAATTCTTCCCAATATTGGTTAACCGAATGAGATATAATGACAGAAAGTTAATTGCTCTTGAGGTTTGCAAAGGATTCGCTCGCACAGAAGCTTTGATTGATACAGCCGACAAGCTTCGATTGTTCTTTTCGATTCAACAAGTTCTTCTGAAGAAACCAACGGACTTTGAAGAAGATCCTGATGGACAACCCATCTCGGTTGCATTATCTGCTATTGCAAGAGTCTTTCATTTGATTAAGAACAAGAAATCACTTGATGATTCATTTGCCCTTATAAGCAGTGTTTCAACCTCAGTACAGAATCTTGAATCGGACGTGAAAGAATGCCTATATTTGCCACTCGGACAAGCAATCCTTCATATTGCTGTTGATATTGATAACAATTCTAATGAATCAACAACCACAACAGTACGTAATGTTCTTCAACATATATATCTTTTATTAACTGAGAATGATCCTCCAGCAATCCCATCTTTCTGGCTCTTCCTTGAAGCCTCTCAAATTAGTGATAGATGTGCTACTGAAGCAATTACCACAGAGTTTTTCGTTAATGCTTTTCGTATTTGGAAAGATTGTATGGTTGATGGATCAATTCGTTTCAGGATGCTTCTTGCTATGATTAGGGCAGCCACTGGGCTTAAGATGATGGGAGCAACTTCATATTCATCAATTACTTCCGAACTATGCACATGTGCAACAGGACTATTAATGAAAGAACAACAAGCAGAAGCACATTTGTTATGTGCTCACATGTTTAATGTTAAGAGAGAAGCTACAAATTCTAATAATGAAGAAGAAGATGACGATGGTTCAGCCTTTATTAATCCAACAAAGGTGAAATCATGCCTTGTTCGTTCTCTAAAGGCTGCAAGCCAAATGATGGACAAGAAGGACCAACTTCCATGGTACTACCGTGTTTTATCGCATGCTGTATACTTTATCGAAAAGGGAGTTGATTTACCTGCTGAATGGTTTAATGCCCTCACTACACAAATCGACAAAGAACACGAAACTCTTGGCGAAGATCTCAAAACCAAAGTTTCAGCTGCCAATAGGAAGTTCTATCATAACGTCATTATGCATAAGAACAAGATAATCAAATCTGAGTAAAAATAGCTCATAACAGAACTTTTTAATTTTTTGCAATTGGTAAATCAAATGTTGAGGGTTTGTTCACATTAGCCCTCCTTAAAACAGATTGGTATGCCATTCTTTCTTCAATCTCTTGGTCTTCAAATCGGACAACTTCAGGATGGAAACAAATAGCACAGGCTGCAAAATCAATAAACATTCCAAAAACAAAACATACAAACAAAGCAACTGATGCTGAGTTCCTTAGATCAGTAAATAGATTCTGAATCTTAATTTTGCATGGTTCAATATATTCGGATGTAGCATTCCCTGGAAAGTCAGTTACATTAGCAAAACCCTTACAGTGTTGATTAATTTCAATATATCTTCTATCAGCCTCATCTGATATTCTCCAGTTATTCTCTGCCACTCTTACATATAAATCCACGCTTGATGTTAGCATACAAATAACCATCTCGATTAAAAGAAGAATAATCATAAAGAAATGAAAAATCCCCCAAATAAATGACATGTTAACAGCAGCTGAAGACCATCCTACAATCAAAACAATTAAACTTAAAAATATAATAGCAATCAACAATGTTATTATATCAACAGGAATAATTTTGGAAATATTAGCACTTCTAATTGTGTTCATCGAAATAAAACACAATATCACCACAGTAATTGACTGAATAATAGCAAAAACTATAAAACCTCTAGACATAACCTTTTTTTCCTCGTCCATTGTCATCTGTTTGCATTTACACATTTGTTCAACTCCCGAAACAAAAAACTAGTAAAGGGTAATTATAAATGGTAATTATTGATTGTTTTACATTCTAACAAATTATTCACAAGTTTATTTAAGTTTACATAAAATGGATTTGTTTAAAGAGTTTACACAGAGTAATAAGAAAGTCTCATCGAAGACAGTTTCTCAGCTCAATAAATTATTTTTGGATTCACTCAACGAGAATATGGATGGAACCATAGGAGTTTTAGGTGAATATTTATTTGGAGATAATTCTGAAATCGCTCTTCAAGGTTTTGCGGCATTTATCAAGAACAACTTATCTAAAAAGGGAGAAATGGATAATTTTGAAAGAGTTTCGAAACAAATTCTTGAGGTTTCTTTTTGGAATTCACCAAATCCAAATTTTTTTGCCCTTGCTAATGCTTTTTCGATATTTGGAAAAGATGGTCTATTTTTAGATCATGAAATCATTTTTTCCGATATGATCAAACAACATTTTAAAGTAATTGATAGTTTCAGTCAATTCCATGCTATAAAATTAATCGAACAGTTTTTGTCTGATTCCAGTAATAATATAAAAATTGAATTCGGCAAGAAGAATGAATATGGGTCCCCTTCAACTTTTTCCAATTTAATTGAAACTGCTCTATCCTATTTTGGAGATTTGGAAACATTTGACATGTCATTTTCCCTTATTCGTTCAGTGGGCCAAGCAATGTTAATCATTTTTGATAATGATAAAATACTAGAGATCATTGATAATGGGATAAATTCTTGTTTGAAACCAGAGCAGATTCTTCTTCTAAAATCTGTTTTGGCAAGATCGAAAAGGGAATTTGCACAGCATTTTTATCCTCAAGTTTTGTGTTTTGTGTCTGATAGAAGTACAATTCAAGAACGGCTTCATGGATATACATCCATTGTTCAAATTATCAAACATGTTTATTCCCTTGATGGTTTCATTGATAGTTTTGTTTTTTGGTTAATGAGAGATATTGATTCATCAAATAATTTAATCACTTCAACTTTAAAGACGATTCTTAACTCAATGCTAAAAGCCCCTAAAGAAGAATTGACCCCAATTTGTCTCAAAATAATCAATTTGATTGAACCATTATCTAATCATTCTAAAGTGAAGGCATTTATTCTCCCAGTGATTCTTCCGCATATACCTCCTGATGTTTTTGACGCATCATTGCTTTATCATTTAGCCCAAGACCAAACTGATTCAACTTTTGCCACAAAATGTGTGAAATCGTATTCAATATCTTCTGAAGCCTGTAAATCAATAGTATCCATAATTATGGAGAAAATTGTTTCGTGTCCAATTTATCGCTGTATGCCAAGGCTCAGACCTCTTTTGGAACCAATTTTTGAACGACAACCCGAAATGTTTGGTTTTGTTCTAAATCGTATTATTACACTGCCTGAATATAGTAGGATTTGGATAACAATTGAAGCATTGTGTTCCATTGTAAAATCGAAATGGAATATGGAACAGGATGTAATTAGAAATATTGTTGCCTACGGTCTAACATCCGGAAATTGGGATATTAGGGTTTCATCATTTGGAGTTTATGTAATATCAGGGATGCCATGTAATGAGATTGAAATGAAGTTGTTGATTGATAATTTTGAAAATTTGCTTTTCTTTGATTCTCCAAAGTATTTTTCAATGATTACCCACTCGTTTTCTGATATGATTGATACTTTTGTGTCAAGCAATTTGAAGTATCCTGAAGGTATGATTAATTCTCTAATCGTGAGATTGATTGATATTATTGTTTTGCATATGAAAGCATCTTATATTGCTAGTCATAAGCAATATATGATGGATTTATTTAATATCTTATTTGAAAAATTCCCAGGTTTGTTCAAAGATGATCACCTCTTTGCTTTTGGATGTCTTTTACATGACAATAGTTTATATAGCAAGGTATTAAGAGATATTCATAATAAAATGAAGAACCCATTAGTTGCAAAATACTACCGTGAAGTAGCACCAATGGCTCTCAGAAATGTTATTGAAACCAAAGAAAGGATATCAAATGTTATAAATGGAGAAGATGAAGAAAATATTTGCGAAATTCCTACCAAAACAGAAGATATTCCATCATGTGAAAATGAATTTATTAACACTATAAGACAACTTGAAAACGAATCCAATTGGGAAACACAGTGCTATATATGTAATTTACTTGTTTTGTCAATTAAACAAATCGCTCAAGATATTTCTCCAGATACAATAGAAATGGCTTCGAAAGTGTTGTTTGAATTGTTACTAAAAACAAAGAAACTCGGATTTGCTTGCAAAGGACAAATTGCTTTTGAAACAATATCTCGATTCGTTTCCAAAGAAAAATTAGATGTTTTTGTTTCAAAATGGTCAGACACTCTTCTTTCACTTCTCAGTGGATTTGATATGGAAAATATGAGGAGAAGCGCTTCTCTACCATATCTCGCCTTGTCTCTTATTAGGCTGAAACCGAATGATTCATTAGTTAATGCCCTGTTGTTACTCATTGAAAACCCTTCGAATATGAATGAATCGATTCAATCACTACATGTAATCCGAGCTATACTTACTGATAAAATATCTAATTCCATAGCAGAATCAATTCTCCCAAGGTCATTATGTGCATGTCTTGAATCGAGTTTGAAATTTGATGGATGGGAGTTAATATCTTCTGTGAACTTATGTTTATCTGCAGTTATTAAAAAAATTATCAAGAAGCATTCACAACAATCTGAATCTCAATATCTTACTTTTGAACAATTGTTTTCGAAAATGCCAGAATTAAGAGAGAAGATACTGAAATGTATGAAGTCCGAAAATGCCCATTCAATTTATCTTGCATTAACTGTTTTGAATCATTTCTGGTCCAAATTCGATGATTTTGAGATTTTTAGATCTATTGTACCTCATTTGTATTCGAAAAATATTCGAACTAGAAGAGCCGCATCTCGAGCTATTATTAATTCTTTATCAAAGGAATATTTGTCATCAGTTGTTATTCAAGTTATTCAAGCTATTCAAAGAAAGCACAATGATTATTTCTCAATTCCAAAATCATATAATGAGTTACATGGTTTAGTAATACTTTTAAATGATATATCTCTTAAAGGAATACATATCGAATGCCCAAAATTGGATATTAACAAAATTCCTCCCCCAATATTAAGGGAATATATATCACTGTTAAATCTAAACGGAGAGAATATTCCAACTCTTTCTTCTCTCTCTGAATTTATTTACCCAGAAGCTTACTATTTCTCGAATTCCCAACACATTGAACCTAGTATCTCTACTCAACTTCTTGTCTCTGTTTGTTCTCAAATCCAAGATAAGATTCCTTCAAACATCCAAAGTATTATTGAAGATCACATTTTTAGAAAACCTGAAAACCCCGCAATTGAGAATACCTGTTTACCGTTCCTCAAATCTGTCTCGGTTTCACCTGAAGCTATATTGAATAAAATTGTCAAAGAGGAGCGAACCCATATTCTTGCCTCATATATTTCTCTATTGCCCAAAGTTCTATCAAATGAAGAAAAGTCCAATATTCTTACAGTTATAAAAGCTTTCGTGTTCAAATTAGGAGAAGACTACACACCTGTTCATATTGCTATAGCTGATATCCTTCCCCTCTTCCTTGACACACATGAGGGACTCTGCATTGCACTTAGGCTTCTTATTGATGAAATTCCACTTGTTAGAAATAGGGCAATGCAATCATACACAACTTATTTCAAGTTGCCTTTCCTATGTGAAGCTGTCCTAATCAAGCACATCAAATCACAATCAATTAATCCGAACATAGCCCAGCATTTTGCATTGATGTGGATGAAGCTAATCGCAAACAAAGCAAAAACAGATACTCACGGCGAACCCCTAACTCTCTTTGTAGATGAGTTCCTCTACACTAGAACCCTAATATTGGACAATAACCCATACGACAACATTTCATTCATCCCACTAACAAAACTAAGGTCAAGCTATATAGAGGCCCTGGTTGAGTCTTACGAAAGTAAACTAAAAACTGACTAGACGGTTTGACATTGTCTGGATGAGCCAAAATCAGAAGTATTTATGCGATAAAACCCAACACCATGATTTATCTCATCGCTGGACCTTTTTCTATTGTATTCCCAATAGGAGTGGCCAAAAAAATGTCGAATGGCAGAAGTTTTTGCATCCACTACATAGTTTCAAAAGTGCTGAGGACTTCTGGGCTATTTACAATACTGTTGAACCTCCCAAGAGGCTTCCAAAAGGCTGTAGATATTATGTTTTCCGCTATAAGAATGACAAAGATGATAAGTCCATATTTCCTTTATGGGAAGATGAAGCCAATAAGGAAGGTTACCAGCTTGAAGTCGAATTTAACGAACAAAATCAAAATGATAAGCAATCTATAAGCGACAAGGCATTGCTTGAAGCCCAGGAGTTCTGGCTTCACCTTACCCTCTCCATCCTTGGAAATTCATGGGACCATTCCGAAAAAATTAATGGTACTGAGTTCAACAATAGAGGAACTAGAGTTAGAGTATCCATTTGGACATCCAAAATCGAAGAACCTGTGAGAGACATCATTATTGCCCATATGAAGACACTTACAGGCAAAAATGTTGATTGCAAAAAGATTGGCGATGAACCACCACATGACAATAAACAATAAACAATAAATTTGCTTGCCTTTAATCAAAGTCTATAAGGCAACTTACTGATTATCATTGAAATGGAAGCATATGAGTAATTAAGCGTGTTATGGGTGCAATATGAACGAAATGTTTGGATTTTTCGAACTGATTTGAAAATTGATCGGGGATCGTTCTTTTTATTCGAAATTTATAGCTTATGGATCAAATATCCGTATTTTTTTTGATTGATTTGGCTTTAAAAATTGGAAATGTTTATGATAATCGCATTTGGATTTTCAATCAATCCGATGATAATCGAGATTATTATTTTTATAATCATATATCATATTGTTTCGAGATAGCTCGCGAATAGGATCCTTTTTTGGTTTCTTTTTCATGTTTAGTAAAACAATCACCAAATCAATTACAAATAATTAAATAATCATTTTATAATATCCTCCTATTGGAACTCAATAGGAATTTCATCAACGCAGAGGATTCTACTTCCAAAATCCCTATCATCAAATTCGTTATCATCTGGGGAAAACCTAATTTCATCATCATGAGGCAATAACTCATTAAATGGATCGGTTAAAGAAAAACAAGAGCTTTTCTCCACCTCTTCGATCACTTTTCTCATTTGGCTTTTTGTTCTTCTCGTTTTCTTTTCCTTTTTGGTATTGGTTCCTTCCCAGACTCCATTGACCTTTTTGAACATGGTATCGTTAAGACTAATCAGGATTAATTGTGGCCTGTTTTTGGACGCGCGCATACTGGAACGGAAATGGACTTACAATTTTCAATCAAATTGGAGGTCGCTTGTTCACAATTTCCTGACATATTGTGAGAGGCAGGAAAAGTAAACAAGAATATTTGTTTTATTATTTTTCTTTTCAATTTTTCTTAAACAGGTTATGAAACAGTTAATGGACATTTTCATTGTTTTAAATAGGTCTCAAAATTTGATAGGAACCACCCATCATTATGAAATTAAGGCAGTGGAAGTTAATGATGGCATATTTTTAAAAAGGGTAATATTTTCCCAGTGTTTTATAAGTCAACGTTATCTTTATAATACAACAAATTGTCTGGAGGATATCTTCTGGGATACTAGAATAATGCTGAGTTTTCTTCGGTGCAATATTGTAAATCCGGATATTCAAGGACATCCGTATCCGGTTAACTACCTTATTGATTTTTACCTGGTATTTTGCAAATTAAGGGAGCAGTTTTATGCAGAAGAATCAGTAATGACAATTGACAAGTTTTCTATTAGTATTTCGCCCTGTAAATCTCCAGAAAATGCTGGACTATACTACAATAATAATTTAATTTACTTTTTTAAAAACGGCCCAAATAATTATGGAATTCCAATTGAAGATATGTACGCCTTGGATATTGATATTGTTCTCCGAAAATATGGACTATGTTTATCAACCAAAAATGTTTACCGAAATATTCTAAACGAATGCAATAAGATCAACGATGAACTTATTTGGATTACTGCTGTTGATCCATTTTCGAATTTTTATTCAGGAATGTTTAACTATTATTCTTTGATTTCCGAATTCACTTTTTATTTGAACAAAATCGAACCATTTAATTCACTGGGAGCATGTCTTGTTTATGATGGCAAAGAAGTGCCTTTAAATGAAACCATTGGATCATACAGCAATTCAATACTGGGTCTGAGGTTTTTAAAGCCTAATTTTAGCCATAATAGCTCTGATAGCTCGAAAATATCAAACTTGTTGGTTCCTGAAAAGACTGCTAGTTATGATTGTTCGAATACAGTAACAACTGTAAGATGTTCCATTAATAATACATGTTATTACATGAATATAATGAGCAAAAAGCCTGAAAAATATTTTTTTATTAACAATAGCTCAAGATTAGACTCTAGGGTTTCTATTCAGAAAATGGTTGAATATTTCCAGTTTTTTTTGAAAATGGATATTAAAACTGAATCTTGTGCATGTGTAGAGCCAAAGTTTGTTTTTCCAAATATTCCAATTACCAGAGATGATGAAAAGGAGAATTTTGTTTTGATGAAGGAAGAACTTGAAAAAGAATTATCAAAAGGGCTTGATAAAAGCCTCTATGGAACAATATACCATGAATTAATACAGATTTTTGATTATGACTATTTTAAATTGTTGCAATTCGCTAAAGACGAGATATTTGAAGATTGCAAGATTTGTTTGAAGCATTTATTAGAGAAATATAAAGACTGTCCTGTTGAAACAATCATCAAAATTGCCATGAAGAATTGTTGGGATATCGAATTATGTGAAAAATCAAAAAACCTATTTAAAACAAAACAGGATGTTTAATTATTGCCCGCTTTTCATCTTCTTTATTGAGAATATGTTGTGCAATTTCATTAAACCCAGCTTTTGCTGCTGATAAACGAAGGGGACGAGAAAGTTATAAACAAACCCAAATTTATCTGTGAGATCAATATCGAGACTTTTATATGATAGTAGAGCTATTGCAGATTCGTACTTGTTCGTCTCTACAGCAATATTTAATGCGGTCTCATTATCAATGTTCCTATCATTAAGAATATGCGCGAAACAGGAGACTGTCTCCATAATAAACACACATGAGTTGAATCTGGCAGCAATATGTAGGGGCGATTCGAATCGATGGTTTTTAGAATTGAAATCAATACTTGGTTGAACAATAAATTGTCTGATTGCATCTATGTTGCAATATTGTGCGGCTTTGTGTAGAGGAGTGTTTCCAAAAGAAAATAATCAACTTTATAATTGTTATCAGATAACAATCTTTTGAATTAACATTAATTCCATGAGCATCAAGTATTATCCTCAATAATTCATTTGTATTACCATATTTCACACAATAATGAAGAATTGTCTTATGTATAATAAAAAAACACCTTTGATATTCTTATAATTAACATCAAATCCTTCGCATTTCATGAACAAAACCGTTGATTCAATATTGTTAGCCATAACAGAACAGAATATAGGAGTGTTTTTTCTGTGATCCTTGGCCCAAATATTAATTAATTCAGAAGATAGTAATTCTTCAATGGACTCATAACTTCCATTTGAAGCGGCAAAATGAAGAGGAGTTTGGCCTTGATGACCTGCTTTATTCACATCAATTGAATGCTGGTTGATTAATTTAGAAATGGATATAATGTTATTTCTTTCTGCTAAAAGATGCAATGCTGTGGCAAAACTCTTGTTTAAAATGTTGAGATCAATATCAGGATGTGACAATAAAACTTCAATTGCATCATCTCCAGATTTTTCTGAGGCCAAGTGCAATGGGGTTGAATCATGGTTATCAAGTTCATTTATATGTATTTCAGGATGGCTTAGCAAAAACTTCATAACTTCAATATTCCCTTCTTCGGAAGCAATATGCAAGGGAGTACATCCTTCATCATCCTTGCGGTTAATATCAATCAATGGATGTGTAAATAACTGCTGTACTGCTCTAATGTTCCCATTTCTTGATGCACAGTGTAATGGGGTAGATCCTTTATTATCAGTCATATTGATATCTACATCAATACTAGTCAAAATCATAGATATGATGTCAGAATATCCATTTTCAGCAGCCCAATGAAGAGGAGTCGAAAAAAACTTACCAAAACACCATCATCATTCTTGATATTAATCATTACTCTGGGATGTTGAAGCAAAAGCCTAACAGTATTGGGATGGCAATCATGAACTGCCCAATGAAGTGGTGTCCAACCTTTTTGATCTTGTACATTGATATCAATACCTTCGTAATGGCGCAATATCCTCACAACATCTGATTGACCACTGCGAGCAGCTAAATGAAGAGGAGTCCATCCGATTGAAAGATGAAAATTAGCGCTTATTGAATTATCTAAACAAAAAAGCAAACTCCTAATGTTACCTGATGCGGCACATTTGTGGATATGAGAGCTCATTTGAGTGGAATAATCCGTATCAGGATATTTTCTGAATAGCCATTCAAAGATCTCATATCTAAAAAATTCAGCTGCTGATAAAAGTGAACCCTCAAATGATTCCTCTGATTCTTCTAATAATCTAATAATGCTAAAATTACCTCCTGCAATGGAATAGCTTGGTAATGAAATTGCCATTTTATCCATCACTGATAATCGTGGAGTGCTTAGGATCAGAAACTTAAAAATCTTAAAAGATGCACAATAAGCAGCGTAATGAATAGGCAAAGGAAAATTTTGCAGGATACTAGCATAATCAAATACTGAAGGAATCAAATACTCATTGACAATTGTTGGAGAATAAGAAATCAACTGAACAAATAAGTCAATATCATCAGTTTCAATTGCTTTTTTTATCTCATTACCATGGTTTGTGAGTAATTCTTTCCATTTGGAAAAATCGTTAGATCTAATTTCTTCGTAATCATCAAAAAAATCTTTGATAAAACTTGGGAACTCATTATTCGAAACCATTTCAAAAATTTTTTCTTTGTGTGATGGGCTAATTTGCTCTATTTCAGGAGCAAACCAGGCATAAAGAACACAGTGGTTGAAAAAATGAGCTGGATAAATTTCACTAAAATAGATTAACTCATTCACAACGTCCTGTGGGTCAAACATCCCCTTATCAATATAAAAACGGAAAAAATTCAAATGAGGCTGATGAGAATGAGATGGAAGAGATATACTTCTCAATAGAATCTTCCTCAATTCTGGATCATCATTCTGAATCAAAATCAATCGAACAAATTCCGCTATAATATCCACCATAAATGGACGGCAAGTCAATATGACAATCAAATTATGAACAAACTGCTTCTTTCTATCATTAGAATGCAAATATGTAGATTCCAAAACCATTTGAACACTGATATCTAGATTTTCCCTCCGCAAAGACAATATAATCGATTGAAGTTTAATCAAATAATTCGCCTCCTTTCTGCCCTCGTCATTTAACATGTTTCTGATTGGCTGATTGTAAAGTCGCTATCAATTCAAAATCAAATCACCTTCTCAAAATAAGACCTAGCGTTTTATATCATAGAAAAAACCATTTGTCTCCTTGGTTCGATTTAAACAAAGGCATTTTATTTTTTTTTAGAAAAATGGATGATTTTGCACAAGAGTTCACATCTTGGAGAGAAGGCTGCCGTAATACGCATGAAGTATTTCCACCATCAGAGGACAATGATTCTGTTTTATCATATTTAGGTGTTTCGAAAAATTGTCCTCTTGGATATGTTGGATTCATGACTGGGGGGATTATGATACAAAATTGGATCCGAATTTATGGTTCAGGGTGCGAAAAAATGCCAAGAAATCTGAAGAATTGGAACGAAGGTAAAGAAAATCGAGCCTTTTATATCGCTGATGATGTAATTGGTGGGATATTTGCCTTAAACGGAGGATTTTTCGGTGAAAATATTGGAGATGTTTATTACAAATCTCCTGATTCGTTGGATTGGGAGTCTTTGGATATGGGTTACGGTAGATTTTTATGGTGGGCTTTCAACGGAGATGTGGATATGTTTTATCAAGATCTACGTTGGAGTGGGTGGCAAGAAGATGTCAAAAACTTCCCTACTGATCATTATTTCTTCTTTTACCCCTTTCTCTGGACCAAAGAAGGATCTGTCAATAATCGAAGTACTATCAAAATTGACTATTAACAATGCAAAATTTCACAGTCGGCAAATCATAATTCATTAAAAATTTGTGTTAAATTTCACTTCATTGTGGATAATGTTGTCACAGTATATGCTGCTTATAAATAGGGTGTTGCTCATGAGGAGCAATGAGCTGGTGGGTATCAGGGAAGATGGAAGGGAGATTAACTATTCGGTTTTTCCAGAATATGTTGGTGGGTTTAAGGCAAGGGATTATAATGCAAAAATCAGGTTTGACATTAGTAATATTACACTTAAGAGTATTTCGGAAAAAGAGGATGGTGGTGCGATTCAGTTTTTTAATATGGGGTGGGATTATCCTGATGTTTACGTTGTTAATTGTTCGTTTGAGAATATTACATCATTGAAAAATGGAGGTTCTTTGTTTTTTAAAGAAGCAAATATTATTAATGTGAAAGATGTAACAATAAAAGATTCAACTGCAGCAAATGGTGGTGCTTTTCATTTTGAGCTTGCGAATGATACAGTTTTGAGTAATATTTCAATAATTAATACAAAGTGTAGTAATAATGGTGGAGGTGTTAATGCAATTAACTCAAAAAATATTTCATTAATTGACATGAATATTTCGAATATCAAATCGAGTTCTGGATGTTTGTATCTGAGTTCTGTTAAAGTTTTCAATGCAAAAAATTTGAATATTCATAATTCAACATCAAGTTCAAGTGGTAACTCTATCACTACATCTAGTGTTGAAAAAGTATTTATTAATGACACAAAAGTAACAATGAATAATGGGGGATCATATTCGGTATTTATCTCTGGTTCTCAGAATGTTGTATTGAATAATGTGGATATACAGGGGCAATATGGTTTAGGCATTCAAAGCACTTCATCTTCAATTTCAGTCAACAATTTATCAATTGATTCATGTAATTCAAATAGCTTAATGATATCTCAAGTCAATACTGCTTCTTTTAATAATCTGAGATTGTTTAATACTTCAGGTAGTTATTCTCTCTCTACAATAACTCAACTTGACATTAGTGATTCATCATTTGTTGGATTAACTAATACCGGATATTTTTCCTATTCCCAAGTTACCAAAACAACTATATCAAGATCTCTTTTTAATAGAACATACTCTTCATTATCATATAATGGAAATAATTTTACAGTTGAATCTTGTTTATTTGCTGAATGTTCAACATCAGCATCAATGGGGGGAGCAATTTTTATTGCTAGTTTTGATTATGTTGCATTATTAAGGGTATCTTTTTTCAAATGTTCCTCTTCTTCATATGATGGTGGAGCGATATATATGAAAAACAATAAAGTTATTGTGCTAAAATCGATTTGTGCCTCATCATGTTTTTCATTAGGAATAGGTTTTTGGGGATATTTTCATACAAATACATTGGTAACGCAAAACCTGGTTTCCATAACACAAAGTGGTCAGATTGGGACAGGATCGAGCACATTATATTTTACTGGAGCTAGCAGCATCGACATGATTTATTGTAATGTATCTCATAACAAAGGTTTATCTCATTCAGGATTAAATATTAATGGCCAAACATCATCATCAATCACATATTGCAATATGAACTATAATCAGAATTCCAATTCATTATGTTTTTTTATCTCATACAATGATTATGCCTTTATAATTAGTAAGAATAACTTCTTATTTAATAAAGCAGGAGGCTATTGTTTTGAAATCCAAAATAATAATCAAAGGGTATCAATAATGTCTTGCATATTTATACTTAATGAGCAAACGTTATTATATGGTGGATCGTTAATCAAGATTTCTTCTTCATATATCTACCATCAGTATCAAATTCTAGGTGGAAGTGCCGCCCTTGAGAATTGTATTACATCCAATACATATCATCAAACTCATCACATTGCTCACTATGCCACATATTATTGCCCACAAAATGAACCGATATCTGGGCTTGATATTCCATGTCAGACACTTCAGGCTGCAATAACATATCAATTCTTCCCATCTCCAACTGAGTGCCAGTTTTCAGCGGACAACTCAACCTCAGCCTTATTATCAAAAGTATTCCATCTTCTTTTACTATCAATAATATCATTCAATTTTGCTCAATAAAATCAATGATTTTTCATTAATTGTCTAACATCAGCTGTCATTGAATCAATTTGCTGCCGTATTTCCAAATTATGTGTCTTTAATGTCACCACTCTTGTTTTCAACTCATTTATAGTATTTTCCATTTGTTCAATAGTCATTGATTCAACTTTTTCTGTAGAATCCTCACGCATTGTAAACTTACTCGATTTAGACACAACTGGTTGTGGTTCGATCTGAGAAGGGCTTGTTGGAGCTACAGGTTCAACAGTTTTCACAGGACTGGTGGGATGTATTTTTGGAACATCGTCAAAAACCCATTCAATTTGTGGTTCTGCTTTCTTCTCGATAGCACTATCAGGCTGATTTGAGGATGAGTGGATCATAACAAACCTCTCTTCTAAAGGAGGTAATAATTCTATCAAGCTCTTAATGTTCTGGTGGTCCTCTTTAATCTGTTTAAAGAATTTATGATCCAATAGCTGCTTAGCAGATGGTCTTTTGGAAGGAATTTGAACCAAACAAGTTTTAACAAAGTCTCTAAACGCAGAACTCCACTTACTACCTTCTGGAAGCTGAGGTGGAGGCGAGTTAACTATTTTCACTATCACTTCTAAAGGAAACATTGAAGAGTAAGGTGCACTTCCGGTAGCCAATTCCAGAGCAGTAATACCCAAACTCCAAATATCTGCCTTTTCAGTGTACCCTTCCTCCTCCTTCAAAACTTCAGGCGCCATATTGCATGGAGTCCCGATTACAGTAAATCTCGCTCTTTTGCGTTGACCATTTTCAAGCAAATTGGCAGCAATTCCGAAATCTCCTATCTTGATCTCTCCATTTGCACCAACAAGAATGTTCCCTGATTTCACATCTCGATGGATTTGTTGATTATCATGCAAATAGGCAAGCGCTAAAAGAGTTTCGTGCAATATTTCTGCAATAGCTCCCTCATTTTGAATTCCTTTCGTATTGGAAAAGCGCATAATTTCATAGCAAGATCCGGCCGCCATATATTCCATCAAAATGTACAAAATTGATCCAGAAATAAAAGATCCATAATACTTAACAATATTAGGGCTCTGAGAACTCCTCCAGAAAGCCACTTCATGGTGCAATGTCTCAATCTCAATCGGACAAGTCTCAAGATCTATCATTTTTATCGCTACCAACTCACCATTAGCAAGGCACTTAGCAACATAGACTTCAGCAGTCGCCCCTTTGCCTACCTTCTTCAACAGCTCATATTGGTTGCGATTAAGTGGAAAGTTCATATTGGTCGTTTTACAGATGTTTTACATGTTGTAAAAAATAAACCTTTTCTTTTCAATTTTTGAAAGACGTTCTGCCAATTGTTAGAAAAGATGATTTCGCTTTCGAGAGAGATCAGCAACATTGTTCAGAGTCACATTGAGATGATTGCCAAATCCGAAAGCATAGTAATTGATGACTTGACATTTGAGAAATATGAAGAATCATTGTTGGTGAGTGTTGCTGAGACAGCGAGCACATTATTTTCGAGAGAGCCCACTCTGCTGAGATTATGCGGGAAATTTATTGTTGTTGGTGATTTGCATGGGAATATACAGGATTTATACAGAATTTTTTGCACTTACGACACTCCACCGCAGACCAGTTATCTATTTCTGGGGGATATGATTGATAGGGGGAAATTTTCTTTGCAAACTTTGGTTTTGATTTTTTCTCTTAAAATTTCTTATCCAAATCATGTTTATGTTATTCGGGGGAACCATGAATTTGGAAATGTCTGCAAGAAAAAAGGGTTTTATGAAGAATTATCGAAGTTTTATGAGAAGCCACAGGCTATTTTCGAGTCATTTGTCAGATGTTTTGGTTTTATCCCACTTGCTGCAACAATTGGATCGGTATTCTTTGTTCATGGAGGGCTATCACCAGGTTTAGTCACCCTTTCACAGATAGAATCGATTTCAAGGCCAATTAGCACATACGATGATCCCATTATCAATGGAATGATGTGGTCCGACCCTGGAACAATTAAAGATTTGTTCTCAAATAATCTAAGAGGAACCGGATTCACGTTTTCGTGTGCAGCTTTTGATAGATTCATGAAAAAGAATAACCTAACACAACTTGTTCGTGGTCACCAATGTGTAGACGCTTTTGAGTATTCATATAACAACAGGCTTCTTACAGTATTTTCAGCATCAAATTACGACCCAGAAAAACCCAATAAAGCAGGAATCGCTGTTATTAGCAGGACCACACACGCTGAACCCAAAATCATTGGCGAAAAAGGTATCAAAACCAGAGCTATGAGGAATTCCATTAGTTTTTCAATGCTACCAGTCCTAAACAGCCACAAATCTCATTCATTGCCAAAAGATGGTACTATGGGTAGAAGGCTGATTAGGAATCGGACAATGAAGGTTTATGACTTTGAATAGTGTTAGTTTATTTTATCGTATTAATAAAATTGTGTTGAATTTTCGGTTAACGATAATTATTCCCATAAAAATTAGAAAACGTACACAGAATGTCGAAGCAAAATCCGGGGGACACTTCCATGGCGTCTCGTGTAGGTTTAGCTAAAATACGTCCTTTAACTATAAAGCCGATAATTAATAATAATGGATCGAAGGGAGGGATTGCAGAACTCCCCACCGGAGAGTATTATAATGAAGCGCGAGAAGCCGAATTTTGGGAGAGAATCGAAAAGAAAAACGAGAAAAATACTTCTGAAATGCAGAAAAAAGTATTGAAACAAACTGCAGCAGTTAGCGATTTACATGATACTTCAGGAAAAATTTTGCAACTTGTTAATAGATTCGATGATATTGATCAAGAAACAATGATGACTTTGATGCAACTGTATGATGATGGTTCAAACGCAGAGTCATTGGATCAGCATATTATTTTAAATGACTCCAAAGTTCATGTGCTAGATTTCATGAGTCAATTGAAAAATTTGTCCGATTCTCAGACGTCTCTCGTAGAAAACCTTAGATTTTGGTTTACATCTCTTCAACAACGTTCACAAGAAGGAACAGTATCAACAATAGATGAACCTCCAGAAGTAGATGATATTATTGATGGATTGGGGCAAGTTGTCAAGGATTTTACCGAAAAATCGGAAAAAGCTGCATGTGTGCATAATGATATAACTGATTTTATGTTCAAACAATTTGCATCTTTCAAGCGAGTTATTATACAAAAAGATGATGATATTAAAAAGCTTCAAAAGACAATTGACGATTATTCTGTAGCAGCTCAGGCTCGCCGGGCCAAGAAAAAACAAGAAGAAAAACCAGCCGAAGAAATTATCAAGAGAGACCAATTTGAGGCCCAGCTTAGGTTAAATCAACAAATGAAGCAACAAATCGATCAATTAAAGAGAGCTTTGCATGAAACAGAAGTCCAAAAGGCGGCCATTGGGGCACTAAGTAGCCACAACCCAGATAACTCTCATGAAGTACTGGAAAAGGAAGCAAATATGAATTCTTTTATGGTTGAAGCAGAATCTACAATCGCTGTACAAAGAGAAAAAATGGAGGAAATGGAATCATATAATGCGACTTTGAAATCGAGATTGAAGGAGGCGGAAAACCAAATATTGCATCTTCAACAAAAGATTATTAAAAGAGAACAAGAAAATGCAGAACTTGATTCAGCTCTTCAGAAACAATTACAGTTGTATTCTTTTGAAAAAAGCCAGCCTCATCCTGTTTCAATAATGAATGTTAGCGAAGACAAGTTAAAAAAGCAGGCCGAAGAAGAAATGTATATTATTCAAATGAAACACCAAGAAGAAATGAAAGAACTAAATAATAGACACAGACAAGAGCTTATTAATCAGGCAGAATTATCAAGGCTTAGATATGTCAAAGAAAGGCAAGATCTTTTAAACGATTTTGACAATGGCAATCAAAATGCCATATTCCAAACAATTACCAGAGATTATGAAAAAAGGATTGAAGCAATGAAAAGAGAAAATGAAGAATTAAATAAAAGTTTGGCTTCGGAATTTGCTAGCAGACAAGCAGTATTAATAAGACAGTATGAGAACCGTATTCACTCAATAAATGAAGCACATCAAGTTGATTTATCAACACTAAGAGACTCCCTCAAGTTTGAAAAGAAGAAAGCTGAATTAGATTATGAAGAAAAATTGCAATTAGCTATTGTTCAAATGGGACAAGAAAAACAAGAAAGGTTTATTGATTTTCAAAAACATACAAATATGCTTCAAGATGAGATTGACAAAAAGAATTCTGAAATTGATAAACTAAACAAGCAGTTGAAACAAAATGCAATTAGTCAGAATTCTTCAAGGGTTGATAGTCCAGAACTGAGATTAATTGCCCCTAAATCTAGCTCATATGTAGCAAATCCAGAATCCGAATCTTTATTCCAAGAAAGGAAATACACATTCAAACTTAAAGCCATTAAAGAAGAAATGGAGGATCAAATGAAATGGGCTCTCGAGAAACAGAAACTATTCTATGAAAGAGAGATGAATAATATTATTATCACTCATCAAAAAGATTTAAGGATTAAATTGATGAATCTTCAAGATTCAATTTCCCAATTAATGGAATCTCACATTGGAGAAAATGCTTTGTCAAGCACAATGCTTGAAATCGGAGAAGTATTCAAAGATATGAATGAACGAATTGAGACTCTTGAAACTGATCCACTTCTTCCAACTATTTCGATACAAGAAGCAGCAAATAGAACACAAGTTTTAACAGATCGATTAATACAACTGAGGGGCGAAAATTCTGATCTTAAATCAAGTCAAGCTGTTTTCGGGCCAAACATTGAACAACTTCAACAACAAATACGTTTGTTAGAGAGTCTTCAAACTGATGATGAAAAGTCCATCGCCGATAGGTTCATGGAAAAAGATAGAAGGCACCAAGAAGAACTTAAAGAAAAGGACGAAATTATTGCTCAGCTATATGGCCTTCAGCAGACTATTTTGAAACCATCTAAGTATTCATTTATGCAATTTGTTGTTTATAGCTCAATTCCAAATGATTTATCATTATCTCTCGTTTTTGAATCAACATCTCCAATACATGGTAATACACCAAGGAACTATAACCCAAATCTCCTCATTTCCACAAAATCTATTGTTAGTGAACATAGAATCCTCAGGAATTATTTGAAACCATTAACAAATTCTATTACATCTTCATTCCATATTATTGAAGAAGAAATTGATGAATGCCAAGACAATGATCTTGATCCTAATGCTATGGCAATAATAACTCGTGGTCTCTCTCAATTTGAAATATTTAATAGTCGACAATTGTTTTTACCTCCAGAGACTGTAATTTCGCCAAATTATAGGCCTTATATGATGGACGAAGGTTCTCAAACAGCATCAACAGTCAAAGTTAACCGAACGTTATATGATGAATCCATTCAAGCTAAGACTTTTGTTAATAGAATTGTATCACAGATTCAAATATGTGATAGAAAAGAACTCACTCGCGATTTGGTTTTAGTAAATACCATGGGATATCAATACTATGATAAAGCTCCACCATGTTCTCTGACATGGCCCCATGATATATATACAAAAGAGCCACCAATTGCTGTTTATAAGTCTTTGTCAAATTTCACAGCATATCATTCTCCAAACCCACCCTCTCAACTTAAACCATCTTATTCTGATCATATTGAGCGGATAGAAAATATTGTAACATTTAAAGAAGAAAAACCTAAAGAAGCTCGAGGTGTTAGTTATCTTCGAAAAGATTTTGATCTATTTTCCACACACCCATATAGAAAAGTGTATACTAGAAAAGAAATGTCGTATGTTTCATATTATGATATACCAATTGATGATATGGTAGGTTTCCGAAAGCATTTGTTTGATGATATGAAAACCCGAATTATTGATTCAAACCAAAAAAAGATATCTTTGCTTCGGCAAGAAATCAGTTTTCTGAAATCAGAGTTGAACAAGCGTACTGAAACCCAAATTTTAATATTTAATAATCCAAAACTTGATGATCTCCCTCCTCCAGTTTTTAACAATGCTAAGAAGGAAACAAGGAAACAAGATTATCATCTTCCAAAGCTTCCGAGCAAAAATCCTGAGATACCAAAAGATATTCAAGCTGATGTTTCTAATAACACTGTTGAAAACAATTCAAGTGAAGAACTACCGAAAGAAACCCCAATTCCAATAATTTCCACAGAAAAGAAAGGTTCGAATCCGATTCTTTCATTATCTTCATCAAATTTATCACAGAATATGGTTTCACCTTCTTCAAAAGGGTTTTCAATGCCTGGTTTAGACATTAACAAAGACCCCTTCTCTGCAAGTGTTCAGATTTTATCTTCATCTTTAAGAATGCTTAATCAATACTCTCAAGATGAAGAAGTTATATTTAACCAAATATCAAATAATACTAATGCATATGATGCTTATATCACCGCGTCGGGATTGACCGATGAAGCTCACTATAGCTTTGTTGAGTCTTTAAAGGTTTCTAAAAGACAATACGATGATATTCACCAACAAATATATTATATGTCTTCGGCTCAATCACAATTAATGAAGTGTTTACACAAAATGAAACAGTTTTATAACAGTGCCCAAGCAGAATTGACAGAGATTAAAAATTCAAGGGCTCAAGAGAGAATAATCCAACAGCAAGAACTACTAGATCAGCTTCATGAAAACAATGATAACCCATCTTTGCCAAAAGCTATGAACCAATTAGAAACATTACACAGGCTAGAGTCTTCAATCGAACTTATCGACAAAATGGGATTAGTTCTTGATTCAGAAAAACAGAATATTCGAGATTCCTTGTTAGCACAAATCGCCATTCTAAAAGCTCGACTCCAGTCTGAAAAAACCGTGAATGATGATACTATCCAAAAAATCATTAATGATGTTCAAATGTTTATTTCTTCGATGAGGTCTTCTACTTCAATACAAGATAATAAGACCGAAGCTCCTGAGAATTTGAATATCCTAACAAGTGACTTAAGGAGAATTCGAAGGCAGAGAGATCAACTCAAGAATGATTTAAAGCAAGTTCAAACCAAAAATGAGAGTCTAATCCAACAAGTTCAAAATTTGCAGGAAAGGATAGAAGAAATTAAATCCCAAAAGCAAGACGAATTATCTGAAACCAAAGCCCATCTGTCAACACTTCAAGATCTTCTTAATAGCATTACAGGAGATGCTCTTCATGGATCTGTAGAAGAGATTGCTCTTAATGTTAAGAAACAATTCCTCAATATGGAGGCCATTCTTGAAGCTTCAAATGCTGAAAAGAAACTATTTTCGATGAAAGCAACTGAAGCTGAAGACTCTCTTATAATTGCCAACGAGACAATTCAAAGACTCAAAGATCAGGTGAATGAGTTAATGAATTCCGAATCTTATCCTTCGGTATCAAAATCCTCAATTTTCCGAGAAGCTGATTTTACTCAATTAAAAGAGGAAAGAGCAATTGATATGGAGATGTCAATAAGGCAGCAAGAACAACTTGAAGTGACCACGGCACAAAATACTGAGTTGCTTGCAAAAAATAATGAATTAGAAAACAAATTGCTCAAGCTCATAGGTGAATTACGTCAAGCAAATATGAGAATAAGCGAACTTGAACAACAATTATCAGATATATATCATCATTCTAGAGGAACCAAAGTAACAAATGAAAAACCTAAGGCCAAAGAACAAAGCAGCCCCGAAACAAAGCCAATAATTCATACAACAAGTAGGCCAAATGAAAAACCAGAAGTACATTCTGTAATTGATAAAGTTGAAACAAATCGGATAACTCATGAGCAAATAGTTAATAATGATAAATCAGAAAATGAGTCCATATCTTCAGAAATTGAGACAGATATTCCTAAACCAAAAACTCCTCCCCCTCCAATCAACACCAGTTCTCCTGTTAAAAAAACACCGTCTATTTCCAGATCTGCATCCGAAAACAATCTATCACCCCAAAAGAATCCAAATAATTTATCAAATAATCCTTCTAATGAAAGATTTGATGTTGATCTGGATTCATTTGGATATGATTTTAACCCCACAGAATCAACAAGTCAATTTAATGCATTTGATAAAGAAGATATGCCTCATTTAGTGCATGAACCACTTAAATGGGGTAAAAAGAAGAAGATTCGCATTCCCATTGTCGAACATCATAGACAAACAAGAAACTCACTAATTGGTAGATTGCATCATCCAACACCAAGTAATCCAAACCCACCTAGATCAGATGATATCGATATAACTATTGGCAATGCTGTTCAAGGAAAGAGATCATTACCAGGAACCAATTGTCCAATAAGACCAACATCATCAATTGCTGGAATGACCGCGGCTGTTATTAATTCTTTACCAAAGAAAAACGAAACTGAAGTCAGTCTAGCATCAAGTTCTGTAATAAAGAATGTCCAACCTCCTCCTCAAAGTATTCCTGAAAAAGCTCAAACACTCACAAGACCTCCAATTGAGAATACACTCGAATCGGACCCACCAATTCCAATGCGAATTACTCTTGTCATGAACAAAAAAGACCCTCCAAAAGAGAAACCTCCACTCCTTATGTCAACAATCCCGCCATTCGCTCCACCACTCCCTGTATTATCCGCTAAATCAACTGGAATTGTGGGTAAACCACTAAAAACCATTGATGATGCTCCTGAAATGATTGAAGCTAAGAAGATTATTTCTCGTTTGAGAGAGCAAATTAAGAAGTATGTTCAGCAAAACGAAGATTGCGACAAGATTATCATTGAACAGAGACAAAAAATCAGCGATTTAACTCTCCAACTTCACAGACTCAAATTGGATAATATCAAGCACATAGATAATCTCAAACGCTCACAAATCAAATCAGATAATTTCAAATCCCGATTGGAAATATGCTTTAGAGAGATCGGAACGAGAGATGATGACATCATGAAATTAAAACGCGAAATTCTGCACCTCAAGAACACGACTGCACCTATCTCAGAGCTGAATAGCAAGATCAAACAGGCTCAGCTCGAAAAAGACAGAATCCAAAGAGAAGAACAAAAGCGAAACGAGGTAAAAACTGTCGCCGAAAACGCACTCAAAAATGTCACAAACCTCGAAACAAAGCAGCACCTCGATAGCATTATCGAAAGAACACAGGCATCAATCGCTAGACTCGAGGCCAAAAAGAAAATGTGGGCCGAAATCGAGAAAAAGAACATGATTGAAGTACTAAGTGCCATGTCTCTCCTAGCAGACTCACAAGTAGAATCTGTAACAAGGGTCCTTCCAGAATACTCACCATTCAGGTCAAACAGAATAGACAAAACTAGAAGCCTCTCAAGCCGAACTGAGGCAGCAAAAATGCCCCGAACCAACGAGGTAGAGCTCACAATTAAACCTGTTTATTAAAAACGATAACCGCGATTTGTTTTTCAATTATTTACTTTTTCGTACTTGCCCCCTCAATTTTTCATTGTCCGCAGAGATGAATCCAACTGAGTTTAAGTACCTTTCTGCCCTGATCATTTTTGTCACTACCATTATTGGTAATGCTATGCCTTTGTATATTACTGCGGTCAAGTGGACATCACGCCTTGAGTCACTGGCTGGTGGTGTTTTTTTGGGTGCCGGTTTAGCACACCTTTTAGCCGATTCATTTGAGGATCTTGAAAGCCAATCTAAGTATCCATTGGGTCCAGCAGCTGCATTGATTACATTCGTTATTTTAACGTGTGTAGAACTGTTTTCTTATGGTGAACACGATGAAGAGTTTCAGGTTCCTGATAGCACATATGATAGAATTGAGGACAAAGCTAGCTTTGATTACACAGGGACTGTTGAAGGAGTAGCAACAATCAAACTTTTCGGCGAAAACAACGAACAGATGACTGTTCCGACTTATTCTCTATATATCATTATGTGCATTCACTCTGCAATCGAAGGGCTTGCTCTTGGCATTCTTACTACATGGTCTGGTGTTATTGCAATTTTCTGCGCTATTGTCGGACACAAGCCAGTCGAAGCATTTGCTCTCTCTCTTATCATCCTTAAGGATCATCCATCCAAGTGCTTATTCTGGTTCATGGTACTTACATACACAATTCTCACACCATGCGGTGTAATTGGTGGTATCTATCTCGTTAAGATCAGCAGCAAACTCGCTCTTGGGCTCATCGCTGCCTTCAGTGCTGGTACATTCTTGTTTGTTGGATGCCACGAATGGTCTGAAATGTTCGAGCACAAGCAACAATGGGGTGTTGGTGAAAAGCTATGGCATTTTGGTATGTTCACATTGGGTGTTATCTGGATGCTTCTCATTGCAATCATTGAGATATTAAACCCAGAAGACTAAAAAGCAATTTCATATAAATGAAGAGTTCTAATCGGCCTATTCAAGAGAATGAGGGGCAAAAAATGGCATCAATGGCTCGTATGTTTTTGATTAAAGTTGCTGAAGCCATTTATTCTGTGAGATGTCCGGGAGAAATCACTGATTTTGTAAATGATGACGAATCATGGTTTTCCGTGAAATCGAAAAAGTCATCACAATTGAGACAGGTTTTGTCGTCGAAAAATATGCATGGTTGGTTTAAAATTGATGTCATTCTAACAAATCCTGACACTATATTAGAAAGATGGTATATGATACAGCTCCCTCCCTCAAAAACTGATCAACCCGTAATGAAACCTGAATCGAGAAGCGAAGCATATAGACATTTTTCTCAGATTTACAGATCAATAATATCTCTTCTTCATTCTCTTCCCTGTTTTTTCCTCAACAATCAACTATCGCGAGTTTCATTGAATAATCGCAAAATATTTGCAATTTGCGATCCATTTAAGCCACTACCAGCACATAACGATCCGTTTTCTGAGTTAGAAACAGGTCAGATCAGGTTTGGGCCTGTAATGTTTCCAGCCGGGCGTGTTATTGTGTTTTGTCATCATCTCATTGATCTTCATCATGAAATCCCCCGTCCAATTCGTACAGCGGAGCATTATGACACTGATTTACCATTGTCAATACCTAAGCCCCAAGTTCAACCTATTCCATCTTTTGGTAAATCATATGAAACTGCATTGTCATTCCAGAGCTCCGAAATGTGCTTAACTAGTCCGAGTTTTTCAATGTCGCCCGAGAAAATGAATTCTGTTCAGCAACATCAAGAGATTAAGAAGGTAGAAGAATTCATACGGGATCTTAATTCTGCATTAGAAATGAAGATATGTAATTCTTCATTGTCTATCAGGGAAAGATTTGATGCTGTCTCAAAGGAGATTAATCAATTGTTAAAATGAAAATGACTATTCTCTTTACTAGGACTATCCCCTGAGAAATAGAAGTTTATTATTCCAAACAAAATTCTATTTACATGATCTCCTCAAAAAACTCGTCATCACTTTCATTAATTAGATTCTGGATTGCAGATGGATCAACAAACTCACTATTGTGATCATTTTGAGTCTCGTTTGTTGGTTTCTTAGACTTTGGTGCAGAATAAACCTTTTGGCTTATCTTCATTGATTCAATTTGGCCTTCAACAACAACATTCTTCTTTTGTAAGAAGGTGATGAATTTGTGCCACAATATGGATGACGAAGATAAAAGACTAGCATTACCAACCATAATCAAGCCATAACGAGCACGTGTGACTGTAACATTCAGCCTCTTTGGATCTCCTAAGAATCCAATTGTGTTATCTCTGTTCGACCTCACAGAAGAGAAGATAATATAATCCCTTTCTCCGCCTTGGAAAGAATCAACAGAAGAGATCATAATATTAGTTCCAAAGTTGTCAATAGATGAGGATAAGAAGTTGGTCAAATAGCTACTCTGGCCTGTGTATGGGGTAATGATACCAATATTATTGGGGTTAACATTAGATTTAAGAAGCCTTTGGACAATTTGAAGAACAACTGTAGCTTCATACTTGTTGACGTATGTTGTTCCTGAATCGGCCACCTCTTCTTCATTGAGTGATGAATAATCGAAAAACATAATGGGGCAAGTATCGGTAATCCATGGGAAAACTGGTTTTGGATGAGATCTATCATAGTGATCAACACCTGACTTAAGTAACCCTCCATAGAAAATATTTGAAGAAAACTCAGATAAAGCAGGATGCATTCTGTATTGCATTTCCAGCATTTGGGGCTTAAAACCACCAGAAATTAACCTTTCGATCAAAGAAACACAGAGACCACTCTTAACGCACTGTGGATTTGTTACAACAGGTCCCAATTGAGCGTGATCTCCAACAAGAATAATCTTTTCACATGATTTGGTGATTGGAATGAGAAGTTCAGGTTCGATACACTGTGTAGCCTCATCAATAATAACATAGGGGAATCTTACGCCCTCTAAGCGACCATCTTTGGCTGTTGTACATGTACAAACAACTACATTTGAAGATCTAATAACCTGTTTTTGAAGAGCTTCGAATAATTCGCTATGTTTGCTTTGTTCTTCTCTTGTTAGAGGTCTTTCAAGCTTGAGTTGTTCAAATCTCCTGTATTCATTAGATTCTTTGGTATTTTTGATTTCTTGGCATAAAACATGTGTAGAATATCTATCTGATTCGGTTTCAATTTCTTCTCTTGATTTAGATACCACCCTACAGAAGAAGATATTGGTTTTTGCAAGGGCCATTGTTACACGTTCGGTGGCAGCATTTGATGGAGCACAAATTAATACCTTACCATCATTTCTGCTCGAAAGATAATGAGTAATAGCAGTTATTGTTGTTGTTTTGCCGGTTCCTGGAGGACCATGAATGAAGGTAAACTTATTTGCCAAGGAATACTTGACAGCATTCAACTGAGAAAAGTTCAAACTAACAACGCCTTGAATTCTATTTGGCATAACATCTTCTCTCTTCTTATCTGGAATAAGATCGACCTCTTTTCCAATGATTATGGATCGTATATCAGAAGATATTGCTTTATCTTGACTAAATGAATCAATTGCAAAAAGCATTCTATCATAAGGAACGCTATTCCATTTCACTCTTACAGTATAGTGGGTAGCTTGTGGGGCACCATTTTCAAGCATAAATAATACTTCGATTTTTCCAAATGGATTGATCTTAAAAACTACACCTGATTCTTCAAATGAAACGTTGTCCTTAATAATCATAAAATCGCCAATATGAATTGGTTTTGGAAGCTCATTAGTTGGAAACAGAAAAACTGCACGATGTCTTCTTTCACCATCTTTCTTCCAATCAATGTGAGCATCTTTTATCATAAATGACTCCGTTTTCTTTTTGTCATACTCCATTTCCGCACTGACCAATTTCCTCATTACGTTTTGATATGAGTCAACATTGTAATAAACCTTGGCGATTTTTGGAAGTTGAGACATTTTTCGAAGTGCAGGAATATCGTTTACTGTATATCTCTGGTTAACCTTCCAGCTTTCTTCAAGAACAGAAATATCAGAATGAGAAATTGTGATTGAATGGTTCTTCAAATCCAAGGATGGAACAAACCATTCTTCAAATTCTGCCTTTTGCTTATTGAAAAATAGACACGAGTTTCCGGTATCTATATCAAAACTGCGAACTTTCTCGGTTCCCAAACAATTTGGACACAAAACTAAATGCTGCTTGAGGACTTTAGAAAAATACAATCCAATAGTAAAAATGTTAGAAGTGGAACATGAAATGCACTGAAGTGGAACTTGAGAAAACTTATTTGGTGGTATCAATGCAATCTCAGTAACCTTAGATTTTGTCATATGAATAAGCAAATGGCTCTTATTTCCCTTCAATGATCCATTACAAAAGTATTTGCCTGTTGCCTTACATTTAACAAGGTATTTAGGATCAGTCATTAAACAGTACTGACAATGTGGCTTAATATCATAATTTTCGTTTTCGGATTTTTGAGGCTTGGGCATTTCATTCTCATATTGGTAACCTTCTGTAGCCTTTGAAAATTGCAACATTAAAAATGAAGAGACCAATCCCCAGAAAAAAAAACGGTTATTGTGACAAGTTTTTACCCTTTAAGGGCAATATTTTATCCCTTTAAGGGCAAAATTGGAATGATTCTCTACCTCATGTTAGCCTTTGTGGATAGGGCTCTGAGGAAGGACAACGATCAGATAAACGCCGCCAAAGCGGAGAAGCTTATTAATTACGGTTTAATGAAATCTGTTTTGAAAGCTAGTGAGGAGAAACCAAAAAAGAGCGGGTTTTTGATTACCCATGTTTCTTTGGGGCAAGTTAAGTCGAAAGGCGGCGAAAAAGTGATAGTTTCAATCGATTATAATTTTTCTGGGCTTTGCTTCTGTAAGTTTGGTGAACGAACTGTATATGGAAAGCAATTGAACGAAACAACACTGGAATGCAAGGCTCCAGCGCTTCACCCTGGAATGACCAAACTCTCTGTTTCAATGGATAAGAGTAAATGGTGCTTGCCTGTTGATATCGAAGTGATTGATAACTCAGACACTGACAGATATAAGCTGGGTATAGTAATGATTGTGGTGCTCATGTTTTTCGGCCTTTGCGGGCTGTTCTTTTGGAACAAGGGTTTCAGGAAAAGGAAGCTCCAAAAGATGCAGAAAAAACACACACCACTTATAGAGAGCGTGAAGTCTTCAGCGGGACTAACAAGGAGAAAAGGAGGGTTTGTGTTGTAAATTTTGTAAACAGATTTCGTTTTTTAAAAATGGAGAGTCTTCGCCCAATTCGCTTCCAAACAATGAGTAAATACGGCCGCCTTAACTTTGATACAGGTACAAGGATGCACGAAGAAAAGCAGATTAATAATTTGTTATCTGATATTAAGAATATTAGTACTGGGTTTTCTGGAAAGAAAAGATCCAATTCTGTTGATGATAAGATTATGAAAAGGCTTCTTTCCCCAGCAAAACGAATTAGGAAAGCTAGGAAGAGGATATTGCCAAAATCTAAACTATATAAGCATGCTCCAACAATATCACAGGCTTCTCCCAGAGTGGAAATTGTATCTGAAGTGCCAGGATCTGCGCAGTATAATCCAAATTACGATGCATATTTGCCAAAGACCAATACGTATTCAATCCAGTCCCTTCATCAGAAAATACCAGTGGATCCGAGGATTATGACAATGACTGAAATGATAAAAGCGTGGGAAAAGCACATTAGACTTGTTGATTTCAAAGAGGAGCCCAATGAAGGTCCACTACCAGATGTTTCTCTTCCAAGCAAGCCTGTTTATAATTCTCCAGGTGTAGTAGCACGTACTACTAGCCACGAAGATTCTATTATAAGAAAAACCGATGCTCCAGCTCCTGATAAATACTATATACCAAGAGAGCTTGATAAACCAAGAGTCATTCCATTTGATGGACAATCAACGAGAAAAGAGATAGAAACGTTAACAGATCGAACTCACATGAAACTCGCACAATCCATAGATAGCGTGAAACCACGAAACAGTGGGTGTATTCCTTTCGACAAGCAACTTGCAAGAGAAAAGGGCCTCAGCCAAGAGGATGATATCTGGAAAGAAATTGAAGAAGAACAGAAGAGCTTGCTTAAGATATTGAAACCTCAAAAAGATGTATCAAAGCCGCCACCAAAAATTGTTGAGCCTTTCAAATTGCAGCCTTCTCGGTTGCAAAAGGGGCCATTCAATCACATGATTCATCAAGAAGCGCCTCAAGACGCTCAATACAACGTGGAATACTCGTTATCCAAACTTGAATCGAAGAAAATCCCGCCTGCAACAAACTTCGGATCGCGAGTTAGCAAAGATAGGGTGATTTTGAATAAATCCGAAGCACCAGATAGAATATACCCTAATGTTATTGATGGATGGAAAAAGACAGCAAAATCATATGGGTCTCCTCCAGATTTTAAGAATATGCATGACCGAAAATCTGCATATGATTATATGCCTAAAACATGTGGAGGGAATTTCACATTCGTGGATGATAATGTGTGGAGCTACAAAACGCCTGTCGTCATGGATCAAATGGGAGAACGGAAAATCATTCTAGAGGTTCCTCCCCAGTTCCTACAAGGGAAATCAAGCAATCTTGTCATCAGCAAGTTTCCAAAATAAAACCTGTGTTTGTTTTCTTTCAATTTGGATTTTTGTGGTCAATCAAATATGTCGAAGTTCGGTCTTTTATCCTCAGGCACTAGTTTTAAAGGTCAACGTAATGAGAAAGCGATTAAAATGTACGAAAAAAATCACGAGGTAACTTCAATTGGTGAACTAACTGATTATTCTGTGTTGAATCAATATCATGTTAGTTCAGAGGGTGATATGGCACCGACTCCGATTGAGGATTGGAGCAGTTTGTCAAAAGAAATGCAGGATTCATTACAGTCTATGGGTTATAGTCAACCTACACCAATTCAAAAGTATTCGATTCCATGCTATCGAAATATGAGGCCTTTGATTGCCATTTCTCCAACAGGGAGCGGGAAGACCCTTGCATACGCTATTCCTCTTCTTGAAAAATTTCAAGGAGTTGAGAAAGGCGATACTCAGGCTATCATCCTTGTTCCCAGCAGAGAGCTTGCCTCGCAAGTTTTCCGCCAATTTAGGCGCTTTTCAGAGACATTAAAAGTATCAGTGCAGCTTTTAAGAAAAAATAGAGACTATCCCAAATGCACAATTCTTATTGCTACCCCAAAGCGTTTGCTCCAGTTCTCTGAGAAAATATCATCGATTAAATATGTAATTCTAGACGAAGCAGATTATCTTCTCTCACACAGTTTTGTGGCACAAACGGATCAAGTTCTTTCAAAGGTAGATTCATCAAATATTCATGTTGCTATTTTTTCTGCAACAATGACCCAAAAAGTTGAAGATACCGCACGATCTTTCATGCAAAGCCCTGTTAAAATTCAGATTGGAGATGAGCACGTTGTTTCATCATTGATTAAACAGGAACTCAAGTTTGTAGGTACTGAAAAGGGAAAGATAGTAGAAATCATTCAAAGAATTCAAGCTGGTACCTTGGGGTTGCCTTTAATGATATTTGTTATGAACAAGCAAAGGGCATATGATCTTGCTGGAGAACTTCCAATTCCTTGCTCAGTATTGACAAGTGAAGAAAACGACACTGAGCGTGCTGAGTCTATCAAGAAACTTAGAACTGGAGAGTCTCTTATTCTTGTTGCTACAGATTTAGGCGGAAGAGGAATTGATCTTCCTGCACTCCAGACAGTTATCAATTTTGATCTCCCTCCAGATTCCACTACATATATTCATAGAATCGGAAGGACTGCTAGAGCAGGAAGGAGTGGGACTGCAATAACTTTCTTTACTATTGATGATCAGCCAAACCTTAGGCCAGTAGCAATAATTATGAAGAAGTGTGGATATGAAATCGAAGAATATATGTTAAAACCTGTTGACAAAAAACATCGGGGTGCAAGGGCTCTATTTGAACCTAATCAAAGGAAATCAATTTCTTCCAAGGTTTGGAAGAATGCTAAAGTTCGTGTCCCCAAGCCAGCGTTGGATCCAAGTACTTAAAAATATATAAAGCTTTTAGATTTATTGTTGTTGCTCAATTTCTTCTGGGAAAGCTTGCTTTAGCTCATCAATGTACTTGATAGCACCATGAGCAACTTCGGGCTTCATTCTCGGAAGATATGATTCAATAATACTAATCTCATAATGAGCTTCTTCAAAAGTCATTGGTATGGAATGAATGGTCTCGTATGTGGCGTATTGTGATAAAAATCTTAAATAGTTTTGTTTTGATTGAAGAGCAAACATTGGAACAGATTCACTTTGGCCGGCTGGATAAAACTCGATATGAGGCATTTGAACGAAAGTAGGAAACCTCTTAGGTGATGAATTTTGAAGGAAATTTATATAACCCATTTTGATTGATTTTGTTCCATTTTCATACAATTCTTTAGCCAAATCTTCAAGAAGTGATAATGCCTCTGAACCTGAATCACCAGCAATATAAGCCATCATAACATCATTAGTATTATCATGAATAAAATCTTCATAGTTTGAGCCAACAACTTTGTGTAATGGTTGATTAATCTCTTCGTTTGGTATCTCTTCACTAATATACTTTTTAAGGACTTTCCCGTCCCTTATCTCATCTAAAAATTGTGTTACTTTTTCAACCCAGAGTTCATTGATTTCCATTCCAGAAAAAGCATCATTGGTTGGGAAATAGTATCCATGATCATAATCAAATATTGCGAAATCTGGGAAAGATGTCAATGTTTTGTTCAATAGTCCTTCTGCATAAGCAAAACTCGGCTCAGTTAATATACCAAAGGCAAAATCGGGTGATTGTTGAGCTATTTTCATTACCATATCATGAAACTCGCCGTTATATTGAGGAACAATAATAGTCGCATAGAGTGCTTCCGGTTGTTGAAAATCATCATCACTAAGAACGTGATACAAAGGCCTAGATACATTCATTAGAGATTGAGTATTATTCTCAAAAGGGATTATTACCATATCAGTTCTCCTGAAAAAAGCAAATGGATAAGATCCTGCTCCAATTTCCTTAAAAACCTCATCAGTAGCAGAAACCAAATCACAGGTACCTAAATGTGGCAAAGTTGATGTCAATAAAACGAATGAATCAACAAAATCATCTTGTCTTGAAATAATTGCTCCTTCAAGCATTCCAAGCATGGAATAAAGCTCATCAATTGTCCTTGCAGTACCTTTTGGTCCATCAAATAGGGTTCGAAACTGCAATAAAAGTTCGTTATCATCCTCAGGAATATCAAAAGCAACAACAATATTTCCCTCGTTGAATAAAATCAGATATGGAGCCTGTAATCCAATACTATCAGTAATATTGGGAATTTGGTTGTCAACAATCACACCAAATTTAGATTTTCTTGAGAATTGTGTTGAAATAGAAGCCAAAGAATCGATTGCAATACGTGTATCATCATTAGGTTCTGATCCAATGATCAATGCGACAAAAATATCGCTGTCATATAATAAATCATAAAATGACTGACCATCATAATGGTCTAATATTCCTGATGACGTATATTCGTAAGGAATAAAAGCTGAGATGGACAAACAAACAAAGAAGCCAAACATAAAAATGGAAGCAGAAAAAGAGTATTTGATCCACTTATTCCACATTATTGGACCTTTAGATTGTATCAAAGAGAAAATGAATTTATTGGAATCATTTTTTGAGATTAAACTTCCATTTAATGCAGAAGATAGAAAGATGATTGATTCTATTTTTCGGTCAGTTGTATCTAAAACCAGAAAAAGCCTTAAGATCCTCAAGAATATGATAGAAAAAGGAAAGAAGAGATATGGAACAGAAAAATATCAAAAACTTGTTGATGCGAAAAATGAATTGGTAATTGAGCTTGAGAGAAATTGTTATGGGCTCATTTCTAGACTTGATTCTGAAGTGATACAGCATGATTCATCAAATGAATCGATTTCATTTTTCTTATTATTGAAAGCAGACCTATTAAGGTATATAACAGAATGGTGCAATGAATCAGAGAGACTAAAAATGATTACAAGAACCCAAAACTGTTATATTCAAGCGCTAAATACTGCAAAGATGTGTTATTCGCCTTATTCTATTGTGTCTTTATCCATTTCTCTTAATTATTCATTATTCCTTTATGAAAACAATGTATCAAAGAAAGAAGCCATTAGTATTGCTCAGGACATTTTAAATAATGCGAATTCTGGAACAAAGGAAACAAGTGATGATGAGTTTGCTGAATCTACTAAACTCATTCAGACAATAAAGGAAAATACCTCTCTGTGGATCATTCATGAAGGCGAATAATTGTATGTAAAACACTATTCAACTTTATTATTAATTGAAGAAACAGATATGAATCCACATATGGGACATGACTCATATATATCTCCTTTCCTCTTGTAACTTTCTAATTCGGTTTTAATACAGCTATTGTGGATCATATGTGAGCAAGGGAATCGTATGAAATCACATCCCAAAACTGTTTTCCCGCATAATTGGCATGCATCCTTGGATTCAACAACATAAGAACTGGATTTTGGAGGTGGGAAAGATGTAACAAAACTCGTTTCTTTTTGATAGCTTTCGATGGATCGCACGGCATTAAGCATTTGTTCACTAAATGTATAAAATGGTTCATCATCATTAATACAATCAATCAGTTCTACAAACTCAAAAACAGATGTTTTGATTAGGTGTTTGACAAGATTTTCTCTTTGTTCCCCAATTGAAAGCTGAATCAATTGAATCCATCCTTCTTTTTGAAGTTTGGAATCACTGATAGTTTCAACTAAGTGGTGAGCATATGAATAACTTACTCTGTGGGCTATTCTCACAGCATTCTTTGGAAACTTCATCCATAATAAAACTTGGGATGCAGCTTCAAAACAATCATAATGAATACAATACCGAAAAAGAAAAGATGGGTTAACACCCCTTTTTAAAAGTGTTATTATTGATTGTTCATTCTTGAAAAGACAAAAAGACCATATAGAAAGGGCTGCCATGGAAATAGGAATAGTTGCTCCAGATATTATTTGGGCTGCACAATCAGGAATATGAACTAATACAGACGAGATTGTGTCAAGACTAATATTAAATTTATTTTGAATAACAAACTTTGAAACTTTAGATGTATCTGATCTCAGAACTCTGATTAATAATCCATTTAATTTTTTGGAATTCAATATAGATGGTAGCAATTCCAAGGCTTTGTCAATCATATTATTAGATAGGTAGTAGTTAACACATTCTTCCGTAGACTTGTTGAGTTCCGTTATTGACTCAACTCCTCTAACAAACCCAATTTCATTAAATTGCTTGATTGTCCATTCCAATTGAAAACTATGGAAATACTCAGCTATAAAACCTAAAAACTCAGAATCATATTGAGGGTATAATGAAATATGTATGTGAAAAATAAAATTGAGCAAGGTGATTCTTAATCGACATTTATCTTCTCCGAGTTTTTTAACCAATGCTTTTAGATATAGTAAAAAATGGTAATTCTTCAGACCAATAAATTCAGATATTTCATGGAATGTCCAATTCAAATTAAGTAAAAAAGACCCAATTGAACTCAGAGGTAGTTTTTCCATTTGTTCTCTGACAACTTGATATTTCATTTCATCGTTTCCAGCTATGAAAAGAGCGAATGGGAAATCTTTTTGTTTTAAAAACAAGTGAACTAAATACTCTTTGATTTTCAAAAGAGGCATTGTAATTATCTCACTATCAGTGAAAAAAACAAGACCATTAGAATCAAATGACATGAATTTAACTCCAGAAATTGGTATTGAAGCTTTAGGCTTTGATTTATACATCAATATTAGGTTCTTTTCCAAAGCAACTAGAGTTCCTAATGAAAAAACAATGAAGCATGACATTTGATGAATATCAATCTCAGAAATATCTTGAGAAAATCTAACTTGGTCATTTGAACAGTCATTTGCTGTGAAACTTATAATTCCAAGTTCATGGGAAGCAGATAATCTGCACATACCTTTACAGCTATCAGTATAAGCTCTATTAATTGAAGAACTCGGTGATTTTCCTATAAAAAGAACTCTATTTGAAGGCCCGTTGCCAAATATCAACTCAAGTGATTGTCTTCCAGAGAAAGACAATATCTTATCTTCTAAAAACACAAAAACAATCTTAATTTCGCTCAAATATAAATGAATTTCATATATTGGAGACGGATCGGGAAGAACAAAGAGAATTGAAGTCTGATAAGTCTCATCATAAAAAATATTGAGGACTTCTCCATTATTTGTACCAAGAATGAAAGATATATTTTCATAAGATTCGCTAATCCAGCACGCACATAATGGAGAAAATGTCTTAACAATTGGAACTTCAATAAAGATTGGGTTATACACAGAAAACATTAATACAGGGAGCCTTTCCCAGAACAATATGCATCTATCTCCTTGATTATCAACCACCATCTTAGCTTTCTTCGGATCGTGGACATCGAACTGATATCTAGAAAAAATACTCGGATTGTTCCTTTGAAATATTACCAACGAAGAATCAGCACACAATGTCCAAAAAGTACTAGGCCTAATAGCATAACTAATGATCACTTTATTCAGACTTTGTTGATATTTGGTGAGATACTCACTGATCTTATTCGACATTAAAGAGAAATTTACCCATTTTTTACTTTGTCTTCTGTTGTGTTTGGATTCTGATCTGTGTTTCAGCCCATTTGATGTATATAATAACAGGAATGCTGAAAAGAACGCATGTTGTTATGCATACTGGATGGATGAAAAGCGAAACTATCATTGCGCCGGCTTCGCAGAAACCAATTTGAACCCAACCAAGTTTAGAGCCAGGATTTTTATCTTCCCTCTTATTCCCGTACATAATTAACAAAAAGAAGAATAAGATTGCTCCGAAAAACCCGCCCAGGAAAGTGGTCTCCGGAGAAATCCTAAATATGGGCCTCAATAAAATCATTAAAACTGCTACAACAATAGAAGCAATTGTCGAATTTCTAATCGATGTCTGACGTGATACTGTCTTCTCAGCCATTTATAGACGTCAATTTTATCGTTCGAGAAAAAGTGCTTAATAATCTTATCTATTTATTATTAGAAAGTCAACACAGTTGAGATTATTCTAATGCATTGTTAAACCAACTGAAAAATATACAGGAGCAAATCCATGAATATTTAAGTTTTCTTCTTTTAGAAAAGGAATGAATTCATCGTTATGAAAAAAGCAACAATTAGACCTTTTAGCACAATAATCGAATGAGGAATTACTCTCTTCTCGATTTCTTAAAATGTCAAAGCACATATTTTCAGCTTTATAAAAGCCATTTTTATCAAAACTTTTTCTTTCTTTATATCCATTGATCATTTGCAGTTTTCTTGTACAAGTCGAATCAACAAGGAAGACTTCAGACCCTTTCATTTTTTGTAATAGGAAATATCTTTGTAAAACTCATAATATCCTTTAATTGGATGTTTGATAATTTGATACATATCACCAAAATCAATTGCATGGAAAGGTCACGAATCGTGGCTCACTATTAAAGGGGAAATGACCTCTCCAGGAAATAACCGGGTTTTTAAAAAAACGAATGTCAAATTTTATACATTAAAATGGAGTACCGAATTAATTTTATTGGAGATGTAACTGGAAAAACTTCGATCCTTAAATCATATATAATTGGGGGCAGTATTGACAATATACCAGCAACTATGTGTTCTAATTGTTTACATTATTATCAAGATAAATATGGGAGTAGAGTAAATTTTTGGGATCATTCTGGTAATGAAAGAAATAGGGAACTATTACCTCTATTTTTTTCTAAAAGCGATTTTATTTTTTTGATTTATAGTATTGATAGTTTGTTTAGTTTTCTAACTCTTGAAGAATTATTAGAACTGGCCCATAAGCATTGTCTTGATAGTTGTGAGTATGTTTTGGTTGGTAATAAAATTGATCTTGAGGAGAAGCGAGAGGTTCCCAGAGAGAAAGCCGAAGAATTTGCTCATAAACATGGACTTCGTCATTTTGAGATTTCGGCAAAAACTAAAGAAGGCCTCTGTGCACCTTTTGAATATTGTGCTGAAAGGTTTGAGTGCCGCCTTTTTCGTAGGCAAGAATTCATTCCTTTCATTAAAGGAGGAAATGCTTTTAAGCTTCGATTTGAAAAGGGTGTTTTGAGTATTGGGGAAAACAAATATAAACAATGGATTGATAAGTGTTACCCCGATCCAGTTGAGCTTCAAGAAGGTCGTATTGACGAATTGGTGAAGTATTGTAATAGTGATTCTATTCCACATTGTATTTGTGATGTTCAAGAACTTCATAATGAGATTCTATATTGGAATAGTTCCAAAGTTGTTCAACAATCATTGAATCGATGTGATTTAGATATTTATGACGATCTATTTTTGATTCGTCGAGGTGAAAAGTATTGTGTTAATCGAGCACAAGTTTGTCGAACATCTAAATTGCTTTGTAAGTATGTTAGTAATTCGAAAGGGTCATCGATTGTTTTTCTTGAAATCAAAGGAGATGAGTTCAGTAGTCTTGTTTTTGATATCTTTGTTGAATTTCATCAAGTTAGTGATTATATTATTCCATTTGATATTTTTGATGAATTTGAGCGATTTTGTGTTTTTTATGAATGTGATTGTATTTTGGAGCATCATTCATATCATCGAATTGATTCAATTATTCAAAGTCTTTTAAAGAATGATATTGAAGATCTTGAATCATTTAAAAGTAGTTTATCATACCAAAGCATATTAACATTTTTATCGAAAGATTGTAAGTATCTTTTTCGTCATGATTATTTTTTCAAACTTGGAGTTAATCTTCATTTTTTGATTTTTTCTAATGTAAGTCTTCATGAAACAAAACCTTCATCGAAATCAAATAATGATGTTGATTCTTCCGATTTTGTATATTTTTTGAATTCTCTTCTTGGATATCATGGAATTTGTTGTTCTAATCTTCTTGGATATCTTGTTTATAATAATACAGAATCCCCTCATATATTTGATATTTTCCAAAACAATTTGGTGAAATCGAGTGTTCTCAATAATCTTTTTTCATCAATGAAATCTCATTCAGAACAAATACAAGAAAAGAACCGACCAACAAAGAAGCGATGGTTCTCTTAAAGGAAAGCCCGCTTATTGTGAATGGGTCTCAAAAAATCCACCATTTTTTGAATGATATCATTTTTGTTTGAAAAAATGATATCATTCAAATCTCTATTTAAATTATTGGTTCATTTATTTGAATGTTATTTCTTCTGTGTTGTTTATCCAAATCAAAAACATTGGAAATCACAAAATATGGAAGATATAGAGTTGAAATGGAAGCAGGATCTATATTGCATATTACATCATATCATAAAGGAGTTGTTATTTCATTCAATTCATTTAATTGTGGTTACTTTAATGTTTCAGGATTTGATTCATAACAAACTTGAATATGTATCTTCAGATTTTGTTGGAATATCAATGGGGAAACTATTACCAAATATCACGATCGGGTTTTTCATGAGAGGATATATTGATTTCATGACATATGTTGGTTTTACAGAAAAATACAAAACAATGTATATAAGTACATTTGATCAATGTCCTTTCATATTTAGTCAAGATAATAATGATTACAATTTCAAATTAGTTCCAAATCAACAATTCATTCTTTGGTATCCTAATCCAAATTTGAAATTTGTTAATATTTCCACATATTATGGAAGTTCTAAAGGCAATATAATCAGCAATATTGATTCAACAGGGAGATCTACAATATATAGAATTGATGGAGATTATACATTTGATTCAAATAATGGTATGGCAGTATTTCAATATCAAGATATTTCACCAATATCATCAAAATATTTCAGATTCATTCCTATTGCAAGTGGATATGATCATTATTTTGAGTATCAACAAATCATACATTATGATGATAATCCAACAAACATATACGAATATCCACTTCCAACAATAACACCAACACCAAGAAAGACCGAAATATCCTTTAATACATTGATTATCATTGGAATCATTACCTTAAAAGCTATGATAATCACTACCTTATCAAATATGACAATACATACAAGAGCTTAATTGGAAACTAAAAAGTTATTGATAATCATGTTTCTTTATAATAATACTATCAAACAGACTGTGAAGTTTTCCATTTGATTCTTCTATTATTCAAATGTGATCATGAGAAAAATCGAATAGAAAAAACTTTTAAACAATATTGAATCTTTGATAATCAACAAAATGTTTTTCATTTCAAACAAATACAACTTGTAAGAGCAATAATCTATAAAAAGAAACCTGATTGGCAATGCTTTATAAATGTCAACAATCAAACACAATGATAAATTGATCAATATCCAAATAAAATCTCGAATAATTGATCAATAATAAAGATTTACTTTCATTCCAGTCATATATAATAACAATGTATATCTTGAAATTGCTTATAACTGTTATCAATAAAATAGAACAATTTACTAATAAACAAAAACTCTCACTATAGGATAGAAATATGTGTATGGAAAACTCTGTGTTTCAAATCAAATATCAGTATGCTTGAGGAAAAATCTTAGAGTACTCATAAATCAAAAATACTCAGTATCATTTGTAAAATGTCTAAGAGTGAAAGAGTTTTGCCAAGTTGGAGTTTAACAAAAAACTAAAAAATATCCAGCCTCACTTTAATGTGCTGATTTGATAAATGGTATACTTAAGCGAGGTAAAAATTCTGGGATTATTTATTATGTCAATTGTATAAAATTGATTTTATATACTCTAATGAGCATCCTTAGTTATCTTTTCAATAATCCTGATTTGTTGTTGTTTACAATGAAAGTGACAATTTCAAAAAGTGACATATATGATTGTTTGTTATACTAGTAGCCACGGATGGGGACATAATGCGAGATTATTACCAATTATCAATGAATTAACTGAATATCCTGTGGAGATTGTATCATCAGCACCAAAATGGTTTATTGACCAGTTATTAAACAAAAAGAGGAAGTATCCTATCAAGTATAGAGAAATGAAAACTGATCCCGGATGTATTCAAAAAGATCCTTTTTTGATCGATATTGAGCAATCAATCAGATCATGGAAAGAAATATTTCAGCTTAACGTTGATAGAGTTGAAGTTGAAGTTGAATTGCTGAAAAAAAGGTCAAATGTTGTTTTGATTATCTCTGATATATCTTATTTCGGACAACTTGTTTCCGAAAAACTTGGTATACCTTCAATATGCATAGCTACATTTGATTGGTCTTTTATTTATCAAAGTATCAGATCAAAAGATCCTGAATTTGATGAAATTATCAAAAAAGTTCAGGAAATAAGCTCAAGATTTGATTATTGCTTTGTCCCTGGAACAAAATGCACACCTCTCACTATTGGAAAAAAGCAGGAAGAGTTTAATTGGAGTTCAAGGAAGCCCTCAGTTCCTAGGCCAGAAATGCGCCAGAAACTTGGTCTCGGATTGTATGATGATTCGGCTTTGATGAGCTTTGGGGGGCATCAACTAATGAAACTTGATCCTCAGATATGGAATAATTTTCCTGATATCATCTTTTTTGTTCTTTTGCCTAAGAATGAATGTGTTAATCCTCCAGCTCCCAACGTTAGGTTTCTCCCATCTGAAGAGTGGACACGATATCATACTGATCTTATTAACACTGTTGATGTGGTTTTCGGAAAAATTGGGTATGGATTGATATCCGAAGTTGTAGCATGTAGAAAACCATTCCTAAACGTTCGCCGAATCGATAATCCCGAGTCTCAGTTTCTTGAAAAATTTGTCCATAAAGTTGTTCCTGTAGCTGATATTTCCCCCGAAGACTTTATTTCTGGAAATTGGAATAGATTGTATCCTTTAATGGATATCCAAAGAGATCCTCTTGAATATGAGGAACCAGAAATTAATGGAGAAGATCAAATCGCAAATAGAATCCGATCTATCCTTGGAAAACCCAAACCACAAGAGAAATCATATCTCATGTTTATTAGTATTATTGTACTTATAGTATCATTGGTAATTTGGTTATATAAACACTGAACTCTACTTTGGTTGTGTTTTTGGATTAGCTCTTCCATAGAATTTCTGTAGTTCTTCAATGGCCTCTTGTTCATATACACCCATAATGCAATCATAGGAAGGAAGCTGCGACATTATTGCAGGAGAGTTCATTGAGTAAACAGATCCGCATCCACCAAATCTATCATTTTTACACCCATATACAACAAGAGGAATTCCAATATGCCTAATAGCACTCGCACACATAATACATGGTTCAACAGTAACATATAAAACTGAGTTTTTCAAAAGCTCTCTTGCTTTGGGATTATCTCTCAATAATTTATCGAGTGCAACCAACTCTGCATGCCTCGTTGCATCATTTTGAATATTTGTTTCATTACCTCCTTTAGCAATAATAGTATTATTACATACAATAATACAACCAATGGCAACTTCTCTGACATCATAGCATTCTTTAGCTGTATCTAAAGCAATGCGCATATAATGTTCATGTATTAGCCGTTCTTCTTCTGGTATTTCCGCAATGTTTCTTAAAGTCATATAAGTTTTTAACTCACATGTCACCTTAAATGAATCAGAACACAGAGATAAAAATCAAGGACATTTCGTTATCAGAATCATTGAACCAAATGACAGAATGGAGACATAAGCGATATGGTTTAAGTTCACCGAAATCATTACAGCACAAACTTTCTCGGTCGATACAGATTGTTTTTCGAAACAAATTGAATTTTTTTTTGCTTCTGCTAGGATATTTTGCGGCAGAAACTATTGGAAACGCCGCATTATTGGTTTTTCAATGGACAATAGATAAAGATTCACCAAAAACAAATTATTTAATTCTGGTTCAGCTGACTGCCAACTGGCCTGTCAGGCTATGGAGATCTATATTAAATACAGGTGTGATACATGTGGTTTTGGGAGCATTGAAGAGAAGAGGACATGTTCTCCAATTGAGTGACTTGACAAGCGGTACAGGCTTGTTCTCGTGGAGAATGTTAATACTTATGTTTGTTACAGATGTAGTACTTTCATCATCAATGTCCATCGCTCAGGCCCTTCTATCAACTGACATAGTATGGGCTATTGTATATATGGTTTCTGGCTTCATTCTCAACTGGCTGTTTGGAATGGCTCAAGTTCTTCTTTTCGAGGACCCGAACCTAAATATTGCATCATACTTCATATGGAGCGCTACAGCAGCACTCACACCATCCTTCTTTTTTTCAATACTTTCCTCATGTGTATGTGTGTTCTTTTTAACCCCACTCATTATTACCACCCCAGTATTGCTTGTTTTGCAAATGCTTACCTTTTTCGAAGTCTTCGGGTTTTCCTCACCAGCAGAAGTGCATTACACTGCAAATGAAAACTAAAAAATAGTCAGTTAAAATTATCAGTTGTTTGATCGAACAATGATTGTTGTTGTTCATGAGAAAGGCGGAAATGAATTTTGTGTCAAATGTGAAGAAAATTTCAGCGTAGAACAACTGAAGAAGCAGATATATATTTTTGCGGGTCATCAAATTGAGAATCAGAGATTAATTAGGAAAGGGAAAATTCTACATAATTCTGAGATTCTGAGGGACCTAGAAATCAAAGATATGTCCAAGGTTTATCTGGTTGCGAGGAATGTGAAAAAACCGAAACAAGAACCCAAACAGGGCTTTGATCTATTTGACACGTTAATGAAATCCCCGAGCGATAGTTTTACCAAAGAAATCCTTTCTTTAGCCCATAAAATGAAGGAGAAAAATCCAGAAATTCAGAACTCGATAAATGATGATGATACAATCGAAGAGCTTATCCAAACAATGAAAGATCCGTCTGCTAGGTTAGAGAGACTAAGGTCTATTGATAGAATAATGAATGCTAATGAAATGATTTGTGGTGGGTATAAAGATATAATACATCAACATTACATGATTGAAGATCTATATGATGATATGTTGGATGATCATTGCTTTTCCAAACCAACAATACCAACTGTCATCCCGGAAAAACTTGATTGCCCAAGTAACACCCAACTTCCAATTTATGAAGATGAAATATCACGATTGTTGTCTTGGATTTTATTAATGGCCCGCATTAGGGATACCGATGCCTCAATGGAGTCTCATATACCTACATTTGGAGAATTCTCTGATGCTCAAACCATCACCAAACAACCAGAGTTTGATCAAGTTTTCCATTCAACACCCGAATTTTCATATACTCCTAATACCTATCAAAAGGGTCTTAAGAAAGACAAAAATCCTCCAAATGATGAAGATGACCCCATTTTTGATATAGATTAAGCCTTTTAATAAACAAGGCATGTTAGAGAAAATGATAATATCTAACACTCGCACCCTAATTTCTGTGTTTTTATTAAGATTCTTAACGGATGGAAGTTGTTTCTATGAAAACAGAAGGATTGAGAATGATTATTGCCTTCAAAACATTACAAATTGTTTTTTTACCAGACATACTGCTTATATTGATGAAAATGCGTGTGGAGGTGTTATCTATGTTGCCAATATTGCGTTTGCATTAAGAGTTTCAGATACAACATTCTATCTATGCTCATCTGGATTATTTGGGGGTGCAATTTTTTTTTCTTCCGAAGGATCATTAAATCTCACGAAAGTATGTGCAATAAAGTGTTATTCTTTGGAAAATCATTATCAATTCACAATTTCAGTAACAGGATTTAACGAAACAAACTCATTTTCTCTTGTTTCAATAGTTCAGTGCGCTCCTATCGATGTGTATCAAAACAACATATGTTATTCATTGATTAATGGAAATCAAATTCTCAAATCAGTGAATTCATCATACAACACTGTGAGGGAAGTATCAATAGGATCAGTTGTATCTGATTATGCGACATATTTCTCATTTTGTACTTCAGCAAATAATTATGCCAAAAGGTATATTGGTCTATTTACCTCAAAATACTCAAAACAAAAAGAGTTTATATACTCCAATTTCATTAATAACACTCAAAGAGATTCATACTATGGTACAATTGTTTACTGGAACTCTAACGCTGTTTTTAAGCACAATTACTATTCATCCAATTCTAAACCATTGTTTCATCAAAAAGAAAACAACTCCACAATTAAAAAACTGTTAAGATGCTCTCAAGCGATTTCAAATTTTCATTATTCAACAATTATGTGTCAAACACTTCCTCAGGTTGCTTCAAGGTCATGCTTTTTATATATGTATGGTATTGTCTTTGTCCACTTTTTCGTCTAACGATTAATTTTGTAAATATACTTTATTTAATCGTTGACGATAAATAAAATGGATTCAGCCCCCAGTTGGGAGACTAGAATGATTGAAGTTAAATCACGGGACGGATGGACCACCAATGTCTATTCACCTCTTTTAAGCGTGCGGTGGGGTCTTTTTGCGAAAACTCCAACACTGGCTATAAAAAAACTTTCCCAATTACCCTCAAACACAGTTCAATCCATACTTGAGCATTTATATGCCAACACACCTGTTTCTAGAACCAATTTGCCTGCTTTTAAAGCTTGCAAAATTGTTGAATCAATCCCATTTGTATCAACATACAACGATGATATGATGACGCTTTTGAACGATACAACATCCTCTGATTTTTCGATATATTGCAACGATGAGGTATCAAATGTTCCACTTCATAAGTTTATATTGTACGCTCGTTGCGATTTCTTCAAAGAATTGTTTTTAAATAGCCCATTAATGCCAAGGCTCGTCGAGAAGAACTTCTCAATTAGCGGGCTTCGGATGTTTTCAGAGTATCTATATACAGGAGATATTGTAAATATTGACTTGATATCATTAGTTGAGTTGTTTGGAGCTGGGAAAACATATGGATTAAGAGATCCTGAAGAAATTGATTTTCTTGCTCAAACATACCTCAGACAAGGAATAAATACTGATAATGCAAGTGAAATTAAAGCCAAAGCACATGAAAGAGGACTATCGAACCTTATTTCGATGATTGATTCTTTAAACATTTGATATTTATGAATTTTAGTGTCTAGCTTAACTATTAACAATATCATCATCAACTCATCCATTGAAGGAAATCCCGTATCAACATCATGCACCTATTAGGATTTTTTCATATCAACAATCCCAAATTTTGTTTTCATCCATCACTATTCTAGGCTTGGGCCAAAATGCTCTAGCCCCCAAGCCTACACTATTCTCCATCCAATGTGGTCCAAAATACCAGAAAACACTTTTCATTTCATGTTTGAATCGAAATTAATGCCAGTTATTTGTAAAGTTCTCAAGTCAAATGGAAATTTCTTCTCAATGGTTAAGATCAGGTTTGATCCTAATGATCCAGAATTATCTTTAAGAAGATTGGCAAGGATATCTGATGTAAATCCTATTAAAATGTCAGATATTGATGATGGATTCACAAAATACTATGGAATACAGTGTTTGGCTTGGGCAATCCGGATTGAATTACCAAAAACTCCTTATTGTGACCAAGAGAAGATACGGAATCAAATGGATTCTATGGTTTATGATTCAATTGATACACTCGTTGATTATATTCTCACTCTTGAATCAGATATTGAAAAATTGTTTGGGATTTTTTACTATGAAGCATCTCATATTGAGTATGATTTAGTTGGTAAAAAAAATCCTGAACAACGCTCAGGCAAATTAGATGATGTGTTTAAAACAAACAAAGCTGTTTGTGGTGGGTATGAAAACTTCTTTATGTGTTTATCAAAAAGAGTAAGATTAGAAAAAGCAAGAGTAGAATCATTTTCTAATTTTTCCAAAGGATTAGGATATGATCCATTCGAACAAATAACAAACCAAACAAAAAATTCATCAGACCATGCTTCGCTCATTATTGAATATGAAAATGAATTATTTCTATGTGAACCTACATGGGGGGCAGGATATGTCACGGATGATAAATTCATTTTTCGTTATAATCCAGATTATTTCATGATTCCATTAATCAGAGGGCTACAAGATCATTTTCCTGTGAACAATTCATTGAATAAGTATAATATATGTATTGATTTCCGACAATTTGTTAACACAGGAAAGTTTAAAGGATTTGCTTTGAAATATGAATTGCTTGCTGAGTCAAATCCATTTGATATATTCGAATCAAAAGAGGGATTATCATATTTAGAATTCAGTTGTTCAACAAATGTCTCAGAAATCTCATATAATTTGAAATTGTTAGACAATTCAACACTTTCCTGTACATGTATGGTTCATGTGGTAAAAACAGAAACCCATATCAAAGGATGTGAAGAGAGAATGAGATTTGTTGTGATTATGGCCCTTTTATCCAAAGGAAAATATGAATTCAATCTATTCCTAAACAATAATTGGGTTTATCAATGTCATCCTGTGTGTTTATCTCCAACAACAAAAATCCCATTTGTCAAAGTAACTTCAAAGGGAGAACAGTATAATTTCCGCCCAATTCTACCAAATTCATTTTTAGTACACAATGAGAATGAATTCGGGATTATTAGATATAGAGCTCATAAAGAGCATATTGACAATTTAATTATATTGTCTCCATTGAATAACAATAGTTTTGAGGTGAGTAATAATGAAAAAACATTTAGACCAGAGAAACAGTGTATAAAACTAATATGTGAAGATGATCCTAATTCATATGAAATGCTGATGCTATTCTATTTTCCTTCACCAGGAAGATATAGCCTTGATTTGGAGCTAAGAGAGTCTGAGGGTAATATATGGTTTTATTCAGTTGCCAAATATATATTTGTGAGTCATGAATTAAAAAAAATAGAGAACAATCATCCGATTTATTATATGGAGAATGATAGAAAATCTGTTCCTTTATCTTCAAAACTTTCAGATATAATAGAGCCTAACAATAGTTTTGTTTTAACTCACGATAATCATTTTAATGTCACTATATATCTAGAAAACTGTCAAGAAAATTATTTGACTTTGCGTTCTCCCTCCTTTTTATCCATTAAGCCACAATTAGACATGAGAAAATCAGATCCTCTGTGTTCAAAGTATGTTTTTATTCTCAAATTCTACGAGACAGGAATTTATAAATTGAATTTGAAAATTCCAGGATATCCTCCAGAAAAACAATTCTACTTCTATAAACCAAATCAAGATTCATTACCCAAACACAGTGAGCAACCAAAAATTCCAACATTTGTTGAGGATTTCGTCGAAATAATGCAACAACCTTATATAGAATTACCAGAGAGTAGTGAAAGTGAAGATAATTGCCAGCCTTGTCTTCTCAGGAAGTGTAATTCTCTGCCCTCAATAGAAATTTCGAAAACTAATCAAAACCAAAACAATTTTCATTCAATTGACTCAGTGGCAATTCGAAATACACCAGATGATCCGGAATCAAAAGAACAGAGCAAGTGTTGCCTCCTTTTATAAAAAAGGTCATACGTTTAGATTTAATAAATGATAGAATCGATTGATATAACAGAACCAGCAGCGAAATCCGGCAAGCCATTATGCATTGCTAATATATCTCCTCCTATTTTAAATGTAATTAAGTCCAAAGAGAGTATTAGCTTTATTGAAGTTGGAGATATCATTGTTCAGCACTGTCAAAATGAAGTTAAAGACGAGAAAAGAGAAAGAACTCTGAGAAGAAGAGTATATGATGTTATTAATGTTATGTCAGCTGCAGGCGTAATAGAAAAAAATGGGAAATTCCTACACTATAGACCTGAAGGATATATTAATGAGTGCCAGAGCAATGAAGAAGAGCACAACAGTAGAATACAGGAAAAAGAAAAGCTTCTTTTATCAAAAATTAGACAATTAGTTTTTCATACATTGCTTATAGAAAAAAACCAGATGAGGCCTAAACCTGCTAATGCTGTGAACCTCCCATTCATGCTTGTTGGATTTATCGACATTAGTTCTGGCTCTGTCAGTAGATCACTAGACGGAAAGCAACTTTCAGTCTATAGCAAATCAATCCCATATTTTTTTTCTCATGTTGATGTGTTTAAAAAAATGGGATTCACACTTTCAGACCAACAGAGGCATGTTCGTGCTATACCCATAATTGCTCAAATGGAGAAAGAAATAGTTAATGATATATTGAATGAGAGCTGATTCATTGTTTTTGATTAATAAACCTGATTAGTAATGTTATTGAGTTCTTTACCTCATTCGATTCAATACATGAATCGTTCATTGAGTATAATACATCAACAAGGTCATGATCAAGATGCTTAAGTCTTAAACATAGCTCTATAATCATAAGCTTTAACATATTATCACCATATTCAAGACCCTGAATCAATAAATGCTGATCAATAATACTTGATTCTTCTCCAGATGAGAGTATAATTTGAACTATTGCTTTCATGGCTTCGATTCTTTTATGTATTGTTGAAGTATTTGCAACAATGATTAGACTCGGAAAATACTGAAACATAGTTCTTGCGAAATCTGAAGACCATATTGAAATATTGCATAATATATACGAAGCCCCTTCAGAATTATTGGATAATAAAAGAGAATCGAAATCAATACTAGAATTGAGAGTTGAATAGCTGGCATCATATGACAGTTTTGTTGCTGAAACAATGCATTTAATAGCTTCTTTCTCGAAAGGTGTTGACAAGTAGATCAAAAGGTCTTGTGGATTGTAGAAATCGCAAATACCTTGTTCACAAAAAACTAGAAGGGATCCAATAAAATGCCTTGCAATCATAGATTCAAGTCTTCCTCTCGGGAAACTATAAAAAATGGCTTTTGATAGATCAGACATTGGATTCATACATATGATATCATATCCACACTCACAAGCATGAAAAACGAGTCTATCATCCTGTGAACTCAATGAACTTATATATAAGTTTTCGAATCTATCAGCAAAACCAATTTTAAACTCTGTCACTCGAGTTATTAGGTCGAGAAATGAAGATATCGAGTAGGTTGAATTACACATATTAGATACGATATCAATATTATTGATAACATCGCATTTGATAATTTCAGATATCAATTGATATGATTCAAATGTTGATAAAATAGAGATTATCTTTAGAGAATCTTCAAATACTCCAATATCATCCGAAAACACTAATGATGCAAAGTGATTTATAAAATCACTCCCTACTATATCATCAATAGGTAAACATTTTTGATAATTCAAATAATTAATCACATCTTTCATTTGGATCTTATTCTTTATATAATTATCATAGACAAAATCGAATTTATATGTTGTCCATGAACATGGATCATTGCACTCATCAATTTCTTCGCCGTAATCGATTTCTTCATTTACTGAAGCTCTCAACACACTCACATCTTCTTTATAAAACTCCATCTTGGTTTTTACTCAATGATACCAGTGATATCCATTACATCACCATCAGATGATATTGGCCTAAGAAACTCGATAATCTCATTATTTTCCAATTTAAGTGCCATGTCAAAAGCCGATTCATTGAAGGAAACAAAAAAATGTTGCTGTCAATGGCATTAGGATTTGCTCCTAGATTAATAAGAGTAACAACAATATTGAAAAGACTATTGAGAACTGCATAATGTAGAGGAGTGCGTGAAAATATATCACATATATCAATGTTAGCCCTCTTTTGTATAAAATAATGAGCAATATCTTCATTCCCATTACATATAGAAATAAAGAGTGGTGTCTGATTATCAAATAGGAAGAAAACAAAGCATTTTTGCTATTAACAGTAATACCATTATCCAATAGGATATCTATCAATTCGGTTGAATCTTTTTGGGCTGCATAATGCAATGGATTATTCTTAAAGCAGATATTTCTTCGTCGTTGTCTTTGATACTGAGATTTGATCCATGAGAAATCAAGTAGAATGCAATGTCATAAAAACCAGATTGAATGGATATCATTAAAGGAGTTAATCCTGAGATATCTTTAATATTTTGATTGAATTTTGAATCTACCAATTGTTTAACCAAATTGAAGTTGTTTTCAGTCACTGCTAAAAAATACAATGGTGATCTGATTGTAAACCCATTTAAAATTAGAAAAGAAAGCATATCTAGATTTTTTGTTTTGACAAACTTACTAATGATTCTTTCAATAATATTTTTAAAAACAATCTCATTTCACCAGATTTTGTAGTTGTTCCATGTTTCAACAAGATACTGATAATATCTTTTGCTTCATTTTCTATTGCAAATAACAATAGGTCATCAACAATCTCTTTTGAAAAACAAAAACTAGGTGATTCAAATAAAACGCGAAAAACGGGGGTATTCTTTCTTTTTAAAGAAGCATGTAGAGGTGTCAATTCAAGAAAAAACAATTGAATCTATTATTCTTAATATTCATATCGGCTCCATTGGCTATAAGAACCTTCACAGCTTCAAGATGGCCAAAAAAGGATGCTATGAACAAAGGAGTCTCACCATTACCAAAAAATCAATATCTGTATCAATTGGATCGATTTCTGATCCCTTGTTAATTAAATATTCTATCATTTCTGCATGCCCATTGAAAGCTGCTTTTGAAACTGGCAATTTATTAAGAATTTAATAAATTCATAACATCCCTCAGCATTGACATCAGCATTGTTTGCAAGAAGAATAGTAGCAATATCAATACTCCCATCCATGGCCGAATAATGAAGTGGTGTATCAGCATTATAGATTTTTTTATATGCCAATCAAGTTCGTTTGGATTTTCCCCATTTTCTAAAAGATATTTGACGATCTTACTGCATTTGTTCTGAGTGAAATAATGAAGGGGTGGAGTAGCATATTCATTAACATGTATCTTTTGGATATGGTTTTCAATACAATATACCAAATTTCGAAAATAACCACAAGCCAAAAAATTATAACTTTCTCCTCCATTTTTTGAAGACATCCATTCAATAATTCCTGTTTGCATAAACATAAATGCATATTTCATATCAATGGAAAACCTTGAGAAATCGATTAAACTAAATAATTCAATACTTCCTGAGCATAATAATGAGTTTAATACACTAACTGTGACTTCACATCCAACCATTAACAGATATTTAAAACAATTTATTGAACCGTAGTGTCCAGCAAATGATAGGATATCCATTGATAATGGTTTTTGAGACCATTCATATCTATTCCATTTTAGCTCATTGCTTATAGAAAAACTTGGATTTTCGAAATGCAACTTCAAAGATTCAATATCATCATACTTTAGACAATACTCCACAGATGATGGATGGAATCCAAACAAAAATTTCTCCTTTCTTTTCTTTTTCAATAAATAATCAGCCGACCCAGAGCCCATTATTTTTTTAACAAAAGATGAATAATCAGGAATAATATCCTGATACAAAATTATTGAGTAATGTGATTCTCTTTGATAGTATTCCATGATTTCATTGATATCAAAAACCCCATCAATTAATAACTTATAAAACAAGACTGGGCATTTAAAGAATAATTGTCTTCTCAATTCATTTTTAAATCCAGCTCTATGATACCAACATTTGCAAAGTTGGGCAGCCCGATCAAATTGAAGAGGGCGCAATTCAATGAACAATGCGATTTGTGAAACCAAAAAAGACACCTCCAAATCATCTAAAGAGACTTTAATATCTTCACCCGAGAATAATGCATCTTGAAAATCAACATAGGGTTTCATGACATCAGGGATATTAATGAAGGAAAGATTCATAACTATAAATGAATCGAAACGATTACTAATGAAAAATAATCGTCGAGACTTTATTGACTTGAATTTGACAACAGTTTTTTTAACGAATTATGTCTTTGAAGACTTTTGCTTCTCCCCAAAATCTACAAAAAATGCGCAATTCATTTGATGAGTTTGATGACGATGCTGATGGTGAGATTGAAACCCAAATGCTTGAAAAGGCTATTCGCGCATACGGTCTTAATCCTACATCAGAAGATATTGCAGATATTCTCTCTGATGTTAGCGGATCAAATACTGTGAGTTTCAATACCTTTGTTTTTTTGGTTTACCATATTGGTCGATGCAGCAATTCTTTGAAAGAGCTTATTGCTGCTTTTCAACTTTTTGACAAGGATGGAACAGGAAAGATACCTCTTACTGTTGCAAAAGATATTTTGCTGAAACTCAAAAGGCCTTTCACTGATCAGCAAATGGAAAATCTCTTGAAGACCCTTCACGTTGATAATGGCTATATTGACTATGCGGAGCTTGCCAATCATATGATTTCCAACTGAAAGATCAGTAAAACATTGGTAATTCTATATATTTATTTAATAATAAGTTGCGTGTTTTCGATTATTGTTGTCAACATGCTTTTTGTAATCTCTTTAACACTATCATCATCACAATTAGCAAGCTCCATTAATGGATACAATATTTTATGAATATGCCATCGATTATACTGGTCCAGTGTTCCAAATTTAACTGGAGGAACGCTAACAGAGAGAATGTATGTAAGAACTTGAACAATATCATTGCTATCTATAATTCTCGACATGATTGATTCAAGAATTATGTGAAAACAGTCATTAAAGAATTGGGAAGAAAATGAACTCTTAGAAGGATCACAATAATTAGACCATATATCAATTAATAACAATTTATTGCTTTTGTTTTCAATAATAAAAGATTTTTGGTTCTCTGGTTCAATATCACTGATATAATGTATCATTTTTCTAATGCATGATTCTTTATAATCAATTCTCATGTGCTGTATACTATTAAGTAGATGGTAATACATTTTTTCATCTCCTTTTTGGATACTAAGGGAAATGATGGACTCAATGATTAAATTGGTTTGCTTAACATCAAAAAACTTGGTAAAAAATGAAATTACTGAAAAAACATAGTCTTTTGGTATTCGATCTATTAATTTGGCTACCATTTGGGATATATTCTCTTTTACAAAAATTGATTCCGATTCAGAGAAAATTTGGGAATAAATGTCCATTACTTTAATGGTTATAGTCTTCGAAAGTGGGAGTATAGAAATCATGGATGATAAACACTTGTATGTTGTTATATTGATGAATGTAGGACTTGGAAGGATTGTAGATATTCTTTTGATTATAGATAACCAGTTAAGAACATTGTTTTCATCTATATGTTGAATCTGCAAAGGTAAAATTTTCCCAAGCAATCTACCAAAACCAGAAATTACAAGTGAATTATGGGGTTCTTTTTCTAATAGAAATAATACTATGGCCTCAAATGATGTCAGCAAACCAGAATAAAATACTTTGGTGAGACTTTGACACTGAAAGCATTCTTCATAAAACAGTAATGATGTTGATGCCACTTCTTGAGAACCACAAGATTGCATAAATAAGTATTGTTTCTCAATCAATAGAGGCCAGAAAGCACTTAAAAAATGTGATGAGTTAGAAAATTGCTCCCAAAAAGTGCACGCACAATGTTCAATAGCTAGGATAGCATTCCCTTGAATTACCCATGAACCTGATTCAAAAGAATCAAATGTCATGAGTAAGGGCATAAAGCAATTGGTTATAAGATGAGGAAATATCTCTAATGGCATTTGATTAACATTAGAGCTTAATAGTGCAAAAAATGTTGAAAGAGCTCCTGAAGCAATATCTGATCTTGAATCATGAAAGAAGGTGAGCATTCCATTTAAAACTTGCATCCAAAACTTAACATGTGTGTGCACACTTGGCATTATGTTCCACATCAATCCAAGTGCTGACAAAGACACATTAAAATCAACTTTTTGAAAAACATACACAAATATTATATCAATACACATTTCTTTTTCAATATCTCCCATTTTAGCAAAACAATCGGTACATATACAACTTAAAATAGAGAAAGATATATCTAAAATATGAGTAAATGATACACAATAAGAATTATTAATTGATGATAAAACATGAATCCATCCTTTAGAGATGATGTTCGTGAAATTTTTCACCAACACCGATAAAAGTTCATATAACCTAATCAGTGATGAATTAGATTGTGATGATGATTGCTTTTCTATTAAACAATAAACAAGCTCAAGTATCTCTAATTCTGAGCTAGGAGTGAATAACTTGGGCAAAGTGTTTGAATAAAGATTAATTACCGCTGTTTCCGATTCAGAGGACTGTAATTGTTGGATTAAATCATTTTTTGTTTCATAAATAATCATCAATTGGTGTCTATTAGGGATTAAAATCACGGATTCAAGAGTCTGAATTGTAAATGCATTGCCTTTGGAAAGAGCACGAACTAAACATGCAATTCCATTGTCATCTAGGAGTAAAGCAAAACTTGGATCAATCTTGGCACCAGGATATGAACCTATAGAGTAGAATACTCTTGAAAAGCACTTTTCAAAGACCTGCGGATTTGAATTTAGCAGTTTAATTAGAAATTGATATGTTAGGGCCCTTTTTTGTTTAAATAGAAACCCTTTTTTGTTTGAATGAAGCAAAGAGTTTGACAAAAGCTCCAAAGAATCAGGATCTTGTCTAAGTATCTTTTGATTTGATACAATTGAGCACAAAATCCTTAAAAGAACACCTTTTCCATGTGCATTATTGATTTTGGAAAATATTCCAATAAAAGAATTAATTGCTTGAAAAATGATTTCACATGATTGAAGTTCCGAATATCGAATAGCTTTGATTAGGATTGTTAGCAATAGCCTCCAAATTGAAGAAAAAAGTATAATACTCTGATTTGATGGCGGAGAAAGCATAATCCATAATGATATTTCAATGGGAGCCGATGAAAGCAATGAATTCTTCTGGTTAACATCGGATATATTAATTTGATCCATGTTAAACACCACAAGGTTACTTGAGAGATAATAATCACAATATGAATTGAGCTGTTCAAATAATGGTATAATTATGGAACAATTATTATCACAATTAGTAAAGAAATCTGGCAAAAAATTGGGTCCAATAAAAAGAAGATAGCGAAAAAACAAAAGAGAAGAGTGATTCTGTTCACTCTTTGGGCTCAATCCTTTCAAAAACAGCTTAGAAACACAATAACAAGAATCAGCAATATCAGATGTATGGTGATATATTATTGATGCTAACAAAGATATTGATAATGGATCATAATTAACGAAGCTCGTTAAACTAGAAACTATTTGAATCAATTGCGGGCATTGTTTAAGAAATTCATGATGAGTGCTAATAATAATAGTCCATAATTCCAATGCAAGATTGTGATCTATCTCTTCTACCCTCAACCATGAAGTTTTCTTATTCTGCAACAACGAAAGAAGATCATTGAGTATCAAAAACGGAATGATATAAAGAGGATTAGAAAACTTAGACGGTGCTATTTTAGAGTATTCCACAATCAAATCGCTTGTTTCATAATTCAAAGATGACGAATTAGATACAAAACTGAACTCTACCGTAATCATTTGCTGAAAACAAGCAAATGCGGTGGTCGAAACTGTAACATCAGAGTGCGTTGTTAAGCGAAGGATAATAGAAAACAAAGATCTAATAACATGCAAATGTCCTAAATACCGAGCGATCAATGATGATACTGTTTGTATTATTTTTAAAATCATATTTGCATCATAATTTATATATGAAACTTCGAGTAATTTTAAAAAATGAGGCATCACAGATGGAGCAATACATTCGGCAGATATACAATCAAGAATTGCGTTAATCAAGGGAAAAGTCTGATTTAATATCTTTTTGCTCGATAATATCACCCGGCAACACTTAATTAATGTAGATCCAATCACATTTGTCGAGTTTGAAGGGGAATTCGTTTTAATTCCAAGTAAAAACTCATTTACCGATTGTTTTACTTCTTCGGGGTATCTAAAACCAGAAAAAACTCGAATTTCTTCAACAAGAACGGATAATCTTTGAGCCTTCATAACTAAAACTAATTCATTTAAAGTTTTTAGCAGCATCCGCCACTTTCGGATGGTTTTGGATCCTTGTCTATTGGAACTCCACCTACAGAAGATGCAGGACCTTCTTTCATGTGAATAAGCTTGGAAACTGACATTTGGAACATTCTTTCAACACCGCTTCCAGTTTGGGCGCTAGTTTCCGTATACAGTGCACCGTTTGATTCAGCAAACTGCTGTGCGGCTGTTTGGTCTATTACACGAGAATCCTGTAGATCTGTCTTATTACCACAAACCATGATAATAATTGATCCACTAACATTTGTCTTCAGCTCCTTGATCCAATAACCAACAGATTCGAAGCTGGAATTGCTGGTTACATCATAAACGATAATGGCTATTGAAGCACTTCGGTAATACATAGGTGCAAGTCCTCTATATACTTCCTGACCAGCTGTATCCCAAATACGGAGTTCTAATTGATGGTTTTCAATTGTTACTTCTTTGGCAATAAATGCAGCACCAATTGTTGGCTTAGGACTCTCAGGAACAGCATTGGAAACATATTGGGAAATTAGGCTGGTTTTACCAACTCCACTATCGCCGAGAAGAACAACCTTCGCAGATGTTAAAGGCTCCGACATGTAAAATGTGACACGGCCGTTAAAATCTCATTGTATTTAAAACACTGCCAACTTTTATTGAATTAGGGAGTTCAGGCTTTCAAAGTTTTCCTGGTCGATTAGGGCCGAGTTCTCTGGCCTTGAGAAAAACACAATTAGCATTTTCAACACGTTTGCCTCATCGATTGGGAGAATTACTTTAGGGGAAAACAGAGGTTCTCCGAATTCAATATCAAAGTCTTCTTCTTCTTCGAACATAGCATCTTCTTCCTCTTCGAAATTACAATTCTCGAAAGCCTTTCTTTGGGCTTCTCTTGCCTGTTTTTTCATATCTTTTGAAAGGGAATCGGAAAAGTCATGGAGCAATGAGTTGATTGCGAGAGCTGCTTCTGAAAAACCAGTCTCTGCGATGAATATCAGACCAAGAATCCATGTTTTCATGTCCCTCAATAATGGAGCATTATCTTTGCATGTGCTTTCGATCCACTTCACCAAAATATCTCTTGGAATACTGCTGCTGATTTCGCCCTTTGTTACAAATAGAGCAGAAGTCAATGAATAAATGCAGCTCAAGAACACAAAACTATCTACTGGTTCTTCATTTGACAATATTGAAATGGGTCTATCAATAAGATATATGTATTGTGTATCAGATAACAGAATTGATGTAATGATAATAATTGCACTTGCTAAGCAAGTTGGCTCATGCAAAGATGTGTCATAATTCGAGATCATTGAATCACACAACGATAATACTTGATTTAGACATTCATCATTCTGACAAAACTCCTTCTGTTTGATTATCAATGGAACAAAAAACTGAACTGTATCATTAATAATATATGTATAAATAGGATCAGAAAGCAAAAAATTAGTCAAAACAGGTACTAAGATCAGTAATTTGGGAGAGGGTTTATCCATTCTAAGAGAAAATACAGAAATCATGGCAATAATATCCCTAATACTACTGCACTCTGGCCAGTTTGTTAGAGCTATTGATGCGAACTCTATGCAATAATCTAAGAATCTTGGAAGTTCAGATGATTGTTGACTATCCAAAATACTGACAATGCTATTAATCATCTCATCTTGAGATTCATTCTTTAAGTCACTATCTTCTTGCTCATTTTCTATAAGCCATGATTCTAATAAACCCTGTACAATACTAAGTCCATATTCATTAAAACAGTCGAATGAATTTGTTAAATATTGAAGTAGAAAACCTATTCTTGTATCCTTCACATTACAAGAAAGCAAACTCAAAACTGATTCCAGAAGCATTTTAGGGTCAATTGAACCTAAATCATTTGATCGATTTAATGCAATACAAAGCAATGTAGCTGCTGAGATTCTTAAAACTGGATTGTTCGGATGCCCGTTAATCAAAATGTGAGCTGATAAATCCCTGATTTCAGATGACGAATAATTACTATATTGCAGAAATACAAGCAATGTTGGAACTAAGTAGACTTTAGCTGTGTCAAGTAATACTTTATCAAAATTAACCTGAATTTCATCATAATACAGCTCAGGATTATACTCAATAACATTTTCAATATCACAACTAGACAATAAAAAAGAATACAGTTGTGATGACAATTCTTTAGGTGCCTTTTTACTGGTTAAGCCTCGAAACATCTCATAACATAAGAATACTCTGGCTTCAAAATCTAACTCGTGAACAGGATCTGTGCCAAAGAGAACAGATATCATATCAAAAGGAGGGTTTTTCAATGATCTATAAATAGATATATAGTAATAACATGACTTTCTCACACTGTCATGATCGGTGGATGACTCCAAATTCATCACAAAACCAATATATTGCTCCGGATTCTGATAGTAATCAAGAATCATTTCATTTGTAAGAGATGCAGCAGGAATTAAACAACTCTTCACAAAATTTGCATTCAAAAATGTGGTAGAAGCATTGTTTTTCAGTAATACATAGACACATTTCAACAGCAATGATAAAACAGAGTCAGATTTCTGTGTACGATTTTCAAGATATATTGGGAATAAGTCCATTATACATTCTTCAATAACCTTAATATAGTGTCCCGTTAAAACTTGGTAGAACTCAGAATAAGTTGTTAATCGATTTTTATCTGACATGAATGATGCAATAACAAACCTGATTAACTCAAAGATACTCTCTCTCATTATATCAACATTCTCGCCACTATGTTCCGTCAAAGAAGAGGATAATAAAGAACTGATTAAATATGATAGATTATCTGTTGGAATTTGATGATTTCCTTTCTTTAAAACAGCTAAAAATGTTTTAGTTACAGCAGATATGTAGCTTGGTTCCATAAATCCACTAGCTATATGACCCTTGAGGATACCCTCGAGTAATAATGCTATATCATTAAGATTCATCAATGAATCTTTTCCTTTTTCGTCCCTATATTCATTTATAATGATAGATAGAATTTCTAGTGTTGTGATAGTATCTTTCTGGTCAATAGGAGATCCAAGCATTTCCATTAATGAATGAAACAAAAATGGGAGGGGATCGAAAGATGAATTGTATGCCCTAATGATAAAAACTCTAATGCATTCAACAAAATGCTGTCTTAAAGAAATGTCGATCTTAAAACAAAGATCGAAGCATCTACTAATAACGTTCTGTGAGTAACTATGCTCAATCAACTCGCTGCTTGAATTCTCCTTTAATCTCCAAACATTGGAGACCATACTAACAAGAATAACGCACAAACCATTCAAGAATTTTAAATCATTAATCACTCTGCTATCTTCAAATAAAGAAAATAATTCATAAATATATTCAGGATTATTAATCATTTCCCTAATCGCATTATTAGCGTCTGTATCACCGTTAATGAACTGATAATAGAGAGCTAAATCCATTTATTTGGTAGGACCAAAATCCAAAAACAAAACTCAAATTCAAGCAAATGAGAGACAATTTAGTGCATAATAGAGATAAAACTACCTTTAAAAAATAAGAGATCCTTGATTCATTAGGTTCCATCGTTGGATTGTCGAAGTAACATATGTGTCTATAATTTCATAATCAGAATCACAAACATTCCGACAAAACATAGCCATTTTTGAGAGGTCTTCATGGGATTTGGTTTCTTTGATATCATTTGTTTTATTTGAAGAAAGTGGCTTTCCAAATGATCTGACCATTACTACTTGCTCAGGTTGATTCTGGGAATTAATTGGATAATTCTCATAGAACCATGTCATATTCATTTTCATAAGGCTATTCCTTTCAAATTCTTGAGCAAATGAATGAAGCTCCTCTAATGTAAACTCATTGCTCCTTTTCATATGAGATAGTACTTGTGGTATTGTCACAGAACTCTGAATCTTCTCAACTTCTCCCTTAGCCCATGAGCTCACCAGAATATTTTTAATAAATTCATTTAACTCGGGGCAAACATTCTCTTTTACAGCATAAATTGCAGAAGCCACTTCGGAATAATACTTCTGAGGGCAATTCTTACTCTGAATGATTTCTTCTAGATTTTGGGTTAGCACCTGTATTGTTTGCAATAAATAATTTATGGCAGTTTCATGCTCATAGGAAGAGCAAAAACTGGTAAAAGAATTAAATGCAGAACTAATATTGCCTACTTTCACCTGGCCCAATAAGGTGTTTTGTGATTTACTTCTTATGAGACTAGATTTAGTTAACATACTTCTTAAATGAGCAGATACAATCCTAAGCAAACCTTTACCTGTCTCTGCCCTTTTCATTTTTGGAAATTTATTATTTAAAAAAAGTGACAATTATCGACACGATCAATATACTTATCAATCTCATTTCCAGTATTATTCAAACACTTTTTTCCGATTATATTTATTGGTATTCCTTTAAAAGTGGAAATTTTCTCCACTTTTTCCAATAATGTCAGAGAAAACTCAAATTATACATATAGGCCATGATTTTACCCTACTACAAAAATTTAAACCTACTACAAAAATTTATAAAATTTTATTTTTCATTTTTTTATTTTCATTATATCTCATGATTGAGCAAGCATATGCTGTTCCAATTTTGGAAATAAGGGAGAGACTTAACCTACAATATTCTAGTTATCTTTCTGTAAAAATTTCTAATCAATTGAAGGAAAAAAAACATGTTTGTCGAAATGCCCAAATTCTGGATCTAGTGGATATTCTTGAAAACGAACATTTACCATATACTTTACGGACGGTTGGTGAAATATTTTCTGTCTCACATGGGGTAATAGCCCATGTATTGAAGGGGAAAAATGAAGAGAAAAAACCTCCTGGGAACCAAAGGGTCTTATCGGATCAAGATGAAGAAGAAATCCTTGAATATATATACACCATGGAGA
>Ga0209639_1000132_pt1 | contig 114613 bp, 88 predicted proteins | sample EPASupsiteHSE605_FD_187268 | JGI IMG/M metagenome (GOLD analysis project Ga0209639, IMG submission 187268) | Bioremediated contaminated groundwater from EPA Superfund site, New Mexico - Sample HSE6-05 (SPAdes) (version 2) | ecosystem: Environmental > Aquatic > Deep subsurface > Groundwater >...
ATGGAGCTCAACATATGATCCATACACATCATACTCAACATGGACATCGTCATATGATCCACATACATCCTATTCATCATGGAGCTCAACATATGATCCATACACATCATACTCAACATGGACATCATCATATGATCCACATACATCCTATTCATCATGGAGCTCAACATATGATCCATACACATCCTCTTCACAGTGGACCACATCATATAGTTCATCAGCAACGACATATGATCCATACACATCCTCTTCACAGTGGACCACATCATATAGTTCATCAGCAACGACATATGATCCATACACATCCTCTTCACAGTGGACCACATCATATAGTTCATCAGCAACAACATATGATCCACATACATCATCTACACAGTGGACCACATCATATAGTTCATCAGTAACAACATATGATCCACATACATCATCTACACAGTGGACCACATCATATAGTTCATCAGTAACAACATATGATCCATACACATCCTCTTCACAGTGGACCACATCATATAGTTCATCAACCACATCACATATAACGGAGACATCATCTTCATACTATAGTCCTTCTGCATCATCACTTATAAAGCCCACACAAACAACAGATAAGAAACCAACTAATAATCAAGAAGGAGGAGACTCTGGTTCATCTGGAAATGGTTCTGTTTTACCCGTTTTAATTGTCATTGGACTCATTCTTTTATTAGTAATCATCATGTCAAAACCAAAGAGCCCCAGCCCCGAAGAGTTTTCTGTTGAAGGAGGAACAGCCCTTGCTTCATCATTAATTAACAACAACGATCCTGGTTTCGGAACCAAAAGAGAATCAAACGATCCAACATCTTATGTTATGATATAGTAATTAAAGATGAGATTAATCTTTATTTTTCCTACTATGTTTTCTTGATTTGGACTTTCTATCAGAAGATTTGCTTTCTACTTCATCAGATGACTCGCTTTCGCTTGAATCATGTTCAATTGGTCGCTTTCTGTGCACTCTATGGCTCTTTTTGCTTGAAGACCTATGCTTGGGCTTTTCATCATTGGAATCAGAAGATTCTTCCGATGATTCAGAATCATTTGCTTTATGATGCTTTCTATGTTCATGGTGTCTCTTTCTTTCGCTCCTATGGTTACTCTTTGTTGGTTCAGGTTTTGAATCTTCATCTCTTACACTCATTTCGACATTAATATATTTACCATTAATACATTTTTCGTGCATCTTATGATATGCTTTCTGAGTGTCTTCAGCGCTGTAATAAGTAACATATCCAAATCCCATTGGTTTTCCATTTCTGGACACAATTTCTGCTCGTTCAACCCTTCCACATTCCGAAAAAATATCTTTGAGCTCTTTTTCGTTTACTTTTCTATCAAGGTTGCCTACAAAGACACATCTTGGGCTTTTTGTTGACATATTAATTTCGGTTTTATTATAGAGATGCTTTATTAATAGGATTCATACTCATCCTCATCACATGGCAGGCCAAAATGCTTTGCAACTTCATTAATTTTTGGTCTTTCATATGGGTTGGGATTCTTCATTCGATCAATAATATCATTACTCCCGATTAAAATTTCAAGTATTCTCCCCAATTGTAATATATCATCATGCTTTTTTCCACTATTTTCCAGACCTACCCAAGCCAAGTATGCTTTACCTTCATATAATACTACATTTTCTTCAGTAACAGTGTAGGTGAGTTCCATGTTATGTATGTAATACATAGCTTGAACAATGTTTTTCGCAATTTCATTATTATTAACAAATTCACCTGGATTTTTAGAAAGATTATATCTTGAAAACTTGGTAAAAACAATAATTTGTTTTTCCATAAAGACTAGATCCTCAGGAATCAGAACACAATTATCAAATGCTTTCTGATTTTGAAATAGAAAAGCACAATGGTTCAATAATAATGGAATATTCTCATCATTTTTTGGACTCTTTCCAAAATAATACTTATCTTCTCTCGATCCCAAGTATAGATGAAACCTAGAATCCTTTTTACTATTCGGAAGGGTTATGGTAGATATCGGTTTTGGGCTTTGTTTTTTGTTCTGATTCAAGAGTCTCCAGAGTTTTAGACTCATGTCAAAAATTTAAATTTACTTTTGTAAACTGTGCGTTAGAATAAAAACCGTTTAGACTCAGATGCGAATAATAAGGGATTTTCGAGGGATGATGAAACACATATCAGAGTTGCTAATTCGATCAAGAGATAGGATATTTTCCAAGAAGATAACTTCTTTGATTGTATTCGAGGTTTTTACGATAATTTTTGCTATTTTGGTTGGATATTCATTTTCCATTTTTGTTCCGGTGAGCAAAAATCTCTCAATTATACAAATAGGGTATGATGGATGGTTTTCGCGTCTTTTTAACACGTATAGTCTTCAGGGGATCAACCAGAAGATAGCCAGTTTGTTTATTGCTTTTTCTGAATTTGCTTTGTTCCCATTTTATAAGCTTTTTAATTTAGCAAAAGTTTTTTTATTCGTTTTTAAGCAATTTTTCACCAATTTTGTTTCTTTTTTAAGTCGGATTTACTCTAAATTCTCTTTAGTAAGGAATTTTAGGTTTTTTGCATGGTTTTATAACATAATACATGGCATAAGCGAATGGTGGGAGCATATATGTGATCCAAATACTTCAATAACTTGTACAAACACCCAAAACTGAGTAAAACAAAGGTTAATTTTTTTTATGGAAGAGTTTCATTTGGACAAGGCTGTAGGATCATCTGTTTTAAATCAAAGTAACTTCGCTTCACATTACGAATCAGGAGTTTGTGTGTTTGCATGTGGGGGGATTATTTCTGTTGTTTTGCCTAAGTCTCATCAGAGGAATGATTTCATAATTCAGGACGATATTAGAGAAATCGGGCCCATATCTTTTTCAATGAAAGGAAATGAAGCAGCAATTGGAGAAATTGGTTTGAACTCAAGAATACTTATTGTGAAGTTTTCTGAAACATTTGATTCAATTGTATCAAAGACTGAGATTAAAACCAAAGAAAATGGATTTCGTTTTATATCTTATAATGCGGACAATGGGAGACTTCTCGCATGCGGATTTGAAGATAAACCATTTCTATTATTATGGGATACCAAAGCACCCAAGCCGGTTTGCATTGGATATCATAGAATTAATTGTATTCCTAATCATATATGTATGTCACAAGATTCTAGCATAGCTGTTGTTTGTGGTAATGGATTATTAAGGTTTGTATCCTTAAGTATAATTCCAAGTGATACTCCTGTTTCTTTAAGATCCAGGAAGGGAAATATTGAAAAAGTCAAAGATGCTATGTTCGTTTCTGCAGGAATCAACCCGCAACCCCCAAACCAAATATATGCTCTCACAAGTACTGGCACTATTTGCGTATTTGAACAATCTTATTTAATTTTTCAAACCAATGAAAGGCGTTCAAAAGTTCAGATACCGATTTCTATTTCCCTTGTTCATTTAAGTTCAGGAGAGACAACTTCTTTAGCTTTAGATGATCGAATAATTTTAGTAGGTACTCAATCAGGATCAATATTAGCGATTAAAAAAGAAAACACGCGATATGCGATATTTGGCCAGTTTTCAATCGAAAATAAGTCTGCAATTTCCATTGCTCTTGCCAAAAGATATGTATTTGGTGCTTATGACGATGGTTCAATTGTTTTTTGGGTGAGAAAAATTGATGCAAAACCCACTTTATCAATTCCTAGTCATAGAGGTGCAATATGTTCTTTGTTTGCAGTACCTGAAACCAATGAAATAGTTACATTGGGTAGTGATGGGACTGTTAGAGGATGGGAAAAGGCTGATAATCAACAAGATAATGATAGAAATTCTTATGAAGAGAGGAAAATTGCGAAACTTGTTGCTCCAAAGAAAGATTCCTTAGAAACCCTTTCAGGAGTTAGGTCAATGGCTTTTATCAATGATATGATAGCAGTAGGTGATGATAATGGAACCCTATTCTTACTTAATAAGCATGACTTTTCTGTTATTGGAAAAACCCATTGCGATGATTCCGGATCGATATGTTCAATGTTTTTCGATAGCTATTCTAAGTATTTAGCTACTGGGTCTAATGATGGAGGTGTTAGGCTTTATTCTATAACTGGATCTTCAATAAAAATGATTAGACAAAAAATCATTCACTCCAGTCCAATTTCTTCAATAATAGTTTCTGGTTCAAGTTTAGTGTCCGCAGGAACCGATGGTATTATTTTCTCTTCTTTAGATAGTATTGAGGAATATGCTTCATTCGATAGATCTGTTGCCATTCTATCCTTGTGTTTATTACCTAATTTTAAGTATATTGTTGGTTCAAGCATAGATGGCCATTTATTTATCATTCGTGTCCAAGATGGATTTCTGTTTAGGCAATATAGATTATCATTATCATCATATGCTATTGGAATTGGTTCAGATCCAACAGGGATCTTTCTCATAGGTGCAATGAACGATGGGTCGATTCGCTTCCTTGATATTTATAGTGGTGATATTGTAAAAGTTTTCATTCCTATGGCTGGTGTCATAACATCTTTTTCTATTACCAGCAATTCTATATTTATTGGGACATTGGGTGGCTGTTTTATCAAATGGGACATGCCTTTAAGCATTAGAAGTGCAATATCCGAAAGGATACAGGATGGTCTCCCAAGTCTAAGTATTGAATCTCCAAAGGGAGAAACCCGTATTACTGGTTCTTTCATGAAAGGGAAAGAACCGCTTCCTGGGTGGGTCTTCAAAGAGGTTAGTGTTAATCCTGTTATAGATCCAGACATGGTAGCCCAATGCGAAGAGGATGTTTCCGATGATAATGAACAAGGAGTTGCATATGATGGCCCTCGGCCAGTGAGTATGCCAGAGTCGAGAATTGATGATATCATTAGAACAAGCATGACTAAAAGGCCAGCTGAGAAAAACCAGGAGGTGTTAGGGGATGATTTCTTTAATGACATTATTGATATGATGAAACAGAAAAGGGAGTTAAACGAGTATCATTCCAATGCTTTAATAATTGAACTGCCAGATACTCCTCCACAAAAACCATTAGTTTCGGTTGATATTGACTTGGTCAGTGCTCCACCAGCCGAAACAAAGGCTTCTATTATTAACACTCTTGCTGTTCGTCTTAAAGAAACATATAATACAGCAATCGCAGTTTCCAGAGAAAATAACATGAAACCAGATGAAATTGCCGCTCAAAAAGTTCTTCTTAGTACAATTGAAGATATTCAAAAAGATAGTCTCTATTCTCCAGCAATTAAGGATATGGTATTGAGCCAAATCTCTAGGAGTTTTTTAACTAATAAGTAAAATTGTTTTAATATGAATAAAGAATTGGTCAGTCTCCGGTCCCAACTTGATGAAATGAATCAAAAGATTGTGAATGTGCAAAAGAGTATTAATAAAGAACTATCAAGAAGAAAGAAGTTTCATGAAACGTTTGAGTTAATGGCCAATGGTGAATATGAAAGAATAATCGACGTTTTTGGTCGATTAAAAGCTGTTTTAAGCGATAAAAACTCTACAACAGCTGATTTTTGCTTTGAAATATCTAAAAGAATCGGTTCTTTGATTGATGAGATTAGCAATACTGATGAATTGTTAGATCAAGCGAAAAAGCTTGATATTATACTGGATTTCCATAAGAAAAAGAATGTTGCTTTCACTCAATTTGATTGTACTCGTATTAAAGAAATTGGAAGCAATTATTTGAATTATCTTTCCTCGTTGAGAGGAATTGGTCAAAAACTGGGCAAAATAGAATTTCATGAAGTTCTTATTGAAGAATGCAAAAGATCGGTTGGTGAAAGATTAAAAGAATTGAAATCGATAAAGAGAGAATCCACAATGGCTCACTATTCGTCTGATCATGTATCTTTGGAGCCTAGCAACTCGATGAAAGATGCCAAATCATATGAATTTGTACGTTTTAAACGCTTCTTAGAAGCCCAAAGTAGTTTTTTCAAAAGAATCTGTCAATGCCATCATGATTTTGGAGTATTACCTGGAATTGCTAAAAATTCTCTATATTCACAATCAAAAATCAAACAAAATATTACTGTTCGAGCCTTTTCTCCATACTCCAATTCTGTGAATAGCAAAAAATTAGCACATAAACACGCCAAGGAAGAACTAAATCAGAACAAAACTGAGCTTAATGATTACTTATCAGAGAATGAGGAAATACGCTCACTTTCTCCTGATATGCTTTTGGCTAAGTATTTGAAGCTTTTAGAAGATCAAAAGAGGAATAGACTCCAATTCCAAGATAGGATTCAAAATGCACAAAATAAGCTGCACAATACGAAGGTAATTAAGAGAGCTAGACTTAATTCGTTAAAAAAGACAGGACACTCGATTCCTGATGATGTATATAACAATCTAATGAAAGATTAGAAAATGGTATTTTAAAATGTTGTTGGGGAATTACATATTGGACAGTGATGACAATGTGCACCTAGTTGTTCAAGGCAAAAATCGCATACAATTTTGTGACCGCACTCAGATATAGCAACAGATGCTGGTAATGTTAAGCAAAACATGCATAGATTCTGATTTTCTGTTTGTTCTGGTGTTATTTTTCTCGAAGCTTCAATTTCAAAATGCTGTTTTCCTACAAACACATATTGTTCAACAAGGGAATAAGTATTTCCATCAAATAAATACTTGAAAACATGTTTTGTGATCAGTTGATACCCTTCTTTCAACAGAATCGGAGAAACTGACAAATCTGGTAGAATCTCAATAGTAAAACTCTCTTTTTTAGGAATTGGAATAGAAATTTGGACACCATTGGATGGAGCAAACGATATTGAATTGATCATCCCATTTCCTATAACAGAGATCCTTCCTGGGGTTTCAGATTTCATACTTAAAACAATAACTAAAGCATTATCAATCTGCTTCACCATCGTATCGGTGACAGATATCACTGTTTTAAACTTTAAATCAGTATTGCTCCTCTTCTTTGGTCTCAAATGTGGAGCTCTTTGATAAAGCCTTTCCAATTGCAAATTTCTCAGTGTTCCTTGAATGTTTTCAGAATCAAATTCACCAAATCCACCAGTTTCACCATAATACGAAGAATTTCCTCTCAGACTAGTATTTTTAGAATGCTCAGATCCCATTAAAAACTGGTTTTATTTGTAGATTTTTAACAAGAGCTTTGTTTCAATCTTGATTGGAGATGTTCATCTAGTGCATTAACATGATCAATATAGTGATTAGAAAGTACAGGATCAGAAGATACTCTGCAGAGGAATCTATTCATTTCATTCTTGGTTTCTTTATCAATGAGTCTGGTATTAATAAGATGGGCAATGATAATAATAACTCTTGCGAAATGGTTTTCAGTAATGAAAGAGAATTCTTCAAAGAGAAGGCATGCAAATGTTTTGTGGGCTTTGATGATCTTTGGATTTGATTCACCTTTTATAGGTAAAACAGAGAGAATCATTGTCAGCATTTCATGTGTGTATGAAAACTCATAATTGTTAAAATAATTTAAAACATTAACTACAGTATAATGTGATACTTCCCTCAAACGCCCAGAAAGCGATTCTGGGTTAGAAACGATTGATAAAACTTCCACCATTATTGACTCCACAATGTTTTGAGAAAGAGTTTTTGTCAATATCAGTTTCAATAGAGTCTTAATTGCTTGTTTTCTGAGGGTTGAAATGTTAGTGTGACAAGTTGTTAAAGACAACTGAATAATGTCATCGACAAATGATGTACAAAACTCTGATAACTTAGTCCAGATAATCAGGGTTGCAAGTAGACACTGAGATCTATCTAAAGGATATAAATATAATACTTGAGAAAAAAGATCTTCATGATCCTTAATTTCATTTAGATTGTGAACAAATATTTTGGCAATAATTGTTTCGACCAATTCCTCTTGTTCTGCTCTTTGTAAAAACTCATCAGCATCATCATTTTCGACCAAAGACAGTTTTCTATTGCGTGAAGCAGTCAATTGGGATAAAACAAGCTCGAATAATATCCCCAATTGAGAACTCGAGAATAATAATGAAACACACTGAAGCAATGGAGGTACAAGAGATGGATTATTACAAGTTAAAAAAACACCACTAATAATATTTAGAAGTGATAAAATATCATCATTTGTGTAATTGATGGATTCGTTCTTAATTATGATGGAACGAAGGATAAATACAGCATTGATTTGGGTTGGAGGGTAAAACACATAACATGACTTTTCTTTGATTATTTTGAATATAGCAGAGCTTCTATGCGCAAAACAAAATGGAAAATTTTTTATATACTCATTGAGAATCTCTAAATAACTATCCACTTCGTACACCTGATTCTTGTTCACAGCGAAATCGTTTCCATCAGAATCAGAAAGAATAATACTAGCAGAATCAAATATTTGAGATGGAATTGCATATTCATATTCAATAGTTTGGGATATTTTCTCAATAATAATCTCAATTATCTGGTTAACAAAGCCGAGTTGTTCAGAAGTTTCTTCATTAAGAATAATGCACAAATTCTTAAACAACGAAACTAGATCTTTCTGTTCAAAACTATCAAGATCATAATTCATAACCGATTCCTCAATCAAACCAACTAACCATTTTTTATCAGTAATGCATTTCTTCTGAATAAAAATGGATAAAGTTTTTATCAATTGCGTATATAATGATGGATTATGATGGTTGAATAACTCAATAACTATATTTATTGGACTTTGATCTAACTGTTTTTCATCTATAAATATATGTAGAGATGATATTAGATCCAGTAAAGCACAAATAAATTCAATGCTGCATTCATTATCATAAATAAAACAAAACATATCAATTATAGCTATTTTATATTGTTCTGATACTTCTGATCCAAAAACTTTAAGGATGTATGACAATGTTTTGATACATGACATGGTCTCATTAGAACTCCTTTCTAAGAACACAGAATCATATAAAACAGAAAAAATATCACTAAACTTTTGAATAATCAATGAATCATCAACAAAATTGGTAATTATATCATATACATACAATCGACATGCCTCGCAATCATCAGACAAGGATCGAATAATGCATTCATTAATTAAAATAACATTTGTATCATTAGACAACGAATATTTCAGAAATGCTGATAGCATAACCAAAGACATTAATCTTGTTCTTGGATTAAAACTATCAAATGATTCAAATGCTTTTTCAAAAAAGAAATTGAAAAATTCTGTCTGAGCAAAATACTTAATTAATTTAGTCAGTAGCATCTTGGCAGCATCAAAATCGGTGTATGTATCCGAAAAAATATCATTTTCATTGCAGTTATGAATAATAAACTCACAGATATCAAAAACTAAAATCGGATTACTTACTTGTGAACTATGATATCGAACAATCTCTTGCAACAATTCAAAAGAAATAGCTTTAATACTATTGTCTTTTTCCGTGTACAAATCATTCAAAAGAACATTGATCATTTGCTCTGCACAACCACAAAAACTCTGAGGGTTATGTATCACCATGCTATATATAGAAGGTAGTGCCTCTTTTTTTTCTTCTTCCTTCATCATAGGATAAATGTTGATTATGGCTTGGTAGTAATCGATAATATTCAATAATTTTGCGCGATTGGATAATGCTGAAAGCATGGAAATTGCATAGTGAACTGGAATAATTCTATTCTCATATGATAGAATTCTATCAATAATTCCTATCCCAAAATCAATAAAATCTCCTGCTTCTATTGCACTTATCGAAATAAGCGTTGTTATCAGCCCCAAAGAAGAACAAACAAGATTGTTGTTATCAGAATTTACAGCATTGATCAAGTAATCCATAGCTCCATCCCAAATAATGGGATAAAACATTTTGAAACAAACGGAAAACAATGATAATATATGCAATTTATGAACCTTCATATACTCTTCGTTTTCAAAAAGATGAATAACAAACGGGATCAGTGTATTTGCAACAAATGAATGATCAATACTCTCATCAATGCACGTTAGAAGTTCTCTAGTAAGCAAAACCAAATTTCTTGGAAAATCTTTTTCATTATTTGATTGCAAAATAAAACTAATGAAGTAATTGATACTTGTTTCGATATTTTCCCTAACAAACTTCCAAAAAATCCCCTCTTTTTCTTCTCTATCAGGAATATCCGCAACAATTTGATGGGAGAGTACAAAAAAATCATCAATATTCATTTCTTTAAACAACTTCTAATTTCACAAATTATGTTTTCAAGATCATTTGATTCACCCGAGTCGAATTGATCAAGTAGACTGGTAATATTTGTTTGGTTAAAGGCAGAAGAACCTACTGAAGTTATAATGGTATGGAATGCAGGCAATAACAATGAAGATTCATCATGGAAATGAAGTAGGATATTTATTATTGTTGGTAATGCTTTAATAATTTCATTATTCTGACACAAAAACGGTCCTTCGTTCAACCATTTAGCAAAAATAACCAATAAATAATGGAAATCGTTTCTTTTAAACTCTCTTTCGGGGATTACTTCTTGAAAGAGTAAGATAACATCACTAATAATACTATTAATAGTAGAAAAATAGTCTGATACATGGTTATCATCCAAATATTCCTCGTTTTCAATTAAAACATATACAAGATGTTCAAGAAGAGACCCAGATGCTGCAAATAATCCTTCATTGATCAGAGGCCCAATACTATGTGAGAAATCTATGTTAACAAAACTTTCTTTTTCTTCCTCTTCATGTGCCTCAATATCTTCAACAACATCTTTATTATTCATGTTATCCCTTTCCTTTTTGATCTCCTTTTCAATATCAATGTAGTTAATTGGAGTGTCAAGTTGAAGCCTCATTTCAATCATAGCTAGTCTTAAAAAGGCCATAAATGGATTAATATCAATGCTGTTTGCATCAGAAAACAATGCAAACTTACCCCTTGTAAGAGTTATCATATGACTAAGGAAACGAAATACATGTTCACGAGAAGGAATACTAGCTTGTCCTGTTATCTGACTAATAAGAGTTTTCCTAGCACAAAAAACTTTGGGAGTCATACTACAATCCTTACTTTTGGAGAGGATTTGGTTGACTTTTGGTAATACTTCAAGCGTTAATTCAATACACTCAAAAAGCGGAGAAACATCGTTGGAATAAGAAAATATATCTATAATTGCAACTAAAGCTTCATTATTATTAATATTTTTGGTTAAATGAGGAATATACAACATAATATCTTGTTCGGAAACAAATTTAGAAAAAATGGATAGTATCATAAATATTATATCCATTGAACCTCTCGATATTATGGCCCTCTCCAAAAAATGTGTCGATGACAATGAATCCCATACCTGTTTTGAGTATCCTGAATCCATAAGTTCCTGCGGAGAAGCCCATATTTTGGGTATAAAAGTAAGAGCAGCAAATTTATCATTATCATCAGACGATTTGAGCTTTTTTATTACTTTTTGGGCAGCCCTCTCCATTTGAATAATGGACAATTCATGTTATTTAAGATTTTTCATCAATACTACACAATAGTAGATGATATTCTACTAGCAATTTGGCTTTGTGCATCAAAAAATTGTTTGTTGTCGACAACATTAGCAGACTTCAGTATCCATTGTTGGATTTCTTCTGTTCCTTCTCCTGTTTTGGCAGAAAACATAATACATTGCGCTTTTTTCATATTAATGGTCAAGTCATTCATCAAAGTGGATGGTTTGATCAAAATCGGATCCTCAACAAGATCTACCTTGCTGCAAATTATTAAGAGAGGTAAATTAGATATTTCAGATGATTTCATTATATCTTCCAGATACAAACGAGATTCTTCATAAAGATCAGGTCGATTTACATCTAAAACATAAATAATCCCTCCAAAACCAATAATTTTATCATCTGCTGTAGATGATGTAAGAATAGACGGAGGAAAATCCCAAAAATATACAAAGTAATTGTCCCATGTTGCTGTATCTTGGTATTCTTCGGTTGTGGGTGGATCATTTGCTAAAATGTCGTAACATATCTTTTTAATAATCGATGTTTTTCCGGATCCGGTCAGTCCACATATTCCAATTCGGTACTCAACAACCCTTTTCATAAAATTATCGTTTACTTGGGTTTCATCAGGTTGTCTCTTACCTTTTTGGCTGAGTATCCCTGTGAGACAGCAACTGAATTATAAATCATTGAAGGAATTGACCCCATTGGATCAGCGTGAACAACAAAAGTGAGCTGAGTTTGATTACTATTGTTGGGATCCTTCTGGCATATAAATGCTTGTAAATTCATTTTTCCTCTTACGTTTCCTTTCTTTTCAGGCATTATATCAAGATTTTCAATTGAAGTGCTGAATAGGATCTTCATATCTTCGTGATCATAGGCTCTCCTATATAATGAGAAGTCCCTGTCCGAAACAAAGCGTGATCCAGACATAACCCATACATAAAGAAATCCAGAATGATGTTCATCATTGGGAATTTCTCCAAACAATCTCCTTTCTCTGCATCCATCTCGATCAGCATCAGGAGTTTTATCATCAATGGTTGGGACGAGCAAAAGGAAATTAAATACTTCTTCAACTGGAAGGGGAATTGTTACAATACTTTTGATCATGCTAAAAGAGCTGTTTGGGTAATTACCAGAATAAAACTGAATTGTTGGCTCTTCTTTAGACAAGGTCCAGTTAGTTGCCTTAATTACATTCAAAAAACTCTGGAATTGAGCTTCATGATGAACATTGTATTGGGAAAGTAATTCGGGAGTAACACCAATTGTTGACATTGGCCAAAATAATGTGATCGAAAACTGTTCTATCATTTTACTTTGCTAATGATTGGAATAATGTCCTGATTCGACTTCAACCCCGTTGACTTTCTTTGAGTACTTCATCTCAACTTTGGCGCCAGGCATGTTCATCATATTGTCTACATCCATATCCATTCCCATGCCCATGTTATTATCAGTAATATCCATTGTCATTCCAGGCATACCCATGGAAACAGTTGGCGATGTTACTGTATTTGATCCAGATACATGCATTGACATTCCAGGCATTCCCATTGAAACAGTTGGTGATGTTACTGTATTTGATCCAGATACGTGCATTGACATTCCAGGCATTCCCATTGAAACATTAGCGGATGGCTCAGTAACTCTAACAGACATTCCAGGCATTCCCATTGATACTGAAGCTGATGGTGTTGAGATTGATGGCTCAGTTACACGAACAGACATTCCAGGCATTCCCATTGATACTGAAGCTGATGGTGTTGAGATTGATGGCTCAGTTACACGAACAGACATTCCAGGCATTCCCATTGATACTGAGGCTGATGGTGTTGATACTGATGGGCCAGACATAGACATTGAAATTCCAGGAATCTTCAATGAGAATCCAGAAGAGGCTTTCACTGATGGTGTTGAAACAGAGACAGAGGGAGTATCATCGCCACCAGTAAGCTTCTCCATGAGGGGTGATTCAAACTGTGGGAATTTATCTTTGCAGAAAATGTATGAAACAATGGCTCCAACTATAGCTATTATGAATAATATAACAATAAAGGTTATTATTGCTCCAAATATTCCTCCAGGTGAACAATCAAGATCGGCACTTGAGAGAGGTTCTTTAACTGGTGATGCAGCTGTATACCTGAAATATGTAACTGGCTCCTTAAGGCATGTTGAAAACTTTGTATTTTCAAAAGGAATTGTTCTTCCAAAAACAAATGTACCTAGTGTCTTTGTGGTATTAACAACCATCAAGAAATCAGCACGACCATTTTTAAGATCACACTCAGACTTTCCAACACATGAATCTAATGGAGCAGAAATATCAGTATGATAATCATCGTAAAGGTAGCCATCACCTTTGCCACTACTGGTCGAACCGTATGTAACCTCTGTTGATGATGATGTTGAATAAGAAAACACACATGATGACTTAACATTTGAACCTGGTTTACCCTTGAAATACAAATTCTTCTTACTACCCACATAGTAAGAGTTTCCTGGACAAACGGTATCAGGAATTTGCCAATATTGGAGAGTGATAGTAGAAGAAATGTCATGAAAAACAAGACGAATGTCTTTATGGCCAGTTATGGCAATAGCATGAATACCTGCTGATGAAGAATAGCTTAAAAACTTCTTATCATTACCGATCCAAACGTCAAACTTGCCACTTAAATCAGTTTCAGAAAAGAAATACAAAATTTTGTTTGTTGCGTCAACAGTATAGATATAATCGCCTGAGTTATAAACATACTCGGTTCCATATGTGGAATAATAGCTGATAGAGCTTGTTCGAGAAAAGACAAGAGCTAATAGCTGGAATAGCATAAAGTGATGTGATATGATCAACCTTTACAATTTATTTTTTCACTAATAAACCGTTTGGATTCTATTAAAATTGACCTTATGTATATCAATTTTGAGGGTATCGCCGGCATTTTGTTAAGAAATCACTACAAATTTGGCAAAAAGCCAAAACGTGACGGATCACAGTTCTCTCAATTCAATGACATACTGTGTTGATCTTCTTTTTTGAAAAATGGTAATCGGTTTATTGGGTTTATATGGTGTAAATTTACAAGAGATTTACGCAAGGGAGATGTACCAAACATGTGGATCATCAAGGAAAAGCGGAAGAAGTGTTACATCATTGCCAAATGTACAACTTTTTCACAAAGAATTTCAGGGTATTGAATCAGTAATGAATGGAATCAAGTCACATGTTATTCCGAATGATTTTGGAGCACTTTTTGATATCTTTACCAAAACGCGATCCCAAATTGGCCAATTTATGAGTGTTGTAGCAAAAATGCAAAAAAAAATGGTTTTACAAGGAAAAACTGATGCAATTCCTTATCATGGGGATATTATTTCATTTTTTGCCAACTTTTGTTCTTTTTACAGTGTTCTTATACAAATAGATTCCAAATTAGGAGAAATCTTTTATGCTTTATTTCAAAAATGTACAAATGCTTTTCTCTCTCCTATTTCCCAATTTGCTGGTGCTTGTCAGTCAGATCATGTGTCAAAGCAGTTATATCAAACTAAAGAGAGCACTATTAAGCAGAAAGTTGTTAAAATACGAAGTTTGGTTGATAACATTACTAAAACTGCAGTTTTCAGCGAATTGAATCAGGAATCATTATCACTATTGATTTCTGAGATCAAAAATTTGGCAAGATTCATTGAAACAGGATTACATGTTGAAATTCGCAGTCATCACATAATATTACAGAATGCCGAAAGCATTATTCGATGTTTTCATTCAGAGTATGTTAATCTAGTTGCTTTGCTTAATTGTATCCCAAAATTTAATCAAGATTTTCATGGTTTAAAGCAACATGTAATATCAGCATCTTCATATTTGGAGAATACTGCTCATGACATATCTATTCAGTTTTCGTTTCCTTGGATACCAGAAACAAACGAAATTAATTTGAATCAGAGTATTATTACAAATAGATCTTTCTCGGAAAATCAGGTTATTCCGAATGATATGATTTCAGAGTTTGAGTCATTATTAAATATTAATGTTTCATCACTTAATGATATCGATAAAATGGGAACCATTTTAGAATCAGCCAAATCTCAAATTTATGATTTGAAACAACAGATTCATCAACAAAACACAAGGCTTCTTGCATTAGAAGAGATAAAATCTGATCTAGTTTATCAAGAAAAGTTTGAGGAGAATCTTAAATATCGAAAAGAGCTCGAAGCCTCTATGAATCGTGAGAAGGAGTTTTTTATGAGGGATTTGATTAACAGAATGGGAAAGATTTCATCATGCACCGTTATCCACCAGGATGATCCTCTTAATGTTCAAGTTGATTGTATTGTTTCTTCCATTGAAAGCACTCTTTGTAGTTTAAATAAAAATGTGATTGAGAACGACACCCAAATAAAAACCAGTAAGCAGATTCTAGAAAATTTTGCATCGATTAATGGCCTAAAGTCCAGAAATGGTGCTTTAATCTCGGAAATGATTGAGGATTTGGTATTATTCTATAATCAAATGAACAAATTATATGAAGAACGTATAAATTCAATTGATCCATCAATCAATGAAATGAAAAGCTTTCTCATTGGTGCACTGAAAGGATACTTTGGATATACTGAGGAAAAAATTAAATCATTGAATTCAGAGCAAATGGGACATGCTTTAGGAAGAAGTATTCTTGATCTTGTTGAAGAAAACAAGTTGAAAATGGAGGAAATCCAAGTATTAAAAGGTAATACGAATTCATATGTAAGTGAAATTATCGTTTTCTTAAACCTAGTTTTGAGCAAGCTTACCAAAATCAACGGATTTGAGAATTCAGTAACTAATATTCTTAATTTTCATGAAATATCAAGCATAATTATGAATCAATTTGAAAAACTTGAAAGCAAATCACAAGATGATTTATCTTTGAAACGATGCCTTGTCTCTTTTTTGTCACAACTATTGTTTTACTTGAATATCCCGCAAATAAAATTTAAGGATGCAACAAACATTCAATTGCAAGGGGTAATGGGTAGTATTATTGATAGTCCAATATTTCAATCATCTAGTCTAGTATCGCAGCAAATTCGAACACCTTCTGAATCCTCTTTAAGACAGACTAATGGATCACAAACACCAATACACAGTCCTAGGAAAACCAGCTCTACCATAACGACAGTGTCTACTGACAAACAGGAAATCTTAATGCTTAGGGAGTCTATTTCTGATGCTATAGGTTTAATAAACAATAATAAGTCCCTGGCTTATCATAATTTATCAAGCGATAAATTGACTGAACAACTTAAACAATCCGTGTATAGTCTTAATTCAACAACCAAAGATATTATGGGAAGCCTAATCGATATCTATAAGATGCTAAATCCTTCGATTCAAAAATCCACTCTACAATCAAAACATTTCAATGATATCATTTCATTAATCATTCAGTCCATCGAGGATTTGAAAAAATCTAATCATCTTGCTATGGATCATTTATTTTCTTTCTATAGAAAAATATGTCCTTCTAAAGTTATTCCGAGTAATGAAATGTCTATTATACACTGTATTATTAGTGATATAAACAATTACCATAAATGTCAAGAGATTATTCAAGTTCTTACTCCAATCATGAATAAATTATTTGAGGTACTATCTGGGGATCCAAATTTATTCAACAATAACGGTACACTAATTTTTGATTTGGTTCAACAATGTGAATCTATAAGTCATGAAGTTGTTATAATCCCAGAGGAACAAAGAGATTCTAGGTTTTTCGATTTTCTAATGAAGAATAATACAATAATAAACTCATTTTTGAAATTAGTTGCACAAAAATCATCCTCTGGATGTGATATCCAAGCACTAATTGATGACCATCATGGTGTTTCATTAGAGAATAGGATGTTATCCTTTTCTTTGAAAGAAAAAGATGAGATCATTAAAAAACTTCAAAATGATATCTCCAGAATTGCTGATCTAGAGAGAATGCAAACAAAGCAACGAATAGAAAGACTAAAAGCATATCATCAATTGGAAATTCAAACACTACAAAACTATTTATTGAAAGAAGGTTTGTTCCGGATTCCAAGTTAAAATGTTTGCTATTTAACAACAACTCTTGTTTTCTATTTTTTCATTTTGACTGAGTTTCACTGAGGGTTGACGGAGAGAATCTTTGTGGCTCATTATGACATCCTGTGCCACTCCAAAAAACGGATCTTCAACGCCCTCACCTGTTTTTGCAGAACAGAAATAGTTCTTTGCATTGTGCTGGGTGCTGAGTTCGTCAATTGCTTCATCATTAACAAGGTTTTGAATATCAATTTTGTTTCCTACAAGTGAAATTGGAAGATGAGGGTTATATTCACGAGCAGCAGCAATCCAGTAAGGAAGACTCTCAAGAGAATCTTGATTACTCGCATCATAAACAATAATGGCAGCATCTGCTCCTCTAAAATAAGACGTAACAATACTTCGAAATCTTTCCTGCCCTGCAGTATCCCATAAATGTAAAGTAACTTTAGTATTCATAACATCAATTATATGTTTTTTAACATCCACTCCAATTGTTGGATTTGCAGTCAAAAATCCTTGTCCTTTAATTAGCCTCAATATCAACGATGTCTTGCCAACAGATGTGTCGCCAGCAAGCATGACTTTCATTTCAACAACACTCATCAAATTTTTTATCTTTCCCCTCAAAGCCAAATCGTCTTTGAATGACTGTTGATCAAACAAAAATGAATTCAAACATTTTTAGGTTTACCTGGATACCAGGTAGGTAATAACATTGCCTCCTTTGATTTCGATTGCCCCTCTTTCTTTGATATCGAAAATATCACCATATATTAGTTCATAAACAGCGCGTGATATGTGAACTTTCATTGGCACACCACTATGTTCCATTTGTTGTGCCATATTGATTGATGGTCCCAGTATTTCAAAAGTCGGTTTTCCGATTCCAAGAACACCGGCGACCACTGGTCCGCCTGTATTCACACCAATTCGAATTTCAAGGTTTTGGTTCAGTTCTTTGTTCATTTCCTGAACAGCGTCAATAGCATCAAGACCAAATGATACAATTTCCTTGGCATGTTTTGCTGGTTGGCTTATTTCGGAGAAAACCCCTCCGGCTGCCATATAACAATCACCAATACACTTAATTTTTGTCATTGTAGGATACATTGCTACAAGAGCATCGAATCGTTTAAATAATGAGTTGAGAGTTGACATTACAGTTGCTGCAGGAAGGGATCCGCACCATGGAGTAAAAGAAACTATATCGATGAAAACAATTGAAACACTTTGAACTGCAAATGATATGTTTTTCTCGCCAGCTTGAACCCTTTTTACAAGGGTTATTGGGAGAATACTTGCTAGGAGCTTGTCGCTTTTTGTTCTCTCTTCCTTTATAAGAGTATTGTATCTAGCTGTTTGAGTAAAATCTCTCATTGAGATGATCCTTTTCTGTTTGTAAATAGCACTAATTGCCCTTAGATTCATTTGAGTTTGAGAATCTTTCTTGAAAACAAGATTTTGTTCAACACAGGCCATTGATTCCACAAAAGACGAATACTCTCCAACAAACGTTTCTGGAACAAAAAGAGATGAAATTTGGCTTCCTTGGGAAGATAGTGCTCCAAAAAGCCTAACCCATGATTTATTGACATTCTCAATCAATCCTTCTTGCCCAATTATAGCAATTGCATCCGGTAAATTTTCAAATACAGAATCATAAAAACTATTATCTCTGGTAGCAATGGAAAGCTGATGGCCAACAAAATCACCAGAAAGTACAGAAATGATTTTTGTTGTTTGAAGAACTACTGTTGATGGACAATGCATCAAAAGACCTAAAACAAATTTAATATGTTCCTTAACAAATTGTATGTTGACAAGGACAGCAATCTCGATTAGTGATGCAACGCATATCATAATAACTACAATTGGTACATATTGATCCCTTGAATTTTTCATCTCACTGTCAATTCTGGGAAGAATGTTCTCAAAAATTGGATGAAAAAAGGTATCATACAATGGATATATAGAAATATCCCAAATGACTGTCAGAATATCATCGTGAGAGTCAAGAACCTTCTTGCCATCTTCATATTCAGAAAACTTGAAGTTCAAATAAGAAGTTAATAAAGGAAATAAATAATCAGATTGGCATGTTCTGAATACAGATCTTTCATCTGAACTAATTATAACATTATTTACAAGTGAATTTCGAGAATTTGATTCGGCTAATCCATCATCAAAACCTAAAAATGGGGGCTGATCTTTGCCATTAGCACCATATCTGGCTAATGTAAAATAATCAGAACTTTTTTCAATTGATTCATGGAATCTGGAAATCAAATCTCCTCTTTCAATAATATTGATACCATGTGGATCATATGTTCCTGCTAAAACTTGCATAGAAAATAAAGAACTTAAAAACATCGAATAAGATCCAGGTAAATAGTCAAGATGAGGTGCTAAATGCTTCAAAGTTATATTTTCATTAATTGTAAGATAATATAGCAATATGGTGCAAACAATGTGAAGAATAAGAATGAAAACAGAACATAAGACTATAGAAATCTCATCAACCGCATGATTGGTAGAAGAAGTCCCTCCTGTATTAAAAATCTTGAGAATATTCTCTTCTTGTTTGGACATTTCTGCATCGCCTGTAGTGCTGCTCCCTTTTGTTGAAGAACTCCCTCCTGTACTATCTTTTTTAAGAACTCGGATATTTTCCACTAAACTTGAAACAGTGTTTTTTGGCAAAGATAACAAACAATAATAACACTGATTCTTATCTGATCTTATTATAGAAATCTGATAATAAATTATATATATGTAGATGAAAATGGCCAATGAAACAAGTCCAATTAATAGCATAAGTGCAAGCCATTCTATGGATCCATCTTTTTCATCAATATATAATGTTATCATTGATAATGCTTCATTAATATCCTTAGCTAAAGTTTCACAATTATATAATGGATTCAAGAGAGAACCTTGCTCAAGTATTGAATAATCAATATTAGATAGGTTATTCATTAAAAGCTTTGATAATTGAATAACCATATCCATTATCGCTCCTTGCAAAGCCATTTTTGTGAATTGCCTTTTTGTCGAGTTGGAAAACATGGAATAATTTATAGACTCTCCAAAAACCAGAGACTGTGCTTTGGAAATGTAAATATCATCATGTTCAAATGAACGAAATGATCCTAATGTCTGAATCATACTAGTACATAAAGACATAATATAAACTAACTGATCTTCAGTCTTCCATGTGGATCCCAAAGAAGATGGAGGAGTAAGATTTCCTGAATATGAATGTGTATAAATATCAAGCTTCTGGTAAACCATCCTATTGGAAAAGGCCGCTAGTTGATATGTATATGAACGAATATTGGACAGTTTATACATAAAATCAAGAGGTTCTTCAATTAAACTAACTATCATATTAACTAAGTAAATCAAAAGAATAAAAAGTGATACAAAGAAGACCAAAAAAGATATTATGTTAACATTTCTAGATTTTTGAATTGATGGTACTGACACATGATCGACCAAGCTTTTCACAACATCTCGATGAGAATCATCTGTTTGAAGATCATCAGTCTCACTGTCAAAATCAAGAACCCGTGTTTTTGACTCTGTTGTTGTGGGGTAATTCAAGTTGTGCAATTTTTCCGGAAGATTCGGATTTGCAACTAAACCTAATTCATGAGCTTGGTCGGCTGCCACCATGGAACCCCTATGAAGAAGCCGAATTTTTTCAACAATATCATTATATGTTGAAACATCAGCAACAATTTCTAACAAAAATCTCGAATAAGCTCTCATAACAAACCTATTATTCGGAAACCTTCTTAAAAGATGTAAATAATCTGCCTGATCTCTCTCTATTGATACAAAAACTCTTTTTGTAGCTGATTCCACTTCTCCTATGTTTCCTTGGATCACAACATCCCACACATGCCTCAATTTATGTTTAGTTCCCTCAACTTGCTTATTGATTTTGGTCAATTTTTCTTTCAAATTTGGGCTTAAATTCATCTCTCTCTGTCGTGTAATAGATATCGCTTCCTCTTTAACTGCCCTGGCAGCCATGCCCCTTAGTTTTCCAGATATGATTGAATGGTAAATCCATGATAAAGCCTGTGTTTCTTCAGGGTATATTGCTACATATTTACCAAAAATATACCAAATTTCAGGTTCTTTAGGCCATTTATCTGTACCATATCTCAAAAAATCCCATGATAAGCATACTGGGTGAGCTACACCAAATCCTGAAACAGCCATATTAACAAATTGGTTTGGAGTCAAAACTTGATCAAATACTGTTTTATCATTCAAAATAAGATCAAGGAGCTCAAGGTGTAAATTTCTCTTGTTTTCGAATAAAACCTGCGAAATCATTTGGCTTACAATAAAAATCATAATCCCAGAGAAAACGATGGAAACACTGCTACTTAAACTTAATAATTCCATTACCCCTATTGCCACAGAAATAACTGCCCCTGTTATTGAACATGCAAAAATTGATGATGAAACAGAGCGGTCAATAAACCCCCCATAATTAAAAGGGATTAAAGAACACATAAAATACATGAGTGAGCCGCCAAATTGCAATAAATAGTGAATAAATCCTTTGCTATATGTATTCAATGAGAAAATTGATGTAAGTGCAATTGTAGAATAAAACACTCTTCTTGGAGGAATTAATGATGTTGACATTAAAGAGTCCTGCCTAAAAGTCAAATTTTGGCTTGAAATAACAGTAACAATCCAGAAAAACAATAATGAGATAACAATTGTGATTAATATGGGCAAAATAACACTCATATTATTTGATACTTCATGATCAGCAAATATCATCTTGGATATTAACTCAAAAGTCAGCTCTATACAAACGGGATGAAAGATTTGTGCAAATAATGCAAAATAAAACGCAATAAAGGTAGAAAATACATTTGGAACTTGTGCATTAACCTTAAAATAGTGCGAATAATAAAACAATAGTATTAATACCAACAAATTTAGCGAACTGTAGAAATATAAAAATGGTAATGCTGTTGTAAGTCTACTATGAACCGGAATAAAATGAAAAAGAATAGCTATTATTGTAATTGTGGTCCCATGGCTAGTATGGTATCCCCAAAAATGTTGATACTGAGCACATAAAGAAGGACCAAAAAATTGCATGATTCTAATCACCGTAACTAGCGAATGCAAAGCTCCAAAACTAGGAGCTACAGAATATACATAAGAAAATAGTTGAATCATATCCTTCCGAATTGTTTTAACTAAACCCCTTTCAATCAAACCACCATATTTAGCTTCACTACTAGAGCTTGCAGAATGGGCTAATGCAGAAATAGAAGTATGAAATTGGGCAGTTCCTGATAGCTTTTCTTCACTTGAAGCCATTGATGTTTTATTATAAAAAAATCAACTCAGAAAAATTCAAAATAAAAGCTGTAAATGGTCCACAATTTATTCAATGGTAATTTTCATCAAATCGTTATTCATAAATTTACAAACGGTTTGTGTAAATTCAAGGTACGATAATTTTTCATCCATATCGAAGTCGTACTTACCAATAATCTCTTTAACCAAATCTCGCAATTGATTATCATTGAATTTCGAAAACAATAAAAGTTTAGACACCTGGAAGAGGTCATCAAAGCTTAGAAATCCGTCGTTGTCGATATCTAGAACTTTAAACAAGAACTTTGTTTTTTCAAGTGTTTTTGAATCTCCGACAAAAAGAGAATATCCGGAGATAAATTCGAAAAAATTAATCTCCCCATCATTATCTTTGTCTGTGGCATATATTATCCTATCAAGAATTGGGTTTTCTGAGAGTGATTTGATTTTCCGGAATTCACCTTCATCAATTGTCCCAGAAAAATCCTTATCCAAAGAATTAAATCTACTATAAATCTTTAAATAATCTTCTTTGGTAAAATTGGCGTCTCTAAGAGTATTCCTTATCTCTTCTATTGAAGAAGAAGCTTCAACTCCCATTCAATTTTTTAAGTTTTCGATCGAATTATAGCAGACTTCTAAATACTTCAATGCGCCTATGATTGCTATTTTATCTGCATTTTCTTTAATAGAATTTAAAGAAGAAACCTTAATACCATATTCAAAGTATTTCATTCCCAATTTCCTACTTAAAACCGAGCTGGTGGTCTCACCAGAAAGATAGATAATACGAGATGATTTGGGTTTGATTTTTGCATTTTTTGCTTCTATATAAAAAGGAGGAGAGAGATCCTTATTAAATGTTCCTTCAGATTCTGGATGCACATACTCAGATGATATGAGAATAGAATTGCGGGAAAACAATGGGGAGCACCCAATTCTTTGAAGCACATTTTCCAAAAAATTCGATTCTGCACGAGTAGATTTGCAATCATTATTATGCTTTTCAAATGTGCAAAATAATTTCATTCCAACTTTGGGCTGATCAGATTTCAAAAAAGAACGAAATGCAACAATTGATGAACCAACAGAGCTAATACCTTGTCCAGTAATAAATGATGACTTGTTTCCACAATAAACAGGAGCTTCGAAATCCATTAAATAGAGCTCATAATTAATGATCTTTTCGGGAGTGAAGCCAAGTTCTTTTTCTATAATCCTTGATATATGTGAATGTGATAGATCATTATCTTCATTTATACCAATAATTGCTGTAGAAAGCTCACCATTTGTATGTTTCGTGTTCATGGAACTCCCTTTAGTTAAATGAATTGCTAATGCTGGAATAACAGCCACCGGGTAACCAGTAGAAATCAATTTGGATTCGACTTTGCCTCCATTAATGAAATCAACTCTTCCCGCCATCCTAAGATCCCTATTGATCCAACTCCACCATTGAGCATCACCATTTAACTCAGTTTTAACAACTTCTAATCCGTCTTCAACATGGAGTGAATCCATTATGACTTTCATTGAAGGCATATCAGAACTGCATGTAACAATAATCCCCTTGGAATTGTCAAATATATTTCCCGCAATTAGGGCCCTACTTTCCCGGATAACAAAAAATTGTCTTGGAATCTCACTTATATCGTTCATTTCAGCAATTTCAACGTAACCTTTCTTTAATAAAATACTCCTAAATAGAGATATTAGGTGCATTGATGTAGGAGCACTATATAATTCATCCAAAAATGTGCAAATGTTCATTATCTTTATTAAACAGGTATTAAAACCGTGCTGAGTCTTCAAGAATGCTCTGCAATCCCTGAAAAATTCCGGCCCCATTGGTGAAAGACTGAGTAAATACCCGAGGGTTATTTGAAGTTGCTCCGTGAGTTTGTTGATTCAAGTAGGTCTCAGATATTTTTCCTGAGGTAATAAGCATTTGAGGTGCGAATTCATTGAGTTGATTTACCAACAAAGCTAATTCATCTTGAATATCACGGTCATTTGCCATTGATTCCTGAAGCACTGCAGTGGTCATTGACAATTTAGAAAAAAGAGAATTAAGCCGGTCAATAGATTCCTGTAATGATGATTCATTTGATTCAAACTCAGGAATAGCAATACTATGAAAATGTATCTCAACCTCTTGTGAAGAGTCTTCATGTTGTGGAACCCCAGATTGATTCTCAACACCAAGCTTTTTAGGGAATACTTGTATAGTTTGACCATCACTAATATTGTAATTGGAAATGGATCCATCTTTCATCTCTTTTCCACAAAAAACTAGACTTATTTCATCAATTGGAATTCCAGAAAACCCTGCTGCTAGTGTTTTCAGATGATCAACAGTTGTATCGTTTGGAACACATAAATTATGGCATTCTTCACTTTCGGGGGTCTTTATCCTAATATTGACCATGCTTTGCATTTTAAAGTGTTCTGATTTACAAAATGCATTGTTTAGTCCATCTCAAGAATAATGGTGCTGTATTACTACTGGGAACATTTTGTCACTTCAAACAGGTATTAAAAAAAATCATGATTAGCCCAAAACCAGAAAGAGATATAAGTGATATCGAGAATCCAAATGGATATATTGATTTTAGAGAAACGGATTCGCAGAAAGAAATAAACGAATCTGAACATATTACCCCTACTAATCATCTAGAAGGAATAACAAATGCAGAAGACAAATCTGTTAACATTTTGATTGATCAGTTATTAAATGGATGGAAAATAAAGGAAATTCCAAGAGAATCCATTAATCCATTGTTAGATATTCTTCAAAACTGTCAAAATCAAGCAATAGAAAGCAATGACTATTTATTAGCCGATAAATACCAAATATTAATATCTGACCTTAAAAAATTGCAGCCAAAAGGAGAAAACAGTAATGTTGATATGAAAAAGATTCCAAAACTCATAGAAATTTACGAGAAAGAGCTTGCAAATCAACAAAAAATGCTTATTGACTACGAAAATGAAATTAATTGTATTCAAGAACATGTTCGAAATCTGAGGTTTATAGCAGAGGAGAAGCTGTTTGAAAACACAACAAACTTGCTGAATGAAATTTCTGCTAAAAGGAAAGATGATTTTCATCCAAGCAAAAAATTACTTGATCTACAAAAACAAAGACAAGGATGTGTGAGAATGAAGAATTTCCAAGAAGCTAATGGTATATGGGCAAAGGAAAAAGAATTAGAGAAAATTGAGCGGGAAATTATATGTAATGAGAGTTTGAAAAAATTTGAAGAAAAAGAGAAGAGAATCAAAGAGGATCAAGCAAACCAAATGTTAAGAATACAAAGTTTTTACGAAAATAGAGAGAATACTCTGAAACAAAGAGTCATTTCGGATATCGCCAAAGTGAAAAAGACCATTGAGACTTTGAAAAAAAAAGTAATGGTACTTAACTCACAATCTAGTGAATAAATAAATTCTTACTTGTATATAGGTTTTGCAAGATTAGAAATATTCTCGTTGCATTTCCATGGTCTTTTTGGTTTTTTAAGTGGCGCTGAATCAGTCATTGAAAGTTTTTTTGGACTATAAATTGACAAACTTCCACTTTGAAGAAAAGGAAGGGATGATTCTGTCCTAATTTCTATTGCTTGTCCTTTCCTTTTCTGAGAACGATTGTCAGGAAAGAAAAATGAAGCTTGAGTTCTTGAAGGATGGTCTATTGGGGTGAAGAAGGAAAACTCTTTTCTCATATCTTCATAGATGATCATAACAGCACCAGAATTTTGTGACATATTACAATAGTTTGAAGCACTGAAAACGGTAATTAGTTTTTTTTGCAATTGCTTTTCAATACCATTATTGACACATTCATGTCCCCTAACAACAAGAGAAATCGTGTTGTTTTCCAAAAATTCGTTCAGAGCTGTAACCCCAAAGTTATAACCCATTCCTCTCTGGGAATTCTGGTATCCATTCTCAATCTCAGACGGATCTGACCATAAAAGCGCTGTGATGATAGCATTATTGAATGTGGTAATTGGTCTTTGTATGGAAAGGAGCTGCCCAATGTTAATAAAATCAGGGCCTAATCCTCCATGAACGAAGAAAATTGATCGATCATATACTGCAGCTAAAGGAGTAAAAGAAAATACATCGAAGAATGCTTGCTCAATACCCTCACAATGATATAGGGATTCCAATTCCGAAGAAAATCCTCCAAGTTTGCAAACATCAGCAAATTCATGATTTCCGCGAATAATAAACACGTTTCTTGGATACAAAAACTTGAATATGTACAATAAAACAACAGTTTCTGTGGAAAAATCCCCGCGATCAACAATATCTCCAAGAAAAAGGTAATTTGTGAAAGGAGGAAACCCGAATTTTTTCAGGATTCGAAACAAATCCAGAATATGTCCATGGAGATCACCAACAACAACAATCTTTCCTGTAATTTTCATCACAATAGACTCTTCGGCAAATATATCTTTTACGTTTTTTAAAAGCCAAAGAATTTCTTTGGGAGGTAATGTAGGCAAAACCAAAGTCTGCTTGTTTTTTGCAAAATCAATAATATCATACGTTACGAGTTTGTGGTAATATTGAATAACCTCCTGAATGTGATCTGTAACATTGGGAATATCTTCCATCTCTATTGAGATCGATTTATATGAATAATTAATTCAATTAAATTTGTGAATTTACTCTTTCAATTATATTCATGAAAAGTGATTTAAAGCTGTATCCATTTAAACAAGGTATTTCTTATTTCTTAATGATGTTATTATGGTTACTTATATATACTGAGAATTAGGGTTAGAATTCATTCTGATATTAGAAAACATTTTTAATTCTGTAAATGTTTTTTCTCCATAAACTAATTTATGAGGAAAAAATAACGGAAATGGGAGATGTTTTCGAGAATGAAAAAAGTAACAAAGAATTGTATTTTTTTCAAGAAACTTGGCAGATATTGGTTTGAAAAACCTTAATCGGAAAAATGAATCCAAAATGGCCGCTAATTCACGATATTAACGTCATAAATAAACATTTACTCTTTTATACTTGGCAAATGGCTAGTAAGTGTGGACTTTCTGATTAAATCACCCTTCTTTTCTTTCCTATCGATAATTATGTTTTGAGACTTCCTCCTTTGCTTGTTGGATTCAATTACTTCAATTTTGTTGCTTCTTGAAGAAATACGATATTCAAAACTGCCATTTGTTAAATCTCTCAAGTTTTGTTGAGACTTTTCATGGACTGCAAGGTGGAGTCTTTGATGAGGCCGAGATGTATCAATTGATGGTTTTAGGGATGATAATTTATGCATATGATACTGATAATGCTTTGATCTTTCAAGAATTTCAATGGACTGATTCAGTACAGGTTCTCTGTGGTTCATAAAAATATTGATTATCGTTCAATTGAAAATTGAGATGTGGAAATCTTAATCTGAAATATTGAATTTTGGAATAAAATAATCAAATAATCATGGAAGATAATGATTGAATTTATTGAAATCATATTTTCAACTTTGAGTGACATATTATTGAATTTTTAATCTATCATTGAAAGTTCAAGATTATTGATATTGCAAGTTTTCCATAATTTGAATTCAATCAATCTTGTGTCAATAAAAATCAAGTATATGATGAGATTATAGCGTTTCTATTTGGATATGAACTTATAGTTTTTCAAGTAAACACCATGAGTAATCGTATTCTTCATTACTTCATGCTCTGTAAGAAAAAATGTTCTGAAAATTGGAGATTCTGATGATGGTAGTTCTTCTGGGAATACACAATTCAAACAAAGAATCACATGAACACATGATTAATAATTATTATTCACTTTGAATGGTACCTCCCTTTATTCGGTTTTTGTTTTTATTTGTATGTTCGAGCTGCAAATTCCAAAGCTTAGAAATTGCCCTCAAAAATGTTATGTAGTATTCAATGAAAAAACACAGAGCCATGAATCCTTTGGCAACTTAGGGCAGACTTTCTTCTTCCAACTGGATTATTCTGAATTACATCAGAATGTGATTAAAAGCAAATATTTGCATCAAATATGAATGAATGCTTTTGTAATAAATGGTGTCTAAATAGAAAAAACAATAATAGTCAATATTTTTGAATTCTTTATTGGTTTGTAATGTGAGGTAGGTGTTATGGGTTTCAATTCTCTTTAACATTGATATCAACAATCAAAAAATATCCTGTTTTTTTTCCAATATTTGTGATTTCAATTTAGAGATTTTGGTCAACTAATCATTCTTATCCACTGATAATGATGATGATCTATCCCAAGAAAATCTTCTGAATTGGATATAAGGGGGGAAATCTATAAATTTGTCAGACCAAATATGAACATTCTATGACAAATAATCGTATATGAATCCTTAAATAACGAACATTACAAAACAGTCAATCTTTAGCATTTCTCCTTGATTCTTGATTTCCAAAATTAAATGATAGAACAAAAAATTCTTGTTTTTTAGTGGTGAACTGGGAGAGCGTGCAAAAAAAATCTGCATAGACCTAAATTACAATGACCGAAATTGGTACAAAAATTGATGTTATTCCAATTGATATCCCTACAGTGAATATACTGATTCATATTGCTTAAAGCATGATTTGAAATACAATTACATTGTTCTATTCAAAACCTTCCAGTTTGGTTAGGAATTTTGGTTGTGTTATAAATGAATCGAATTTCTTTGCGGGAGATAACAACGAAATCAAATAATACTTAGAGACTGTTCTGGTTTTTGTAAACAAAATCTAGTTTTTTTTGGTGACCATTTTCTGGTTTAAGAATATGAATCCCCTAATCAATGACTTATTCTGGTTCTTTTCTTAATCAGTCACACTCATGTAAATCTGTTCGATTATTGTAAACAATTCTCTAATGTCAACCAACAAAGGCGAGTCATTTATAACCAAGTTTTTCATCGGGAATGGTGTATCATCAAGTTTCATGGATATTTTTTCTAGAATAGTCTCTGTAGCTAACATGGTTCTTAGTTCTTCATTGATTTGGATGATTTTTGTTTTAGTTTTTAAAAACAATATGCCATTAGTTGTAGTTTTATCCAATTCGATGAAACCAGATTTTATAAGGGGGGATCTTCTTCTTGCAGTTGCTCCACCAAAGAATCAGATGTTTCCTAATGGTGAGATCTGTGCCTACAATGTCAAGACATCCCCAGTGCCTATTGTTCACAGAATGATTGAAACCCATCAAAATGGCAACTCCAAAGTTATCTTGACAAAAGGTGATAATAACAAAGAACCAGATAACTGGCTTTATAAAGGTGCTCAATTCTACAAGAATGATAAAGTTGAAACCCGACTAGTTGGAGTATTACCAAAGCTTGGATGGGTATCCATAGCTGTAAAGGAAAAGAAATGGGTTGGATTTATCTTCATAATGGTCTTAGTTTATACTTCATTCAGAAATCCTGATGATTAAAAATCACATTACTTTATTTATTTAGAAAAGGCCAGAATAGTTTCCTTAACAAGATTTATTGATGGTAAAGTAGCATTCACAGCTTTTTTGAGGCATTTCTCATTTTTAGCAGTGACTGTCATAACTAAAGAAGAGCTATCTACTTTAAATTCGGTCTTCGATTCTAATGGTTTCAAATCATCATCTACAGATAGAGTTTTAAAAGCTATGAATGCACTTTCTGGTGTCGGAAAATCGAAAATTCTGGTTTCACTGAAAGAAAATGCTTCAGTCATTCTAAATTTAAAAAGGGTAATTATTTAGTACCAATTTACACTGTAAACCAAAATAGTTTATTGAGACATAAATGATCATTGCTGATGGATTATTTGAGAAAAGTCATTGCTCAGAGAAAGGTTCGATGACAATGATTCGCCTAATTTGCCACGTAAATTCTTTTCAAAAACAAGAGTCCACAAAATACCGATTAAAGCACCTGGAACAATACTTAAAACACCATTAATCCAAGAAAAATAATGTAGAATTGGAAAAGAGATCATTGCAAGGGCTAATGATATTCCCCATAAAAACAACTTATGAATGAATTGCTTATCATTTAGTAATCTCAAAGCATATATAGATGTCATTGTTGATGCAATAGAAATGGTTGATGATGGATTTGAAGGCATAAATGTACAAGAATCCTCAAAAGGCCCAATATCAAAAATAGGTTTTAGAATACATTCACATATAATAAGAGTGGCGAATACAGCAGATAACGTAGAGAAACTCGAAACTTTTTTATTGTTCAAAAACTCAAATATTTCTATACAAACAAAAATAGCAACTATAGGAACAAAAATAGAAAATATAATGGTCCAAGCACGAGTATTATCCCAACAAACATCCCAAAACCACAGGAATGTTATTTGTCTCATTAAAACTGTTTTGTAAAATCTATTTACTTACAATACATTTGTGGAACAATCAAATGCTTTCTTCAATAGAGGCAAGTATATATTCTTTGGAATGAAGTGATTAGACTTATTAAAATGCTCTATAGTGCCAATGATGGAATAAACATAATTCACTCCAACACTTTTTGCAATTCTCAGGGCAATATCTGTTTTCAATCCGGTAATAATCTCTGCATATACTGTCCCTTTTTGCATGAAAAATAAATTTGCCATTCCAGATCCATGAAATCCCTGAAAAACTAATTTTGCACTATTATGTATTTTGGCATTCATTTTCATTGATCTATACACAGGCATTAGTTCAATGGAAATATCAGGATACAAGTCTCTAAACTCTCTAATAATTGCTTTTTGGTTAACTAAACCCCTCCCCCCACGACACCTATTATAATAATAGTATTTTGTTGGCGGATTCTTATCTAATTTAAACTTTTCATGTAAAAACTGGTAAAGTTTTGTGTAAGCAATGTGTGAGTAAAAATAATGAGGCCAAGGCTCAAGCAATAACACTGTCTTAAAATAAACAAGAGTTTTCCGATCCAAGCAATGCACTTTCGATAAACTGATGTTAAACAATTTAAATCCTTCTTTTTGATAAACTCTTATATATCCATTGATAATGAAATGCATAGATTGAATGTCTTCAGGTGGAAATAGGAGAAGAGGAGCCATAAAATCAATGAAAAAATGCCCATATACCGGCATACCAGAATGCATAAGTGCAAAAGTTTTGTCAAACCTGTGAGTTATGGGTAAAGTGCCATTGAAAAACTCCTCGGTATATCGAAAAATTCTTGGGATTGATAAATAAAACTTACCTCCAGATAATATCATCCCAGTGGGTGTTACTAAAACATTCCTCATTTTCATCAATCTAATGGTTAAATTCAGGTCTTTGTCGTCAATACACTCTCCAGGTGTCATACAGTAAGAATTACTTGAGAATTGATTAAAATTTTCATAATGAATGTCTATAAATTCTGTATTAGGAAACTTCTCATTTGGGTTCTTTTCAAGGTCAATAATGCACGGTCTATTTGAATCATTATCAGCAAATAAAATTCTGAATCCCACACCATTATTCGGAAACATCATTATTAACAAAAAAAACACCAAAAAGTATATATATAAATACACTATCCTTAGTAATCTACAATAAATATGGAACTTCTTTTGAGCAGATCCCATATTTACAAAACCGCTTAATGTCACTTTTCGCTCGTTTAAATTTAAATGCAAAGTGGTGATGCATATTTCATCGGGCGAATCATTGGGTCTTCGGGGTTTTCCAATGGGACTTTCTGTAGATGGTGGATTGCTGCTGGTGATCAATGGAAATTGGTCAATGGGTTTGAAAAAGGACAAACTCAAACAGATTCACCAAAAGATTCAAACGAAATAGCCATTTGGAGCCACCCATTAGATTTATTTTATGAATTCTATAGTATTCAAGGATGGCCAAAAATCACATTTGAAGTATGGGAACATGATTCACTTGGCCGTTCATTTCTTGGTGGCTATGGTTTTTGCACACTGCCTACATCACCAGGAGAACATATATTAAGTGTACAGTTATGGAAGCCAGTTGGAACAATACTTGAAGATCTTGCGTCAAGTTTTGTTGGAGGGTCTCCTCACTTGAGAAATCAAGATCTTGTTCACCGACCGAATGACAGATTTCGTATGAAGTCAGAAACTGCAGGAACAGTTAATATGCAGATAAGCCTGATATTGGGAAGGGTTTCTCAGTTCCAAGTCGACTTCTGATTAACCAAGGTTGTAAATTTTGTAAAAAAACCGAAACATTCAAAAACTAAATGAGTCTTTCGAGAGATGATTTGTTGCCTTTTTCCGTTCCATTGATAATTGGTCAATATGACCCACCGAGACGTCTTTGGCATGTTCCCAATACTCCACCGGGTATTTGCCCTGGGTGTACATCCAAGATTGAAAACGATCGCAGTAAAATTACAATTGCAGGACATGATTGGCACCAAGAATGTTTCCGTTGCAGCTTATGCCAGCAGCCGATACCTATTGATAAGTGCGTTACAAAAGACGATTTGGTTCTTCATCTTCATTGTGCTTTAGAGTGTTTTAGTGAAAGGTGTGCTAAATGCACCAAACTTGTTGATCAAAAAGAGGGTCTCCAAGTTTTAGGTAGAGTATATCACAAATCTTGTCTTTGCTGTGAGAAGTGTGGAGATAAACAAAGCATTAATGTCAAACTTTTAGCCATCTACCAACAGCCCTACTGTTCTCAGTGTTATGAAGACCTTATTGATCTTTTCCCCAAGTGCATTACATGCAAGCGACCAATATTACCCACAGGTGAAAGGCGTGAGTTCTTTTGTCATGGTGAAAAGTACTTTATTCATTATCCAGACTGCCTTAAGTGCGCCTTTTGCCCTAAGCCTCCACGTGAAGATCAATGCATGGTTTATGATAACAAGCTATGCTGCAACAATTGTTATACCGAAGCTCATAAAAGGATTTGTGCCGCATGTAATGAACCAATCTTCGAGCAATCATCAAAAATGGAGAATATTCATTGGCATCAGAACCATTTTGAGTGCACAGTCTGTAGAACTCCACTGAAAGCAAATACTTGTGTGTTTAATTTTGGTGTTTTGAAATGTAGGAGCTGTGCAGCTGAAGATAAACCCATATGTGTTGGATGCGGGAAAACTATTTTGGATCAAGGTGTTCAGGCATGCAATGGTATATGGCATTCTCAGTGTTTGAAGTGTCAGTTCTGCCACAAGAATGTTATTAATAAGAAATTCTCAAATGTATCCAGCAGACCTTGCTGCGAAGACTGTTACAAGATCAAAAGAGAAGAAGGAGAAATCGACAAAAGTGGGGCTCTTATCAAAAAGAGGTCTTCAAAAAGCCACAAGTCAAGCAAAAAAGACAATGATTCTCACAAATATGATTCTGGATCTAAGAAATACGATTCCGGATCAAAGAAGTATGATTCTGGAAAACACTACGATTCGGATTCCAAGAAACATAGCTCTAAAGGTCATAAGAAGTCCAGGCACTAGCTGGTATCAAGTAAAGTTTTTAATTGAACTGTAAGTAAATGTAATTTTTGGCAAATGACAATATCAATGTCAGAAATCAAAATTATCTAAAATGCTTATTGCTCTCATCTCATTTGCTTTAGCATATGAAGAACCACCAATAACTGTTAATAATCCAACATTGACCACCCAAGATTTAGGCCAACAGTATTTTTCTGATGAAAATCAGGCAGTTCAAGCCATTGTTTCGAACTTTCCAGTTGATGGAAATGCTGCATGGAATTTTATCAATAAACTGAAGTATGCATCAAGAGCCAAAACATCATTCTTTAAGTTCGAAATGGGTGTGAACACAGATCAAACATGGAGAAACGCCTTGATGAAGGTTGCTCTTGTTTCCGGAAGAAGAGAAAACGGTGCTTATGTTCTTAGAAGCATTATTGTTAATACAAATACTGCTGTTAATGCCTATTATGTTGAGGTTCATAAGAAGAAGAAGAGATTTATGGGAATCAAAGTAGGGTCAAAGACACGTGTTGAAAATAAGTGGAGGCCATTAAAGTCACACGAATTGCAACAGGTTTACTCAGCTCTTCAAACAGCATCAGCTGGAACAGTTTCTTCAATCGCCAGCCAGATTTGAGTAAATGCTCAAAAAACATGTTTATTGTTTTTTAGAAAGAATTGCTTTTGCGAGGTTATCTAGTTGTTCTTTCATCGCATTTTGATCCCTTTTCAACGATCTAAGTTCATTGAGGATCAAGTCGAGAGTAGAATACTCTTCAGGCTCTTCAACACTTTTTTGCTTTGGCTCTGGTTTCTCATAATTAATGTTTCCACCCTTTTCTATTTCCGATAATTTGCTTTCAACTTGTGTTGTTCTTAATAAAAGAACACCAACTCTTTCATCAATGGTGTCAATTAATGAATCAATGTCGGAAGAATTACCATTTGTGCTTGATTTGCCTTTGGTTTTGTATTTGCTTTGAGATTTTGGACTCATCATCCTCTCAAGACGGTTGATACCTAGTCCTTGTGATTTCATTTTTTGCTAAACGTATATGTAAACAAACGATAATTATGCGACATATGATATAAAATAAAAATGTCCTATCTTTTGGTACACCTAAAAACAGGTTGGGATGTTGATCAAGCGATTGTTTGGGAAAAGGAAAAACTTGTTGTTATTCGATTTGGTCATGATAATGATTCAATGTGCATGAAAATGGACAAATTACTGTCTTCATGTGCCGAATTATTAAAGAAATTTGTAGTTATATATGCAGTTGATATCACAGAAGTTCCATACTTTAATAAGATGTATGAATTGGTTGATCCTTGTACAGTTATGTTTTTCCATAGAAATAGACATATAGGGGTTGATTTTGGTACAGGGAATCATAACAAATTGAATTTTTTGCTGAAAACAAAGCAGGAGTTTATAGATTTATGCGAAATCATATACCGTGGTGCTTCAAAAGGAATGGGAAAGATTAAGTCTCTTATTAATTATGCATCCAATGATAATAGAGGGAAAGAGTTTGAATAAAGTGGCCTTATTTTTTATGAAACACCACTCATATAATTTATCTCTTGATCAGCTTGATTTTGGAATTCTTCTGAGTACTATGCCTGTTCTAAGAGAATCTGTTCGAAATGGGGATAAAGAAACGTGGGGAAGGTTTAAAATTTCACATAAGGGTGAAATTAATATATCATGGGTGCAAAGAAGAGAGATCATGAGGATTTCTGAAATATTTTCAAGTTTGATATTTACAAAGGCACCAGAGGGATTACTGTTCATTCCTTCATGCAATGGAGAAATTGATTATGAATTTTTGAAAAGCGAAAAAGAGTTTTGCTACCGATTTATATCAATTTACAAGGAATACCAATTTGATTTCGAGAATATTTACGCATTTCCCGAAAATCCAAATACTAATTCCCCGGAAACAGTTCAATCATACAAGGAATTGATTTCTTTGAAAGAAAACGGGAAAAAATTATCGAATGATGCACAATTGCGTATTATTGAACTGTGTGAATCTTTTTTCCCTTCTAGAAAATTTGCATTTTTAAAGGATTCTGCTCTGCCAAGCATATCATTTAATGGAAATCCCGAATTTTCTCCATCTATATATTTGATCAAATTTATTTCCTATTTTAAATACTTCTTCAAGGCAATACCAGCAATCATTACCATAATGAACAGTTTTGGAATAGATTCTCATTACATGCCATCGATTTTGGAGTCATTTACGCTTGAGAGAATTCCTTCTTTAGTTGCAAACCATAATATTCTTGAAAGAATTGGAGATTCTGTGATTGATATAGTTGTATCATCATCTGTTGTCAGAGCGATGATTGAATCTCCCAATTTATATATTAATCAACAGATAAGGATTATTGTATCTAATCGATTTTTCAAGATTATTGGACACCAATATCAATTCGAGAAAGCATTGATAGGCCCAGAAGACCAAGATAAGGTAGTTGGTGATTGCCTAGAATCACTAATCGGGTTTGTTTTTCTGAATTTTGGATATGAATATGTTTGTGATTTTTGGAAGAAAATGCTTTTTACCTTGCCAATTACTGTAATACAAGAACTAGGATTAACAAAAGCTATTGAATCATTAAAACTAGGAGTTGAATCAAAAACATTTAATATGGAACCAGCCAAACAAGTACCAAAAGAGTTTTCTATTCTATGTAATAACTTAATAATGCCACCAGAAAGGACTTTTTCTAATAATGACGAGTTTTCCATTAAGTGCAAACTGATTGGTACCTCAGTATATAAGCATTGTGTAGTTATCAAGACAATCCAACAAATGATTGACAAAAAGAATTTGGAATTGATAAAAACATACACTAGCAAGACTTCTATGGATCAAGTAGCCATTAATGCTGGCCTGAGTGGTTCTAAAAAGATGAGAGAATTCCTTGGAGGACTATTTTTACAGAATGGTTACCTTCAAACTATGGATTTCCTGCAAAGTCAAATCATTACAAAATCGGAATTAAAAGTCTTTCATATTTATTCTAATGTTCAATAATCATCTGATTGACTATTTGAGTGATATCTGATATTACACTTGGTGATAGCCCTGTTTCTCCGAAGTGTGACAAGCCCAGTAGTGAACCAGTATTAGATGCAGCTACAATTAAAAGGGAGCCAAGAGCTGACACTTCAAGAGATGATGGATCAAGAATAATAACTTTATCACCAGAAGAAAATGAATACAGTTTAGGAAGTTTCTCGGTATCTAAAAGGTATTCTGGATGCTTCGAATCATCAATATCAAAATGTAACTCTGCAGCAGAATCACCAGGTGTAACAATAAGCTGGGGAAAAGACAAGTTTTTCAATGAATGGAATATTCCAACCATTGCGGCATCAAAAACAGCACTACATGCTTGTATCACAAGAACATCAATAAACAATTTCCATGAATAATTGGAATTATATATAACAAATTTGTTCTGGTTAAGCGCATCACTATTAATCAAAAACTGTTGTAAGGTGGTAGAAATAACATTGCAAATCTCACCGGATTCAATTTGAGGCCCAAAGGCTCCTGGTAGTGATTTAACAGAAAGAGAAAAGCCCGATTTTTCATTTAATGAAACTTCATTAGTCACAGATACAATTATTTCTGTTGTTTCTCCGTAGCTATTACCCCAGCGAACTTTACAGCTTGATGGAGATAATGGCAGCGGATTCATTTCGATACTATGGTTTCTGCTCGTTAAGAAATCCCTGCCATCAAGCCTTAACTTTTTCGAAATCAGTTTCGTTATGAACTGTTTCTCTCCCTTTGACAGGACACGTGTCTGCATAAATAAATAAATCATTCAAAATTTAGGTTTCAGCTAGGATATCTATATCTTTTTTTGTTTTTATACCACCATTTGCTCCTACAAACCTAACTGTAAGGGATCCTGCAGCACATCCATATTTCACACAATCAACCAAGTCTTTTTTATCAAGTATTCCAGATATGAAAGCTGCAACCATTGCATCTCCTGCACCAGTGGTATCAATAGCGTCTGCTGGGAATGAAGGGATTGTTTTTCTGATTTCAGCATTGCATAAATAGCAACCCTTAGCGCCAAGCTTCAATATCACACATTTAGTTCCTAAAGAAAGCAGACGTGATGCAATCTCATCAAGATCAGTTAGTTTTGTAATACAAGAAGCTTCATCATAACTTGGTATAAAGTAATCAATATAAGGTAAGCACTGTTCAAGATCTTCAATTGTGTGTCTTTCTGCATGCATCATGTCGGCAACCGTAATACAATGATATTCTTTAGCTTTAGACAGTACTTCCTTGCAAATATCACCTGTAAAACTAGTACTTGCATAAATGCTGCCAATAGAAACGACTTTTGCACCAATAAAACTTGATGTATCAATATCTTCCAGTTTTAATGTGCTATTACTAGCTTTAGAACATCCTATAAAATGTCTTTGAGAGTCTGGTTTTATCATTACAATGGTTGTTGATGTTGGAACATCCGGATCTTGTTTAATAAAACGTGAATCTATTCCATTATTGGTTATTTCAGTCAATAAAAATGCTCCAATTTCATCATTCCCCGTTTTACCACATAAGGCAACTTTGTATCCCATCGTTGACAATAACAACGCCTGATTCAGCGAGTCACCTCCTGGCCTAAGTTTAATCAACGGAACCCTGGTAATATCTCTTTTAAATACGGATTCATCAACACCTTGTACTAAAACGTCAGCAACAATCACACCACAACAAACAACATCACACATATTACTATTTATATGTAAACAGGCTCCGTATTCTGGAACCAACCATTTTGCTTACCAATCTGACGGAAGTTTCGTCTGTGTAGTTTTAGATCTCCAGAACTACCAGGTGGAGGTAGCTCAGATGATGGACCAGGATAGTAGTATCTCATTCCCAGTAGAAGTTGCTGTGGAAGATCAATAAGTTTCCCTTGGTTTTTCCTCTTTTTAGATCTCTTCTTATCTTTTTCATAAATATGCTTTTGTCTCTGAGCTTTGACCGTTTTTATTAGATCTTGACATAGATTCTCTGCCTTTTTTAGACCTTCTTCATCTTCAGATATTACAGTGATGCTGATTTGATTGGAATCGTCTGTTCCGTTCTTTGAAGTAGAATTATATACTGTGATTTTACTCTTAGTTTCTTCTTCAATATATCTTAAGAATGACCTATTAGGGCCTTCTAAGTGTCCAATAACATTAAATGTAGAGATACTTTCTATTCCCACTAAAAGGGTTGAAGAAAAAAACTGGTTTGCCTCCATAAAAAACTGACACTACTTAGTTGAGTTTTATTTAATACCATTAGCTTCTAAAAGCTGTATTCTGTTGATTGCTGTCTCATTTCCACCTTCTGCTGCTTTTCGATAGTATATCAATGCTTGTTGGTAATCTTGAGCCATCGGATGACCGTTTTCAAACATAATTGCAATCGATAAACTAGCATCAATGTTACCCAATTCGGAAGCAAGTTTAAAATACTTAAATGCTTCAATCGAATCTTGAGCAACGCCCTCTCCTTTTTGGTAAATATTCCCCAGATACAATAGAGCAGTATCATTCTTTTGATCAGATGATAATTTAAACAATCTGAAAGATTCATCAAAGTCAAGATCAACTCCATATCCACTATGATAAGCAATAGCCAAATATAACTGCCCATATTGGTTTCCTCCAAAAGATGACAATTTAAGCCACTTAATTGTTTCTTCAACACTTGGCTCAACCCCAACACCATTTTGATACATAAGTGCCAAAGAAAACTGAGCTGAGGCATTTCCGGATTCAGCTGCAGCATTAATCCACTTCAATGCTAATCCAATATCTTGGTCTACACCTAATCCATTCTGATATATCGACCCTAATGCAAGTTGGCTATCAGCAAAACCACTTTCAGAAGATTCAGCAAACAACGAAAACGCATGATTCAAATCTTGTGGAATACCATTAATTCCATTTTGGAGAATTGTTGCCAATGTAAACTGAGCAATAGCAACACCTGATTTTGCAGAAGATGAATATAAAGAAATCGCCTCATTCATATCTGGAGCAAATCCAATTCCATACTGATATAGAAAACCTAACATGAATTGAGCCATTGGGTTGGATTTTGATGTAGTTAATAACCATTCTTTCCTTGATTCTGTGGGGATCTTATGGGTTATAAATTCTTGAATGGTTTGAGTGGGCTCATGCATAAATGATAGTACTAGATCATTCAACGTGATGATATGGTTATTAATCTCATTCTCAGTTTTTACACAAAGGATTTTATTTTCCTTTTGCATTTCTTCAATTTCTTTGTTATCAATTAATGGGGCAGAGGATGCTTTCATCATTGCTTCTTCCGATATCTCTTTGTTTTCTTCTTTTAATTTCTGGCATTCAGAAACAAGTACATCATTCTTATCACGAAGTTCTTGTATCATTTTCTCATTTTCTCTGATGGTATTATTAGTTTGGGTGACAATTCTTTCGAATTGGTCTCTTTCAACTTTAAGCGTTTCAAGTTCTTCTGTGAGAATTAATTGTTGGTCTTTCAGTTCTGATATAGTTGTATTTGATACATCATTCAATTCTTCGCCCAAGCCATCAAATTTCATCTTAAGGTCTTCATTCTTTTTAGTCAGAATAGATATTTCATCATTTAGATGGCTATTCTCATTCTTCAGCTCATTGAACTTGGAAATTTGATTTTCCTCATTGGTTCTTAATTCCTCAATTAAAAGAGATAACTGATCAACCTTATGATTGGAATCATTCAGTTGTTTTTCTAGTTGTTCTTGACATGATGAAGACAAATCCTTCATGCTTTCGGTTAGTTCATTCACTCGGTTTTCTAATTCAACTTTGGTATCTTTGAGGATTTGAAGTTGGTTGTTCAATTCATTAACTGCTTCATTATAGTCTTCCTCACTGATCATTGAAAGGATTTGTTGTTTCATTTCAGTAATTATTTCTTCATTTTGGTTCTTTCCTAATAATAGGGCTTCATTTTCTTGTTTCAATACAGAAATGTTTGACTCACTTTCATCTTGGGTTTTCTCTAATTGTCTAATTTTTTCAATTTGCGACTCACTTTCCCTTTTGAGTACTCTAACCTCTTCTTTTGCCCCATTAAATGTATCTAAAAGTGTATCCAATTCTGATCTCAGTTGAGCATTTTTCTCGATTAATGAAGCCTTTTCATTTTCAATTTGTCCAATTCTAGATAACAAGACAGTTTTGGTTTTTTCAAGTTCTTCGTTACTCTTCATTAAATCTTCAATTTGAATACTCTTATTTGGCGAAGACTCAAGTAAATCTTTCATTTCAGATTCTCTCTCTTTAAAGACTATTTTGAGCGCATCAAATTGTTCTTTTATATCATTATACTGATTTGATACTTTTTCAAGTTCTGCTGCTTTCTTTGTTAAGCATTTGTTGTATATTGTATTATCTTGCACTTGTTTCTCATATTTTGCTTGAAGATCTTTGATTTGATCAACATTTTCCCTTTGAACTTTAAGTAATGATGCCTTATCTTGTTCCAAAGAACTTATCATGGTTTCTTTTTCATCAAGTTTAATTAAGAATTGATTATTTGATTTGGCTTGTTGCATGATTGATATAATTACTGAAGAAAATTTGCTAACATTTCCATCTTGGTTTTCATATGGCAATTCAATATCTATCTCAAAAAACATTAACAATAAAGAGGTCGTTATTCCATGTTTTCTATAACATTTAGCCAAAAATTCCTCAGCCTGAATAAGCGACAATGAAGCCTCTTTTCTTCCAAAGATTTTCACCAATAAAGGTATTGGTAGATCAGAAAATTCTGCAAACTCATAATACTCAGTAATACTAGATGCGATTTGCTTCTCATATTTTGAAGTATCCATGTACTGATCAAAGTGATACGCAATCAGTTCAATAACAAGCAATTTATTAGGGTTTTCCATTTGATTATTCAATTTTTCTATGAGATATTGACATTCCCATCTTACGCATATTGATAATACTTCCAAAAAGAGTTTTGGGGCTGGTTCATTTATTCGAGAATGCGCAAATTCAATAAAACAGTTGAATCCCTCTGGCGAAGATGGATCTTCAACCAATATTGTTTGAGCATGAGAAGATAAAAAACAGGATTGAAATGTAAAAGATTGCATTATCATTATACCAGATACAATTGGATAATTAATACCTTTATGAGAAATAATTCTATCAGATTTAAAAGCAGGGAATGCAGTCCTTCGATTTCGAATTATTTTGAGAAGTGATTTGCACCCAAGTTCTTCACAAATACTCTCTACTTCTTCCATAAACTGCATAGGAGGGAAATCGGATATATCATGAACAAAGGCTATAAAAGATTTCATGCCACTTTCAGAATAAACCCCTTTGACAACAATTTCCTGGTTTTCATTAACTAAGGTTTTAAATATCTGCGAATAGCTACAAAAAAGGAATTTATTCAACAAAAAGCTTTGTCCTTGGGAAAGAATCGTACAGAAAGATATGCCTTCTTCATCAGACATTTTTTTGTAAAGTAGATCAATGGTAAGTTTTTGATAACATTGTCAAGTTATTATCAAAAGAACAGAGGCATTTTATCCTTAAAGCCATTTTTTGGACTAGTAATATTGATGATTCCATGAGCGGTTTCAAATTGATCAAAAAGGATGATAATATTTGCTTATTAGTGTTCGATAGATAGACCATACAAAACAAGGTATCTAGCAGAAGTACTTGTGTAAATGCACCCTGTTCTGAGATAATACTACATATACTTGTAAGTATATCGATGTCAATTATTGAAGAAAATGATGGATTTGCATTGGAGAACATGTTGTACAAATCATTTAACTGTTCATTATCATTGCATCTAAATGTCCAGTCATTTATACTAAGACTGATATGCGACTTCAGAATACAAGAAAGTCCTGGGATTTGAATGAATTGAGAAAAGTTTTTGGGATCTTTTTGGGCCCATTTTGATAGTGCTTTGAATGCTTTGGATGAATATGAAGAGGAATTTAAAAGGTCGAAAAGTCTATAAATAAGTGTACAGTCAGATATATTGCTATAAAACAGACCAAGGTATGTGGGAATTAGACATATAAACTCATTTATTATTAATGATAATTCAGGTTCATGAGCAATTGATTCAATTTTTGACAAAACACCATTATATATTGATGTGTTTATATATTCAGAGTTACTTTTACACAAATGGGCCAGAACTCGAATTACTATTGGAGAAAAAATAGAATCGGCTTCAATTAGATTAACTAATGAAGGAATTATTTCATTGTAACGAGAATCATATGAACAAATACTATCAGTAATAATTTTTTCACATACGTTAAGAATGTTATGATACTCGGAATCAGTGATTGAAACGAACTTATTTCTATTCTTTATAATATACAAAATAGGACTAATATTCTGAAGAATAGCTCCTTTATGATTATTATCAGGTCTGAATAATACCGATATGTATTGAAGCAAAAATGACCTGGTATTTTTTGCTATTTCAATCATTTTTGTTGGTAATAATGAAGGATTCTGCGAAATATCATAATTGTTTAACTCAAACACCCCATATTGGCTTTTAAGTGTATTATAGTAATTCTCAGAAAAGCCCAAAACCCTTATCATCAAAGAAGCCATTTTTTTAATAAAGCAGAACTGTTCTATTATTGATGATCTAACAACTGTAGAAATTGGCGAAACATACACTAAATGAAATATATATGGAATGAAAACCTGAATGAGTGGATCTTCATCATCAAATATATGTCTTAAGATTTTATTTGAGTGCAAAAAAATACAAATATTCTTACAATCCAATAATAATTGAACCAAAACTAACCTCAAATGCTGAGGACTATTGCAATAAAAAGAAAACAAACCTTGTTGTATTGCTGAAGCCGAAAACTGATCAGAGATCGATGACAAAAACGAGATTAGATTTGTTGTTCCCACAATATTATTATTGTTCATAATATTGTCATATATAATTCGGACACCACAAATATTCATGAATAACTGAGGAATTCTCTTGCACTGTTGGCAATCCCGAAGAAGAAACAAAACACCATCATTAAATGAATCACTTTCATTAATCATTGATAAGACAGTTTCAGGTGCCATTCTTGATGGAATAATTGCGCTCTTACTTTCAAAGAGTGACATTGATTTAAAAGTAGCCGATTTGATTGATTGTATAGCTAGATCGTTGATTATTCTTTGATTAATCTGCTTCTGGTTTTTACAAGTATCAAATTCTTGTCTGATTGACAAAAGCCACTTATGATTTATGAGCTCTGAAGCATTTGGCCTGAGTTTAGAATCTTTATTTAAACATAAACTCAGAAACTCTCTGCATAAATCTGAAACATTGCGAGGCAAAGGAATAGGTCTGCTACCACCAATTTGAAACATAGCAGGCAATGGAGGCAAATCAAAAAATGGTGCTTTTCCAGTAAGTAATTCGATTATTGTTGCTCCTACAGACCATATATCACATTTACAATTAACAGGATCCCCATTAATCACTTCAGGGGCCATCCAATATGGAGACCCAGCAATTTCACGAAGAGTCTTTCCATATTTTACAAGGTCAAAAGCAAGACCAAAATCAGCAAGTTTAGCAACACCTCCTTGAATAAGGACGTTTGCTGCTTTGATGTCTCTATGTATTATACCCTGATTATGAAGGTATTCAAGACCCTTTAATATTTGAAGACAAAACACAGCAGCAATAGATTCACTAAGCGTTCCATACGTTTTAACAATATCAAGTAAAGAACCTCCTTCAGCATACTCCATAACAATAAAAAGTGATCCCTTATCATCAAGGTAAGAATCCAAATACGGTACAATGGCTTCATGACTCAACCTTTTCAAAAGATCTAATTCTTCTTGAAAGTCTTCAATACCTTCTTGACTAATTAAACATTTCATTGCGACTGTTTTACCTGTTAATGAATCGAAAGCAGAATATACAGATCCAAAAGCGCCTGTTCCAATTAAATCCGATATTAAATATCGCTCTTTTCTCGAATCTGAAGAGGGTTTAGGTCTTTTATTAGACTTTTTCTTCATTAATTCTAAACGTATACTTTTTCAATCCTCAATTGCCTTCTAAGTTGTTCAATTTTATTATCCTTCAACTTCAAAAGCTCCTCAAGTTTCTGTATTTTGGATTCCAAAGCTTCAATATATGATGCTTGTTCAGAGCATTCGTTGATTTTTTCCTCAAGAAGATCAAAAGGTGGGTTTTCCAGTTTAGAAGAACTAAGTTTGTTAATTTCACTAATAATTTCATTTTGAAAATATGGAGCATCATCCTTGCGGCTATCTAGAGCAATTTCACGAAAATTATACAAAACAATCTCAATAACACCCTTCTTTGAATTTGCGAGGTCATTTATTGTTTTAAAATCAAGCTCAAAGCCAATTTTTTTTAGAACTTTTTCGTTTAAATGTTTCCAATTATATAGTTTTGTGTCGACCCTAAGACCTTGCGAATAATTATGCAAATCAATTATTGATGGGAAAAACCTATGAACAACTTCAGCCATCAGAACTCCATCACTAAAATCTCTCGTAATATTGCGCTTTCTTCTTGATAATGGAATATTATCAAGCCATTTGTACAAAGACAGTATCTGTTCCTCTGATAGATTCATTTATTAATAACGATAAATTATCATCATTTACTTCAGCAGCAGCCTCGCTTCTCTGGTTCTTCTTGTTCAAAATCAACATTATCAGTATTAGGTGTAACTTCATAGGATCCATCATCAACATTTTTCTCAATGACACTCACACAGGCATTAATGGCTTCAGAAATTTGTTCACCTGTTTTTGCAGATGTCTCAAAGTATTGCATACCATGAAGATTAGCAAAAGATTCGGCTTCTTCTCGACTAACTTGACGTTTATCGCTAAGGTCAGACTTGTTACCGATCAAAAGTGTAACAACATCTGAACGAGCAACATCTTTAACATCTTGCAACCATCGATTAATGTTCTCAAATGAATCACGGTTTGAAAGGTCAAAAACAAGTAAAGCACCTGCTGAACCACGGTAGTAGCCTCGTGTAACAGATCGGAATAATTCTTGACCGGCTGTGTCCCATAATTGCAATTGAATACGATGTTTAGGAGTGGTAACAATCTTCGTCATAAACTCAACACCAAGTGTCGGTTGGGAATCTTCATCCCATAAATCTCGAATAAATCGAATTAATAAACATGTTTTACCAACACCAGAATCCCCAACAACAACAACCTTTAACGAATAATCAAACTTACGACCGAGCATTTGTGTGTCCAAAAATTCAATATGAATAACGATAGCTTAACCGATTAGCTGAAACTTTAATCCCTCGAATATCCCAAAACTAGAATCAACCCATTTTGGAGGGTTTCCACCTGGATCGGTCGCAAACATTCGATATGAAGAGAAAAAGTGGGCTCAGATGTTACTTCATTCAAGTCCCATGTTGATAGACCTCCATTTTTATCAACAATCACAAACATATCATCCAACATTGACACATTTGAATCACAAAGGGATGCAGGAATAATGATTCTTCTCAATATTTTTGAGGTGCCAATATCGAATATACCAACAACTCCATTTGAAAATACAACAAAAAGCATTCTTCCATTGTTAGAAATCTTCAATGATACAGGGGCTTTATTTGGGAGTAGAAATAGTCTTAAACATGTACCAAATGTAATAGAAAACAACCTCGCTGTACCATCTACGGAAGAGGTAATGAAATAATCAGAATTTGGGTGCATAATGATATTGGTAATTCCAGATTTATGATGATGATATACTCTTATTGGCATTTTTTGACCTGCTTGATAAACATAAACGCTCCCTATAAGAGTCCCTACACAAAAAGTAGATGATGTTGAACGAGAAAACTCTAGTGTAGAAACATATGATCCAACAGGATAGAACTCAAAAGATTTTCTGGTTTCAACATCACATAATGAAATAAAACCTTTGCTATCAGCACATATAACTTTTTCTGAACATACAGATAATGATAAAGCACTTATTTCATTGCTCATCGAATAAATAATCTCAGTTTGACCACTAACTCGGGAAAAGTATAAATCTCCTTGAGAAGAAAACAAAATATAATTGCCGCAAACAGAAACAGTTGCATGATTGACAAAATCCGGCAAAGAAACGCATGCAATATTGGGAATAATTTGCTTATCTATATGAGATTTCTTTTGGTAACCATTTCCAATTGAAGATGATAAGCATGGTTTTCCAAAACTATACTGAGGAGAATCATAATGAAATACATTAGTAAACTGAATATTAGTTCCCATAGAAAAACAATGACTTACGTTCTGCTTTGCCACAGGAAAATATATAAATTTCTTTAAAAGAAAGCCAAAAGCAGGCGTTCTGAACTCGTTAAGTTTAGATATAATCATTTTTTGACGAATCGTTTCTTCAATAATAATTGGTGGCTTCATAATATAATCATTTATCTCAGAAATCCCATCCAAAGAATTAACCTGAATGTTTCCAAGTTGTGTGAGGAGATCTGATGATAGTGAAGTTTTTACCGAATGTATCTTCAGAAATCTATTAAATTCATCTTTTCCATCGTTCAAAAGCAAATCAACCAAGATATACAAAAAAGCTGAATCAATAATCTCTTTTAGAAAACACATTTCGTTGGTTTCCGATAGTTGATATAACAATTCGAAAGATTTCTCAAGCTGGATCGATGAAAATAACAAATTGGTTCTTCCCAAAGAAAAAAGCTCAAAAAAAAGCTCGGCCGACCATCTCTTAATTGTGGTAGATCCCGGACGAATGCTTTTCTCAGGTAGAAAACCTATAATAGGCGGGAAATCCCCATTCAACTCTGAACGACTTTGGAAAGAATTACCTTTGTTCATTTATTAATAACGATAAATTATCATCATTTACTTCAGCAGCAGCCTCGCTTCTCTGGTTCTTCTTGTTCAAAATCAACATTATCAGTATTAGGTGTAACTTCATAGGATCCATCATCAACATTTTTCTCAATGACACTCACACAGGCATTAATGGCTTCAGAAATTTGTTCACCTGTTTTTGCAGATGTCTCAAAGTATTGCATACCATGAAGATTAGCAAAAGATTCGGCTTCTTCTCGACTAACTTGACGTTTATCGCTAAGGTCAGACTTGTTACCGATCAAAAGTGTAACAACATCTGAACGAGCAACATCTTTAACATCTTGCAACCATCGATTAATGTTCTCAAATGAATCACGGTTTGAAAGGTCAAAAACAAGTAAAGCACCTGCTGAACCACGGTAGTAGCCTCGTGTAACAGATCGGAATAATTCTTGACCGGCTGTGTCCCATAATTGCAATTGAATACGATGTTTAGGAGTGGTAACAATCTTCGTCATAAACTCAACACCAAGTGTCGGTTGGGAATCTTCATCCCATAAATCTCGAATAAATCGAATTAATAAACATGTTTTACCAACACCAGAATCCCCAACAACTACAACCTTTAACGAATAATCAAACTTACGACCGAGCATTTGTGTGTCCAAAAATTCAATATGAATAACGATAGCTTAACCGATTAGCTGAATACCAAAACGGTTTGGTTTCCTGATGTAAACTGGATTAATATGATACAATTTTTCCTTTTTGCAGTCCAGGTTTCTTCTAAAGTTCTTTATTATTCATCGAATCCAAAAGATCTTGTATCATGCGAGAATATTTCTGGTTGTTCATTGCAAGAGCTGAATTCTTCTGTTACAAATGGAACCACAATTTATTTGGTTGATTCTATTCTCGAGAAAAATCAGTCTTTAGAATTTTTATCATGGGTTAATGCAACATCAAGTCTTAATCTTACAATTATTGGAAATAATACTACGTTTAGCCTACCTAGCGATTTTCAGGCTACATATCCAATCATTTTGTGTGAGAATTGTAATATGTCTATGTCAAATATTACATTTTATAATGTTAGCAGTCCCATATTGAACGGAGTTAACTCAACAATATGTTTGTCAAACATATTTTTTAATAGTTCTGTCATTCAAAGCTCTTCTATGTTGGCTTTTGTAAGCTCTGATGTTATTATGATGAATTGTGAAGTTTCTAACTGTTTAGCTAATTCTCAATCAATCATTGTTGGAGCAAACTCCACAATTTTGTTCGATGGTTTTACTTCCAATGCCAATTTTATGGAATCTAGAGACATTAGAGCAGGGTTTCATTTTATACTGTCTTCAATTACTATTAGAAATGGACATTTTTATTCAAATCAAATGAAGTTACCTCTATTTGCTGCTTCAAACTTTTCTTCATTGAAAATACACCAATCTGAGTTTTCTTTTAACAATATTATGTGTTTGGTTGCGATGGAGTTTAATGTTTCAACATTGATATATAATACTATTCTCAGAAAGAACACAGGGGGGCTTGTTGCAGGAGGACAGCACACATTTATTGATATTTCAAAACTTGATGTTTTTGATCAAACAAGTGATGAAGTATTGATTGGTTTATCTGATTCAACAGCCAGAATCCTGGATTCCTCATTCTATAATTCATCATGTGGAGGTATTGTATTTTTAGGTATTAATCACACATCTCATAACATGTTGATTAATAATACTAGACTTATGAACATCCAAGCCAAATTATCTCTTTTTACATCGACTGGTGGGGACGCCGTTTTATCATTTTGCCATTTGGGGAATATTTCCAGTGAATCTGAAGTTGTTGTTTTCAGTCATCAAAATGGAAGGTATTCAATAATAAAAGATTCAAAATTTGCTCGAATATCATCTAAATCGAAAGTTGCCACATTAACAGCATCCTTAAATGGAACAGAAGTATTTTTAGAAAATATTAAATTCAACAAAAATGCTGTTTGTGGAGGATTGTTTGAGAATATTTCCATTAATATTCGAAATTCTTCATTTGCCCATAATCAATGTTTTCCAGTTGGAAATTCATTGCCTTTGGCTATTATTACAGCTTCCCTATCAAATAGGGTATATATTGAGGGATCTCTGTTTCAGAATAATACTGCCCTTACGGGATCTGTGTTTCTCATGAATTCTAGCTCAATTATCAATCAAACATCATTCAATGGAAATCAAGCTGTTCAAGGAGCCGCTCTATTTTCTGCAGGAAGTAATGTTTCTGTAGCAGATGCTAAGTTTAACGAGAATTCTGCAATGTCAATGGGAGGTGCAATTTATCTCACAGAAAGCAATGCGAAGTTTCATATGTGTGACTTTATTGGAAATCAATCACCAGAAGGAGGTGTTTTTTCCATTAAGAACGCCTACAACATTTCGATTCAGAGTTCAAACGCAAAAAGAAACAAAGCTACAAATGGAACTCTCATCAATATTGAGGGAAAAGATAGTTTATTGCAGATTATTGACACCCAAGTTGATGATGAGGTTGAAAAGTCAATTATAGCAGAATTTAAAGACAGGATTGAATATCAAGGGGCAAAATTCAATTGCCGAGTCAAGTGCCAAGAAATTAAGAGCAATAAGGCAGACTCAGAAAAGCTGTCTATACAGCATACTCCAATGCAGTCTAATCAAAATGAAGAAAAACAAATCCCAGAACAAATCCCAGACAATGATGATATAATACCAGATAATGATTCTCAATTGAAAATAATCTGGATCATCTATCCAATCATCCTCATTGCCTTATTAATACTTTTGCGAAAATTCGGGAAACAAGGACTGACCAACTTCGTGAGAAAACTGCTGAAGAGAAAGAACAAACACACATTATGAATAAAGCGACGATTTTCTTGTAAATCTATAAATTGAGACAGTACGATCAAATAACCTCTAAATAATGTCCTCATCATCAACCAAAGCCTTAGCAGATTTACCAACATGGGATGAACAAGGGAAAGACTCAGTAGCCAAATCAAAACCCTTATATGAACCAAATTCAGTCATTAACTCCAAAGTTTCGTTTTGGTTTAATGGTAATAGTGCGGCACTCGAAGCAGATGCAATTGTAAATGCTGCCAATTCCGGATTATACCCAGGTGGTGGTATATGTGGCGTAATTCATAGAGCAGCTGGGCATAAACTTGAGATTGCGTGTGACAAAATTGGAGGGTGCCCTACTGGCGAATGTGTAATAACCCCAGGATTCCGACTCCCTTCAAAATATGTAATTCATGCTGTTGGTCCAATAGGCGAAAAGCCAGATTTGCTTCAAATGGTTTATGAAAACATCCTTAATTCCATTGATGGTGAGAAAATAAAAAGCGTAGGCTTATGCTGCATATCTACGGGAATATATGGATATCCAATTGTTCCTGCTACAAAGATCGCTCTTGATGTCACCAGAAAGTGGCTTGAAAACCCAAAGAACTTGGAAAAAACAAATAGGATTGTTTTTGTCGTTTATGAGCAAAAAGATGTCAATGTTTATAAGAATTTGGCTCCATTATACTTCCCTCTTGATAACCAGATTTGCGAAATAGACTCTTTGGAGGAGAATGATTCCAAAACTAAAGAACCAACCCAAAATGTTGCCGAAGAGGTTATTCAAGACAAAGAAGAATTGGGAACTTCAGATGGTTTTAGTGCAAAGTAAATATTCTCTTGCTTCTTCATTTGCTATAGAATTAATATGTGAGCAATCATCAATGTCATTATAAGTGTTTGAGCATCGATAAAGAGTCATGAAATCATGTTGTATTTTTTTAAATCCCCTAATCACATTGGAAGGAGCATTTTTTTCGGAATAATCAATAAATTTCTGGTAAACAACCATATCATTTTTTTGGATATGCAAAATCCCCAAATTTATCCATGATTCATAAAGAGACTTATCATATAGAATTGCAAACATAAAAGATTTTTCTGCTTCAGGAAATTGCCTTGTATTAATATATATCATTCCAAGAGTAAACCAAGCTATCGGATCTTTCGGATTTATCTCAAGGATGCATCTGATAGACTCAACAGCATCCATAAACATCTTTTTTTTCCAAAAGATCCGAGAAATAAGCAATAAAATATCTGGACAATTCTTCGCATCAGAAGCAAGGGCCATAGAAAGAGCATTATTTGTTTGTTCAAGATTCGGGTATAATAGTCCAATATATAAAGCCTCAAGAATAAGCTTTTTGCTTGCTCTATTATGGCGAAAAACAGTCTCAAATGCATCAAATGGTTCCTTCATTAGGCGATAGGTTTCAGCCAGTTGTATCACAAAAAAATCTGGAAGAGAATCTGGTTCATATAGTTTTTTCAATTCAGATAAATGCTGTAATGACTCTTCAAACATCGAATCAAATCTTAATGATATTGCAGTTCTTATTAAGCAATCTTTTCTCAAATTCAAGGATAATCCATTAAAATTCTTATCCCAAAACTTTTTAACATAATTATATTGGCCAAAATAGGAGTATCTTACAATCATTAAGTATCTTTCAACTGCTTCATTAATAGTACCGTCAATACTCAAAGAATCAGATTTATCATCGAAAATATGAACGTCTTGAAAAAGATCTGAAATAACAAGGTGAGGAGGATCTAATTCTTCACTTTCAAGAGTGAATATTTTGATTTTATCGAGGAGAAAACAAACATCTTCTTTGATTCCTTTCGCTTGTTCTTCAATAATCTGTTCAAGTTTGTTCTCATTTATTGAGAGCATTTGATACTTTTTAGTAATGAGTTTCAACCCTACATCTGTTTTGGGCAATTTAGATGAAATGACGCAAAAAATCGATTACTACAAAGAAATAGAATGGGATGGGTTATCTTTTCAAGAGATTCGGAAAGAGATCGAAACCATTAATCTTTTATACAAGGAATTCATGAAGTTTAGATCATATTCTAATGCGAAAAAGTGCTTTTTAATAAAAGATACTGCTATCAAAGCATTAAATTCGAAAGAACTTGATACCCGCTTTTTTGGAGAATCCAATTATATACGTCATAAAAATGATGATGAGTCTTTGGAAAAACTGGCGTGTATTGAAAAAAGATACGAAAAAATCAACATGTATTTAAAAGATAAATTGAGCAACACAGAAACCCATTTTTCACCAATTAATTCTCCCAAAAAAAACCAGTTTTTGAGGAAATCACAAAGACTTTATGCTAAAGGAGATATATACGCTGGTGAAATGGTTTTAGAACAGGCAAGAGAGATTGAAAAGTCAAACGAAAGTAATGAAAAGTATTTTTCTCGATTTATCTCGGAAATGAAATCAGAACTAAATAAGCAAAAATCTATCGAGATCCAGAACATAAAAATAGAAAGAAAGATGCACACAAAGCACAATGATGTCACTTTTAATGGGAGAGAGAGAACTATCAAAAGAAGAAATCCAACAAATCCTTGACGAAAATTCTCATCTGGTTAAAGTTATTCTAACTTGCCAAAATGAAGGAAGAATGATGGACTCAATGCTCTATCAAACAAGACTTCAATTAAACTTGACCAACCTAGCTGCCATTGCGGATAACTACAAACATCCAATATTTGGAAAGAAATCAATATCCGATAGATCTATCGAAACAGCCAAATCAAATTATATTAGCAGTTTTATTACTTTTATCAGAGAACCTGGAACAAAAAGTATAGTTTCAATAGCAAAAAAACTTGGAATTTCTAATTCAGAAGCGCAAAACCTCGTCTTATCATACATTTCTTTCTTAAAACAGCACAACAGGCAGCATGAAGCAAATAAGCTCGAAAGTGATTTCCAGTTGAGGACATTTTAATCGTTATTTCTCGCTTTACAAATGAATGATCTCTCATCATCTGATCATTTTGTTGATATTCAAATATCCGAATCCCTTGGGAAAGAAAGTTTGATGTCGATCGATAGTTCAAATATTAAAGATGATTTTGTATCTATTGCTGGCTTTTTTATACTTTTAGCAATATCAGTACTTACTGGTTATTATGGCCCTCCAAAATACTCTTCAAGGAGTTATGAGCATTATTTTAGTACGGGATCTGTTGAAAAATGTCCATTTTCTTTATCCAAACTATCAAATTTGAATAGGCATTTATCAATTGACATCTATTTTTCGGTTAAAAATGATTTTAGCATTGAGAATCAGAGTGTTAACATTGATTATAAATTTGCATGTTCAAAGAAATCATCGACAACTATGGCAAATACTGGGTCAAAAATGGATGTTAGGCTTCGATCTCAGCCAAAAACCAACTTCTCTAATACAGTCCATATTTTTACCGATCATTTATTAAATTATGATTATATTGAAGGCGAAGTATTGGTTTTAGGATATGAGGGGATTAAATCTGCTATAGTTCAAGTTACATATGGAAACAGAATCAATACAATATATGAATTATATATCAGAACAGCCTTTTTTTTGATATCTTCTGTGTTTTTTGTGTCATTCTTTTTAAGGCTTAGGAAGTCAAATATGTCCCAGTGGCATATTGAGCAATTGTTTACCCTTTTACTTGCTTTCTTACAACTTTTATATAATAATCCATTTTTCTATCTTTTTATTAAGTTTCCATCATATATTAGTATTCTTTTTATGATAATTATTAATTGTTCACTTAAATCGTTCCTAGCAGTTTACCCTGTTTTAGTGTTTGATTTGTTTAGGACTAAAAATATGAAAACGAATTCGCTATTCTTTAAAGTATCTTTTTTCATAATGTGTTTTGTTGCATTTTTCTCAAGGGAAACTTATTTTGTGTTTAATAGTCTTAATATTAAATCATATGACTCTAAACTTGAAAGTATTTTTCTACAGATTGAGATATTTATCCATTCAATTAGTCTTTTTTGGACAATCATGAAAGTATTTAACTCAATGAAATATGTTGATTCCACTGATTTATACAAGTTCAAACTCTACACATTGACTATTGTTCCGTTTTATTGTATGCATTGTTTATGCTTTGTTAGTTCAAGTCTGGAATGGCTCTCAAACTCATCATTAGTGTTTATGCTTTCCATTTCTCCCCAGAATATCATTGCGATGATTTCTATATATTTTCATTGGCCATATGAAGTTCTGAATGATCAAGAGTATATGGATCCTTCGCAATCAACAAATACAAATGATTTTTTTTTGAAAGAGAAATAAGTAAATGGAAAAAACTTTTTTGGATTTGTATTACAAATCATTTTTGCTATGTCACAAATCATTCAATTTAATTGATTTACTTGAACATACTAGGAGCTGGAGCAGAGGTGGTTTCGCTTGGGCGGAGCTCAAAGTCAAGTTCATCATCAGGAACACCAGCAGAACTAAGCTTTGCTCGATATATTAAAATAAGATCATTGTGAGCTTTCGTTGCTTTAGCAAGCTCATATTCTAAATTATCAATAACTGCATTCTTCGCTTTCAGAAGATCACCAACACTCTCTGCAAGTTCCTGAACTTCATTAGCAGGGATATCTGATGTTTCTATCATTTCTTCAAGGGTACCTTCTTTCTTCTTGAGAACTTCTCCCAATGTCTCTACCTTCTTTTCTAATAAGAGAGCTCGAAACTCAGTTTTTTGCTTCACATCATGTACAGATGCTTCGAATTTCTCAATAAGTTGGTCTTTTTCTTGTTCCATTTTCTTGAATTTAGATGAAGTATTTTCGTTTCGGTGGGTTAAACTTTCATTTTCATGACTAAGCTGCTGTATACGTGCTCTAGAATTAGCTAATGCCATTTTGTCGCTTTCGTATGTTGAAAGGGTTTTGTGAAGATCATTATTGTCTTCTCTTTTTTCAATAAGCTGCCTGTTTAGATCTGAGATATCTTTTTCATAAGATTTCTTCCTTTGTTCATAATCATGATATCTGGCTTCAATTGCTTGCAGTTCTGCTTCATACTGAGCTATATATGTCAAATGATCTTGTGTAATTTTGTTGTAAAAGCTTTTCATCTCTTGAAAAGCTTTTTTGTGGCTTTTAATCAGCCTATTGATATGATGATCTTTTCTCTCTTGTATTTCATGAAGTTCATTGATTCTCTGAAGATTATAATCTTCATAAAGAGCTTCTAAATTTTGATTCTGTTCTTCTTCAATGGCTTTAAACTGCTTTTCATATTGCTCCCTGAAACGGGCATTAAGGCTCTTAACATCTTCTTTATGCTGTTTAACTTGTAAGGCATGAGAAACTTGATTATTCACATAATCATCAGTTAAATGTTGAGCTTCGGCTTCAGCCCTTTTCAAAGCATCGCTATGATCAACCATTTGCGTTTTTTGTGCTCCATCTTTATCTTCCCTAATTTGTCTTAAATCATTAGCATGGGTATGCAAAAGGTGCTTGACTTTCTGTTTATAAACTTGAATGGTAGTTTTGGCAGTTTCAATAATTTCTTCTTCTTCTCTTTCTTTAATTTTAATCATTAGTGCAACTTCAGAAGTTTTATTCTTTAAAATTTGAGTATTTTGTCGAATTTGTTGAGCCTCAACCAAATTAAACGCCCGCTCCCTTCTAATAGGAGCTGATTTCTTTTTCGTTTGCTCCAAATTTTGCTTGGCCTTTTCAAGCTCCTCTAAAGCAGCGGCTCTTTTGGTTTCAAGATCCTGTTGTGGATTAGGTTTAGACATTAATAACGGAAACAAGTTTTACAATTTATTTTTAGAAATGAACTTCGATGAGATAATGGGCGAGATTAATGGTAAATCATTAGATGGTATCATTAAGGGGCTTATTGTTTTATCAGATTTTTTGAAAAGGGATTCTATTCAAGCTCATTGCTACAGTTTTATATTTCATTCTCTATTACCGAAAATGGAGCACAATCATTACAAAATACGCTCCATTTCGCTGCTTATTTTAGAAATGATGCTTCAGAATGCTTTTCACAGTATTGATCAGCCAAATGAGTGTCTACCCAAGATATTGTCTGGTCTTTTCTCTACTAAGAGCGAGATACAAAATACATGTCTTTCTTGTTTGAGTATTTTTATTGAAAATGCGAACCTAAATGAGTGGATGGAATCAATCACAGTGTTTTTGGAATCAACAAATGTAATCAAAGTGAAATTAAGTGTTATTCGTTTGATTGTATCGAAGGACAGGGGATTAGCAATAGATTTTTTGATTAAATTACTGATCTACTCGGATAATGTTCTGCGGAAAAGAATTGCTGAGCTCCTATCTATTCACAAACCTGACATGATTAAAAGTGCACTCACTTCCAATAGTGTTCCATATAGTATTTATAGAGAAATTAGCCTCTCAATAGATAATTATCATTCATGTTCTAATTCATTTAATGAAGAAAAATCAAACTCGGATAATATTGATTTTATATGTTCTATCGAACATGAACCTGATATAATAATCGGAGATAGATCAAGAATCGAAAAGCCAGAATTGGTAATTGACCACTCTGAATTGAGTATTGCTATACCGGAAAAAGACCCAAAACTTAATGAGATGTTCACCGAACCCCTAACAGAAGAGCCATATGAAAATCAACAAAATTTTAATGTTTCAAGCCCTACCCCTGTTCCCATCATATCACAAGAGAAAGCGAAAAAAGTGCGATCATCAATAGCTTTTAGAGATCTTTCAAAAGCTACTTGGATTGAGAGATTAGCTTTTTTAGAGAATATAAAATGTGAGCTTGAAAATGGGAACGCAGTTGTTTTTGGACCAAAAGAATTAATGAATACAATAGTTTCATCAATCAATCCTTTTCATATCAAACTTATACCAATCATTTCCCAAGTGATAATTTTGTCTGTTGGTTTTTTTCCAGAATTGATCCCAGAATTCATTGATAGCATTATTGATTTTATCATCAACTCTCTTTCTAATCATTTTGATTCTGGGATAATTGAATTACTTGATACCATTATGAATGAATCTAATCCAATTGTTATAATTGATTCATTGGTAAAGTCAGGAGAATCACAAAGCAAAAATGAAAAAAGGAAATTATTAATTATGAGAGTACTGGGATACTATGATAAGATTTCTTTCCCGAAAACTACATTTTATTGTCTACTCTCTTTTCTATTGTCAATCTCAACCAAAGATGAGTCTTATGATTCACTGATGAGGTTTCTTTATGACTCAAGCCCAGGAAATTTTATTTCTTTTTATAATCATCAAATTGAGACCAACAAGAAGTATTTAAGGAAGTTTATTAGAAAAAGTCAAACAGTCAGAGCCCCTACAAAGAAAATTGATGTAGGTTTGGAATTAAAATCGAATTTATCTCAGAGGGATCTAATATTGATAATTGAAAAAGAAATTCAAAGTAAGAATGAATGCAATTTTGAAAACCTTGTTTTTGGATTTTTGCATCTTAGAATTGATGATATCGACCATGTTTTGAGATTGTTTAGATTATTTTTATCATTTTTGTCTGTAGTTGATAACCAAACTCTGCTTTTGAACAATCAGTATATCTATAAACTGTCACAAACTGTTTTTTCATCTCCACAGTTGCTCAGTTTTATTGATGATGATTCCATTTCCCAAAACACGATAAAAGGGCTTGCCAATTTCTTGAATTATTCAAATAGGGCAGTATTGAAAGGATCAAATATTTATTATTCTTCCCTCTACAAACTTTTCTGTAGATCTAATAGCAAAGGTCGGAAATATCTAGCGAAAATCATATTTGAAATTCAAAATCATACTGGTATTGTTTTTTCTAATCAAGAAAGTGTAAACAAATATCATCAGGCGGTAATTAATGGATTTTTTTCAATATACAATAATAGAGAATAAAACATGTTTTTTTAGATTATTTCGTATCATAAAAAGATGAATCAATATCATAATCAAGCGTCGACGGATCCAGAACTTTTCGCACTCTTTGATCATGTATTAAACTCAAAATCGGATCGGAAATATTGGATATCCCAATTCTTTGGCATGCCGCCTCAGCAGGAACTGGTTGAGCAGTCGGCATAAACGATTTGATTGATTCGCATGTCAATTCCATACAATTTTTAGCCAAAAAGCTGTGAACAAGAGAAAAAGCCATTTTCCACTCTCCTTGACCATATGGACGAATTATTGGAAAAACAGTTTTTAATTCGCTTGCCTCAGAGTTAATAATTTTGTTTCCAAGCTTATGGAAGTAATGAGACTCAATATGATTCGTAATCCCATTCTGATCAAAATATTCTTCAATAACGTCTTGCTGTTTCTTATACTGCATTTATCGGTTATGTCACTTTTAGATGTTTAGCTCTTCAATCAAAGATGGGGTTGTTGTAAGGATTAAGAACTGCTGGAACAAGTATTTATATATTAAAAACACAGGAGTTGTATTAGCGGATGGTTCAAATATTAGTGAGGCGTCAACATTTGTTCTTGTGAAGAAGGGCGAAAATTGTTTTTCATTATATTGTACAAATGGTCACTATATTTCTGTTACTGATGATAAAAGGCTAATTTGTGCATCTACTTTGCCTTTAAAAGATGAAACACTTGAGATAACTGTTTTACATGACAATTGTGTTTCATTGAGGTCTTTAAAGAATCATAAGTTTATATCAATTCAGAAAGATTTCTCTATTGAAGTGAATAGGGAGAGTGCTAATGAATGGGAAATGTTTTATCTAGAATAAAATGACATTTGTTTATTGACATAACAATTAGCTACTCCAAATAAAACTTTCTGAATCATCATATCGGATTAGTCCATCATCTTCTGCAATGTGTGTCAAAAACTGAAAATCATTCACATTCAGCTTATCAGACCACAATTCTATATATTCTGTATTCTTCATATCATTCTCTCTCTCTTCACTTTTAATGGGTATATTTTTTACCATTGTTCCAATGAAATTCTTGCTTTTGCGAAACGTCCACTGCCTTGTTTCAGAAAAATTGCTCCTCATGAATGGATACGTTTCTAAAAGTGATGAAGTCGTGGCCGGACCTGCTGGAACAGTCTCATATCCAATACTGATGAAACCACTATTAATAGATGATTTGCATTTACCAATACAAACACTTAATTGCCTTGTATTGATAGCTATTGAATCGCCAATCCATAGAATCCCACATACTAACGATCGGTTTTTATCATTTGTATCTCCTTTAGTTATATATAATTGTATTTTTGCGATTATTTTATCAAATACTTTTGAAATGCGCGATTTTGTGTTTTTTTCTATTATTGTTTGAATCTCATACTGTAGTTTCTTGTATTCATATTGATCAGTTGATGATAAGAGATCCCAATACATTGGTTGTTGATCAGTTGACTGCATTATTATATTATTAATGAATTTTGATTCATGTGACATGTTTTAAACAGAAAATATGCCTTTTTTGTTCTCAATTTATGGAGATTTTTGAGAATTTCCATTGACTTTTTCATAATTTAATTTAAAACCACCGTTGTTTACATAGGAAAATGACCGAAGTTATCGATGTCAAAACCCTTCCAATACTCCTAATGATACCATCTTGTAAACTATCGTTCCCTCCGATCAATTTACATCCGATTATTATCAAGATAGGGTTTATTTAAACGATTCACTTCAATTCATGACTCAATACCATCGTGTTTGGTGTGATGGGTGTTTCGATATGACACACTTTGGGCATTATAATTTTATGAGGCAGGCTGCTGGCCTTGCTGATGAGCTATACGTTGGCGTTCATAATGATGAGGAGGTTCTTAAAAACAAGGCACAGCCTGTTTTCACACTTCAAGAAAGGATGGAACTTGTTTCTGCATGCAAGTGGGTGACTAAGGCAATTCCAGATGCACCATACACAACAGAAGTTGAATGGTTGAAGAGGTTTGAATGTGAATCAGCTGTTCACGGGGATGATCTAGTTCTTAATAGCCAAGGAATTGATTGCTATGCTGCTGTAAAGGATGCTGGTCTTTTCTGTACAGTACCAAGAACAAAAGCCATCTCGACCACCAATTTGATTGGTAGAATGCTTAGACTTCCAGCAGATCACCTTCCAGATGATGTTAGTATTAATATTTCTGACTTGAAGAAAGTCGCTGGAGATGCCTCGTCCCTTCATACATATATTCCCACAACTAAAAGAATTACCCAGTTTTCATCAAACAAAGATCCAAAACCTGATGATGTTGTTGTTTATGTTGATGGTACTTTTGACCTTCTTCATCCAGGCCATGTTTCGTTTTTGAGAAAGGCCAAAGAACTTGGAACTTATCTCATTGTTGGTGTTCATGATGATCCCCAACCGGGAGAAAAAAGGGATTCTCCAATAATGACACTTCAAGAAAGAGTTCTTAATGTTCTTGCAATGAGGTATGTTGATGATGTTATCATTGGAGCACCATATATTATTACCAAGCAACTCCTTGATCAAATCCAGCCCGCCATTGTTGTTCAAGGATCAGCTGCTACTAGATGTAGAGAGGTTGATGCATTTAGAATCCCAAAGGAAAGAGGTATATTCAAGCAAATTGAATCTGACTATCCTGAGTTTTCTTCAAAAACTGTTATCAAGAGAGTATTAGAAAACTATAATACATATGCATCGAGGAATGCCAAAAAAGAAACAGCAGAATGCGAAAAACCCGAGTAAAACTTCAGATTTATTCAAAATGCTCACCATAGAATCTTTTGAAAACAGCATAATAATTCTTTTCTCTTTGAGATGAAGAAAGAGAATATGTTCTGACAACATCAACCAGTGTTTTTCCATTTGGCATTTCAAGAGTTGGATCTGCGCCATTTCGCATAAGAAATTCAACGAGTTTGGAAAAATCATCAACTAGGTATTTAATCACAATATATTCAAGAAACCTAAGAGACTTTTCATTCATCCTTGAATTAATATCTAGGCCATGCTTCAATAAAAGGGTTAGCATATCAATTTGCAAAGATGTAGACGTATTTCCTAAAAGAGAATATACAGGAGACTCTCCTGTTGAATCAAATCGATTAATATCACATTTTTTCTCAATAACCATTTTCAAGATTAAGGGATTCTTAGATTCAATTGCATATTTAACTATTGATGCTCTTTTAGATTCATTAGTATAAGGAATTTCAATATTATCCATTCTGTTACATAAAATCCTAACATTCTCAACTTGGTCAAGCATGCATGCATGTGAAAGAGCAGTGTGTCCATTAATATTAACAAATGATGGATCTATGCCTCTATTGATCAGAGGTAACACCGCATCATTCATTCCACAAACAATAGCTTGCATCAATGGTGTCATTGTTGATGCTTTGACATCAGTCCTACATTTGCTCTCAAGTAATATTAGCAAACAATCAAAATTTCTTGATTTGAGAGCCTGATCAAATGGTTTTCCTGCCAAATTTTTTGGGGATTGAGTGTTACAACCATGAGAAAAGAGCATCTTCAGAATTTCAGGGCTATTAGCGAAAGTAGCAAGATTTAGTGGCTGAAAAAGTTAAAAAATAAAAAACTTCAACATCGAGTTCGATTACAGCTTGTTCAGGATCATTTTCAAGAATATATGCAACAACCTCTTTGGCATTACCAACGCATGCATAATGTAATGGCAAATATTGTGCAGCAGATTTTACCCTCAATGGTATTCCTTGTGATTGAAGCAGAATAAACATTTCAAGATGATCATAAAAAGCAGCAATATGAAGAAGGGATAACTCAGAACATGGTATTAATGGTTTTCCGTTTCTCGAAAGTTGTTTCGGAGGACTGTGATTAGAAATCAAACATACGCAAAATAAAAATTTGTACCTCTTCTAATAAAATCGATTTCATCTGGGCTAATATACTCCAAAAATTTTAATATATCACCAGAAACAACACTATTAATTAGTGGAGTTGTGGTTTTCTTGGTTTGGAAATGAAGCATTAGTATGGCACTTTTTGAACTTAAGAAGTACCATTATGGTATTACCATACCATGTTCATCAAAGTTGAGCTTTTAGTTCCCCGATAACACGGCCCCTGTTCTCTTCCATTTCTTTAAGAGCAGCATTGGCGGCAATGATATCATTCTTCTTTTTCAAAATTCCCATTTCAAGGCTATTTATAAGATTGTTAGCAATGATTTGAGGATCATCAATTTTTTCATTGGAGCTTTCATTTTCACGTTCATCAAATTTGGATCTGATTTTGCTATTACGAATGACTTGTTCTTCGATTTGCTTTTCAAGGTCACGGATCATCTTTCTTTGTTTAATTTCAACCTCCCTCGAGAAACAATGATGCGCTTCGTTAAGATTTTTCAAAATTAAACCGAGTTCTATATCAGCTGCGCTTTTTGCTGAGCCAACTCGAATTATCTCAGAATGTAAAAACAAGCATTCTTCATGCAACTCCGTTATTATCGAAGCTAAATCAGAGGAATTAATTTGGGTAATCTCTGCTCTCTTTGATGCTAGCATTTGGCCAATTTGTCGGTACTCTCTTTCGAGAGAATTCTGATCTGATTTTGATTTCATTCCAGATTTGTTGGTTTTTTTTGATACTGCTTCAAGTCTGGATATTTTGGCTTTTAATAAACTCTTTTCTTGAGATAGATTATGGAGTTCTTTTTTCAATATCGCAATTTCTTCAGATTGTCCATTGATGCAGTTTTCAGTTTGCTTCAATTTTCTTATTCTATTTGATGACTGAGATATCGCAAAATCTCTGTTAGAGGTAATCATAAAACACAATTCAAGGGTAATAAAAAACCCCAATTTTCATGATAAATAATCTACTAAAAGAAAACAAAACGAGTTATTTATCAATACCACCAATCCCAGCTGTTATGTTCATGCTACATCCAATTCCACTAAAATGTTTCATTCCAACAATTGAAAAACAATACAAATAAATTGACATTGTCTGAGCTAAAGCAAGTACAGCAGTATCTGCAATATCTCCTTGGGCACAGCACACAGCAAAATAAGGTTGGTGAGAATAAAACCTTTACACTACACCATTTTCTAGCAGCTTCCCGAAAAGTCTTAAATGGATCTGGAAAAATGACCCAATTGTATTCTGGGAATTTTTTGAGTACTTCTTTGACAAAGAAATTAAAATTATGAATATTTCTCCGTGTTCCATTGGGTCTATTAAGGAGAGCATAAGTTAATGGTGAATCATTACTTAAATTCAGCCTTGCATATAAAAGTTTTGACAAATTAAGCATTGCTGTTGACCAATATGCGTTGTGCGTAGTTGGTTTACAAACAACATGTAAATTATAGGAAAAAACATATGTATTATAAGGTATAACAATCAATTGATCTCTATTGAATCCTAAAATCATCAGAGTTTCAATCCCTAAATCAACTTCTCCTGAAACAATAATATGAGAAAGCTTTCTTATTGATTCTGGTATCAACATTAAAGGAGATAATGTATCATATATCCAGTGAGCAAATTGGATAGAGTTCCAATGCCCAAGAGCAATAATGTTTTCATATACACCCACTACTGGTCCATAACCAGTATGTCTATTAATCGGCTCGGGAAACTCAACAAAACCATTCTTACCCAAAAAACCACACTTCTTGTTAACATATTGATTTCTTAGGTGAGCATAACTCCCAGATTAATCCATTCGTGTTGTTTGGCAATGGGATGTTAATGGATTAAGTTTAAACATTCCGACATTTTGAGTAAGATTAATATATTCTTGTATTGGAATTTCTTTTATGATATCTTTGGTCTCAAATAATTTGAAAAGGGTTACTATTGAAACAAGTGAAGTAGATTTAGCGTAAACGGATTAATTCACTCTTATGAGTACCAACAAATCTTCCAAGAATTCGAGTAATCTGGGAAAAAGCGAATTCTTCATGACATTGAAGTAATTCACGAATAACTCTATTGATTAAGTTAATGGAACGACTGATACAGTAGTGTTCGGGGCTAAGAGATACAAAGAAGTCAAAGAGAAAATCAACATAATCTCAATGATTTGATTGTCAGTTTTTTAAATTTGATGATAGTTTGAATAGACCAACTTTAATTTGTTATGTTTAATGCTCAAAATGATGAAATCATAAATAGATTTGAGAAAGTGAAAATCACACAAAGAATCAACAAATTAACTACCCTTTGAGAAAATATCTGAATAATCCCTCTCAGCCGTTTTATATAGAGAGCTTCTCAATAAACTGATGAAGAAATTCTAAACGTCATTTTCATGGAATCTGTAAAAAGCATTGTTTCTCATATTAAGCAACTAGCAATTGAAAGGTCAATTGATGTTGAAAGTGAGATAAGTAGCTATGACAGAAAGCATACAGGTGTGATTTCTATTGTCTCATTGAGCAGATGGTTATCAAGTGTTGGAATTAGGATAAATAGCACACAATTCGAGGCACTCTCTAGTGCCTATCCGCATAAAGAAGGGTTTGATTATCGAAGATTCTTGTCAGATTTAGAATGCTCAACAACAGTCCTTTCTCAAACAGTTTCAAGACCTCCTCCCTGCAAAGAAGAGCTGAGATTAATATTAAAAGAACTAAATAACCGGAGACAAACGCTCAGAGAAGCACTTGGAATCCCAACATTGACCAGAGTCACACCAGATTTGTTTTATAAGACATTCATGTCGACTCCCATAACCAGAATGATTGTTAGGAACTATCTTGACCCTGTTACAGGAGATTTTGATGCATCCAGGCTTGATTTAGATTTAGAAACAGTTAGGAATAATGATGAACCTGTTGTCGAGCCAGAGATCAAATTACCCAGTTGCTTCGAAGCATTAGCCAGGTTTTTCAAGCAAAGATCAATTGATGCCCTCTTTCATTTCCAGAGAAATGATACCCATTCAACAGGTGTTATCACCGCCAGAGTGTTTTCTTCTACTCTTTCATCCATATGTTCATGTTTATCACCAAAAGACATTCAATTCGTCACCGAAGCATTTTCTGACCAAAATGGGATGTGTCAATATAAAAGGTTTTGCAAAGAACTCAGTCAATTTAACCCAAGTTTATCTCCTCGTGTTTTAGAAGCATCAATGCGTTCTTCACAAGCAAACTTTCTCCCTAAACCTGAAAAGATTATTGAAGAAGTCAAAAAACAGTTGATTAGCCGCCGAGTTCCTCCCATTTCTTTCTTTGAAGGTGATTTAAAGAATGGCAAGATTCACATTAAAAGATTTGCTCAAATCATGAAAGAAATGAAACTTTCAATTTCCAACGAAGAAATTGAAATTATTGGACAACATCTTACAGAAAATGACAATATGATTAGTATTCATCATTTTTGTTCTTTAGTTTCAAAAGAAGATCAACCATTGCCAAATCTTGATACTCTTGTTAACGATATCAGAACTTTTCTTTATAAGGAGAAAAAAACTCTCAGACCTACTGTTCTTCATTATGATCCAAGACTTGTTGGACATATCACGGCTGTGAATTTTATGTCAGCGATGGGCAGTGTAGGGTTTTCAATCACTCCTCAGGAAGCCACCACCATAAGAGAGGCATATCCAGGACCAGGGGCACTTCTTATTGATTATAACAGCTTTTGTAATGAGGTTGATCCTTCTTTTGTCCCGATTTGCAAAACTATTAACGAGATTGCAGAAGAACAGCTTAACACAGATGCTCTTTCAAGAAAACATACGCTTCCTGAGAGCTTAATTCTTCTTCTTTCTCAAATGCGATATTATTTAGAATCAAAAAGGATTGATCTATTGTCGTTGTTTCAAAAAAGAGATTTCAGGAGAAGAGGTCTTGTTACACAAATTGATTTTGAGCAAATTATTGAGAGTTTAATTATGAGGCTCACAATGGTTGATATAAGGCTATTAACATCTTATTATAGATATACAGGGAGCAGTGAAATTAGGTACACTGATTTATGCAGAGATATCCAAGCATCTGAACTTCAATCAATGGAACTTGAACGATCCAAATCTATTCCTCCTCCACATCAAAATGTATCCGATCCCCTTCCAGAGTTGACACAGTTAGTCCGATCTTTTATGAGGAAATTGAAAGCCTTTTGCATTTCTCGATCTATATCACTTTCTGATTTATTTATCCCATACGATAAATCCAAGAGTGGCTTGATTCCTGTGTCCAAAACAATGGTGTGCTTTAATAATGTTGGATTTCAAATTTCTAGGGAAGAAGCAGAGTCTTTAGTGTCTACTTTTCGTGATTCGAAAAGATTCGAGTATCTTAATTACCGAGTGCTAATCGAATCATACGAGACAGTATCAATTGAAACTAAAGAAGCAATAAGTGAAATGGGAGCTGCTCCTGTTTCAACAGATGTTGAAAGGGAAGCAATGAGAACAACCGCACAAATACGAGAAAAATTGATGGCAAGACATAGAAGTATAAGAACTTCTTTTGTTGGTATTGTATCACCATTGATTCCATCATCAGATTTCCAAAGAAGGCTTGAGTCACTCAATATTGTTTTATTAGCAGGTCAAATATCTGCTCTTGTTAGGAAATACAGAGTCAATATTAAGGATGACATTCGTTGGGAAGATTTCTGTAAAGATGTGGAGACAAGCAAAACAATTTAGGTTAAAATGAAAGATGATTTTAATTATCATTTGCAACACTTAGACTTTTTTTCGCTATCTGGTTCAACTTTAATGGGAATATTAGCAATCGCATCCTTTTTCACGATATCAATACACTTTGCAGCCTCTTCAAATAATTCTCGAACACCTGTCCCGTTGCATGAAGATGTGATTTTGTGAAATTTGGCGCTATGTGACTCCCTCAAGAGTTCTCCTTCATTAACTAGTTGATCTTGTTTCTCTTTAGTTAAAAGATCACTTTTTGTGGCTACAAGGAAAATTAAACACTCAGGAGCTTCCCTTCGAACTTGGTTAACCCATTTTGCAATTTCAGTATTCGCAATAGGATCATAGCAAACAAAAGCAATATGTGAATCTCGATAAAACATCAGTGAAATTGACTGAAAGCGCTCTTGTCCTGCAGTATCCCATATTTGCAAATTGGTTTTACGACCATCAGCAAGTTGGACAACTGCACTACATGACGCTGGAGCAACCGTTGTCTGTTCCTGTTTTTCAAATGGATTGTTAAAAAAAGAACTGACTAAAGATGTCTTGCCCACCCCACTAGATCCAACAAGAATTACTTTTAGAGAATCTTCAGGGCAAATTGGGTTGTGTGTCATTAATGTAAAATAACCGTTAATTTACACAGTTTTACAAATTGGTGAAGGGGATTAATTTGGACTTGTTTCGAAGGACATCATCGTACTTGTGAAATTCATCAGGTGATACCGATAAGGAAAAGTGAAGGAGGAACAGAAAATCAAGCTCAAGTAGATTAAGCTCTTCTACGTTTAAACCCCCAATCTGGGCCCAAAACGAATTACGAATAGAAGTATCTGTTGTGAACTTGGAGGCTGTCATAAGGCTGCAGAGAAAAAGCTTGTGGACAGTATTAGGGGTGATACAGATTTGATTTTGCTGTTTAATGAGTCTATCTAGCAAAATGAATGCTATGATAAAATCAGAATCTTCACAGAAGTTTTTTTGATAAATATATTGAAGGTATGATAATATGCTTATCTTTGGGGGGATTAGAGTATGAAATCTGGTTAATCCAATATCATTATTTTGTAACAAACTGTTATGTGATGATACTTCTTGCAAAGTGAAAGCAATAACTTTGAGCATTGGACCAAAAGAATCCATATCTGCCTCCATTTGAAATTATATATATGTTTTATTTTCCCTCAAAATTTCAAAGAACACTGGTCCCTTAATTTATTGAATTCGAAATATCTGGTCATAAATTCAAAACTATTATGGTCAAATTTTATCAAAATATTCTTAGAGTTACAGTTTTTTAAATTGTTTAATACCAACGATTAACTATTCAATTGTCAGAATTATCTCAGGATCGGCTGGGCACTTTTTCTATCGCGTTTGAATAGATTATATTTTCATAAAAAAGAGATTATTTTTATACTTCAGCATTTTGTGAAATCAAAGGAACCGGATTAACTTGTTTCGATTTCATAGATTTGGGACCATATGAGAATGTGATTAGTGTTAGTAAAATAACCGATAACAGGTTAAATAAAGATTGGTATATTGATGAGACATATTCAGTGGCATTAAATAAACTCATGAAGAGCCTGTCAAATACGTAGAAAACCACCAATAGATACAAAATCCCGGAATAAATGGCTGTGGTTGCTTTTGCGGTGCCATTTTCATCGGTATAATCAGCAAGGAAGCGATCCCTCAAGTCTTCAGCATACACTCCAACACTTAAAACAGCGACAACAGCCAGGAATTTGACTAAAAACCGAATACTGGAGAAAAATACGAGACCATACGTCATTATCAATGATGCTATTAAAGAAAATAAGCAAACAAAAGCAATATCTGATAATGTTAAATGTGAAAAACTTAAGCCCAAACCTCCTGTTAATAACATGATTCCAGCAAAAATCAAGGTTAAGAAAAGCATATCATAGAATACAATTGAGGAGTCGGTAAATAGGGCCTCACCTTCACTACATTCATGTGAGAAGTTAAGATAATCCAATAATACTTCGGCCAAAAACAATACAATAAATCCAGAAACAACTAAAAAAAGAGGAGCTTTGTGAATGAAAAACATTGATACAAGGATTAAAATGCAAACAGCTAATAATACAATTGAAATCATGGCTATTCTCCTAGCTTTAACTGCTCGATAATCGCATTTGTCATTCCCGTTCAAAAAATCCATTGTGACATTGATTGGGTTATATACAAATTCACAAACCACAAAATATGGGATATATGTATCTCCTGATGGAACAGTGAATTCAAAATGATGGCTTGTATTATCAAGGACAAATGGGAACTTTACCTTGGGTGTTGAGACGTTACATTTTTCACGAATATAATAATTATATTTCGTTTGGTCATATTCATCAGAAGTGAATAATTTTAACTCATAATTTGTTCTCCCGTATGTCTCCTTCTCCTTAGTAATGTCGATTACTATTTTTGCACCATCCATGAAGTTAAAACTACTGAAGTTTTTGTGATTGACATATCCATCAACATGAAATTTAATTTCATGGGCTAAAGAACAACAAAGGAAGTGAAATAACATTAAATGATGTGGTTTTATATTCAATAGGTTACACCCATTATTTCCCTACCGTTCTGACAATTATTTATCACAAAAATGAGAAGTTGAACCCTTGATCCCTTTGAAAATCTTAGCAAATTGTATCAAATTGAGCCTCAAAATTCAGATTGATTACATAAATTTCTTCAAATATGGATAGAAAAAGAATGAGTAGATTTTTAATTGTTGATCCATATGAAAGGGAATACAATTCCAAAAATTATCAATATGATACTGATACACTGAATTTTTCTTCTATGGGTTTCAGGCAAAAAATTCGGGAAACATAATGTACCCAAGATGAACCCGATACCTGCGCCTATTGAATGGCAAATATTATCGGCATTCATGAATTGGAAGAGAATAAATGATATTATCATGAACAAAATGAATACCTGATGTGTCGTTTTCATTGATTGATTGGAGAATGCTAAAACGAATAGATATGTTCCAAAAATGCCATAATTGCCTCCAGAAGGACCGCATGAACAAATGCTATGAGACAATGCCAAAGAGTTCATTGATGATATTAAAGAAGAAGCAAAAAATATTGTGAGAGTTTTGAGTGTGCCCCATTTAATTTCGAGACCCAAAATAAACACAATTTCTGTGAACAAATTCCATAATATGTGGGGAAGAAATCCATGAAGAATGGTTTCTAAAAATAATCTCCAGAATTGGTGTTTTTCAAAAATGTTTGAAGTACTTGTGGCTCCAAGTGAAAGAAGAACATTTGTACTTGGTTCCAGTAATATTCCAGGGGTTTCAGTTTTAATGACCGAAATTATATACATGATGATTTGGATTATCACCAAGTATGTGATTGACTGAGAAAAAATTATTTTCACATTGATATTTGGTTTGATATAACCAAAACAACATGGACAACACCCAAAAAGATACTGGTTCTCATTCGGATTGGCATCCCATATATCATAATAGTTCAGCATATCATGTTCCTCCATAGTTTCGTCAACTTGATCTTGTTCTGCTTTCATTTTAATGATTTTAAGAAATCCACTTTTTCACAAATATCATTGAAAAAACGCCGTTGAAACCTACAGTACAATTGCCCAAGTCATTAGTTGACATTCTTTACAGTGTAACCTCATTAATTGTAAAAGCATGTTTACCCATTATTCTCATTCCACATATGAATTCAGCAAAATATTAAAATATACTCAATAAATTAGAAATACAATTACATTTATTGTGATACTAAATATGTGAGCATTTTATAGTTTTCAAATTCAAATTCTCCTTTTTCGGATATTTTGTAATTCAAATCATAAATATACTCATAGACAGTCCGGGTAATATGAACAGTCATTGGTACACCTCCATGTTCGGCTTTTTGAGCAATTGTTATTGGTAATCCAAAAAGCTCGAATGTTGGTTTACCAGTTCCAATAACACCAGCAACAATTGGACCACCAGTATGAACTCCAACCCTAATTTTGAGGTTTTCTCCATATTTGTTATTAATGTTTCGAATACAATTAATTGCCTCTATACCAAATTGAACAGCTTCTTTAGAATGAATACTGGGCTGGTTGGTTTCCATGAAAATACCCCCAGCAGCCATGTAACAATCCCCAATACATTTGATTTTTGTCATACTTGGGAGAGACTGGATAAGGAGATCAAAATCTTTGAATACAGCATTTAAAATCTCCATAACACGAATAGCAGTGTTATTTGCACACCAAGGAGTGAACTCAACAATATCAATGAAAACAATAGATGATGATTGGGCTAAGAAACTTATATGTTTTTCTCCAGATTGAACCCTTTTAACTAAAACCTTTGGAAGAATTGACGAAAGCATTGAATCGATTTTGTTGCTTTCATCAGCAATCAAATTGGAATATTTAATCATAACACTAATATCTCTACCAACTAAAACAGTATTATCTATTATAACAGTCCTAATGAAAGAGAATACTCTTGTAGACCCGTCTTTTTCAGTGAGGCTAATTTGTACATTATCATTTGAAGTCAACATCTCTAAAACATTTCCTTTAAAGCCGATAGTTGAAAACACTCCAGCAATGTCCATGTTCAAAAATAATGAATCTTTAAGAATTTCACTGAATGCTTGATTAACTCTTATAATTCGGTTTTCATTGTCTAAAACAATTAGTAAATCCATCAAATGATTAATAACAGTATCATAAAAATTAATTCCCCTTTCAGTCGTTTGAATTGTATTCCGTTCATATTTTCCTGCTAAAACTTGCATTAAATGAGGACACTGTTGGATTGCATTGTTTGGACAATGATATAACAATTCAAGGGAAAACTTTAGCCGTTTTTCTTCATGAGTATTAATATTAAGAATAACTCCAACAAAAATAAGGGCAATAATCAAAAGTATTGTGGAAATCATTATAGATAAATTCACATTAACTCTCATTTCTGAGTTGATGGATCCGATTATACTAGTGAACATTGGGTAAAAGTACTGATCATATAAGGAAATAATACCAATGACCCACGTTTCCGATAAAAACTGACCCCTTGGTAGGATGAATGATATGTTTTCCTCAAATGGTTTTGTTAAGCGCGATAACAATACATTAAACAAATACACTTGAAAATCTGCATTAAAACAAGTATAATAACCCCATGCACTTGCTGGAACGGCAAATTGATCAGAACAGCCACTTAATTTAGAAGCTTCTGTTAAGGCATCAAAAATACCGGAAAAAGGAAACTCGCGATTGTTTTGTCCTCCAAATCTGGCAAGGTGATAAAAGGAAAGAATTTTCTTTTTGCTATCAGAAATTTTTTCAAGAAGACTAAATGGATCATTATGAACTTGGGGATATCCGCTGTAATACAAAACAATGGTGTTCAAAGATGAAAACAATTGATTCATATATGCATATGAGCCAAGAATACTATCCAAATGAGGAGCAGATTCTATTAATGTAGTACTTTTATTAAGAAAAAGATATGATAGTATTATCCAAGAAGCAGAACAACAAATCAAAATTACTATGTATGATAAAAACAAAAAGCCAGTTCCAATATATTTTGATCCCCCATCACCTATTTTACTGAATACTTTCAACATGTTGTCTTCTTGTTTGCTCAATTCACCATCTGAATCAATACTTTTTGAACTAACATCGCTATCTTTGCTCAAAATCTTAAAAGAAGCAGAAACAGACGAGAGAACGTTTTTTGGCAAATAGGTCATACTTGAAAAAAGAACTTTTTTGTTCTTGTTCATAAGATGAAGCTCAACCCAAAAACAAACCAGAAATATTAGTATTGATGAAAGAATAAATCCATAAGTAATGTATGAAAACCTATTTTGAACAATTAAATCATTTTGCCGAAGATACTCAATTGCATACTCCAGAGATTTAGTCATAAACTGCCCAGGAAATTCTAAATTATTCATTACAGTTAAATAATATGATGTTATTAAGCTATAATTGGAAATTTTGTCTTCAATAAGCCGAGATAACTGATTCGCTGAACGAATTACAAAACTTTCTGCAGAAATATTGGATTGGTATATATTAGTGGAATTCATATAATATTTAAAAGGAACACTGTTATCAAACATAATCCTCCTTGTTTCGGATAAAAGTTGACTATCTAAATGATACTTCCTTAAAGGGGATAACTTTTTTGATGCTTCCATTACTTCTCTCAATAGGAACCTGATCTGCTTTGTTGTATCAGATTCTCTTCCCAAGGAAAACAAATTTAAATGATTGAGAGAAGGAACTCTACATAAAGTATCATTCAGGGTAGGATGAGGCAGCTTTTCTAGCATCAATCGGCTCAGGAATGAGGCAAGTTGAAAATTCAGACTTCTCATATAAGATATGGCATATAAGTAATCCAAAGGGACAGTAATATCATCAATGAATATCCAAAAGTAAGTTATTAAGAAAACAAATGGTAAAACAATAAATAATGTTGTGATCAGCAAAGTAGTGCTAGTGATACATTTTGATGCTGGGACTCGATGACTTTTAATAACCTCTTTAAGAACACTAGATATTTTTGAACTGGATTCATCTTCTATATCAGTTTCAGTTTCAAATGCAGAACTCTGTTCAATTGGGTTTTGAATACTTAGTCCATCTCTTGGAAGATTGAGTTCTCTAGGTATATTGGGAAATGCATGAAGACCTAAAACCTGAGCAATATCTTTGGAAACATGATGTCCTCGTTTTAACAATCTTACATTATCAAGGAGGTTATTATATCCTTCAATATCAGCCCTAATATCTAATAAATACCTAGAAAAGACTCTTAGAACAAACCTGCTATTAGGATATTGCTCAATAAGCTGGCGGATTTCTCTTTCGGTCGATAAAACAGACGAAAAAGCACATTCTGAACTAGAATCCATTTCTGAAACAGAACCTTGTAACAACAAATCCCACACATTCCTTATTCTTTGCTTAGATTTTGATATTGATTTTTGGGCTTTTGCAAGTCTTGATTTTAATTCTGGAGATATATTGATCTCCCTTTTTTTAATTATAGATTTAATGAAGAAAACAAACATCCTGGCTGAATGTCCTTTAACTCTATGGGTAACAATACTTTGACTAATATGAGAAAGGACATCAGATTCCGATGGATATATTGCGACAAATTTGGAAAAGGATACCCATAAATCCGAACTTTCTCCCCATCTATCTATTGCTGCCCTAAATAGAGCCCATGAAACACAAGCCGGATGATTATACATAAAACCTGTCAAAATGATATTTAGAATTTTTGAGGTATTAGAAATCATTTCAATATGATTGATATTTTCATCAATAAGATCAAGAGATGATAAATCAGACATATTTTTGTTATTAATAATATGAGTAGCCACAATAAATGCAACTAAAATAATTAATACAACAGAAATTATCATTATTTCATTAAAGAACTTGTTAAAAACAAGAGCTACTATTGAAATAGAAAGAGAGAGAACTGAAGATATGATAACAGCCAAATAATTTCGAGAATTTTTCGAATTAATGAAAGATGGCAATCTAAAAACAATAAAAACACCAGAAAGATACAGTACTACCATAATAACAATACCACAAATCAGAAGATTCTTATCCATGTGAGAAATGAAGGAGCTAATGAAGCTAATACTCAGTGTTTGGACAAAAATTAATGTTTGTGGAAAACTTAAGAGGGTTTGCAATGAACTCGGGCGGAACAAAATTGATTCATTAATGACCCTGTTCAGTAACCATATATATATTGTGAGAACAAAGATTGTTAATAAAATTATAAATAATGAAGAAATCAGAAAAATGGTTTGGTCATTAATGCAGTTCCAAATGAAGCTAGATAATTGGCTCATTATCATTGGATGAAGAATAATCCCCAGTGTTGAATAGAATGTGATAATAAACATAGAAAAAAATCGATTCAAGAATAAATTCTTGCGAAAAAATGCACAAGCGATGAACAAAACGGCGTACATTATCGCAAAAACAGCACAGTATACGATAAGAGCCAAGTTGTTGCTGCTTTTATCTCGAGATAATCCGAAAAATGACCCAAATGTAACAACCATCGCTGCATTCTTATAAGAATTTGAGTCTTGTGACCAAATTTTGGAATTATCTATCATCAAAACCGGAATAAAAAGCTGGAAAAGCCTGAAAGCCCCAACAATTCCATGAACAACAGGTTGAAAATACTCAAGCGTATCAAAATAGGCAAACAACGAAAAAATTGAGTATTTCAACTTGGTATAAAGTGATACATCGATAATGCCTTCCATCTTCGAGGTTACAAACTGGAAGGATGTCTGTCTTCCGCTATCGCTGTTGTACGTTGTCATTATGTAAATTTCTATGAAAATCAAATAATGATTGTAGATTCTTCCACTATTTCTCGGTCGACTAGTGAGTCTGGCGCCAGGATCAATGATTTAGTATTGAGCAGTTCTTCTATTGTTGATAGATTTTTCCCATTAGTAGATCAAATTATGCAGCAAACAGTAATTAGTGGATACATTGATGTTTTATGTTTTGGGCTTGTTTATTTGCAGTATATTGTGTTTTTTATGCTTAGAATGATTGATTTAAATCGTTTGAATGCCGATCTTGCTTCTTTTTTGAAGAGATTGGCTCAATTTGTGATTTTGGTTGATTATAATGATATTAACAACAGCGATAAGCTCATTGAGTTTTTATTTGTGGTTTTCACGTTGACATTTTTGGTTTGGGCTGTTTATGAGCTTCTTTCATCTGCCGAAAAAATGAGATCTGGGAAAGTTGCATTGAAAATACTTCGATTCGTGTTTCAGGATCTATCAATGGTGTTTATGACTCCTCTATTTTTAATATTTGTTAGTTCTTTATTTCAAATGAGTTCTGATCAAACATTTTTAAACTATTCTCTTTTAGGGCTTTCTGCAATCTCTTTAACGGGATATTCTTTGATTTTTTATTTTTATATTAATTTATCTAGCAGATCTGCATGTATTCATGTCAATTGTATGTCCACTTTTAATCCTTCAGTGATAATGCAGTATATGTTTGGTTCAAATTTGTTTGCTCTGTTCTTTGTGTTTTTTAAAGGGTATTCTCAATGGACTGCATTAATAATATATTTTGTTCATTCTATTTTTTGTATTGAGTTGATTTATTCCACATCTTTTCACGTTTTTCACCGAACTTCATCCTGTATTACTTTTTCATCGATGGTCTGTTCTCTAGTATCAGTAGATTTGTTTCATATTTTCGCATACTTTTTCCAAAGCATTAAAATTGAGTTTTTATTTGGGGCAATACTTGTTTTTGGTGGAATATCTTATGTTTGCTTTAGTATTTATTATAGAAAATCTATCGATAGCATTAAAAGGTGTTTATCATTGTCGCAAGTCGGATCAATGACGGATCAAGAAAAGATTAATCATTATATTGAATTAGGTTTTTTGCAAGACTATGAAAAAGCACTTCATTACTTACGGATTGGGTTTATATCTGGGTCTGATTTGTTTTTTGATTGGTCTTTACTAAGGTTTATAGCTCAAACACACCAAATTTCTGAATGCATATCTGAATGCCTTCAAATTCTTTCTTTTTTCCCATGTGAAACAAGAGAATTAAATATGTTGATGGCATCAAGCTTTAACCGAAGGGACTTAACATGCTCAGAAAGGTTTTTGTTCTTTCAAGTTAAGAGGATCAAAATGTTAAGGCAATCATCATCATCATATGATTCAATGGCTAGGTTATCTGATTTGAAGCTTTTATCCAAACAATCTGAAAGTGAGTTTAGAGGTTTTTGGAACCAAGAATCCCCATCATTTTCATTTTTTGAGAATTATGGAGAAAAGTTGAATAAAATTAATGATCAGTGGCTTGATGCAATACAAGAATTCCCTAACAATTCCAAGATTCGAGATGAGTATACCAGATTTCTTTTAGAATGTACATGCGAGCTTGATGATGCAATTTACCATAAGCACATATCAGAACTTATTGAAACAGGAGCAAATTTTGCAGAAGATGTTTCTTTTAGGTCTTTTTTAAGATCATTTCCAGATTATTTTAAGAAAGATCTTGTTGATTTGTCAGGGAATATTCTTTCCAAAAAGTCTTTGAAAAGCGGGAGCAATTCATCTAAGCATCCTTCATCGAGTATGTCTGGTTCATCGATAGAGATCAATCCCGAAATTGAAGATTCTATTGGGAAAAAGTTATTACATCAAGCAAAAACCAGAATTGCTCTCCATCATTCTATGAAGCTTAAGGAACCACATTCGCTGTATTTGCTAACAGTTTTTTCTATTGTATCAATCATAATAATTCTCGCCACGTTTGGGGTATTAGCTTATCTAATGATTGTTTATTTCCAAACACGTCAGAATGGTCTCACAAGGATTGAACACATGTCCTACTCGAGGTTTTATATGTCATTATGTGCATCATCAATTCTTATGCATTATGCAAACGGAACAAACAAAATTGAGAATTTTAGTATTGTCGATAGCTTTTTAAATGAAGATTTGAATAAGGAAACCTATATTAATTTATCACATCCATATCCTTTGACAATCATTCAATGGTCTGTGAAGTCAAGAGAACAATTGAATAGTTTTCTTCATGATCTTGCCAATGTGGCTTTCTCTGGTGTAAACATTTATCGTCTTACAGGGAGCTTAATGACAGACAATGTTCCATTGTCACTGTGTTGGAGTGGAAATCCATATGGTAATGTTGCTTCCAATTTAAAGGACTCATACGCGTTTATGTATTTTCTCTCTGGAGCTCTTGCTTCTTCAACTACACAATCCACATGGTTTGCAATAAATGAGTTTTGTGAGTTTATGCTGAATTTTGAAACAGGAGATATATCCTTAGCAAGCTTAATTTCTTCATTGGCGACAGATCAAATCGAGCAATGTACTAGTTTTAATTCAAAGCTTTCATATCCGAAAATTATTCTGCCTCTTCTATTATTTTGTATTACATTTTTGCCTCTTTTTTGTATAACATTGCTTTTTAATTCAGAGATTAAAAAACTCATGAGGATTATAATCCAGATCGATCCACAAATAAAAACTGAGGCAATGAACTCTATTCTTAAAGATAGTGACTCTAGCTCCGAACAATTCTCAGAAATGTCTGTCTCTAATTCATCTATTGGTTTCGTTTTAGTGATGTCATTTTTACTATCAGTAATTGAATCTGCATTGTCATACCTATTGTTTGCATACTTTGAAACCCAGAATAAATCTTTGCTCAATTCATATTGGTGGCATATGCTAGGTTCTAATCGTCTATCCTCAACAGCTAATTCTATTTATAGAATAATTCAGGCTGTATTAATAAATTCTAGTATTTCTCAAAATATCACCAATACATCAACAATAGTTACATCTTTGATGAATTATGTAGATTCTCTTGAGCAGAATAATAGATTTCTTTTGCAAGGAAATGGAGCTTATGAACCATGTTTTCATTTTGATAGTAGGTTAGATAATTCTAATATCAATGAGCAATGCTCTCTGGGAGCCAACGATACATCTACGCATGACATGTATAGATGTGCATCTTCAAATCAGATGATTTCTTTGTTTAAAGATATGATTGTGGATATTGCTGTAAATCCAACAGTTTTTGGAGGGAAAATATCATCAAGTACAATTTATCATGTATTTCATATGGCTTTATCTCATCTTTTGCCCAGTTTTGTTGACTTTGTATCACAGTTATCACTTGTATTTTCCAGTATTATTGAGTCATCAACGTACTATTCAATAGTTTTGATGATTATTGCTTCGGTTTTGCCGATTATATATGTATATATATGTTTGTATTCTAATAAATTGATGAAGACCACATACAAAACTGCTTTAGTATTTGTACAAAGGCTTCCACCTTTAGCAATCCTTAATACCAAAGATTTGTTGAATTACTTGCTTGATAGGGAGTCATTTGATAATAATGAAAGAATGGGAATATCTCAGAGTATAATTCATAATCTTCAAGATTCTGTTTTATGCACTGGGATTTCAGGAAATATTGAAACAGCTAATACATCATTTACCACAACCTTTGGTTATGCTCCAGAGCAAATCCTTGGACAATCAGTTGGTTCAATTTTTAATACAGATTCAAAAGATTCTGTCCTTAAACAATTAATCCTAATGAAGAACCACCAAAGTGCTGGTGTTTATCAAGATCATGTAATTGGTATTACTGATAGTGGATCTGAGATTCCATGCTACATCACTGTACTAGGGATGAAAGAAGATGATTCTGATTCTTTGCATTCATTTGTTATTGTACTAAGAAATGAAACAATTGAACAAAAACAGAAAAAAGAGGCTGAAGCAGCTAAGATTCAAAGTGAAGAACTTCTATATCAAATACTTCCCAAAGATATTGTTATGCAACTGAATCGAGGAGAGAAGAATATATCTTTTTCCGTACCGATGGCTACAATTATTTTTATTGATATTGCCAAATTTAGTGAATACTCAAGTTCATTAACTCCTCAAGAAATATTAGAAAATTTATCTCAAATATTTTGTTCTTTTGATGAACATTTGGCGAAGTATCCACTACTAACCAAAATCAAATTAATTGGAGATGTATATATGGCTGCATCAGGTTTGTTTTCTAGTGGAGAACAAGTTAATCATGCCGAACAAGCAATTCGGTTTTGTTTAGAATGCATATCTGAGTTAGAAGAAATAAATGTGAAACTGAATTCGAATCTTAACATCAGAGTTGGTGTTAACAGTGGTGGACCGATTATATCAGGTATTCTTGGAACTGATAAACCTTTGTTTGATATTATCGGAGACCCAATTAATGTAGCGTCGAGATTGCAAAGTACTGGTATCCCTGGAAGGATACATATTTCACAGGCGACTTACGATCTGATCGGAGGTCTTAATTTCGAAATTGAGCAAAGAGGGGAAGTTTTCTTGAAAGGCAAAGGCAAAACAACGACATTCCTTATCAATCCGGCACCAAATTTCATTTCCAACCTATCAAGTTCAGATTTCCATTCGAAACCTGATTTGTAATAAAATAGTCGTTTTTGATGATCTTTATTTGCCAACTTGATTGTAATCTGCAATTGACTCAGAGATTCCACCCTGTTTCTTCATGATTCGATATCCTATTAATCCAGAGAGAATAGAATTCAAAAACCAAAAGGCAATAGAGTTAATAATACCAACAGAGCATTGCTGATCGTTTGTTAGCTTGGGTCTCATGGGTATTGAGAATGCCAAGAACCCACAAAACAAGAATCCAAATGTTACATAAAGAATCTTTTCTTCAGTTTGCTTCATTTGAGAGCTTTGAAGAACATCTGAGAAAGCAAATGAAGTCACAAACGTCCAGTTAATAGAAATGACAGAGAATATTGCAAATAGTGGGAAAAAGTAAAAAATGGCCCTATTAGTGTATGATGCATTCAAATGGAACTCAGATGGAACAAAGGGAAGAACGAAGCAAGTTATTAAACAAAAGAATGAAACAATTAAATTAATGGTTCTAGCAGACTTATCTTCTTCTTTGTAGAAAGAAAGAATTATATAGAGAACACCAAGAATTAACAAAATTAAAGAAATTGCCATTCCAGCAAGAGAATCGGCAATTACAAAACATACACTTAATGATGCCAAACATGACGTAAAAAAACCAAGACCTGCTGTAGTGCCAACTACACGCCAGAACAACTTGTGATCCATGTCAGACAGTAATTGGTTCAATTGTCTTTTTTTGAGAAGAAATCGATAAAATATGATTCAATTTTTGAACTGAAATGATAAAAAAGAGCTTTAGTCTAGTTTAGGGGATGAATGAATTTTCTTGATGATCTTCTTTTTAACGACGACTTCTTTGATGGGTTCTTCAACATCTGTTGATGTAATTGGAGTTTCTATTGAATTTTCACTAGCCTTTGAAACTTTTCTCACAATTCTCTTTTTGATGTTAATAGTGTCTTCTTTGGGTTTGTTGTCTGTTTCGGGTGTTGGTTTGCTGTCTGTTTCAGGTGCTGATGATTTCCTCACAACTTTTCTTTTCTTGATTTGTGGTTCAGAAGCTTCAATTTGGGTATTTTCTGTTGGTAGTACTTCATTTGGTACTGGGGGTACTTCGATCTGTTTTGGTTCTTCTATTGGTGGAGTGTATTCATATGATAATTTGAAATATCGCTGTATAGATGAAGCGAAATTCCATCCGAGGGTCATTGTATTAATACCTTTATTAGTGGAAATGACTGAGAGGGAGTGAGAAAACGATCTGACGTTTTTGGATATTATCGGTATTAGGACTCTGATCGATTGAACAACAACATCTTGATGCGGAATAGGATAATCAGGTGCAGTGTTTTTTACAAAATTGATTCCTTCTTCGTTTTGTGATAAATAATGAATATCTGATATGGAAATAAGGAAATCCTCAATTTTGGCGAAAGTATGTTTTTCAAGCCGTCTATTCCACTGAGCAAACTCATCTGTCAATGGTTTTAGATGTATTACTACATTTAGTAACTTTGTGATCTGCTCTAAATGATTTGGATGTTGAACTAGAATCATTGGATCATATTTTTGAGGATTAGAAATAATTTCACATAAAAATCTGGAATAAAACTCACTAATTAATTGAAGTACCAATACCTTATTATTAAACTTGATTGAAGCGTATGCTTGAAGCATTGATGCAATATGGCGAATCTCAGGGGGTAATAATGAAAGACTAGAAACTATATACTTAATGATTGTAAAAAACAATACCTCAAAAGAATGCATATCATTAACTGATATACATTCCTTTGAGTCTATATAATAAATAAGCCTTTGGATAAACCCTTTGTAATAAGGGCTAATAAATCTACGCACAAAAGCATCGGTTAGTGATAAAATCAAAGAACCTTCTGAGAATACATCATCCGGTGTCTTAATAGATTCAAAAGCGATGGAAAAAACAGACCCAATAAAGATTGTTGTTCGCTGAGCATAATTCATAATATCAATTAGAGGATCAATAATGAGTGGAATCTCTTCTTTTAAAACCACTTCAGGATTTATTAAAGATCTCAAAGCAATCATATCAGGATGAGATAACATGGTGTATATGCCCTCAAATACTTCAAATGGAATTGCATCATGAATCTCTGTAAGGAAAATAAAAAAATGGGGTCTTTTTTTCTCAAATATAGATGCCCAAAAAGCTACAATCAGAGAATCGGTTGGAAAGAATTTAAATATCTCTGCTCCAGTTTGTCCCATCACAATTACTCCTTTCCCATCAGCAGTGGTTTTGGTTCTGGATGCTCTATCAAAAAACACTTCTTTTAAATCACTATTTTCAATAATCTGGTACATATGAAAATTGCTTTGTGAATCAATAACAGCCCAGTGGAGTTTTTTGGTATTGTCAATCGTACATAAAGATGAGGCTACTGTTGAAGGTGTTTGTGATGAGGGGGTTTTAACCCATGATTTTGGAAAAAGACCGGTTGCTAACCATTTTATAAACTTTTCTGGATCATTTGATATGCTAACCATTCTAATTACCAGCCTTATAAAAGCATCAACTTGTGGAACCAACCTTGGAATAACAGGGGGCCATGTTGATGCGATTGTAAAAAAAGACTTCATTGGTATTTTTGAAACAACATATCTACGAAATTCTTCTATTATTTGTGGTGGATTTTGAATCAACGAAACAATAGAATTGTTGTCAATTTCGTTCACAATACTTATATAACAATCTTTCACTGGTTTGTCTTTAATGACACCCAAAGATTCGTAATCATCATCAAGCATCGTATTGGCGATAGTTTCATCAATCTGTCTATAAAGTACAAATGGGTAACAATTATCCAACATTTTATTTATTGAATAGTTTCTACAGTTAAGGGTTCAACGTCTTTAGGCTTCGATTCTGCTCTATTATTGAACATAATTATTGTTCCAATCAGTGTAGAAATTGTTCCTATTAAAATTATGATAATTTGGTATGCATTAGAGAACTTCGGAGCTGAGAAAGTATATCCAGCAATGGATAATAGAGAATATATTATGCATTGAATCGACTGAATCTGACATGGCGATCTCTCCAAGGATAAGTAGAATAGTGACAATGAGTTAATGGATTCAAATAAAGAGCCCATTATTATCATCCCTAATGAGGGATAGTCTTTGGTAAATGATGGTATTTTTTTTGTGAAAGATAAAATTGCGGGAATAATGGAGCTTATAATAGCGCGAGATATAGATATTTGATGAAAAATCTGAAATGGAAGCATGGATTTACTTGATACATGGTAAAAAATCCGTATTCTGCAGTAAGCCTGCAATATAGCGCCAAATAGAGCTAAAAGTAAAGAATATCTACTGAGGAAATATATTTCTCCACTGACAAATAATGATCCAAATGCAATTAAGAAAACTGGCACAACTTGAAGTGGTTTATTCACTACAAGCACAAAATATATAAATATAATTAGGAGGCTCAGAAAACTCATAGTGGATTGGATCTCATTGTCTGAAAACGCAGAAAATGCAGATTCAAGGAATGACAAACCATAAAGGCATATTGAAAGTACAAAATATTCCCTAAAATTAATAAAAACAGGGGAATGTGATTTGAAAAACGATACAACTAGCGATGAAAAGCCACATGATACAAGAGATGTCAAAAAGAGAAGATCCGGGACTGATGAAATTACACACATATCGGCCATTGTTCGAAAGCAAACATTCCGCGCAAAACATGAAAAAAAACCAGCTCCTGATAGGGATAACTCGAAAAACAACCCCTCAGACATCGAATGGGGTAATTTTTCCCTTAATTAATAAATGGATTTCGACGGCACCCAGTTCATTGAACCGATTCCTGATATGATGAATCATCCTAGTGATGTTAATGGGTTCAAAAAAAAGGTAAAAAGGCCATTAAATGCGTATAATTTGTTCTATCTTGAGAAGCAACCAGAATTGAAGAGCAGAAATCCTACGTTAAACGGAAATGAAGTATCAAAAATAGTAGCTCAAGAGTGGGCTGATCTTAAAAACGAAGGGCAATTGCCTTATATGGAAAAGGCTCGGGTTATCAGGGAAAAATTTAGACAAGAAAATCCCAATTATAGATACGAAAAGTCTTCAGAAAAACAGGCTAAAAAGAGGCAAAAGCCATATGATATACCTATTCTTTCCGAATTTCGCAAAGAAATCATTGACAACTCAGACAACACATACAGAGAATCACTTCATCAAATTGGTGCTAATGCTCTCGCTCAGTACATCATTTCCAGGAGGGATTTACATGATGATTTGATGAAATATGTGAAGAATATGTACAATAGTGTTGAAAACAATGCATGTGATTTCAGTTTTAACTAAATTTTAATGAGGACATCTCCATTTTTTTCTCCTGATTCTGACTCTAACGAAAATAGCATTATAGCTCAGCAATCTGATGATTCATTTTCTGGTAGTATATCATCTCTTGATTATTTTGGAGAAGCCCCTGTTTTTCCACCCCTATTTGATTCACGTCACATTAGAGCTCCAACAACTCCTTTTTATACTTCTGACACTAGAAATATCAAAATAGAAGAAATGCCGATTGATTCTTCTCGAAGACAATCAAGAAAAAGCAAGAATAGCTCTGTTTTTAATACTCTTCCAAGATCTAAGCGATATGCTATTCCAATTACTTTACCTTTATCATTATCTGAGGATGATGAGTTCAAAATGATCCTATCTGATACGGCAATTCTGTTTAATCCACAATCGTTAGGATTCATTCCATCTCACAAATGGAGCAATTGTGCAATATCTTTCGGAGAATTATACAAAACTTTCTTTAGGATCAGTGAGAATGCAAACATTCGCTTCTTTCAGAAACTTTACAATGCTTTGTGTATCAGTTCCAATGATCCATTCTATATATCATATATTGGCGTCTCCTGGATTAACGAAAAAGTACTTAAAGTGAATCTTCTTCAGTTCTCGAGGCTATGCGGTATATCTGGATCCGAAATTTCCCTTATCGGCCCTCAAGGGAAGTTTCCATCTCACGGTTTTAGTGAACTATCGGAGAAAGAAGCATTATCTTGTTGTACATATGCTGAAATTGAAGGGGTTGACTTTATAAGCACCAGACTTTTTGTACACAATATTGGGATTTTTGTAAGAGGATGCACCGAAGAGCAATTAAACGAATGCAAATGGGTATGTGTAAGAAGAAGAAACTCTGTTCATGAATAAATGTTTATATTTTATTGGATTTCATTTTCCATGAATTAAAGGTAGTCCTAGCAATATCAGTCCCCATCAAATCACATATTTGATACACACTCATGTTGTTTCTGCATTTCAAAGTCGGGTCTGCCCCGTTTTCCAGAAGAAACAGGAGAAGAGAAGAAGTTGCTTTTGGATGGATAACATAGTTAGCCAACACAGTAGTAGATTTGCACATATGATTAACCTCCCATCCGTATTTTATTAGTAACCTATAAATCTGTATTGCCTCTGGTTTATCTATATTATTCATGTAAAACCCTGGAATAATATCATTAGAATCAGCAATCATTGGAGATATGCCTGTTTCTAAAATCATTTCTAAAATTTCTGGATTACCACTTGAAACTGCAAGATGGACAATTGTTTTTTTCTTAGACAATAAAGGCGTTGGATCAACATAGAAAGCAAGTAGCAACCTTACAATATCAGGTTTGTTCGATTCACAAGCAATAGAAAGTGCTGAAATCCCAGCATCTGTAACAATAGATGGCTTTTTTGTCATTGATAGTATTTTGGGCACAAATTCAAATAGTCCCATTGCTATGGAGCTAATCAGTGGTGTATTATGGTGGGGCTTAATATGATTAGGATCAGCATTCATCTCCAAAAAAAGGCATATAGCCTCGATATTTCGAGTCATTATGGCAACTTTCAGCGGAAGAAATTTAGGAGATATTAAAACACCTTGAATTTGATCTGGATATATAGCTCCGTGCTCTATTAAAACATGTAATATGTCATTTGATTTGGATAGTGTTGCCATTAACAATGGTGTTGTGGTCGATGATTTTGGAATGAAATTCACATTGGCCCCATGCTGGCATAAAAATAGTGCAGAATCAAAGGACCCATTAATACAAGCATAAAACAGTGGGGTAAAACCATACATTGTGACAGAATTTATTGGACAACCTTTGTTATAGAGATACTCTAAACACTCTAAAGAGTCATAATATGCTGCTATATGGATCAAATTGCACGAATGAAACTCAATCGGATAATTTGCCCGCGGAAGAGGCTCTGGTATGTTATCGAAAAAATTCTTCAAAAAATCAACACTATTCCATGATGCAAGTGTATCAATATCATTATTACGCACGGCTTTAGATAGTGTGTGATTCATAAAATTTTAGTGTTTATCAACATTCTTGGATGGAAACCTGGCTTTCTCTGTGCTCTATATGTGGAAAGGATATGTGTAATGGAGGAGAACATCAGATCTGCACTTTGAGCTGTGGTCACCTATTTGGGTATAATTGCATATCAGACCACTTTGTATATAACCAAAGTTGCCCTATATGTGGAAAACAAATTAAGCAAAAAGATATAAGATTACTATTCTTTGATAACCATTATTCACAGAACTCAACAGATATTGATGATATCAGGGCAAAGATATCAGTTATTGAGAAAAAGCGCGATAAACTGCTTTACCAAAAGGAAGAAGTGCTTAGAAAATTGTCAGATTTGAACAAAACACTTAATTCTAATTCAAGGCAAAACCAAAACACAATTCATATTGAGTCAAGAATTGCATCTCATCCTTCAATTGTTGTATTTCGGAGAGTAAATGATGGATGCAAAGTTGTAATAACGAAGAATTTTGTAGTTTACTCATGCAAAGAAGATGAAGAGTATTCTATTACTGTAACAGAGAGAGATACATTTCAGACTTTTAATTCATTACGGCTTCACTCTTTGCAAATTAGGGACATATCTCCTCACCCTTCTTGTGATACTATTGCGTCAGTTTCTCTAGATACTTATGTGTGCATAGTTGATTTGACAAAGGGATCTATTGTGAAAAAAATTCATATAAATTCTCCTCTATGGTCATGTTGTTGGATAAATGATAAAACCTTACTATTAGGTAGCCAACATGGAAAATTGTTTAAACTTGATTCTCTAACAGGATCAATAGTTACTTGTGTCTCAGTTGGATCAATGCCATTTTATTCTATTGCATATCTTTGGGATAATACAATATATTTGGCAAATGGGAAAAATGGGATTGTATATGATTTATCAAAGAGTTCAATAATCTCAAGTATTGATAATGCCTTCCTTGTGAAGAAATCCCCGAACTCATCTCTATTCACTGTTCTAACACGAAAAGATGGATCATGCCAGAGTCATATATTCAGAATATCAAAATCCAAAACCATAGAGCATGTTTTAAATTTCTCAATACCTTATTTTGCCAAGCTTTGTAATCCAGGACTTTATGAAATTGGAGGCCAGCACTTCTTTGTCCATTTGTCATCTAAACCAAGTGACATTTCTATAACATGTCTTACTAATGTTCACCATGATATTTGGGAACAATGGAAAGGTAGGTTTTGCTCATTTCAAGATCATGGAGATATATTAGATATATCTATTTCATTTAATCAAGAGCTTTGCATTGCACTTGTAACATCTTCACATTTTCGCTTGATTACAGTACCTGTTCCACACTAAATGTTTTTGTTTTTTTGTTATTCTCGGCTAATTTTTTGCAATCAAAATGAAGAGGAAACCCGTTTTTCTGATGTTTCTAATCCAACTGATGATTTGCAGAATGATACTGATCAGATATCTCGGATTGAGCCTAGTCAAAGCAATAAGAAGAAGAAATTTCAAATTCCTAAGTATGTTATTGATACTAAAACAGGTGAAAGGATCAAAATGCCACAAACTCGTGAAGAGTTTCAATCTCTCCCTTTAAAAGAAAAGGAGTTTTATACAATGATCATTAATGACCTAAGGGCTGCTTATATTATGTCTCAAAGTGAAGAAAACGAGGATACAACTAGCGCACTTCCACCCAATACCGAACTTGATGGAAATGGAAACATAGTTTGTATTGATGGATATTATGGAAACGATCCTGTTGGGGAAATTGGATGCTGGAAATGTTCCAGTTGCCATATTAGAGCTGATTGTGTTTACCCCGGTAAATGTCAATGTGCCGATGGGTATGAAGGAAATGGCCTAAAGTGTTACCCTCCAATTCCGCAAATTATATCTGTTAAGAAACACGGATCATCTTTTTTTGTTATGTATGGAACAAACTCTACATTTGTACCCACTATTGCCTTCTGCAAGTATAGCGAAGAGATGAAAGAGGCGATATTCTTTAACAAAACCATAATACAGTGCCCCTATATTAAGAGTAATATCTCTATTTCATTTGATCAAGTCCGATGGAGTTCTATAGTTCAAATGCCGCATGAACCAATACCTGTGTCTTTCATACTTATCCCAATATTTTTTGGATTATTGATCATAAAATGTAGGAGAACTAATAAAAAACAAGATGACCATGAGCCATTAATCCCTCAACATGAATACACTGAAACACAGTTGGATGAGACATAGCTTTGTTATGTCTCATTATAACCTGTATATGAGCAGGTAAATTTACAAAATGATCGAAAATATAAACTTTTCAAAAACGATATTTTACGAAAATTTCAATGTAAATTTTTGGGGATTTTTGAGACCATGTTTCAAAATGCGAAACATCTTTTCTGGAGTGAATTCTCAGAGTGATGCGATGGAAGCCTCTATTCAACCACGAGACATGTTCGCTTTTATGTCTAATGAATCTCAAACTCCATTTCCCAAGAATAATGGTGGAGTTTCATATCGAAAAACCAAATGGCTACCCGAGGAAGACGAATTGCTTTTAAAGAGCGTCCAAATTAATGGAACAAAAAATTGGACAGCAGTCTCGGTTCTTGTACCTGGAAGAAACGCAAAACAGTGCCGTGAGAGGTATACAGGGCAATTAGATCCAAATTTAAATCACAATGAGTGGACTAACCAAGAAGATTTTACTCTAATACATATGCATGGTATATATGGAAATGCATGGGCAAAAATATCTGCATATTTGCCAGGAAGATCACCCACTGCTGTCAAGAATCGTTGTAATCTTCTCAAGAAAAGGAATAATATGCAGCATATTTCCAACATAAGAAGATTGAATATATACAATAGTGAACCATCTCTTCAAGATAGTTCTATGTCGTTTTCTCTTTCATCAGCGGCATGCTCAGATATTGAAGGATCTCAATCTCAAGAGCAGCTCAGCGAAGCCAATGACGAACCTATCTTTAAGGAGATTTTTGATAATGATGATGCAAATGATTATTGGGACCCTTTATTGTAAACAAAGACTTATTTTATTCAAACCCTTCTATTCCAGATTCTTCTAGTATTTTCTTATATACCAATTGTCCAATCCAAAGATCATCATATTTTTTAAGCAAATACCTCCAATCATCAAATTCTGTTGATTCGCTAGGTTTCTGGAATGCCATTAGGATGACATCTGTTTTCGAAACCGACAATATATTCTTGAGTCTGGAAATAATAACCATTCCAAATGATAATAGCGCCCTAAAGCCATATATTGCATATCTGTCAAAGATTCGTAATCTAACATGGATTGGAAAATCAATATTTAGAAACATTGTCAAAAACCATGAAGGAATATATACAAGTGACAAAATCCCCTGTTTTTCAAAGTTTTCTGATACTTTTGGATATTTAAGTTTAAGAGCAACATCCCATATTTTTGAAGCATCCATGAGCTTGGGAAAGCCACTAATATAAAACATTCGGAGGTGGTATCTTGTATTTTGCATTAATGATTGTAGGCAATAATATGCTTGGTCTTCGTCCATATACTGAAGCAATAGCGATGCTATGAATGACATTCCTTGTGTATAACCAAGCTCTGGGTCATAATTGCTATAAGCATAAAGCACTCTTCTCAGTGATTCAATCGTTTTAGGATTCTTAAACATCAGACAGTGTGGATTAGTTCTCCCTAAATCTGCTTCAATCACATCACAACACTTTTGCCTTCCCTTTGATATTAAAGAATCCAATGATACTCTGGAGTTGATTTCTTGACTTGGTGGATCAATTAAGAGTTGCCAAACTTTTGATCTCATTGCGTCTGGAATACCTTTTCTTACCCTTTCCTTTAATTTCGAATACTTTTTAGTTGAATAAACATCCCAGTTTCTTAACATTTCGATCCATTTAGATTCTCTCATTTTTTCTGTTTCTGATTCGATTTTTCTGGCTAAAAGCTCCTCTGGGGATAATTCAGATTCATTTTCTGTCGTTTCCCATCCATATCTGTCAGGTTTCAAGGATATCTTCTCCATTCTATTGACACTTTTATGAACAATTGTGGTGTTTTTTATCGAAAAATACTCATCAGAATAATTCTTGATCTGATCTTGTGAGACGCTTTCGAATCGGAGTAAACAATTTATTAGCAACATATGTAGTATTCATGAATACTTCAGGAGGATTGTGTGTGTTTTCCGCAAAATGTTCAAAATTGTGTTAATATTTATCAATTTCAAAACAATATTACTTTGAAATACCCATTTTTATTGAAGATGAAAGAGAAGATCTGTTTTGAGCGCTTTCTTTATGGAGATTCTAATCCCATTATTATTGATGATATTGATTTTTGTGTTGATCGGATGATTATGTTGCCAAAGATTCGGTCACATCAACTTGAAAAAGCTGTGAGATTATCCGTCACTTATTGCGGAATCACAGATTTCAGGCAAAAAATCTTGGAAAAAATTAATGAATGCCCAGTTTTGATATACCAATTGGTGAAAAGGGGTATCTTCGAATTTGAAGAAATTGCACCATTTTTAAGTAATAGGGATACATTCTTGTTATGTCATTATTTTAGGGAGCAAATCAGAGATTTTGAATCTTTTATCCAAAGTAAGAACAAACCCTGTAGCCATGAACTGATATTCTTCGAGAATACTAATGATATTGATCAATTGATTGAATTTGGTTTTGTGAAATCAAGTATTGAGTATTGTCTCAAGTTTGATTTCATTGAAAATATAGTTATATATGACATTCTGAACCAAGAAGCTAAATGGAGCCCATTTGAGTGGAGTTTCAAACCAGAGAATCTTGATCTTTTATCTTTTTCAGGTTTCTTTGGCTCAATCAAATGTTTCAAGTATTTGTTGATGAAAGGATTTGAAATTAATCAAGGAACTATATCTATGGTAGTATGTAGTGGTTGTTATGATCTATACCATTTATGTAAAGGACAACAATTCTTGACTCCTGATATTTTTCTCAAAACATCTGAGTTTTGCCAATTACCATTACTGGTTTTTATGATTGAAAATGGATTTGACATTAATACAAAAAATGCAGATGTTGAATTTTAATAATTAGTCAAACTTCTCTTCATTTGGCTGCTTGGAATGGTCATATAAGTGTTGTTGAATACCTATTATGTCAGAAAACTGATATAAATGCCAAAGATTATGAAGTCTTGTTTAAAATGTTGAGTTTACTCCTCTTCATGAAGCATCAATCAATGGTCATAAGAGTGTTGTTGAGTATCTTGTTAATCAAAAAGCTGATATAAGTGTTCAAGCAAATGGGTATTTCCCTGGAACTCCTCTTCATTATGCTTCTTATTATGGTCATCTTAATGTGGTTGAGTATCTTGTTAATCAAAAAGCTGATATTAATGTAAAAAATAAAGACTTTTAGTCCTAAGATTCTGTCAGACTCCTCTTCATCTTGCTGCCAAATATGGTCATCTAAACATTGTTAAATATCTAATTGATCAAAAAGCTGAAATTAATGTAAAAAATAATATAGTTGTGTTAAGTAATTTAATGATACTCCTCTTCATATTGCTGTTGAAAATTGCCATCTTAATGTTGTTCAGTATCTGATTGATCAAAAAGCTGATATTAATACGATTGGTTCTAATTTTGAATTTGTGATTTTAATTGGACTCCTCTTCATGTAGCTGCCAAAGATGGTCATCTAAGCATTGTTGAATATCTAATTGATCAAAAAGCTGAAATAGATGCTAAAAATGCATGGATTATATTTATTATTATTATTCTACACCTCTTCATGAATCTGCTTATTATGGTCATCTTAAGATTGTTAAATATCTAGTTAATCAAAAAGCTGATATAAATGCAAAAACTAAAGATATTGAATTTCAATGTTTTTTAATACTCCTCTTCATTTTGCTTCCAGAGATGGTCATTTTAGTATTGTTGAATTCCTTATTGATCAAAAAGCTGATATAAATGCAACGAATATTGATATAGAGTTTTGATTGTTAGTTTTACTCCTCTTCATTATGCTGCTGAAAATGGTCATCTAAGTATTGTTGAATACCTGATTAATCATAAAGCTGATATAAATGCAAAAACTAATAGGGTCGATTTTAGATTGCTAGTTTTACTCCTCTTCATTATGCTGCTGAAAATGGTCATCTTAGTATTGTTGAATACCTGATTAATCATAAAGCTGATATAAATGCAAAAAATGACAAGGATGAATCACCAATGGAAATAACACGGAATTGGAATGTTGAATTCTTCATGAGTGAAGGAGGAATATGGTTGAAAAGGGATATATCTGAAAAGAATAGTGAAGAAGATAATTCTCCACATTTTGAGCCTAGTAATGAAGATGAGTATTAAAACTGTATTCTCATTTTAATATGATTTTTGTTGATAAACTCATATTTAAAGGAAATAATGGAGAAAGAGAGACCAAAGAAATCCTCATACAAAAAAGGTCATTGTTTTATTGATAAATTGGTTGAATGCTTATAGTATCATTGGAATAAGGAAAGATATGTTATTAGATCAATATAATAATTTTAGTTGACTACTTCACAATTAATGATCAATTGGAGCATTTAACAGTCACATTCACCAATTGGCTCATTCAATCAAAAATCATTTGTACATCAAAGTTTTATTTTTTGTTATTTTTCATCCTCCGTATTGCCATAGGAGATTCTCCATTTCTTTCCATTGTTCTTCTTTGGACCACAGATGAGAAAATGGACTTAATATAGTCTCTGATCTCTTTGTCATTCACATTTTCACTCAGATCTTCTATTTCTCTCTCAATTATTGGTGTTTCGGAAACTTTTGCAACAGATACAGCTTGTGGAACCATCCTGGGCTTTTCATAATAAACTGTTTTTCTTCTCCGATTTCTTATATTTAGCATTCTGATTGGATATTGGTTAACAATAATCCATGATTCTATTAGATTTGGCCTAGTTTTCTCTCTTATGACTACTGCAAGATCTTTTGTTTCAGGACTTACAACCTTTTTGTTAACATATGTTAACGAATCCCCAAAAACTATGACAGACATTAGCTCCAAATTAGCCAATTCGCTTAACTTAGTGTTTTTACAGTTAAAAGATACTAGATTTGGCTGTAAACAGCATCCTTCAAAAGATTCAACACTTGTACCTGAAACATCAATTGATTCAAGGCCTTCAATTGTTGGCAATCCAATAAAACTATTAATTGATGACCATATGTTGCTTCTATCAACACTTTTATTAATCTCCTTCAGAGTGTTTGATATGGATATCTTGTTGAAACCGATCATTTCTTTTAACATAGTAATCGTTGACTTGGATTAAATAATTCCTTTCATTGATTAGGGCATTAGAGATTATTCATTAAAACCCGAAAAACAAAATTTCTTGAAAAAAATACCAATGTTTAAAAGGTCATTTTCTACTCCCTCAGAAACGGATTTAATATTTAAACAATTAAGTTCTACTGATTGTCTTTTGGGGTTGCAAAGATTTGCTCAATATTTAGAAGATTTTAGTGAGAAAAATGATATCTCTCCTTCTTTTGTTCATTGCTACAAAACGATAATTGATATATTCATAAATAGTGATAACACAGAGTTTTTACGGATTTCTTCATATTGTATTAGTTTAGCAATGGAGTTTATTCCTAAATGGCCGTGGGATGAACGTTTTTTTCATCGAATCATAACAATTATCGAATCATTTCCATCACTAGAAATATATCAAAACATAATCAATATACTTTTTAGATTATCTTGTTATGAGAATTCTTTCTTGAGAGGGTTTCTGGGGTTCAAAGTATTATTCAGAAATTTTTTCCTTTTGAGAATAATGGAACAAAGGAAGATTGTGGAAATTTACTCAAATATTAGTACATTTTCATCTTTCCATGAATGTAATAGTGTTTTATCAAAATTGGTTGGACTAATCACCTATCATGATAGCAAAATTGTAGCAAGTGCTATTGATGCTTCATATAGAATTATTAAAAGTACAAACAAGCTCAACATTTTGCCAAAGATTTTAAGGAAATTATGTGTTTGTCTTCTAGTAGTTACTGAGAGTAGTCAGCTTGAGAGAATTATTGAATCTATACTTACTATAATTGTTGAAAATCCTGGATTTGATCATATAATGGCAACAATTGATCTTGATTATGCCGACACATTCCAGAAGTTATCTATCGATAAGTCATATGTAAAATCATTGAATTCTATATCAAGGATTTTTTCTATCACTTCAACAGAATTACAAAATAATCCATCAAAATCTTGTGATTTTATAAGATATTTGCAAAATGCGCAGCCAATAATCGAATTAATTTTTATGGATTTCTATCCATACAATCAATATGTTCACAAATCACTGGCAATTATATCCAATCATCTTCCTATCCAAAATATTGAAAGGTTTTTGATGACAGCTCTTTTGATATCAAATAATGGGAAAGCAACTTATGATTTATTTAGATGTATTAAGTTTTGTAGGAATGCATCAATTAGGCATAAGTATTTCATTGTTCAATCAATGACGAAAAATAATAGATTAGATGATCATATCGATATATATAAATTTAAATCAGTCCTTCAGTCACATTATCATAATGTTTCTGAATTATCTGGTAGTGCAGATAGTATTACAAGAGCTTTATCCCACATTAAGGAACAGAATCTGAGTACAATAGAATTATATGCAAATAATTTTTTTTCCAAAATTGGAGATATATTGGATGAAAATCGATCTCTTGATTATAGTAATCTTATAACTCTCGCAAAAAATGTTCTGGAATGTTATCATTTACCTCCATATGAAATTTTTGGCGAGAACAATCCTAATCATATTCAAGAATTATCACTACATATTGTAATTAAGAAGAATGGAAAAGAAAGGGATTTCAGGGTTGAAATTTCTATTGATTTCTCTGCTTTAGAATGCATTATAAACGAAATTGATAATAATATTCCATCCAATTTGGATTATGTGAATGATTTTGGCAACATATTGCCTCATATGGATAAGAATCATTTCTCACCATCTCAAAGAGGACTTCTTCACAGAGCAATGAATACACCAAAGTACGAAAGTTATTCCTTTGTGATCAATAGCAAAGCATATTGCTATCATGATTCTGTTTTCCGTGCTTTTTGCCAAAATATCAATCATTTTTCTGATGTTAATTCTGTTATACCGGTATTTGAAGTATTTCAAAACCTACCTGATTATATCTTCAGCCCACCAAAAATATGTCCTCCATCAGATATATCTGGAGTTTTAAGTTTGTTTTCCAAATTGTTAAGCAATAAGAATACAAACAGCTTTTTATGTGAAACATTTTCAAAACATGTTATTGGTTCAGTTAAATGGTTTCTATATGAGTATTCTGGATTTTCTGATTCATACAAGTATTTTTTCACATATCCATATGTATTTAGGTTTCAAGATCGTTTGCAATTCTTCAAAATAGTAGCTTTTCATTTTTCGGCAGGACTGAACGCTTTCTCAGAGCTCAATTCTCTCCCTTATAGTAATACTCAAAAAGAAACAAGGTTTAAATTTATCATTCGAAGAGACAATGTTTTTGATGATGGATCAAAAGTTTTTTCTAATTTTTCATCAGGATTATATGGATTTTTTATTCAATTTTCGAATGAAGCTGGGATTGGGCTTGGGCCAACTCAAGAGTTTTTTTCCCTTTTTTCTAGAGAATTATGCCGGGCATCAATGAATAATTGGCACACCAAGTCAAACCATGAGTATTCATATTCTCCACAGGGGCTATTTCCTTCTCCATGTGCCAATCCTGATTGTTTCTATCTCATTGGAATCGTATGTGCCAAAGCAATTGCAATGTCAGCAAACATAGACATAAGTATTAATCCATCATTCTTTGATAAGTTGAACGGGAAAGAAATTAGTCTATCAAGTGTTGATCCAACGCTTTATAAGTCATTGCTATGCCCTGAAGGCCTTTATGGTTTAAATTTTACATATCCAGGGTATCCCGAATTCGAAATAATTCCAAATGGGCAGAATATTGAAGTTGATTCCAATAATGTTAATGAGTACATTGACCAAGTATACTTTTATACGATTGGTGAAGGTATTCATCAAGTTTTAAACTCTTTTCGAAATGGTTTTAGTTCGGTGATTCCTTGGCACTACATGTCATTGTTTTCTGGAACAGAAATCTCAGAACTTTTATTTGGAAACCCTACCCAAATTACCCAGAAAGATCTATTAGAAAATGTTTTGATATCACATGGATACACATCGGATTCACCACAAATACAATACTTATTTGAGACAATACTTGAAATGAAAGAAAAGGAGCAAGCATTACTAATTAAATTTATAACTGGCTCAAATAGACTTCCAATTGGAGGTTTAAGCGCGTTGTCTCCCAAACTCACAATAGCAGTACGGGCAGATAATGGTTTTCCAACAGATTTAACATTGCCTTCGGTGTTGACATGTATGAATTATTTTAAATTGCCCAAATATACTTCAAAAGAAGCGCTGAAGAAGAGACTCCTCATTGCGATTCATGATGGACAGGACTCTTTTGATTTGTCATAAAATTATAGAATTACTCGATTTTTTATGCTGTTTGTTTTGGTGTCGCGGGAATCACGGTTTGCTCTGGGGTACGAATAGGTAATGGAACAAAATTATATGGAACAGCACCGACAGCTTGTGATTCAATAAGAGAGTCATCAAATCTTCTGTTAAACTTCATGATACCTTTTGGTTCTGACATTCCATCGCAATTTGAACCTGTTGGTTCTAAGTAACTTCCAATACCAATTAGATCTGTAGAATTGTCTTTGCTGATTGAAGAAATTGGAAGACCGAAATCACATCCAAAGTGAGGAATAACCCACCACCATCTTTCCTTATCTTTGCTATATGCAGATGCATTTGTACTAAGGTTAACCTGTGTCTGTCCCCATCCGATAATTGTTACATCAAGCATACCTAAAACATCAGCGGTATCTCCTTTGGTTGAATAAACGCCATCGCTGTATGTAAATAGGGAACTTCTAACAAGAATTGAAGATGTGATAGCACCGACTTCGAACAAATGGCTCTTCATCCACCTCCAGTTATATAGGAAGTAAACTGGGCATGATGAACTTGATTCACCAGGAGAACATGAGCCGGATAAAGCCCATGAACGAGAGCAACTCTTCAAACCTGGATAGCAACCACTGGGGCTTTGACAAATCGCATTTGTTAAAGTGCTTCTAGGAGCCTGAAGTGGGCTGGTTCTTTCTCTGCCGCCAAGTTCTGCCTTATCCCACCTGGAATATTGAGGCACTCTGCCTTTTGAAGACCAAAATATGCTATATGCCGCAAGTGATGGACGTTCAACGCATGGGTCGCCAAGCAAATCACAATCTAACACAAATTGAAGTGAAAAGTTAACAAATGTACCAGCCCATCTAGAAACAGAATAAGAAATAGCAGAGGTGACAGCTGGGGCCCATGACGAGCATAACATACCAACATCATAGATTGGAACCTTGTAAGTACCTGTACCAAGGGCATGATGAACATTATCATCTTCCCAAATACCCCAATCTCTCATCTTTCTCTCGGTAAGACCAGAAATAACCTGTGTATCAATGCCATGGAAGTAGTTCTCGTTAGTGCCAACAGGGTGTGCACTCCCACTCTTCTTGGGAGATGGACGAACAGGAGAAAGGAACCTCTTAGCGTCACTAATTTTCATCTTGGCAAATTTAGGATATAACTTGGCTTTGTATGTGGATTTAGGATCACTATTGATCTTATCAACCATTTCTTGCGTTATCAAAGGATCTGAATCGCTCACTTTAGACAAGCACAATGTAAGAAGAAGGAACACCATTAATTTGTAGATAAACCGGTTATATTTTACTATTTGTCAAAGTTCTGCGGTTTGGTTCAATATTCATATAATATTGTCAGTATTTTGAATAAGGGTGAAGTTTTGTTTTTGAGGGAAATTAACGGTTATGTGGATATAGCGGCAATATATAACGTTTGTCAGCAAAATAATGATTAACCTCCAGATAGAGGCGGCTACCCGGGCCTGTCTTCGGGATGACATTGATAGTCTTATGCATTTGATACCATCATTTCTCGAGGCTAATTCTCGTGTTCCTAAGATACGGATTGGGGATAGGCCCCACTCTGCTGTTCCATTTTTGTGTGTAGCGATTTCGGCAGGGAGTGTTCAGTGCTTTGATTACTTGATTGAAATGGGAGCAACAACGTATTTTGCTGATCTTTTTGATGTTTTTTTTGGATTTTCAACACTCCATTGATGTATGCATGTCGGTATAACAACAAAAATTTTGCAGAAAAGCTTATTAAGATGGGAGACAGTGTTAATTCCCAAAATCGCGTTTTTATGTTGTGTTTCTTGGTGTTTGTTTTCGTTTTTTGATTGTCCGATTCATTATGCGGCCGAATCTGGGAATGCGGAGATTATTAAGCTTCTTGTGGTTAATGGAGCCAATGTATTTCAGCTCAATACTGTTACTTTTGTGGTTTTGATGTTTTTTTGTCTGTTTTAGAGTAATTATTGTTTTTATCAATCTCCCTTGCATATTGCTTGCGAAAACAGCAGATTAGAAGCTGTTAAGTATTTTCTGCAAAGAGGAGTGCCATCAAATCAGAAAGATGTCAATGGTGTTGATTTATGTTGAATATGACTCCATTTGATCTTGCAAAAGAGAGAGAGAACCAAGCAATTCTTGATCTTATTGTGAAAAGCGAAGTCAATTACTCAATGGCCGTTTTTCCAAAATACACTGAAGAATAATGATGAATTTATTGTTCAACAACAGATATTTCTCCTGGGTTAACAGCTACAACAGATGGAAATGATGAAAATAGGCTCTTTTCAGATTCTATGGATGAATCGTGATTCCATGAACAGGGCAGAGGACAAGTTGATGGAAGGGATGGCTTTTCATATGACAGATGTGATTCTTTTGATGATTGACGATCTAAAATGCTATTTTCTGAAAATAAACTGCAAATTTTCCTAAAAGTTCTGGTTTTCTTTTCTATCCGCGTATTTTGTACATCTTTTATACGTGCCATCTCAAGATAAAGAGATGGATCTATTATGGATCTGATTTTTTCATTAATTTGCTGGCGATTTCTGGATATTGGCACAAATTTTGAGATATCACAATTATTCTGAACTACAGTGATCGCATCATTCTCTACGATGCCATAATATGAAAATGTAAACGAATCCTGAAGTATGTTCCCAGAAAATAAAAGATTAACCGTTTTAATTGGTAAAACTTTCTTCAACTCGCGAATCTGAATATTTGAGGATATTTGAGCTTTAACAACCCACTTCCCTGGATAGTACAAATAAACTAAATACGAATCAGATGGAATAGATTGGCTGACACATATAGTTGACATCTAACCAAGGAAATGATGGTCAGATCCAATCAATCAAATTTCATATCGGAGGGGCAGAATTCTCAATTTTGAATCAAACAAATATGTCTTGGCGGTTATGTTTATCGAATTAACCGGAAATGTAAACTCACTAATGAAGTATTTACAAGATTTACATGCGGTTTCCCAAGGTCAAAAACATGTCCTCGGTTGTTCGAGAGATTGATTTATTGTGTCAGCAAGCTCGTGGTGGCAACCCATCACTTGTTAATTCTGCGAATGATAAACTCAAAAACTATTATGAGCAAGATGATTGCTGGGTCTATTCGATTGATTTATACGAAAATGCAACGAATGATAACACCAAGTTTATTGCTGCCCATTTTTTGACCAAAGGTATCAAAACTCAGTGGGCTTCGATGCCTATTGATCAGAGAGAAGGCTTTAAGTCATTTATTACTAATAAAATCATTACTGAATGCCAGAATAACACTGATTCATCTGGTCTGACTGCTTTAAGAGGAGCATTGGTTGCTGTGATGACTAGAGAATGGCCTCAGCAGTGGCCCGAGATTGTTGACGATCTGATTTCATCAGCAACTAGCTCACCGTCCCTAATTAAGAATAACCTGTCAATCATTCAGCAGCTCTCACAGGATGTAATGGAGTTCAGCGAGGGTACGATTTCTTCAAACAGACAGAGCCAACTCAGAGCAGCTCTTGAAACCATCTCTCCAAAGATCTTTGGGCTTGTTGAGGAGATTTTGTCTGGTTCTTTTGGTTTGGCAGAAAATAGTACTGCTTTATCAACGCTTCAATCTATAGTCAAGTGGCTAAGTCCCAATTTTATCTATGACAGTGTTTTATTGGTCTCTTTGTGTCAAAACTATTTGCATATGCCTGAATATCAAGACACCATTCTCGGGATTTTTGGAGAAATTGCCTGTATGAATACCCCAACAGAGTATATAGCAACAATTCCAGAGATTTTTGAGTCGGTTATTGCTTCAGTAAGTCAGTCGATTGATAACAATACTGATTTCGCCGAAATGTTGATGAATCAATCAAGGAGAGTTACAATGCTGATTTTTGTGATTTCTTCTTTTTTAGAGAATCATATTGGAATTATTGAAAGTGCTGGGAAATTTGAAGCTATTGAATATGCATTAGCATATTCTATCGGTATGATGACTCAAATTTCACCATCAAATGATGTTTTTAAGACATGTGTTGATATGTGGACAAGTGTTTCTAAGCACTTTTTCTTTGATTCAAAATCCAAATTGCCAAACGAGTTTTATATGGAGTTTTTTGCTCAAGTCAGGAGAATATTGGTACACTTTATGGAAAGACCAGAAGAAATCATAATTTGCGAGAATGACCAAGGAAACGTTGTCAAAGAACAGCAAAAGAATACAGCAACTGTTCTTCTCCATAAATCAATGCATGATGCTCTTTGTGTTTTAACAAACATTGATGTCAATGATACAATTGAAGCCATTCAAGAGCTCATAACTGGTGTTCATCAAGAATGTACCATTAACAACATAAATAGATTAAGTTGGAGTGCTGGTGCCGTTTCTGGTGCCATTCCAAGTGATGAAGAAAAGCGATTTGTCTTAAAGATATTGAAAGAACTTTTAGGGCTTTTTGGTGAAGCTTCAACAACTGAGATTCAAGCTGTAATTGCCAGTGGAATTATGTATGTATGTTCGAGATATCCAAGGTTTTTAATGGAGCATCCCCAAGTTCTTGATGTAATTATTCATAAGTTGATCGACTTCATGCATCACACATTCGAAGGTATAATGGATATGGCTGTTGATAGTTTCAAAACAATTGCTGAAAGTTGTAGAAGACACTTCCTCACAGTTCATCAAGGACAATCACAAACATATTTAGAGGATTTGCTCGACGGTATGGATTCTATCATATCTGATCTTAGTCCAGAGCTGTGCATTAGTATATTTGATGCATTCTCGAAGATTATTGCCGGAATTGGGGATGAAGGACAAAAATCTCATATGACTCGGCAATTGATGGCAAGATCGAATGATAGATGGGGAGTTATAGCTCAATCTTTCAGTCCAGACAATGCCGCTGTTTTATCCGAACTTATTTATCTTCTTAAAATTAACGGAGTTGTTGCTCAAAACGTTGGATCTTCTTTTCATATTCAATTCAATGCACTTTATCAAGAAATGATGCAACTATACAGTGCTTGTAATGCTCCAATATGTCAGATGTATGAATTACATAATGAACACTCTACTAGCATTCAAGAGTTTAAACTTCTTGTAGAAATTAAGTCATCATGTCTTTCTGTTGTAAATACTTTCGTTGACAAAACAACAAATACCACTATTATTAAGAACAATGTTCTTCCATATTTCTTGGAATCTGTTGTAGCTGAATATTCTCAGTCTCCTCCAGAAGCTCGCGTGCCTCATGTTGTTTCTTTGCTTAGTACTATAATAACAAGAACTGAAACATCTGTAACGCCTCATTTACCATATGTATATCAAAATATTATTGGCCCAACAATCGATATGATTAAAGATGATTTTGAAAGTTATATGAGCTTCAGAGAACCAATAACAGATCTTCTAGAAAAAGTTGTTACAAACTGTTATATATCCATTTGGCAAATGGGAGAGGAAGAGATCACAATGATATACGGGTCATTAATGTGGGGCTGCAAGCATCCAGAGCATAATATTTGTATTGGATCGCTTGGAGCTATGCTTAAACTATTCCAAACAGTTGATTCAAAAGCACCCATAGATTTCAAAAATGTTTTCTTTAACACATTTTATATGCAAGCACTTAATCTTGCTTTCGAAGTACTGACAGATACAGTTCATAAATATGCTTTTGCTCAACAGGTTGAATTGATAAAGAAGCTTCTCCAGCTTAAGGTAGATATGAATGAGTCATCCATAATTGCTGAAGCATTAGTAGAGAGCTTCCCAACCCGCGATGTTAGATTCTTTGTCTCTTTCATAGATTATTTGAAGTCAATCTCAAAAGAAACCAAAGAAATGCAACGCCAGCTCCGAGATTTCCTAATAGAGCTTCAACAATACTCAACCATGGATCCTGAACTCGATCCGGAAACAAAACTTAATAGAGAAAAACAAATTCAAGAAGAAAACAGCAAGATTGATGGTCTTAACGGTCCTGCAAAAGTAGATGATGCTTCATTTTTAGTATAAAACCTAACTGATATTTTTCTTAGAATTTTATTCGATCGTCAGCTTCACAACTTTCTGAGAAAGAAGGTTTTCTTAGAAAAATTGAACCTTTAATATGTAAAATAGGCAATTTTTTAATGCTAATTGTCTGTTCTGTTCTGATTTCGTTTGGTTTTAACAGATTCAACGCTAATAATAGCATTCGCTCAGCAATTACTGATTATTGGGTTGATGCAACGACTCCCAACACTTCAACAGGTGTTGCAGAAAGATTCGCACCATCCTCGGGTTATTTCCAGATTCTAATGACAAAATTTGAGGCTTTAATTCATAATGATAATGGAGGTGTTATATATGCAAAGTCGTACTCTGGAGCCATATATATTGAAGATTGTGTTTTTTCAAATTGTTCTGTATCTAGTGGTTTTGGTGGAGCTATTTACACTTCTATTAGTTTGGGAATGGTTTTAAATAGGGTTTGCGCAGCACATTGTCAAACAAATGGAACAAGCTATCCACAATTTGCATTAATCAATACGGCCTGGTCTTCACCTGTTGAATTTCTTTTAACGTCGATTTTAAAATGTTCCTCTGAACCTCAAACAAGAAAGCAATGTTTTCAGATACAAAAGTCTATTTTGAAATTGAAAGGTCTCAATACATCTGAAAACCATTTGTATCAGCTATCAATTGCTCAGATTTATCAAGCATTTTCCATTAACATCTCTTTCTCTACGTTTTTAACTCTAACGTCGGTAAATACTTTAGCCCTATATATGGAATCAACTGTTGCTTCAGCTCACTTCGATTATATCAACTTTGTCAATATTTCATCTGTTCTCTCTTCTCAAGGCCTCATATTGAACAAGAATACTACAGCTACATTTTCAGAATCCTCTTTTATCATGTCTGGTCCTTTTTTAATTGAAACACAATTAAGTACTTCTACCTTTCTTAATTGCATATTTGGTTCCTTTACATATTTAGGTATCCTACCAATCACAGTCAATTTGCAAACAGCAATGCTTACACTTCAATTACACCACCTTAATGTTGATGAGTGTCCAGGAATTCCACACCCTACTGTAACTCAAACCATTGAAGCAACCATTGAGAATTCTCCAATTATCACTCCTGAGTATTCTCCAATTATCACCCCAGAGTATTCTCCCATTATCACTCCTGAGTATTCTCCAATTATCACCCCAGAGTATTCTCCCATTATCACCCCAGAGTATTCTCCAATTATCACTCCTGAGTATTCTCCAATTATCACTCCTGAGTATTCTCCAATTATCACTCCTGAGTATTCTCCCATTATCACTCCTGAGTATTCTCCAATTATCACTCCTGAGCCAACCCCTGAAATTAGTCCAGATCCAACTTTCGAAAGTACTCTGAGCTCAACTCCTGAAGGTCTTAATGATAGAACACCAGAAATCACTCAAGAGCAGTCATTGGTAGATACACTTTGTTACACCCCCTTCACTACTCCTGAGTATTCTCCGATTATCACTCCTGAGTATTCTCCAATTATCACTCCTGAGTATTCTCCCATTATCACTCCTGAGTATTCTCCAATTATCACTCTAGGGCAAACCCCTGAAATTAGTCCAGATCCAACTTTCGAAAGTACTCTGAGCTCAACTCCTGAAGGTCTTAATGATAGAACACCAGAAATCACTCAAGAGCAGTCATTGGTAGATACACTTTGTTACACCCCCTTCACTACTCCTGAGTATTCTCCGATTATCACTCCTGAGTATTCTCCAATTATCACCCCAGAGTATTCTCCCATTATCACTCCTGAGTATTCTCCAATTATCACTCCTGAGCCAACCCCTGAAATTAGTACAGATCCAACTTTCGAAAGTACTCTGAGCTCTACTCCTGAAGGTCTTAATGATAGAACACCAGAAATCACTCAAGAACAGTCATTGGCAGATACACTTTATTTCACCCCCTTCACTACTCCTGAGTATTCTCCAATTATCACCCCAGAGTTTACTCCAATTATCACTCATGAGCAAACCCCTGAAATTAGTCCAGATCCAACTTTCGAAAGAACTCTGTGTTCAACTCATGAAATGTCGATAGAGGAAACTCTGAAAGAAACACTCATATTCACTCCAATTTTTACCATTTCTGTAACTCCAGAAATAACCCAGGAGATTACTCTTGGTGCCACTCCATTGGAAACTCAAACAGAGTCACCAGAGAGTACATATTCGCCAACTATTCCAATTACCCCCATTATCATTGTCTCATCAACATTTGTGCCAACCCTCAGTGAAACTATCATTCAATCTTCGAATATTATGACAGAATCTGATGAAATTGAGCCAGATTCATCACCATTTCCAACTTCAACAACAGAGTCCAAATCTGTGACCACCGTTGCTGCAGCCTCTGTCGGAGGAGTTACATCTGTTTCTCTTGGAGGGTACTTTGTGGTGAAGTATTTAGAAACTAGATCTGCTTCGGTTGGAATATCAGTCGAAGTTAATGGAGAAGACAGTGAAGGAAATGATGGAGAGCTTGAAGAAAAAGGTAGAGGTAGAGGAATTGGGTTATTAAGAGAAAAGAATCTACATCATTTTATTAACAAAGACTAGTCTATGCTCCTCATTTCTTTTTCAAAAGGGAGATCTTTATCTTGTTCTTGGACTTCACATAGCAGAGCATATGATTTCCATAAGAATAAGAGAATAGCTGATGATATAAATACAATCGAAGCAACACCAACTCTGTATATCTTCTCTTGATAGATGCTACTACAATGATACTCTGTTGCCACAGGGGCTAATATTGTGTCATTTGAGTTTAGAATATAGTTTTCTATATGGCGTATATGGCAGTGGGGATAGTGAGATCCAGAAGAAATGGCTGAGAACTCAACACTTTCATTAAACCGGATTAAAGAAATATTTTCAAAAACATTTTTCTTCTTTCCCAAATTGATATTAATAATCCTATTATCAAGAAGAATCTGCTCGATAAAAACCCTTTGTTTGGAATCTACAGTGTGAATCAAAGAATGATTCGCTTGATAGAAACATACCGGGTAAATGATATGGGGATCATTTAGTATTACTTCCATTCGATGTTCCATATCAATATAGAAGTTTGTACCATTACATAATCCTATTGGATCAACCCACAAAAAAAAATTCGCTTTTTTCGAATAAAAAGATACATTTTCGTCATAAACAGAAAAAATATGGCTAGTGCATATTTCGACGCTTCCTTTGAACTCGATTTTAACATCATTAACATCAAAATCTCCAAATAAAACCACTCCGTGCTTTCCAATCAAACTAATCTCTAATTTTTGCTCATTTTCGATATCAAATGAATAAAATCCATCAGCTAGGGAAAAGCTGAGAACAAAAAACGCAATAAAAATCATAAATGGAATTGGCCCGTTTTACTTCCGATTAAACTTCTTAAAGAATGCATAACCCAACCCTGAAACGGCAAAGGCCGATATTCCAATGATCCATGCATTCTTCACCAGTTTGCTACCTGCTCCGGTCTCGAATCTTTCAAGATCTTCGTTGAGAGAAATTGCTTTGTCAAGAAGTTCTTTTGCTGCTTTGGGATTATAGCTCACTCCTGCCCCTTTTGAGTATAAGCGAGCTAAACCATACAAAGCTTCGGTGTTATTTGGATCTTCGTTCAAAGCTTTTTGGTAAAACTCAGCAGCAATATCGGGATTCTCTGGTTGTTCTATCCAATGGGGCTTTTCGAAAGGGGAGCATATATTACCAAGTTTGGACAATGCTTTAGAATCTCTAAATTCAGATGCTTTCTCCAATCTTGCTATTGCTTCTTGATGTGTCCATATATCCAATAAATCTGTAGCAAGATACTGAATTGCATCTGCATTATTATAAACATCCGCGCTCTTGATAAAAAGCTGAATACATTTCTCGCGATTTTGGTTTAACACTATTCCATTAAGCGCGTAATAGTTCATGGCTGGGGGATAGCAATTGGCAATTGCACTATTCAAAAACTCTTCGTTTTCGTTTTCGAGATATAATTCGAACGCAGATTTTGGATCTATATCTTTATTTTCGGGAATAAAATCTGAAATAATGTGATTCCAACGAACACGTTCGACTTTCCACAATCTGACGATGTACAACCCATCCGAAATATTATTCGCAATCTTTTCATATCTTGAAATAGGCCCAGTTAATTTTCCTGCCAAAATGCACGGCTGATTCGAAATCATACAACGAATTGATGAGCCCTCATCTTTAATAGCAATTTCAAGCCTAGTCTCTTCTTCAATATGAGAAAAATCAAATTTAACATCAGAATACTCTTCACGGTCGCTAAATTTCCATTGGTAGAGCAACAAAAACTTCGGGTCGATTTCCATATTTATAAATGTCAACAGAGAGAGTTTCTGGTCCAGATACGCTTCCAAATGCTATAATGGTATGTGGTCTATGCGGGAAACTGTGCTTGGCGTCTGATGATCAATGGTCTGGTTCTGGGTCAAAGGATAACATTAGTCGTCATCATATGAGACGGCAGACAATGTCTTCAAAACTATACAAAAAGGTAATTTTGCATAATCCTTGTCTTAAAAATTGGAAATACGATGAAAAACTTGAGCAGTCTACATCAAAATCGAATTATTACGTATTTCCATGTTGCAATAATTGTTGTGTTATCCAAAGCAATGGAATTTTCAATCAGAAAAAATACTATGATAACGAATCTATATATTTATTAAAGCAGATCCAGAACCCAAATACTAAGAATATCTGCAAAATCCTCCGCGATAAAGTGCGAAAACTTGATAATGAAGCGCAGATTATTAACGAAGTATCAGAGTGCCTGGAAAGAGATATGTTTCACAAGAAATTTGTAGGGAAATCGGATAGATTTGCCAATATGATTTCCACTATATCTAATGAGTATCATCTGCCTTCAAATAGTGATCAAATCAGCATATATAGCAATTCCGAAATCAACACTATGAATATTATGTTGTCAACGACTTTTTCTATAGGGTTCTGGAGACATTATGGAACTATTAATGGGGTAAGGCTCGGGTATCAAACTCCAGATCCGATCCCTGATGATGAGTTAGATGTAGCATTGTTTTTCTTTGCTCAACTAATTCAAAGTTTAGGATCATTGGCTAGAATGGATTTCACCCATGTATCAATTGGTTCAAACGTGAATATTTGTTATCTACAAAGCAAAACAATCCGATTGAATTCTGCTTTGTTTAAGTCCAGAAATACTGCAAAAGAACTAAATGAAGTTATGCATGATTTCATGTGTTTTTTATCAGCTGTCTTTTCTGCCATTGTATCTGATGACTTGATTCCTCCTCTTCCTTTTAAACTAAATGTTAACAATAGGACCATAGCTGATATTAGTTATGATTTTGATATTAAGAAGCCGTCTAAATGGACTAAAGCAATGAGATTGCTCCTATTTAATATTAAGAGTATACAATTAAGGTCATTAAGCAATGCCGTGAAAAATTATGTTTATTAATTTAGTAACTTTCTGATATTCCATTTGCTCAGAATTTGTTTTGTCAATTTGGGATCGGACTCGTTCCAGGTCTTTACTAAAGATGACAACTTGCCTCTAATAGAATTTCCTCTGTACTCATGTCTTTTTGATATTTCTGAGAAACTGATATTCTCCATCAAAAACTTCTCGTTTGGAGACTTAAAATATGATATGCAAAGGTCTAAATACTTGATGATTCTCTCATTATTGTGTTTAACCCTCATAAATATGATAATAAACAAATTTTCAATAATATTATTTAATGATTCGGGAATTTGGCTTTCATATCTCATAATAAGTGAAAAAGATGATTCGAAAAACTCACTAATCATTTCGCTTAATTCTACTGTTGTATTAACATTATCTAATTCTTGAGGTAAATATGTCTCTAATTCTTTAATAATGAATTCAATGTTTGAACAATACTCAGGGGGGTTGATATAGCTAATAAGAGATCGATTTATTACAGTTAAAACATGAAAAGAAAAATACTCTGATATCAGCCAGTGGATCATTGGGCAATTCTGAGTCTTGTATATATTAATAATGGAAGAAATAAACGCATCTTGTTCCCCAATTGAATTAATACTAGAATATAAATCTGGGACTAAGCACGATTGCAAATTGGAAACTAAGATGGGGCAGTCAGAGCAATTTATTTGGGCAATTAATGAAAACAAAGAGTCTGAGTAATCACCATATGATCGTAATAAGGGCTCAATAAATGAACAAAAAACTTTTTCTCGTATTGAGCTGTGTTGAATATTCAGCAAACTGATAAAAACATGGTTCAGCTGAGGTGGTATAACATAATCCCTCTTTTGCAATAGTTTATCAATATTATCGAAGGGTATGGTTTTATAAACTTTGAGTAAAGAGCTCATTGTTTCAATAAGAGGGTCATTTGTACTGATTGGAAATTGATTATATTCTACAAAATACTCTAAACATATATGAAAATATTGCTCAACCATAATTTTCACATCCTGCGTCTTATTAATATAAAGAAGAAACTTACCTGAGTTATTAATGAGATGAAGGAAAACTGGCATTCCAAAATATTCTTTGCGATATATAAAAACCACTTTATAGAAATAATTGCATAAATCATTCATTATTGGCTTAGATTCGGATAAATTCTGGAACGACTGAAAAATTAATGAAACCTCATTAATAATCGATGCTGTGGTTTTTCTATCATATAAATCACGTATATACTCGGTAACAATGTGTGGTACTGTGTTTATAACAGTACTAATCGTACTAACAAATTGAGAAGAATCTTCATAAGACATTTTTGAACCAATAATTAGGATATCATGAAGCAAATTCACATCGATATTTCTATGTAAAGTGAGATATTTGTTCATGAACAAGGAGGCTTCTTTCTTAACAAAAGCTTCATTGGCTTGAAAACATTTCATAGCCAGTGGAACAAATGTATTGAAACAAGAAAAATAAAACTCAGCAAGTCTGAGCTTCTTTAAAAAAGAAGAAATGACAGAGAAGTCACTATCTGAACAGATTCTTTCAGCAATTACACTTATTCTTTGAATTACTTCTCGGCTCTTAAGCGTGTTCAGCAATTTTGCATTATTGTATCGATTGAAAATATGAGTACAAAAATATAGAGCCTGTATTTCATGAGCACTATTTAACAAAACATTTAAAAATAGCTCTTCAATATTGTATTTGTTGATCAAACTGTCATCTATCCAACTAAATAATGAAAAAAAACCTTTTAAGGCAAGAATATTGTCTGCCTCTAATTCCCTTTGGAAAAAGTCTATGAAATAATGTTGAGATCCATCAACAAAAAGATCTGCCGAATTACATAGGTGACCCTTTTCAAATGATAGCAGTGGTTCATAAAACACTTCACTGTAATGAATCAAAAAGCCAAACACATCAGTCTTGTTAGGAACACTGTCAATTAAAAAATGAAAGAAACTTGCATGATTCTCCACACAGAACCTATAACAAAGACGAAGATAATATGATTGAATCTGATATATGCGACTCTTAAAAGCATCACTAGAAAATTTTGGATCCCTCAGCAAAACCTTAAAAAACAAAGTTCTCATTGTTTTCATAACTCCTACAAAATCTGGTAACGATTCAATGTCCCGAAAATTATCACACATCCGCTTCTCGATCTTTTCCAAACTGATTTGCCTTGTGATTTCTTCACAAAACAACTCCATTTTCGAAACAAAAAACTCAAATGAATGATTAGAATCCAAAAACTTATAAATCGTATTATACTCATCAATATTACTATACTGCTTGTTATAGTAGCGAATGAGTTGCTCTTCGGAAATATCAGTCATATTATTAAAAGACGATTAATAAACCTAATGACAAGTCTATCACCAGAACCCATTGGAGGGAATTTTGTAGAAGAGGAGGATACTGCTGAAAAGCCGCAACAGGACATGAATAATCGTAGCCAACCTCCACCTCGAAGATCTTCGGCTTATATTGAGCCGATTCTTCCTAACCTTGAAAACGAAGATTATGAGAAGTACTTCAAAGCTAATGGCTTCGAAAATGTTGAAGTGGAAATTAAAGGAAAGTACGCATTTGCTAGATTTCCTACACAAGCTGAAGTTGATCAATTTATAAGACAGTTTAACGGAGTGGTTTTCAATGATACCAAGTTGAACGTAAGCGTTCCCATCTCTAGGAATAGATCGATTAGAGTCAAGACTCTCCACGTGTCTGGGTTGCAGGAATCATCATTAACGGAAAGGGACCTTTATGAACTTGTTTCTCCCATTGGTTTTCTTCGCAGAATATCCTGGAAAACTGGCTTTGCATTTATAGAATTCGATACTATTGAAGATGCACAGAATGTACTTGATTTCCTGAAAAGTCCCGAATGTAAATACTCCAAAATCAAAGTGGAGTATGCAAGGGCTGAGCACAGAGTTGGAGACATCAAATTATCCATTCCTCTCTCGGACTTAATACCAGAAAATCACAGATTTTGGTATAAGTTGCAAGATATGCTCTATGATAGATAAAGTCTAAGCGTTTTTTTCTATGGTTTATTTTCGTAAATCAGGGGTAATTTTTATGGGTAAATTGCTTTAAACCCGAAAACAAAATGGAAGATTTTAATGTTGATTCTATCATTTCTTCGATTCGATCTGGTAATTTAATACAAGAGCAGGAGGTAGTTTTTATTTTAACTAAGCTGAAGGAAGTCTTATTCACAGAAAGTAACGTTATTGAAGTGACATCGCCAATAACTGTATGTGGGGATATACATGGGCAGCTATATGATTTGTTTCAACTATTTGAAACTGTTGCCCCAAAAGGAGTGCAATCTACTAAATTTTTATTTATGGGTGATTACGTAGATAGGGGAGGCTTTTCTATGGAAACATTCGCATACTTGGCCGCATATAAACTTAAGTATCCAAAACAATTCTTTCTTCTTCGAGGAAATCATGAATGTAGACAGGTGAATCAAGCATATGGCTTCTATGCAGAGACATTAACGAACTACGGACACTCTGGGATATGGTCTTTATGCAATGAGATCTTTGATCTTCTACCAATGGCTGCTCTTATCGATAATAAAGTATTTAGTGTGCATGGAGGGCTATCTCCAAATATCAAAATAATTGAGAGTATATATTTACTGGACAGGCAAGAAGAGCTTCCATCCAGTGGTGCACTCTGCGATTTATGTTGGAGCGATCCTGAAAGTGATGTTGATGAATGGAGAGTTAATGAAAGAGGGGCTGGGTACATTTTCGGGAAAAAACAGGTTGATGAGTTTTGCTATCAAAACAGACTAGATTTAATAACTAGATCCCACCAATTAGCCATTAACGGGTATCAATGGTTCTTTAATGAAAAGCTTATAACGGTGTGGTCTGCTCCAAACTATATGTATAGAGCAGGGAACAAAGCGTCGGTGTTGAAATATGAAAAAGGTGCACCAAAGGAACTTAACTTGGTTTTCTTTGATCCGTGTCCTCCTGAGAAGAGAAAAATGCCGGTAGATGCAAATCTATGTCAATACTTCTTATAATTATCTAAGTAAACTGCGAGAATATGCTTTGAGATTGTTTTCTCTCTTTTTCTTCCAACATGTTTTTGATTTGATCATTTTCAACAATCAATTCTTGTAGTCTCTGTTTGTTTTTATTGATAATATCTCGATAAGAAACATAATGAGAATATGAAGGAGGTTCGCTCTTTGCAATCAAGCAATTCAATGACATGGTTTGATTCTGTTTTCTCTTTAAAATACTAAATTCGTTTGATATTCTCATCTTCTTATTGCTCAATGATTGAAACTCGTACTCAAGATCTTCTAACTGTCTATAGAGAGTATTATCATCATATGAAAATGCCTCACTCTTCCTTATTAAAGAATCAATAGGCTTGGAATTATCTTTCATATGACATTTCAATATATTGATAATGCTTTTAACTTCCCTGTCACAAAGGTTGTTATTGTTATTAATCAATTGGTCACAAAAAAACAAATACTCCTCAAATGGTAAAGATTTTGCTGCAACAACATCACAAAAACTCTGAAATGATGAGAATGAATAATGCTTAAGTCTATCAAAATCATAACTGGTTTTAATCTCGTTTTCATCAAGCATGCACATAATTTTAGAGAGATAATGATCATTAATACTAATACATTTATCATTTTTCTTTTTTAATAAACAATCTGATCCAAAAAAGGATAATAATATTTCATTAGATCGAAAACCAGAGTTATACTTCTTTGAAACACAAAAAATAAGTTCTGCTTGGCTTTTTTTCTCGGATAAGTATATTCTCTCAATCATTAGCTTTCGATATCTCTTTAAAAGAAAACACCTCTTTTCCTGATCCATAGTTACAAATGATTAAAACTAAATCATTGCCATTTATGGCAATGAGACAATTATTCTTGTTATCAACATCAAAACTCTCAACTAATAATCCATCATCGAATTCTTTGATGATTGTCATGTATATGAGGTCTAGAGTAGCAATGACTTGATTACTCATTCCAATAACTAGAATTTCATCTGAGAAATTCTTTAAATATTTGGCCGAATGGAGAATACAATGTGGT
>Ga0209639_1000133_pt1 | contig 114123 bp, 95 predicted proteins | sample EPASupsiteHSE605_FD_187268 | JGI IMG/M metagenome (GOLD analysis project Ga0209639, IMG submission 187268) | Bioremediated contaminated groundwater from EPA Superfund site, New Mexico - Sample HSE6-05 (SPAdes) (version 2) | ecosystem: Environmental > Aquatic > Deep subsurface > Groundwater >...
CTGCTCCCCGCCGGATGAAGCCCGGCATCCACCAGCACCCAGGCCTTGTGCGCGTTGTCCGGATCGGTGTTGACGGCAAGCACCATCTCCGTTTTGTCGAGAATCCTCGACCAGGCCACCAGCGACAGCATCCGCCCCCCCATGATTCTCGGCAGGTCGAAATTGACCCCGTCGCCGGAGATCTCCCGCAGGTACTGGCGCCCCCGGCGCAGCACAAGCTTTTCTTCCCTGAGTTTCAGGATGTCAGCCAGCTCGCGGTACAGATCGCCACTCTCGTCGAAGAAATGGCGCTCTTTTGACCGGAAGGCGCCGAAGAGGCCGCCGAACATGGTTTCGCGGATGTATCGGTCCGCCCCGTCCCAGTCGCCCCGGCCGTCGAAGCGCTGCTCGGTGCCGTAGTAGATGCAGGGGATGCCGAGGGTCATGGCGTTCAGGGCCAGGGCTCCGAGGGCCAGCTTGCTCCCGTCGCCCGCCGCGCAGAAGCGCGCCTTGTGCTCTCCCTTGCAGACCTGATCGTGGTCGTTGATCATGGTCACTACCTTGTTCTTGAACCAGACGTGGGAGTCTTTTCGCACCAGAAGCGAGTTGCGGAACAGGTTGAAGTACTCCTCAGGATTGTTCTCCCCCTTCATCAGCCCTTCCAGCTTGAGCTGCACGTCGTCGATGCCCAGCGCCGCGTCCAGACCGGTCTCCTCCAGGGTGTCGAAGGCCCGCTCCCTGCCGCCGGTGATCTCCCCCGCCAGCAAGAAGTTTTCCTTGCCGATGGTCTGGGCAAACTCCTTGATGGCCGAGACGAAGAAGCGCGTTGCGCCGATGTCCATGTGCTTAACCGTGTCGATGCGGTAGCCGTCGATGTCGGCAGCGGCGATCCAGTACTTGTATATCTCGCAGAGATTGAGCAGTGCCGGAGAGGGAGAGTAACTGCTGTCGGTTCCGTAGCCGTGGTTGATGTCCTTCAGGTCGAAGAAGTCCCCTTCCCGGAACTCAGGGTCGTAGTCCCAACTCCTGATCCGCCCCTTTTGGGTGAAGCAGGCGGGGTTCTGGAACTCCCCGGGCCAGACCGCGTCATCCCGCCCCACTGGCATCGGATTCTGCTCATAGTCCTGGAACGGAAGGCTTGCCGCCCCCTGTGCGTTGTTGAACCCCGCCACCGGATAGGTCCCCCCGCGCCAGGGGGGTTCACCGTTCTCCACGGCGTAGGTGAAGACATTGCCGGCGTGGTTGAGGATGATGTCGAGGATGACGTAGATGCCATTGGCGTGGGCGGTCTGCACCATCTCCCCGAGGTCTGCGACGCTCCCGAAATGCGGGTCCACGGAAAGAAAATCCTGGATGCCGTAGCCGTGATAGGTGGGCTGGAAGGAAACCTGCTTGAAGATCGGGCTGAGCCAGAGGGCGGTCACCCCCATCCGCTTCAGGTAGCCGATCTTGCCGGTGAGGCCCTGCAGATTGCCGCCGCACCATTTTCCCCCTGCGTCCCGCCAGACAGCCGCATTGTCCGGGGTGGTCACGGCGTTTTCGTTATCAACCGCCGGGTTGTACGGCAGGGTGTGGCCGCCCGTGACCGGCTCCCCGTCGTTTCCCCTGTACCCCTGTTCCTTGTCATCGGAAAAGCGGTCAAGGAGCAGGAAGTAAAGTACCTGGTCTTCCCACGCAAGTGGTGACGGTTGAAACTTCCTGCCGGCGCAAAGTGCCGCGAAATCGATGTCGCTCACTCGATCCATGAACGGTTACCCCCTGATATCTACGTATGGTTTTGTTGGTCTCGAAAGGAAGCCGCATTGGCGGCAATGGTGTCCGGGACAAGCATGAATACACTTTAACATCGCGGTCTTGCGTGTCAATAAACCATTCGAAGTGATAACCTTTTTCCTGCCATTCAGGTCTTTCCACAGGAAAGGACGACTGGTCAGAATGTCAAGGCTGACTTCGCCGATACGGGATTTCTCGTAAGATGTTTGAAATAAATCTGCAAACAGGTATGCTAGGAGTCTGTCGGACTTAGGGAATCGTAGCGAGAGAATGGCAAATCGAGGACAGATTTTCGGAAATTTGAGAGCGAATAGTGGACCTATTTGTCGAAAATTTCCGGAAATATGGACCGATTTTCCGTTCTCGCAGTAGATTCATTCCTAAGTCCGACAGGCTCCTAGCAGGGTGTTGAAAAACGTCGCAAGGAAGGTGGATGCAGTAGTTTTCTTCAACCGCCTGCTGGAGTTGTTACCCATTTCAAGAGGAACAAAGGTTTTCCCATGAATCTGGCAAAAAGAGACGAGATACTGAACGTTATGGACGCGCTGTCCGGCCGCTATCTGAAGGGAAAGGCGCGCGCCGTCAGACTCACCTTCATAGCACTTTTGAGCGGCGGTCATATCCTCCTGGAAGATATCCCCGGCCTGGGGAAAACAACCCTGGCGCTGGCCCTGGCCGGCGCCCTGGGGTTGACCTTCGGCAGGATTCAATGCACAAGCGACCTTCTCCCTTCGGATATCACCGGACTTTCCATCTTCAACCGGGAGGAAAACCGGTTCACCTTCATCGAGGGACCCATATTCAACAACATCGTTCTCGTCGACGAAATCAACCGGGCCATGCCAAAGACCCAGAGCGCCATGCTGGAAGCCATGGAAGAGCGACGGGTGACGGTCGAGGGGGTGACCTACCAGCTCCCTGATCCGTTTCTCGTCATAGCCACCCAGAATCCCGTTGAACAGGTCGGCACCTATCCCCTGCCGGAGTCGCAGATGGACAGGTTCATCGTCAGGACCGGCATCGGCTATCCCCCCGAGGAGATAGAAAAGTCCATCATCAAATACGGCAGCATCCGGGATGAAATCAAGCAGATCCAGCCGCTTCTGACCATTGAGGATCTGCTCCTTGCAAAGCGGGTTGTCAGGGAAAAAATCCATCTCTCGGAGAAGGTGACGGACTATATTTTCGCCATTGTTGCCGCTACCCGCGACCATCCACTGATTTTCTCAGGGATCTCCACCCGTGGGGGGATAAACCTGGCCGAGGCGGCTAAATCACTCGCCTACCTGGAGGGAAGGGATTTTGTCGTACCGGAGGATGTGAAGGGGGTGGCCGTGGCAGTGGGAGCCCACCGCCTCATCTGCAGCGGGGAAAACGAAAGCCTGAACAAGGAGGAGCTATTAAACTCCATCGTCAAAAACATCCCGGTGCCGCTGGTTTAAGGATAACCAAGGGGGGCGGTTTCTACATCGCCATCACCCTCCTCCTCGGTTTTTCCGCCGTCAATACCGGCAACAACCTCCTGTTCCTGACGGTTGCCGCCATGCTGGGGTTCATGGCAGTTTCCGGCATCCTCGGCTGGTCGAACATCAGAGGGTTGAGCGTTCAGGTCGACCTCCCCGACGAAATATACTGCGGCCGGGATACCCTCATCACGGTCCGTCTGACCAACACCAAACGCATCATCCCGTCTTTCCTTTTGCGGCTGAACATCTGCGGCAAATCAACGGATTTTACCTTCATCAATCACAGGGCAACGGAAACGGACTCCTTTATCCAGAGCTTCGCGGAGCGGGGGATGCAAACCATAGCCTTGGCGGAAATCTGTTCCCCCTTTCCGGTGAATTTTTTCATCCGCTGCAACCGGCTCCATCTGGACGGGCACTGCGTGATCTTTCCCGCCCCTCTCTACTGTTCTGCCGCTGCAGCCGTTGACAAGACAGGCAAGGTTGGAGCCGCGCCCCTGTCCAGCAAGGGTTATGAAGGAGATGTGGTAAAGATCGTTGACTACAGCGGCGGAGAACCTCTGAAGATGATCCATTGGCGGCTGTCGGCAAAACATGAGATATTGAAGGTCAAAGAGATGGCCGGCACTGCCGGCGAACCGGTCATCCTCGATCCGCAGCTTCTGCCAGGGGCAAGTCTGGAGGCGCGTCTTGCCTGCGGAGCGTTTCTCGTCAACAGGCTGATCAGGGCCAACCGGCCGGTCGGCCTCAAGCTGGGGGAAGAAATAATAGCGCCGGCGGCCTCCAGGAGTCACAGACTGAGGCTTTTAACGGAACTGGCGGTTTATGGTAAGGATTAGGACGGTTCTCCACATCTTGACCTACTGCATCGCCCTGCTCGGCTTCAGCCCGCTCTTTTCCTACCTTGAGCCGGCTGCCAAAATGCTGTTCCCCGTCGCTTTCGTCGCCGGACTGGCGGCCGACAGGCGGGGGCGTTACCTCCCCGCCCCTGTCACCACGGCTGCATCACTCATTTTCTTCGGCTACTATGCGCTCCAGCTCAACCGGGACAATCCGGTGGCACCGGCGGCGAACCTGATCATCATCCTCCTTGCGGTCAGGCTTTTCAGTGAGAAGAGCGGCAGAAACTGCCTGCAGATCTTCGTTCTTTCCCTGTTTGCGCTGGCTGCATCGTCGCTCTATAACCTGAGCGCCGTCTTCCTCGTTTATCTCGTTCCGCTCCTGATCCTTTTGTCGGTTTCCCTGGTCATTCTCGCCTTTTACGCAAAAGACAGCACCATGGTCATCAGCCGTCCCGGTTTGAATAAAGTCCTCACCGTCGCCCTCGTCATGCCGGCAGCGACAATCCCCTTGATGCTCGTTTTTTTCATCATTCTGCCCCGGACCCAGTACCCGCTCTGGAATTTTCTCAACATGCCCGGCTCACGGATAACCGGTTTCAGCGAAACCGTCCAGCCCGGGGCTTCCGCCAGCGTCGGCGAGGTAAAAACCGTGGCATTCAGGGTCGAGAGCGAGCGGCTGCCGATCAATCGCCTTTACTGGCGCGGCATTGTCCTTAACAGCCTGGATGGTGACATCTGGGTGAGGAAGGCGCCGCCGGCCGGGGAATCTACGTATCTGGAAAACGGCCCCGTCATTAGTCAGACCATTTATCCTGAACCGGGGCGTAGCAGATATCTGATCGCCCTCAACATTCCCCGGCAAATATCCGGGCTCAGGATTTCCAGTTCGGAGGATCATGTCTTCACCAGCCTCTCTGAAGCGAGGCAGCGCATCAAGTATGAGGCCGTGTCGGTGCTAAGCGAAACCATCGCCACCAGCAAGGGTATAGCAAGGGAGTTCTACCTTCGTGTTCCCGGACGCGTCTCGGCACGGATGCTGGAAACGGCAAGGGATCTTTTGCTACGGGGCAAAAGCGATGAGGAAAAGCTGGCTCTATTGGAGGATTTTTACATCAAGAACAGATTTTCCTACACCACCATTGGCCTTCCCATCGGTCCCGATTCCCTCGACGCGTTTCTTTTTGAAACGCACCGGGGGCATTGCGAGCTCTTCGCCACTTCCGCTGCGACAATGCTGCGCCTGGCAGGCGTGCCGACACGGCTAGTCGGCGGCTACCTGGGGGGCGTTTACAATACCATGGGGGGATATTATACGGTTACCGAGGATATGGCCCACGTCTGGCTGGAAGCCTATGTATCAGACCGGGGATGGGTGATGGTGGACCCGAGCAAATGGGGGGTGAATTTCGCGGCTGCCGGAGCTGCGGGGGAAAAAGGAATGATCAAACGATTCAGGATGTATCTGGATGCCTTCGGATACTACTGGAACAGGGCGGTCATCACCTACGACCTGGAAAAGCAGATCCAGCTGGTCAGCACGGCCAACCATAAATTGCGACTGTTCCGGGTAACTCCCGGTTTCATAACCTGGGCTTTTGCCCTTGTCACTGCAATAACTCTTTTGCCTGCGGCTTATATCCTGATAAGACGGGGGAGGAGGTCACGTGAAGAGAAAATTGTCGAACAGTTTCTGAAATTGGTCCGAAAAAGATACCGGCTTGCCAAGGTCGGCTCCACAACTGGCCTGTATGAGCTGGCCAGGGAAATCGACGATCCGCGGGTGCATAGCTTTGTCTCTCTTTACGGCGGGGCGGTATACCATGACCGGCGGTTGACCCCTGCAGAGTTCAAGGAATTGAGGCAGATACTTAAAGCATTGAAAAAACGTTGACCAGGCATCTCCTGAAAGACGTCATTCCGGTCATATTGTTGCCATACATCGATTTGTCTAATACAATTCAAGCATGCAAGGAACTCGCTGTCTCGCTTCGCAACCATCGATGCCATTGAAAAGGAACCATATCATGACAAAAAAATCCGCTCTCCTGGTAGTCGACATCCAGATCGATTTCTGCCCCGGCGGCGCACTGTCTGTGCCAAGGGGCGACGAAGTCGTGCCGGTTCTGAACCGCTATATCGAACGTTTCCACAAAGAAGGGCTTCCCATCTTTGCCACCCGCGACTGGCACCCGGAAAAAACCTCGCACTTCAAGGCATTCGGCGGCATCTGGCCGGTCCATTGCGTCCAGGGGAGCAAAGGTGCGCAATTTCACCCGGCGCTCATGCTGCCGGACGATGTTATCATCATCTCCAAGGGGATGGACCCCACTCGCGACGATTATTCGGCCCTTCACGGCGCCGACGCCAATGGCACTCCGCTGCCCGAGGTTTTAAGGAAACTGGGGATACATAGAATCTTTATCGGCGGACTTACCACCGACTACTGCGTCAAGGAATCATCTCTGGAAGGGCTCCGGCAGGGGTTTGCCGTAACTGTCCTGACGGATGCCGTGCGCGGGGTGGACCTCAAACCGGGGGACTCGGAACGGGCGCTGGCGGAAATAAAAGCAGCGGGAGCGGAAACGACGACCTTTGAAACACTGCGCTTCGACTGACCGCCACCCCGCCCATCCTTGCGATTTCGTTGACATTCTCTTTCAAAAAGGCTACAGTACCGCAGCTGTCACTACTCGCCGGATGACAAGGAAATCAGGAACAATGATCAAGACCAATAATCTGAAAATCAAGAGCATCACCCCGATTATCGCCCCTACCGACCTGCGTCAGGTATTCCCAATTTCCGCGGAAGCAAGCGAATGCGTCAGCGCCAGCCGTGAAAATATCAAAAACATCCTGAAGGGGAAAGACCCGCGACTGATGGTGGTGGTCGGCCCCTGCTCCATCCACGATCCGAAAGGCGCGCTGGAGTATGCGGAGCGCCTGGCAAGGCTATCCAAAGAAGTTTCCGACCAGCTGCTCCTCGTTATGCGTGTCTACTTCGAAAAACCTCGCACAACCGTCGGCTGGAAGGGGCTGATCAACGATCCGGACATGAACGGCACCCATCTCATCTCCAAGGGGCTGGGAATCGCCCGGCGGCTCCTGAGCGAGATCACGGCCATGAAGCTCCCGATAGCCACCGAGATGCTCGACCCCATTACCCCCGAATACCTGGCAGATCACCTCTCCTGGGGGGCGATCGGTGCCCGCACCACCGAATCCCAGACCCACCGGGAGCTGGCAAGCGGTCTTTCTTTCCCCATCGGCTTCAAGAACGGCACGGACGGCAACCTGCAGATCGCCATCGATGCCATGATCGCGGCCCAGCATTCCCACAGCTTCCTGGGGATCAACCGCGAAGGTCTCACCTCCATCGTCCAGACCACCGGCAACCCTGATGTCCACATGGTCCTTAGGGGCGGGAAGAAGCCCAACTACTACCCGGAAGATATCGCCCTCACCGAGGAGAAGCTGGGAAAGGCCGGGCTATCCCCTACCATCATGGTCGATTGCAGCCACGGCAACTCCGAGAAGAACCACGAAAAGCAGCCACTGGTTCTGGAAAACGTTATCGAGCAGATCGCTGCGGGCAACCGCTCCATATCAAGCGTGATGATCGAGAGCTACCTGGAGGGTGGAAACCAGCCGATGCCGAAGGATATTTCCCAGCTCAAGTACGGGGTTTCCATAACCGACAAGTGCATCGACTGGCAGACCACCGAAGCCATCCTGCGCAAAGCCCACGTCAGCCTCAAGGCCTGCGGCGGCCGTAAAACGGCGTAATTCCACCGCACATATATGCAGACAAAAAAGGCCCCGACGGAACATCCGCCGGGGCCTTTTACTTCTCACTTCTCACTTCTCACTTCTCACTTCTCACTTCTCACTTCTCACTTCTCACTTCTCACTTCTCACTTCTCACTTCTCACTTCTCACCATCGACCATCGACCGCCGACTACCGACCGTCTTCAATCACCATCGACCGCCGACTACCGACTGCCGACCGCCTCTAAACACAGCACCCCCGCTCGCATTTGCCTCCTCCCCGCATATGGATCGCCCGGATAAAAGTGGCTTCCGTGGCTATCCGGACCTCTTCCATCACCTCCGGCGGCACGGCGGAATCGAGGGAAAGGATGACCATCGCCTCCCCCTTCTTTTCCCGGCGACCCAGGTTCATGGAGGCGATGTTGATGCTGTGGGCGCCCATGATGGTGCCGATTTTGCCGATCATGCCGGGGCGGTCCTCGTAGTTCAGGAGGAGCATGTGCTCAGCCGGGGCGAAATCCATGGAGTAATCCCTGAGGCGCACGATGCGCGGCGCCCCCTCGAACAGGGTGCCGGAGATGAGCCGCCGTTTCCCACCCTCCCCTTCGATGATGAGGGTGACGAGGTTGGAGAAGGCGCCGGTCTGGGTCGATTTGTTCTCCTCGATCACGATCCCCATCTGCTCGGCGATCAGCGAGGCGTTGACCATGTTCACGTCCTGGTCCACCCGACGGTTGAGGAGGGCGGAGAGGCCGCAGACGGTCAGCGGCGAACAGTCGTAATGGGCAATGTTGCCGGAATAGCTGAAGGTGACCTTCTCCAGGTTGCTCTCCACCAGCTGGACGCCGAAATCGCACAGAACGCTCATCAGGTTGAGGAACGGCCGCATCTGGTCCATGAGCGCCATGTCGAAGCGGGGGATATTGACCGCGTTCTCCAGGGGCTGCTCGTCCAGGTAGTTGAGGATCTCCTTGGAGACGTCGACCGCCACGTTGATCTGGGCCTCGAAGGTATTGGCACCCAGGTGCGGAGTGACGACCAGTTTGTCCTGGCTGATGAGTTCTTTGAGCGTCTCGCTCTTCGGCGGTTCCTCGCTCCAGACGTCCATCGCCGCGCCGAACACCTTGCCCCCCTTGAGGGCGTTCAGGAGCGCCTGCTCGTTGATGATCCCGCCACGGGCCGCGTTGATGAGGATAACGCCGTCCTTCATCATGGCGATCTCCTTTTCTCCGACCATGTTGCGCGTCTCTTCGTTCAGCGGGGTGTGGAAGGTTATGATGTCGCAGTTCTTGTAGATCTCCTCGTGGGATACGAGTTTTACCCCCAGATCGTGGGCACGCTTGACGGCGATATACGGGTCGCAGCCGAGCACGTCGCACTCGAAGGCCTTGAGCCGGGTTGCGACCCTGCCGCCGACCTTGCCGAGGCCGATGACACCGGCGGTCTTCCCCTTCAGCTCGACGCCGGTAAAGGGGGCACGCTTCCATTCGCCGCTCTTCAGGCTGGCGTTGGCCTTGGTGATATTGCGGCAGAAAGACAACAGGAGAGCCATGGCATGCTCCGCTGCGCTGTTGGTGTTGCCGAAAGGCGCATTGACGACGATCACACCCTTTGAACTGGCATAGTCGATGTCCACGTTGTCGATACCGACACCGGCCCTGGCCACCATTTTCAGCTTCTTCCCGGCATCGAGCAGGTCCTTGTCCACGGTGGTGCCGCTTCTCGTGATGATGACCTCGTAATCACCGATTATTGCCAGCAACTCCTCTTTTTTCAAACCGAGACGAATGTCAAGCTCCACCCGCGGGTCCTGCTTGAGCAGTTCCAGCCCTTCCTGAGCCACCTCGTCAGTAACGATAACCTTCATTGCCACTCCTTCTTTCCTGAAATTGTTTCGTTCCTTCCCTGCAACCAGGAACGTAGAACATAGAACGTAGAACGTAGAACCGTTTATTTGTTCTCCTCGATCATTTTACAACCCTTGGCCCTCTTGATGAACTCCCTGACCTTTGCCGGATCCTTCACGCCGGGGGCGGACTCGACACCGCTGGAAACATCGACGCCGTAGGGAGAAACATGCCCGATCGCCTCTGCCACGTTATCGGGAGTGAGCCCTCCGGCCAGAATAATCGGCCCGAACTTCTTGGCCACCACCGCCGTATCCCAGTTGAATGTTATTCCCGTACCGCCAAAGGCCTTGGGAGAGTAAGCGTCAAGCAGATAGCCGGCCACCCGGTACTCTTCCATCCGGTCAAGACTGGTGATGTCCTTGACGCGGAAGGCCTTTATCACCCGCCTGTTCACTTGGGAACAGAACTCCCGGGATTCATCGCCATGCAACTGGACGATGTCCAGCCGGCACCGGTCAGCCGTGGCATTGACAAAATCGAGATGGGCATGGACGAACAGCCCGACAACATGGATAAACGGGGGAAGAGAACCGATAATCTCTGCCGCGCGCTCAGGTATGATGTTGCGCGGCGATTTATCGTAAAAAACGAACCCGAGGGCATCGGCGCCCGCCTCGATGGCCATAAGAGCATCTTCAACCGTGGTTATACCGCAGATCTTTACCTTTGTCATTTGTGTATACCCCTGTGAAGAGAGGTTCGAGGTTCGAGGTTTGAACCGCCGACCACCGACCATCGACCGCCTTTAAGACCATCGACCATTAACCGATTTTAGGCAACCTCTCCAGCGCTTCCCTGATTTTTTCCTCCGGGTACTCGTAATCCTCCAGCACCCCGGACAAATAGGCGTCGTAAGCACCCATATCGAGCTGGCCATGGCCGGAAAGACCGAAGAGGATGGTTTTTTCCTTCCCCTCCTCCTTGGCCAGGACCGCCTCGTCGATGGCAGCCCTGAGGGCGTGGGACGACTCGGGCGCCGGCACGATCCCTTCGCTTCGGGCGAACAGCACCGCACCCTCGAAGCAGGCGTTCTGCTTGTAGCTCTTGGCCTCTATCTCCCCGGCGTGGTAAAGCTGTGAAACCAACGGCGAATCGCCGTGGTAGCGGAGGCCGCCGGCATGGATTCCCGGCGGCATGAAGTCGTGCCCCAGGGTGTACATCATGGATATGGGGGCCATCTTGGCCGTGTCGCCATAATCGAAGGCGTAGATACCCTTCGTCAGGGTCGGACAGGAGGCCGGCTCAACGGCGAGGCAGCGCACCTTCTTCCCCGCTGCCCGGTCGGCGATGAAGGGGAAGGTGAGCCCGGCGAAGTTCGAGCCGCCGCCGCAGCAGGCAATGACCACGTCCGGGTAATCGCCGGTAATCTTCATCTGCTCCTTCGCCTCCTGGCCGATAACGGTCTGGTGGAGACATACGTGGTTGAGGACACTGCCGAGCGCGTAGTTGGTGTCGGCGTGGCTGGCCGCGTCTTCCACCGCCTCCGAGATGGCAATGCCGAGGCTCCCCATGTTGTCCGGGTCATGGGCGAGGATGGAGCGCCCGGCATTGGTAAACTCGGACGGGGAGGGAATGACGTTCGCCCCCCAGAGCTGCATCATGCTCTTTCTGTACGGCTTCTGGATACATGAAACCTTGACCATGTAAACGGTGCACTCCAGGCCGAACATGCTGCATGCCAGTGCCAGGGAACTCCCCCACTGCCCGGCCCCGGTTTCGGTAGCGAGGCGGCGGATGCCAGCCTGCTTGTTGTACCAGGCCTGGGGTATGGCGGAGTTGGGCTTGTGGGACCCGGCCGGCGACACCCCTTCGTATTTGTAATAGATCTTTGCCGGCGTACCGAGAGCTTGCTCCAACCTGTGTGCCCGGTAGAGCGGCGAGGGACGCCAGAGCTTGTAAATCTCGCGAACTTCGTCGGGGATGTCGATCCAGCGCTGGGGGGACATTTCCTGCTCAATGATCGACATGGGAAAGATGGCGAGCATATCTTCAGGCGTCACCGGCTTGAGGGTCTGGGGATTTATCACCGGCGCCAGCGGCCCCGGCATGTCGGGAATGATGTTGTACCACTGTTTCGGGATCTGATCTTCATTGAGCATGATCTTGGTATTCATGGCAACCTTTCCAAACGTTGATATTTCAAGGCAAAAACAAATCTTTGAACCGCAAAGGACCCAAAGGGCCTGAAGCGCTAAGCACGCGAAGAAAACCTGAATAACCGAAAATCATTACGGATTCCAGAAGTAAAGCCATCGAAGTTTTTTGTTTCTCCTTTGCGCTCTTTGCGCTTCAGGCCCTTTGGGTCCTTTGCGGTAAAGAGGTTTCGCAGTTTGCCGTATCTCTGTGGCGGGCTTAAAGTGTGCCCAAAAGCTCCCGCAGCTTCGCCCCCATATCCGGCTCGCGCATGAGCGCTTCGCCGATGAGGAAAGCGCCGGCCCCCGCCGCTTGCAGGCGGACGATGTCCGCCCGGTTGTTGATGCCGCTCTCCGCCACGATCAGCCGCTCGGCGGGAATAAGCCTCGCCAGCCGCTCCGTGGTGGCGAGATCGCAGACAAACGAACGGAGGTCGCGGTTGTTGATGCCGATCAGTTCGCAATCGGTCTGAAGGGCCGTTTCCAGCTCCGCCTCGTCATGGACCTCAAGGAGCACATCCAGGGAGAGCTCCCCTGCCAGTGCGGCAAAATCCCGCAGCCGGGAGAGGTCGAGCATGGCGGCGATGAGGAGAACGGCGTCCGCGCCGGCAGCCCGTGCCTCGTATATCTGGTAGGGGTCGAAAATGAAATCCTTGCGCAAAAGCGGCAGGGTTACCCGCTCACGGATCAGCGCCAGGTAGCTCAAATGGCCGAGGAAGAAGTGTTCATCGGTGAGCACGGAAAGGCAGACCGCACCGTTTTCCTGGTAGTTTTCGGCAATTGCGAGCGGGTCGAAATCGGGTCGTATGACCCCTTTCGAGGGAGAACCCTTCTTCACCTCGGCGATCACCGGGGTCCAGCCCGACCGGCCGGCGTCCCGCAGCGCCCGCGCAAAGCCCCGCGGATGGTCTTCCAGTCCGGCGAGCCTTGCCTTCACCTCGGAGAGCGGTCGCGCAGCCTTGACAGCGGCCAGCTCGCCATCCTTGTAGGCGACGATTTTCTTCAGTATGTCGGGTGTATCAGCCATGGGTCATCCAATCGCAATTCATTCGTTGGTCAGTTTGACCAGCTTTTCCAGCTGGGCCAGCGCTTTACCTGAGTCGATCGCCTCGGCAGCCATGGTGAGCCCTGCTGCCGGATCAACGACCCGGCCGGCGGCAACAAGGCCAAAGGCCGCATTCAAGAGGACGATGTCCCGCTTCGGCCCCTTTTCTCCCTCCAGAACACGCCGCACTATCACCGCATTTGCAGCCGCATCGCCGCCGCGCAGGTCATCCATGCCGCACCGGGACAGTCCCAGTTCTTCGGGCCTGAAAAGCCTGGTCGCGACACCGGCGGGGGTGACCTCGGCGATACGCGTCTCGGCAGTCAGGGTCATCTCGTCCATGCCGTCCTGACCGTGAACGACAAAGCCACGCTTGCAGCCGAGATTTTTCAGGACGTGGGCAAGCTTTTCCACCAAGTCTTCGCGGTAAACGCCGAGCACCTGGCAACCGGCGCCGGCCGGGTTGGTAAGGGGGCCGAGGATATTGAAGATGGTGCGGATGCCGATCTCCTTGCGCGGGCCGATGGCGTACTTCATGGCCCCGTGGAGTGCGGGAGCGAAGAGGAAACCGATGCCGATCTCGTTAATGCACCTCTCAATGGTTTCCTGGGTCACGTCCAGATTGACACCGAGGGCTTCGAGCACGTCGGCGCTGCCGCAGGCAGAGGAGACCGAGCGGTTGCCGTGTTTGGCCACCTTCACGCCGCAGGCGGAGACCACGAATGCCACAGTGGTGGAGACGTTGAAGGTGTTGGTGCAGCTGCCGCCAGTGCCGCACGTATCAAGGATGGTCTCCAGATCGACATTGATATCGTCCCGGTCCATGTCGAGAACGTTTTTACCGACCCGGATGCGGGTAACCTTGTCCCGCATGACCCGCGCCGCGCCGGTGATCTCCGCCACCGTCTCACCCTTCATGCGCAGGGCAGTGATGAATGCGGCGATCTGGGCCGGTGTCGCCTCGCCGGACATGACCTGGTCCATGACCTGGATCATCTCGCTTTCCGTGAGGTCTTCCCGTTCCACAACTTTGGCAATGGCTTTCTTGATCATCAATCCTCCTGTAGGGCGTGGCCTCCACGCCCGGGCGGGACAACCACGCCTGGGCGGGGCAACCCCGCCCCTACACGTTTTTCGTCATTTCCAGGAAATTCCTCAGGATGTCCTTGCCGCCGACGGTGAGGATCGATTCGGGATGGAATTGCACCCCCCAGATGGGGAATTGACGGTGGCGCAGCCCCATGATGTCCCCTTCCTCCACCCAGGCGGTGATCTCCAGGCAGTCGGGAAGCGAGGAACGCTCCACCACCAGGGAATGGTAGCGGGTCGCCTCGAACGGGTTGGAAAGCCCCGCGAAAAGTCCTTTGCCGTCATGGTGAATGAGGGAGGTCTTGCCGTGCATGAGGTAATCGCAGCGCACCACCTCGCCGCCGAAGGCAGCACCAATGGATTGATGGCCGAGACAGACGCCGAAGATCGGGATCCTGCCGGCAAAATGCCGGATCAGCACCAGGGAAATGCCCGCTTCATCCGGAGAACAGGGGCCGGGGGAGATGACGATCCGCTCGGGGGCGAGCGCCTCGATCTCCTCGAGGGTGATCTTGTCGTTGCGAAAGACCCGGACATCTTCACCCAGTTCTCCGAAATACTGGACCAGGTTGTAGGTGAAGGAGTCGTAGTTGTCGATCATTAATAACATGTTTTCAATGCTCCGCATTTTTCAGGAACAAGGCGCGAGGTACGAGGCACAAGGATTTATAAAAACCTCGATCCTCGATCCTCGTACCTCGGTCCTTTTTTTAGTCCAGTCCTTTTTCCACCGCTTCGATGGCCTTCACCACTGCCATCGCCTTGTTCACCGACTCCTGGTACTCGGCGGAAGGGACCGAATCGGCCACGATCCCGGCACCCGCCTGGAGATGGACCCTGCCGTCCTTTATCACCAGTGTCCTGATGGCTATGGCCAGGTCCATGTTGCCGGAAAAGGAGAAATAGCCGACCGCGCCGCCGTAGATCTCGCGCCGCACCGGCTCCAGCTCGTCGATGATCTGCATGGCGCGCACCTTTGGCGCGCCGGAAAGGGTCCCGGCCGGAAACGTCGCCCGGACCACGTCAAAGGCGTCCTTCCCCTGCTCCAACTCGCCCTGGACATTGGAGACGATATGCATGACGTGGGAGTAGCGCTCCACGACCATCAGCTCGGACACGCGCACCGTCCCCGTTTTGCAGACCCTTCCCAGATCATTCCTCCCCAGATCGACGAGCATGACATGCTCGGCCCGCTCCTTTGGGTCGGAGAGCATTTCCAGCTCATAGGCGGTATCCTCTTCCGGCGTTGCCCCGCGCGGCCTGGTGCCGGCTATGGGGCGCAGCTCGACCCGTCCCCCTTCCCTGCGCACCATCACTTCCGGCGAAGCCCCTACCACCAGGGTGTCGTCCAGACGGAGAAAGAACATGTACGGTGAAGGGTTGAGGGTGCGGAGCACCCGGTAGATATCGAGGGGATCGACGGTCAGTTCGCCGGAAAAACGTTGCGACAGGACGACCTGAAAAATGTCGCCGGAGCGCACGTACTCTTTGGCCTTTTCCACCGCCTGCTCGAACTCCGCACGGCTTACGCCGGAAGTAAAGGAGACCTTTTTGGCAGGGGGAGTGGACGGCATGGCCGGAAGGGGTGTCTTCAGCTTTTTGATGAGGGTGTCGATCTTGGCCGTAGCCTCGGCGTAGGCGTCCTCTGCCGATCGTCCCCCGTCCAGGTGGGCGTTGGAGACCACCTTGATCTTCTGGCTGACGTTGTCGAAGATGAGTATGGTATCGGTGATGACGAAATAGGAGTCGTAGGCCTCGATCAGCGCCGGTCTGGTCGTTGGAAGATGCTCGAAATGGCGGACCATGTCGTAGCCGAGATAACCGACCGCGCCGCCGAAAAAGCGGGGAATGCCGTCTAGGGCCACCGGCTGGTAACGCTTGAGGTAATCCTTGACAAACCCGAGCGGGTCCGCCGTCTCTTCCTGCCGTGAAGCGCCATCTTCGAGAATCTCCACCTTGTTGCCGAGGGTGCGGATCACCACGGAGGGGTTTGAACCGAGAAAGGTGTAACGCGCCCATTTCTCGCCCCCTTCGATACTCTCCAGGAGAAAGGCATATCTGCCGTCGTCGATTTTTTTGAAGGCGCTGACCGGCGTATCCAGATCAGCCATTATCTCACGATAAACGGGAATGAGATTGCCCTGGGCAGTGAGGGATTGAAACGATGCAAAATCGGGATAATACATGGAGGCTCCCCAAACAGGTAGTGGTTGAGGTAATGAAACCATAACCTTAGCCTATCTTTAGTAACATACAGGCCGGTCAGTGTCAAGAAGCGGGGGTCGGAGATTTATTGCAGGGTAAAATAAAATGTCGCCCCCCTGCCGACGTCACCCTCTCCCCAGACACGACCGCCGTGGCGGTGGATAATACGCTGGGCTGTGGCCAGACCGATGCCGGTACCTTCAAAATCACCGCTGCCGTGAAGCCTCTGGAATGCACCGAACAGTTTGTCGGCGTACGCCATGTCGAAGCCGACGCCGTCATCGCGGACAAAATAGGCCCTCTCCCCTTCTGCCTCGGTAATGCCGAACTCAATGGTAGCAAAATCTTTTTTGGAGGTATATTTCCAGGCGTTGTCGATTAAGTTCTGCATGACCAGACGCAACAGCCGGTTATCGCCATTGACGACGACATCCGGGGCCACTAGAAACGTCACCTTTCTTTCCGGCGACGTTTCCTGGAGCATCTCGGCAATGGTCCCGACCAGTTCGCTCAGGTTTACCGGTTCGCAGCGCATCTGGCTCCGCGTAACGCGGGAGAGCTCAAGCAAGTCGTCAATGAGCTGCCCCATCCGGTTGCTTGCGGCGCAAACCCGGTTCAGATAGTCCTGTCCCTGCTCGTCCAGCTTTTCGGCATAATCGACGAGAAGCGCCTGGCTGAAACCATTGATGTGGCGCAGTGGAGCGCGCAAATCGTGGGAAACGGAATAACTGAAAGATTCAAGCTCCCTGTTGGCAGTTTCCAGTTGCATCGTCCGCTCTGCAACCCTCTGCTCAAGTTCCGCATTCAGACAACCGACCTCGTCCTCCACGCGCTTGCGGTCGAGGGTATTTGCAAAAATCTCCGCCAGCATCTTCAACAGGGTGATGTCGTTTTCCTGCCACATCTTTTCCTGGCGGACCGAATCGAAACCGACAAAACCGAAGAGAGCACCACGACAGACCATGGGGACGATGATAAGCGACTGGATCCCCTGTTTTTGGAGACACTCGAATTCGGCATGGTTTTCAGGGGTAAACGCGGCTATGGACGGGAAGTGAATTATCTCGTAGTTTTTCAGTTTCCTTGCCAGGCAGGTAAATTCGTCTAACAACATCCCTTGAAGGTTATCCATTTGCGGCTCAATGCCTGCTGCACACCATTCGTGGGAATTGTTCATTATCGTACCATCGTCTGAAATCGTAAAAACATAACTACGATCCACTTCGGCAAATTCTCCGACAGCCTGGAGGGCATGGTTAATGCCGGCCTCGATTTCGTCCGTCCCCAGATTGATGAATTTTGCAGAGATATTGGCAATTATGTTTTCTATTGCCAATTGATGGCGTAATTCCGCCTCGGACCTTTTTAGCTTATTCTCCATCTTGTGCCGGTATAGTGCTATCTCGATGGCAGTCTGCAGCTCTCTTTCTTCAAACGGCTTAAGTATGTATCCGAAAGGGGTAGTCGTTTTTGCACGCCGCAAAGTATGGTCATCGGCATAAGCAGTCAGATAGATAACCGGTATATTGAAGTTTCCATAGATGTGTTCAGCAGCTTCTACCCCATCCATCTCCCCCTTCAGGACAATATCCATCAGCACAAGATCAAGGTCGGAGACAGCCGCCCTGTCTATCGCCGCTTCCCCGGAAGAAACAACGGCAGGAACCGAATAGCCGAGGGACTGCAAAGTAGTCTGTATATCCTTGGCTACGATGCTTTCATCTTCGACGACCAGTATCCTTGTGGGAAAAGATTCGTCCATCAAGGTTTCCATGTCATCAAATGCTTCACATCCCATCATTTTGCCCTGTAGGGTCATGTCCATACAAGACGCTTCTTCTCCGTGTACTGCTGACTCCATAAAACTCCCCCTGCACCGATTCAATCACATTTACACGCCATTCTCCAACACAATAAATCACCGGGGAATATGCCGTTTCCAAGGTGGAAACACAGGCCACAATCTTATACCCGCTCCTTGTATTTCAATTCCTTGAAATTTATCCTGAATTCCGTGCCCTTTTCCCTGTCAAGGACAATACTACCGCCAATCTGTTCGGTCAAGGTTCCTACCAGTTGCAGACCAAGTGATTCAGTTGATTGAAAATCCAGGTCCGCCGGAAATCCGACACCATTATCCCTGACGATCAGGGTATGGTTGCCGGCGTAATCCGTCAGCAATTCGATGTCGATTGACCCTTTTCTACCCTGTGGGAATCCGTGTTTCAATGAGTTGGAAACCAGCTCGTTGATCATCAAGCCGCATGGAACAGCCGTATCTATGCCAAGAGAGACATCGGCTATGTTGAGATTAAGATTAACGGCATTGATGTTGATTCCGTAGGATCTGAACAGATTCGCGGAAAGTTTGCGGATGTATCCTGCAAAATCAATGCGCGCCAGGTTCTTGGTCTGATAGAGGTTTTCATGGATAAGGGCCATGGATTTAACGCGGTTCTGACTGTCCATGAACATATCCACATCCCGCTGATCGTGGATATGGCGGGATTGAAGATTGAGCAAGCTGGAGATGACCTGGAGATTATTTTTGACGCGATGGTGGATTTCCTTCAGCAACACCTCTTTTTCCTTGAGAGACGCCTTTGTCTGCTCCTCTGCCGCGATCCGCTCCGTGATGTCGATCCCCAGCTCCAGCGTCAGAGGGGAACCGTCACTGTCGGTAAAAGGATAATCATAGACTTCGTATGTCCTGCCTGTGCCGGCGGTCCATTCCCATTTACATGTGGTCTGCGTTTCCAGCGAGTGCAACGTCCGGCATTCGCAACAAAGGCCGTGATTTCCGTGGAAGATATCGTAGCATTTTTTACCTTCCGGATCACCAAAGTTCTGGCGGAAATAGCTATTGGCAAAACGGACGGTATGATCCTGCGCCTTGAGGTAGACATAGGCGGGGAGCCCCTGTAACAAGGAAAACAGCCGCGCCCGTTCCGCCTGTAGCGCATCTTCCGCCTGCTTGCGTTCCGTTATGTCGACGGTAACACCGGCGGTGATGATGGAATCGCCGTTCTCGTTGAAAATCGGAAATTTGCTGTTAAGCCAGTAGGACAGCCTGTCATCCTCGACAACCGGCTCTATCACCTGGACAGCCCTCTTCTGCTCAAGCACGAAAAGGTCGTTTTCCTTGAACAGGGCTGCGGTGGAGGCCGGCCAGATGTCGTCGTCCCTCCTGCCGAACCAGGCGATCTTCCGCTCGGCGAAGTAGCGGCGTAATGTCTCATTAACATAGATGTAATGGCCGTTGACATCCTTCATGTATGCTCTTGCTGGGAGATTGTCCATGAACAGGGTAAATCGTTTATCGCTTTCCCAAAGAGCCTTCTCTGCCTGTTTTCGCTCGCCGATATCGGCCAGAAGCGCTATGACGCCGGCAATTTCCCCCTTGGCGTTATACAATGGCGCTGCATCGAGAGAGATATCTATAGGCAAGCCACTCTTCTTCTGGCGACGCAGCTCGATGCCCGCAAGGGTCTCTCCGTCGAGCGCTCTGTCGAGATACGCCTGAAATTCGTCCCTTTTCCCATCTGGAATGAGCGGATAGAGATTGCCGACAACTTCGCCGTTGCTCCAGCCAAAGATCCTTTCGGCGGCAGGGTTCCACATTTTCACCTTTCCGGTTGCATCAAAGGCGATAATAGCCAGCGGTGCGGCCTTAAACAACGCCTCCAGGGCATGATTGGCTTCGAGAAGCTCATCCTGGCTCTTCAGATATTCATCCATCTGCTGACGCAGCTCCTCCTCGGTCATGGAGAGTTCTTCATTCTGCTCACGCAGGGCATCTTCGCGGCTCATGACCGCCCCGGCCATGGATTGCAGATGAACCGCCAGCTCACCGACCTCCTTGATATTGATCGGCTCATTATCTATGGCATAATTTCCAACAGCGATCTTCTGGGTACTGTTTATCAGTGCCGAAACCGGTTTCAGCAACAACTCCAGACTCCAGATCGTGTTGAATAATGCCACGAGAAGCGATCCGAGGAGTCCGGCCAGAAAAATTTTCTCCATCCTTCTCACCGGCGCCAGAGTGTCATCCAGGTTCTGGGCGATAACCACCAGCCAGCCGCTTTCACGAACGACCGCAACGCTCCCCTGCCGTTCCACCCCCTTGAAAAAATAACGATATGTTCCATTGGTGCCGGCAAGTCCGGCCTTAACGATGTTCAGATCGGCAACGTTCAATTGCTGCAGCACGTTTGTCCTGTCCGGATGGGCGATTACCCTCCCGTCCCTGTTGACGATGTATGCATAAATACCCTTCCTCCTGTTTATCGGCGCGATAATCTTATCGAGCGCCCGGAGGTTCAGGTTGCCGACCACCATTCCGTTAATGACGGGAACGGCAAGGGTAAGAGACGGCTCCCCGCTGATCCGGGACAAGGAGGTACTCGTCCACCAGTGGCCTTTCTTCTGCCGGGCGGTCTTGTAAAACTCCTCACCCGCCATATCTTTCCCCAGATATTCCGCCTTGCGGCCCTTGATCCCGGGCAGCAGGCCGACATGATCGGCACGGCCCTTGTCATCAAGAATATAGATAGATTCAAAAAAACTGTATGTTGCTACGATCGAATCAATAAATACGTTGAAGTCTGCCCCCTTCAAGTACCGCTCACGATGTGTCACCTCTCCCACCTGGCGAAGCATGTTCAACGGCTCCTGGAGAAATGTATCGACCTCCTCCGCCACTGTTTCGGCAAGCAGCATATTCTTGCCGGAAATAACACGCAGCAGGTCCCGCCGTTCGAAATGAAGGGAAATCAGGCCGATAATCAGCAGAGGGATTACGGCGACAAGAATATAATTGGCAATGAGTGCGGTTTTGAGACGGATACGGATTTTCACGTGCCGGACTCCATGATTACATATTACACATTTGATACATTACAGAATAGTACAAGCTTAGATTCAAAACAGATGCAAGATAGCCGCTATTTACAAACAAATAACTTACTAACCCACTGTAATAGCACGGTAAATTTAAATGTAAAACAGTATATTATTATTCAAAACATGTCCAGAGTTTGTATATGAAATATATTAAATGAAACATTCAACGGGAACCAATTTGTTTTCCAAATTATGTTTGTCCACTATTGCATCAATTCATCGCCAGATCACCGAAATCGGGCTCGTCGCTGCACCCGGTTTTTCGGGAACGGTAATGCAAAATCTCCCGGGAAACCGCAAACAAACAGGAGCATTGCGAACAAACTGCAAATTGCACCTTGCAAAACCACGCCACAATGATTAGTTTGTTGAAGTTCCATCAATGACTACGTCAAAAGGAGAAATAAAGTACATGACCAAAAGCACCAAAAAATTTGAAACCGAAGTACAGCAGCTTCTCGACCTCGTGATCCACTCACTCTACTCCAACAAGGATATCTTCCTGCGCGAGCTTGTTTCCAACGCCTCCGACGCCATTGATAAGGTCAAATTCGAATCCCATTCCAACATGGATATACTCGAAGGCAATACCGATTGGAAGATCAAACTGATACCGGACAAAACTGCCGGCACCCTCACCATCCGCGACAACGGCATCGGTATGAACGTGGCCGAGGTGGAAGAGAACATCGGCACCATTGCCCGTTCAGGCACCCGCGCCTTCATGGAGAACCTCAAAGATAAAAACGTTCAGAACAATCCCGAGTTGATCGGCCAGTTCGGCGTCGGTTTCTACGCCTCGTTCATGGTTGCCGACAAGGTCACCCTGATCACCCGCAAGGCGGGGGACAAAAATGCCGCCTGCCGCTGGGAATCGACCGGCGACGGCAGCTATACCATCGAGGATTGCGAGAAGGAGACCCGCGGCACCGACATTACCCTCCACCTGAAGGATGAGATGAAGGAATATCTCGATGAGTGGAAGATCCGCAGCATCATCAAGAAATATTCCGATTATGTGCAGTACCCGGTCGTCATGGACGTAACGCGGGAAGAACCGGCCAAAGGCGTTGACGGCGAGGTCATTGAGGGGGGGGGCACCATCGAGAAGACCACCGAAGAAACCCTCAACTCCATGAAGGCGATCTGGACCAGGGCCAAAAGCGAAATCAGCGAAGAGGAATACGAGGAGTTCTACAAGCACATCTCCCACGATTATGACAAACCGTTTCGCACCATCCACTATTCGGCGGAAGGGACCAGCGAATTCAAGGCCCTCATCTATATCCCGAGCCACAAGCCCTTTGACCTGTTCATGCGCGACCATAAAAAGGGTGTGCACCTCTATGTGAAGCGTGTCTTCATCACCGACAACTGCGAAGCGCTTCTCCCCGATTACCTCCGCTTCATGAAGGGTGTGGTGGATTCCAGCGACCTGCCGCTCAACGTTTCCCGCGAAATCCTCCAGGAAGACATCCAGATCAAGCGGATCGAGAAAAACCTGGTCGGCAAGATCCTGTCAACACTCGTGGAAACCAAAGAAAAAACGCCGGAAGATTACCTGAAGTTTTACAAGGAATTCGGGCCGGTGCTCAAGGAAGGGGTGCATTTCGACCATGCCAATAAGGAAAAGCTCCAGGAACTGATCCTCTTTGAAAGCTCGAAAACCGAGGTCGGAAACTACATCTCGCTGAAAGAGTACGTGGCGCGGATGCCGGAGGCGCAGAAGGAAATCTACTACATCACCGGAGCCTCCCGTTCCGCCCTGGAAAACTCGCCGCATCTGGAAATCTTCAGGAAAAAGGGATTCGAAGTGCTCTACATGACCGACCCTGTCGATGAATGGGTAGTGCAGAGCCTGACCGAATACGACGGCAAGAAACTGCACGCGGTCGACCGGGGGGACCTGGAGCTTGACAGCGCGGAAGAGAAGAAGGAGAAGGAAGCGAAGCAGGAAGAGGCCAAAAAGCAGTATCAGGGGGTACTCGACTTCGTCAAGGAACAGTTAAAGGACAAGGTAAAGGAAGTGCGCTTTTCCAGCCGTCTGACCGACAGCGCCTGCTGCCTGGTTGCCGATGAATACGGGCTGAATGCGAACATGGAAAAGATCCTCAAAGCAATGAACCAGGATGTGCCTGAGTCCAAACGGGTATTGGAACTGAACCCCGACCATCCGCTCATGCAAGTCCTGAGCAGTATATTTGAAAAAGATAAGGAGAACCCGCGGCTGGCCGATTACTGCGGACTGCTTTACGACCAGGCGCTTTTGACCGAAGGATCGCCGGTCCCCGATCCGCTCCGCTTCACGAGGCTCGTTGCCGAACTGATGGTGAAAGCCGCGGAAAAGTAAGCTTTGCCGTCAGAGCAACCTAGTACACTGTAATACTTATTCTTTCGCAGCTAACCCCTCCTGTCCTCCCCTTAATTAAGGGGAGGGACGTGCTAAGTGAGCTGGCTGGTTTGCTCCCCCTCTTAAGATAAGAGGGGGTTGGGGGGAGTTAGATTTAGATGTTTCATGGTACTAAGGGGTATTAATGCCTCTGGGGCCTGATGAAAAGTTTACACAATTGTAACATTCTAATGAGTCGCCGGACTTGACTTTTGCCGGTATCTGCATTATGGTTTGAGCAACTTACAGAGCAGGTCGGATAGATAAACGATAATACCAAACCATCCGCGAGGATGGGACGGAAAGCCTACAGGGTCTCAAGAAGACAGCCGGGTCGCCGAAATATCTAGATGGATATTCGGAGACCCGGCTTTTTTGCGTTCGAAAAAACTTGTAAAGTTATTGGAGGATTCTCAAACATGAATAAAAAGATCAACAATATCGCAGTATTAATCGAATTTATCGCAGGCTCAGGGCTTGCCATCTTTTTCCATTGGGTGCTCCATTATCCGGAAGCCGCCTACACCATCTTCGGCATAGGCATACTCCTGTCGCTCGTCACCTACCTTGTGCGGGAGGAGATAGAAAAGACCCGTGAAGGGCTGCTCGACCAGTATCACCATGCCCACGAGGTCACCTTCGCCATCGCCCGGATCAACGACCCGGAATGTCAGATCAAGGCACACGAACTGATGGCTTCGACGATGCGGACGGTCTCGCTCTTGCAGCAGGGGTATATCCCGATGGATGAGACCGAATTTTATCTGGAAGGGGCAAAGCAGATGGAGCAGGCGGTCCACCACGCGAAAGCGGTGGACCCGCTTACCACGGGATGGGATTCACGCGGGGCATTGCTCAATTTTTACCAGGCAAACCTGCGCGCCCTGGAACGCGGCGTGAAAATCACCCGCATCTTCGTCGCCAACCGCGAGGCGATCATCGAGCCGGAGGTGCAAAAGATCCTCCTCGCCCAGTACCACAACAATATCGACGTGCGCATCGCCTTCAGAGACGAACTGCCGTCGGCAAGCGACATCAGCAACCGGGACACCAACAGCTCCTTCGATTTCGCCGTCTACGACGACCGTGTGGTGACCGACGTCTTCAGCCAGCCGGGAAAATACTTCGGCAGGAAAACGAATCAACCGGCGGAAGTGGCCAAATATCTCCACCTCTTCGATCTTATCGAGCATAGCGCCCATGCCGTCACACTGGAAGAGGACAAGATAATCCTGGCCGGCGACATCATACCTCTCGCGTCGTAATGATTCGGCAGCCTACAACCTGATCAAATCCTCGTGCTCCTCATCATGGGGGTTGATGTGGATCATCACGTCACCCACGTTGGGAAATCGCTCGAAAATGAGACGCTTCACCTCGGTGGCAATGGCATGGGACTGCTTGACCGTCATTTCCGGGTCCATATCCAGCTTCAGATCGACGATCATGTACTGGCCGGACCGGCGCCCCTTGATTTCGTGGACATGTTCCACCCCCTCGACACCTTCCGCCAGCATGCTTATGGAGTTCAACAGTTCCTGGGGGGGTTGGCCGTCCATCAGGTCATGGGCGGCGCTCCTGAAAGTTTCATAACCGATATGGAAGATAAAAAAGGCGGTGAGCCCCGCTGCCAGCGGATCCATGATCTTTACGCCGAAAAAGGCGCCGGTTACGCCAATGAGGGTGGCGACCGAGGTAACGGCATCCTTGCGGTGATCCTTGGCGATGGCCATTACAGCCGGGCTGCCGAGACTCCCCCCCACCTTGAGCGAAAAACGGCAAAGCCACTCCTTGATAAAAATAGTCGCAAATGCCGCCAGGACAGCGATCAGCTGGGGTTCTTCATAGGCCCCGGCCATGATGGTTTTCACTGCCTTGTACAATATCCCTGCGCCGGTTGAAAAAATGACCAGCGAGACGAGAATGGCGGAGAGGCTTTCTGCCTTGCCATGACCATAGGGATGCTTTTCGTCAAACGGCTTACGCCCGATATTGAGGGCGATGATGGTCGAAAGTATGGCAACGAAATCGCAAGCGCTCTCCACCCCGTCGGCAAAGACGGCCTCGGAATTGCCGAAATGACCGGCCAGAAGCTTCATGACCATCAATAAGCCATTGATCCAGAACCCTATCTTGATTACCCGGTCGGCCCGATTAAAACGCTCTGTCCTTTGCACGATTACACTCCTGCCTTGCGCAGATCTTTTATGGTCAACTGGAGTGAGCTTCTTCCATTCCAGACATTTATAGCAGGCGAAAAGACAACATCAAGCCGGTCTCCTTGCGCTGCCCTCCCCGCCAGAGAAAAACCGATGGCATCGAAACTTCGACAGCCGGCATTAAGACGCATCTTCAGGTGTGTTTCCTTGAGAGTTCGGCAGTCGCTCACCTCTGCGTCCCGCAAGAGGAAAACCGGCTCCGGATTGCCCATGCCAAAGGGCTTCATCGTCTCCAGCCCAGCCACTAGTTCGCTGGTGATCTCTGACGCTTCCAGTTCCCCATCAATCAACAGTAACGGGGTAAGGTCCTCGGCAGTGAGCAGACCAGCGGCAACCTCGTCGAATCTTGCCACGAATGCTTCAAGGGTCTCCTCGGCAATGCTCAGACCTGCGGCATGCTTATGCCCGCCGAACTTGATCAGGTGATCGAAGCAGACATTGAGGGCGTCATGCAGGTGAAAGTTTGCAATGCTGCGGCCGGAGCCTTTTCCGTTGCCGTCCTTTAAAGCAATAAGAATAGTGGGACGATGAAACATGTCAACCAGTCGGGAGGCGACAATGCCGATCACCCCGGGATGCCATGCCTCGGAGGCAAGAACGATGCTTTTCCTGTTGCGCAATGCTGGAGTTTCCTTGACCATTGCGAGGGCATCGTTCAAAATTTCCCGCTCCACCGCCTGACGCTCGGCGTTGCTGGCGTCGAGGGCCGCTGCCAGCGGCTCTGCCTTTTTTCTATCACCGCAGAGCAGAAGCTCGACTCCCATAGCCGCGTTCTCCAGCCGTCCAGCCGCGTTAAGCCTCGGCGCCAGGCGAAAGCCTACCGCGCCGCAACCCACATCGCCGTTTACCCCCGCCACATCCTTGAGAGCCTGCACCCCCGGGCGCTGTGAATTGGTCAGCTCCCGGAGACCGTGTTTCACCAGAATCCGGTTTTCATCGGTCAGCGGCACAACATCGGCTACAGTCCCCAGGGCGACCAGATCGAGATATTCCCGCAGATTCGGCTCTTCCTTGCCGGCAAAAAACCCCTCCTCCCTGAGCCTGCTGCGCAAGGCAATCATCAGATTGAAAGCCACACCGACTCCGGCAAGGGATTTGAACGGAAAGGTGCAACCGGGCTGAAGCGGATTAATGACGGCATAGGCTTCGGGCAGGGAATCTCCAGGCATATGATGGTCGGTGACGATCAGATCGATGCCCGCCGCATTGCAGAGCGTTGCCTCAGCCACTGCTGTAATGCCGCAGTCGACGGTCACCATGACCTGCGCACCAAGGTCGGCAGCCCGCGCAACGCCATCGGCGGAAAGGCCGTAACCGTCAACCAGTCGGTCGGGGATGTAATAAATGGCATCGAGACCGACGCTGCGAAAGAACGAAAGGAGTAACGCCACCGAAGTGATGCCGTCCACATCATAATCGCCGTGAACACAGACCTTTTCCCCTTTTTTCACGGCTGCTGCGAGTCTATCCACCGCCCGCTCCATGCCGAGCAGCAAAAACGGATCATGGAACTGGGCAAGGCTCGAAGTAAGAAAGCGGGAAGCAGCGGCGGGTTCAATGACGGCGCGGTTGACGAGCAACCGGGCAAGCAGTGGGGATGCCACCCCGCCCTTAACCAGCCGCTCGACATCAACCGGATCACAATCCCTGACTTTCCAGCGTTTTTCATGTACCGGCTGCATCCGTACTCCTTTGAAAATCGGTTCCACGTTGTTGAAAATGCTATTACGCTGAACGTTGGGCCTTGAACACAAAAAAACCCCGCCTAAGCGGGGTTTTTTCAAGCAATCAGTCGAATTACTTGGAACTGGCTTTAAGCTGATCCATCTGCATCTTTATCTGCTGTGCGGTAGGACTTGTGGGGTCAAGCTCAAGGTAACGGCTCCAGGCTTTCAACGCCTTGTCCGGCTGTTTCAGGTCGGTGGCATAAATAACACCCAGGTTGTAAAGGCTTTGCAAATGTTTCGGATCAATCTGCTGCGCCTTCTCGAAATTTGCAATCGCCTTGTCGAACCAACCTATTTTCCTGTACATGATACCCTGATCGGTCAAGACGTTAGTGTTGTTGGGGTCAAGCTCCAGCGCTTTGGAGTAGGCATCTACGGCTTTTTTTGATTGGTCTGTATCAAAATAATCGTTCCCCAGTTGAATCCATGCCTGGAGATTTTTCGGATCACCGGCGACAATTTTTTCCTCTTCGGCTATACGCTGCTGATAATCGGTCGGCGACCCGGTCCCTTGGGGCAGGCTTCCGCTGACCGGAACTGTTTCCTTTTTTGCGCTGACGCTGAAAATCAGGTAGCCGCCCAAAAGGCCGACAATCAGCGCGACAACTACTCCAAGAATGCTTTCCTTTTTCACGTGCAGCCTCCTTAAGCTTTGATTTGGCCGGGCGCCTTCTCCCAGAGTGCAACAATCGGGCTGGCGACAAAGATCGATGAGTAGGTGCCGACAACTACCCCGACCACCAGGGCAAAAGCAAAGTCATGAATCACATCGCCACCGAACAGGAACAGGGAGGTGGCGGCCAGAAACGTTGTCAGCGAAGTGATGATGGTACGGGAGAGAACCTCGTTGATGCTCTTGTTGAATACGGTGGGCATAGATTCCTTCATGTTCTTGTGCAGGTTCTCCCTGATCCTGTCAAACACCACAACGGTATCGGTAAGGGAATAACCGGCAATGGTCAGGACTGCTGTGATCAGGAGCAGATTCACTTCCTTGTCCAGCACGAAGAAGACAGCAAAGATTGCCAGCACGTCATGCATAGTGGCGACGACGGCGCCGACGCCGAATTTGAAGTCAAACCGCCAGGCTATATAGAGGATGATCCCCAGCATGGAAATGGCCACGGCGATGAGTGTATCCTTGCGCAGCTTATCGCCGATTGACGGACCGATCTCCGTCGAGCTTTCGACGGTATAGGGATTGGCCGGAAACTCTTTTTTCAGGATATCCTGGACACTATCGGCAACTTTGCCGGTTGCCAGAGTGGTTTTACGCATTTTGATCAGGAGCTTGTTTCCTTCCTTGATCTCCTGCATGTCCACATCTTTAACCCCGTTTTTGGCCAGGCTTCTTCGCGCTTCTTCGGTGGTTATCGGCGCGGTGAATTTAAGCTGCATGGCGGTGCCGCCGGAGAAATCGATCCCCATGTTGGCAGCGCCCCTGGCTATCTGGATGATGCCGATAATGCCGATGATTGAGATAATGGCGGAAACGGCAAACGATATTTTTCTCATACCGATGAAATCTATTTTGGTTTTGCTGATCAGTTCCATTGGTTCCCCCCTTTATATACTCAGTCTCTTCACCCTGACGCGATCGAGGAACAGGTCGAACACCACCCTGGTAGCCAGAAGCGAGGTGAATAGATTGATGATGATACCAAGACTCAACGATACGGCAAAACCCTTTACCGGACCAGTACCGAACTGGAAAAGCACCGCAGCTGTTATCAGCGTGGTCACATGGGAGTCCATAATGGTAAGGAACGCCTTGTCGTATCCTGCGTCGATGGAAGCCATCGGCGTCTTGCCAAGCCGAAGTTCCTCCCTGATTCGCTCAAAGATGAGAACGTTGGAGTCAACCGACATGCCGATCAGAAGGACGATAGCTGCAATGCCGGGAAGGGTCAGCGTAGCCCCCAGGGCCGAAAGCGAACCCATGAGGAAAATGATGTTGAGCACCATGCCGAAATTGGCGACCAGACCGGACAGTTTGTAGTAGATAGTCATAAAGACGACCACCAGGGCAACCCCGATCAGGCCGGCTATGAGCCCTTTGTTGATGGAATCCTGGCCGAGGGAAGGACCGACGGTAACGTTCTGGATTATCTTCACCGGCGCGGGAAGGGAGCCGGCGCGCAGTACGATGCCCAGGTCGGACGCCTCCTTCTCGGTGAACGAACCGGATATCTGTGCACTGCCACCCGAGATCCGCTCGCGAATCACCGGCGCCGAATAGATGTTGTTGTCCAAAACGATGGCAAACCGTTTGCCCACATTGGCAGCCGTTACCTGGTCAAACAGCCTGGCACCGGTGGAATTGAACTCGATGGCGACATACGGCTGATTGTACTGTGAATCGATGCGTACCTGGGCATCGGTCAGGAGGTCGCCGGTTATCATCGCCTTTCTTTTTACAACAAGAGGGGTCTCTGAAACTGCGCCGGTAGCCGGATCTGTCTTCTTTTCCACGAGAATTTCGTCGTCTTCGGGGATAGATGACGGAGTGGCTGTTACAGCATTCACATTCTCGTCCACCAGTTTGAATTCAAGCCTGGCAGTTTTCCCGATCAACTCGATGGCACGTTTCGGGTCCTTAATGCCGGGGAGCTGCACGACAATGTGGCTGATCCCTTCCCGCTGAATAATCGGCTCAGAAACGCCGAACTGGTCGATCCTGTTGCGGATGGTTTCCAGAGCCTGCTGGACGGCCTTGTCTTTCCTGACCTGTGCCTCTTTCTCGTTGATTCGGAGCTGCATGTTGACGAAGCCACCTTCATCGAAAAGCGGCAGCAGTTCCAGGTCCGGGTACTTTTTCTTCACCAGCTTCTGGACATTGTCGGCCGAACCCCTGTCGTACAGCACCAGCTGAACGCGATCTCCGCCGACCTTGGCGACGCGTTTGAAGCGGATATTCTGGGCATTGAGGGTATCTTCCAGATCTGTGGAGATCAGATCCAGCGAACCTTCAACCGCCTTCTGGGTCTCGACTTCCATAACGAGATGGGTGCCGCCCTGTAAATCAAGCCCTAAATGGATCTTATCCTTGGGAAGAAAGCCTTTCCACCAGGAAGGAAGCGGGGAAACCAGGGTCGGTGTCAAGTACAGGAATGAAATGAAAAGGAACGCTACAATCAGGCTGATACGCCAGGTAAACCCCTTGGTCATGGAAGAAGCTCCTTTCGCTAATTATTAACTCTTAATCTTTTTTCATCAGGTTGGCAATAAATCCTTTATTGATTTTAATATTTACCCCGGGCGCCACCTCCAAGGTAACAACATTTTCATCAATAGACGTCACCTTGCCGTGCATACCGCCGGCGGTTACGACCATGTCCCCTTTTTTCAGAGTATCGAGCAGTGCCCGATGCTCCTTGGCCTTTTTCTGCTGGGGACGGATCAGGAGAAAATAAAAAATGGCGAACATGAAGACCAGCGGCACCAGGTTCATCAAAGCGGACTGCCCACCGGCAGCCTGTCCCCCGGCAGGTGTACCCATTGCGAAAGCCAAACCTAACATTTTGCAACCTCCAAAAACAGTATTTGTAGAGGCACCCACGTGGGTGCCCGAAATCAGGGCGGCCATAAAGGACCGCCCCTACATGGTCTCCCGTTTAGCGTAAAAATCACGGCGGAAATCCGCAAAGCGGTCTTCGGCTATTGCCTGTCTGGCCCCTGCCATCAAGGAAAGATAGTAATGCAGGTTATGCCAGGTATTCAAACGTGAAGCAAGGATCTCACCACTCTTGAAAAGATGACGCAAATATGCCCGGCTGTAATTTTTGCAGACGTAACAACCGCACTCAGGGTCAATGGGTAACCGGTCTTCGGCATAGCGGGACCCTTTGATGTTCAACCTGCCGAACGAGGTGAAAACCATGCCATTTCTGGCATTCCTGGTCGGCATGACGCAGTCGAACATGTCAAAGCCCGCATTGATCCCCTCGATCAGGTCTTCCGGCGCGCCTATGCCCATCACATACCGCGGCTTGTCAACGGGAAAGAACGGGGCTGAGAATCCCATGACATCATGCATGAGTTCCTTCTCTTCGCCTACCGAAACCCCGCCCAACGCATAACCGTCAAAACCGATTTCCTGCAACGCCAGTGCGCTTCGTTCGCGGAGGTCGCTGAACATCCCACCCTGGACGATGCCGAATAGCGCCTGATCCGCCCGTTTTTTCACGTTTTTACAGCGGAGCGCCCAGCGACTGGTCATCTCCATGGATTTGGCAATATACGCGTAATCGGCAGGGTACGGCGGGCATTCGTCAAAGCACATGATAATGTCCCCCCCCAGGGCCTCCTGTATTTCCATGGAGGTTTCGGGGGAGATGAAGTGGTACGAACCATCCAGGTGGGACTGGAATTTTACCCCTTCTTCCGTTATCTTGCGCAGCTCTCCCAGGCTGAATACCTGGAAACCGCCACTATCGGTCAGTATCGGCCCTTGCCAGTGCATGAATTCATGCAGCCCGCCCATCCGCGCCACCAGTTCGTGTCCGGGACGCATGTAGAGATGATAGGTATTTGCCAGAATAATCTGTGCACCTACCTCCGTCAGCTCCTCCGGGGTCATCGCCTTGACCGTCGCATGGGTCCCGACCGGCATAAATATGGGGGTGTCTATTTTGCCGTGCGGTGTTGTCAAAGAACCGAGCCGGGCAGCACTCGAACTGTCCGTCTTTATAAGCTTGAAATCAATGGCTGACAATTTTACCTTCAATAAATAAACATGGCGTCGCCATAGCTGAAAAAACGAAAATTTCTATTTACCGCTTCGTTATAAGCATTGAATAATCGGTCCTTACCGGCAAGAGCCGAAACTAGCATGAGCAGGGTTGATTTGGGTAGGTGGAAATTGGTGATCAAGGCATCCACAACCTTGAAGGTATACCCCGGGCAGATGAATATATCCGCCTCACCCTCCCCCGGCTGAACGCTCCCGTTACCGGCAGCTGCGTGCTCCAGTGCCCGGGTGGTGGTTGTGCCGAGGGCTACCACCCTGCCTCCGTCGTTTTTCCTGACGTTCACCGCTCTGGCAGTAGCTTCCGGTATGAAATAATACTCCCGGTGCATCCGGTGATCCTTCAGGTCATCCACCCTTACCGGCATGAAGGTCCCAAGCCCGACATGGAGGGTTAATGGCGCTATCTCCACACCCTGTTGCCGGATTTTCTGCAACAAGGCATCGGTAAAATGAAGCCCTGCCGTAGGTGCTGCAACAGCCCCTTTAGCCCGGGCAAATACGGTCTGGTAACGCTCCCGGTCGTCATCCCCGGCAGAACGACGTATGTAAGGCGGCAACGGCATGCTGCCGATTCTTTCAAGCCGATCTAAAAACCCTTCTACAGGGCTAAACGAAACGGCCCAGGTATCCTGCTCGCTCCGTTCAAGGACACGGGCCGCAACACCTTCGGAGAGTATGATCAAGGACCCCGGTTTAGGCGATTTAGACGCCTTGATGAGACATTGCCACACTTCGCCCGGCTCAAGGAGACGCCTGACCAGGAACACCTCAACCCGGCCGCCGCTTTCCTTTTTACCGAGAAGCCTGGCCGGTATCACCCGAGTGTCGTTTATTACCAGCAGGTCGCCATCACGAAACAGCGCGGCGATCTCCGAGATTATCGTCTCATTCAGCTCGCCGTTAACCCGATCAAGAGTCATGAGACGGGAAGCATCCCTGTTCTGCGCCGGCTGTTGAGCTATCAGCTCCGTAGGTAAATAATAGTCAAAATCGTTTAGCTGCATGCCTAATCAGTTGATATCTTTTCCAGCCTGGTGCCTGGATAGTAATAGAAAAGTATCTCCCGATAATCAAAACCGTCGCTGGCCCGCTGTTTTGCTCCCCACTGACAAAGACCTACGCCATGACCGAACCCTACCCCAGAAAACAGTGCATCATCGCCGGAAATCCGCACATCGAAATTTGTGCTCTTGATGACACTATAGCCGATTGTCTTGCGGAAGTTCACAGCGCTGATGACGCTACGCCCTTTTGCAGAGACAAGCGTCAGGTCCTGCAAGCGGCCGCTTTTGTTCCTGCTGCCCGGCTTGATATCCTTCAAGCCTGAAACTGGATAACCACTGTTCCTCAGCTGCGACTCGAGTTTTTTCAGTGAAATTGACTGCTCCCACTTGACGGAAGGTGAGGTAAGGCAATATTTACAGTCAACACCGGAGAGGTAAGGCAAAGCAAATCCCCAGACATTTTCCGACGCTTCCGTATGACCACCGCAATTGGAGTGATAGAACGCCTGGATGACGGCGCCATTGTATACAAGCACTTCTCCGGCAGTTTCCTTGACCCCTCTGATTGCGCGGCTGTCCTCCATGTCGCACCCCTCGTAAACCTGGTCCATGACACTTGACTCCAGGTGATACAAGGCATTTTTCCGAGCTGCTTTCTGATAAACGGCATAGGACCTGGCAATTATAGCCTGGGCCTTTACCGCCTCGATTGGCCACTGGGAAGATATTTCACAATTAATCAGACCTACCAGATAATCTTCAAGGGGAAGTTCATCGACAACCAATACGCCTTTGTCAGCAGGCATAACTTCTATTATGCCCCGATAACTCTTGCCGTTGATGAGGAGGAAAGCTGGAGCCGTTGCCCGCAGGCTACGAACTTTCCTGTTATTGACCAGCAACCCGTCTTTATTTTTTTTAATTTGCAGGGGAAAGCTAAATCTGAGCGGCTCACCGTTACCGTCCGTCAAAAGCAGCCCGTTACCTTCCAGTGTTATGCTTTCCGCCCCCTTCAGCACGGCCACCCTTATCGTCTCCGGCTGCATGTCGAGACCCAACACGCTAGCAGGGATTAGGATGCACAATAACACTATGGCGCTAAGCAATTTCAATTAATACTCTACCTTTATACAAGCCATCAAAACTTGACGATAAAATCATAGAACACGGGGCAAAGTCAATAATTTTATATGCCCAACAAAAGGCTTTTAACCCTATCATTGGCAAGCGAATTGCTTATCTCATTTAATGAGAAATGTAACGTTCACTATTAACTGATAGGTTATCATAGGTACGGCCGGTCACCTTGTCAAGCTTTTCAGGTTCTGAACCAAGCCTGGTAAAGCCGGTTTAGACGCCCTGAATACACTGGAAAGTATCGACTCTGAACGGGGAATAGCAGATGAAAAACCACACTTAAATTAAAAAACATCAATAATTACACTTAAATAGCGATGCCGTATTAGGCAAGATTAACCGCTAAATAACTTGAAAATGTGGGCCATATTGAGTAGTATTTTTTGACTTCTAATTTACATGACTGGTACTGAATGATTAATTCACTGAAGATAAAAATCATAGGGCTCATTACCATTACCCTGGTAGCTGTCGTTACACTTGCGGCATTTCTCAATTACCGGCATCAGACGGAGATGCTCTACGAGATGGCCAGCCATAATGCCAATGTGCTGACTGAAACCGTAAAGAGCAGCATCAACGACGCCATGCGCTCCGGTCACTCGGAAGAAATCAGCAGTATATTCAGCCGCATCAGATCAAAAGAGCTGATTTCCTCTTTGCGCATATTGGATGAGACAGGCAAGATTCTCAACTCTGCAGACCGGAGTGAAGTCGGCCAACTCATATCGGAAAATGACCGACTGGATCTCAAAAAAACTGTTCTGCCCACATTCCAGCGGGAAAACAACGGTAAAATATACGATTCTTTCAGCCGCATAATGAACTCACCAGTCTGTCACCAGTGCCACAATCCGGCCAAAAAAGTACTGGGGATCCTTGAAATAGAACTGTCGATGAACTACATGGACAGATTCATCGCCAAGGAAAGACATAATACCATCGTAGCAACGACGCTTATCATAGTCCTGATTATCTTCATCGTTTCCATTTTCCTGATATTCTATGTGGACAAACCGATACGAAAGCTCATATCAACCATGGAAGAGGTGGAAAAAGGGAATTTCGAGAAAAGAACCATGATAACAAGCAGCAACGAGATGAGCATCCTTGCCGAAAGCTTCAACCGCATGGTGGAAAAATTCAAGAACATGATGGACACAAGCATAAATCACGAACGCGAACTCGCTCGGGCACAGGAGAAACTGTCGCACCATCGAGAAACACACCTGATGAATCAGAAACTCGAAGAACAGATCAAAGAAATCGAGAATTTGAACGTTACTCTCGAAGAACGGATCGAAGAGATAGAAGAAGCAAACTACAAGATCGCCGACCTGGCCGGTGAACTGGAAGACAAGAATACCACTCTGGAAAAAGCCGTATCGAAACTTTCAACCCTCTACAAAGTGGGGTTGGCAATAAATTCCACAATGGAGATCGACAATCTTTTCAACCTGATCGTCAAGACAACCATGGAAACCCTCCATGCCCAGATCGGCTACATTATACTCTATAACCAGGAACATCAGGAACTCGTCATAACCACCCTCATAGGCCATGAAAATATTTCACCTTCAGGCACGATACTACCCATGAAACCTTCCAGCGTCTCCACCTGGGTTATCGAGAATTGCAAACCGTTGCTGATTGTCGACATAAAACAGACCCCCGAGTTCGACACGTTCAGCGCCCTCGGCTACGAGCGGAAAACCTTGATCTGTGCCCCCCTGATAACAAAAGATGAGATCATCGGCACGATTACCGTGGTGAACAAGCTTGACAACACCACCTATAACCACGAAGAGCTTGAACTGCTGACCACGATCGCCGCCCAGGCCAGTATCGCCATCAAAAACGCAAAACTTTACGACGATCAGCAGAAAACCTACCTGAACACCATTCAGGCCCTTGTTTCAGCCATAGAAGCAAGTGATAGTTATACCCGCGGCCATTCGGAACGAGTTACCCGTTACAGCCTGGAACTGGCCAAGAAGCTGGACCTTCCCCAGGAAAGACTGAAAGTCATCGAGCGGGCCGCCATACTTCACGACATAGGCAAGATCGGCATAGACCTGACCCTGCTCCATAAAGAGGGAAGGCTCACAACAGATGATATCAACGACCTCCAGCAGCACCCGACTATCGGCATGAAGATTCTGGAGCCGATCGAATTCCTTCAGGATGTCAGACTCTGTATAGGTCAGCACCATGAGCGTTACGACGGCCAAGGTTACCCCAACAGCGTACCGGCCTCCGAGCTTTTATTGGAATCGCGCATCCTTGCCATTGCCGACGCCTTTGATGCCATGACATCCGACCGTCCCTACCGTAAGGCCCTTTCAGTAGAGGTGGCGATCAAAGAACTCTGTGACAACTCAGGAAGCCAATTCGACCCGGAACTGGTTCCTCATTTTATCGAGCTGCTCAACAACTCCCACGTGCCTACAGCCAAGATACCCAGGGTCGCAGCATCATACGCCAGAGCCTGACCCTCCTGTCCATTTCAAACAGTAAAGGATTTGCCGCCCCCGCCAAATCGTGGTATAAGATTTCCACAGCATGCTAAGGGCAAAAGGCCAAGGGTAAAAGGATGAATCCTTTTACCGGACAGCCCATGTCCGACAACTTCCGGGGTTAGCGCATTGTCAACTCTGCTTCAAGTCAAAAACCTCACCACCCATTTCCGGCTTCCGCAAGGAACGCTGAAAGCCGTTAACGGCATTGACTTTTCCCTGGACGAAGGGGAAACCCTTGCCATCGTCGGCGAATCAGGCTGCGGGAAAAGTGTCACCGCCTACTCGATAATGCGCCTGATTGCCTCTCCCGGAGAAATTACCGGTGGAGAAATCATATTCGGCGGCGTGGATCTGCTCCGTCTCAGCGAAGAAGAGATGCGCCGGGTGCGAGGCGACCGAATTTCAATGATTTTTCAGGAGCCGATGACCTCCCTTAACCCCGTGCTTTCCATCGGCAACCAGGTTTGTGAAGGTCTCCGCCTCCACCGTAAGCTTTCACGCGGCGAAGCGCGGGAAGCGGGGATCGAAATTCTCAGACAGGTCGGCATTGCCTCTCCCGAGAGAAGATTTGACGATTACCCGCACCAGATGAGCGGCGGCATGCGGCAGCGAGTGATGATAGCCATGTCCCTTGCCTGCCGGCCGCAGCTGTTGATCGCCGATGAACCGACAACTGCCCTCGACGTAACCATCCAGGCACAGATACTGGAACTCATCGACCGTCTCAAGAGCGAAAACAGGATGGGACTGATCCTGATAACCCACGATCTGGGCGTCGTGGCGGAGCGGTCACACAAAACAGCCATCATGTATGCGGGCAAGATCGTGGAATACGCCCCGACCCGTGAACTGTTCGCCAATCCGCTCCACCCTTACACCGAGGGACTGCTCGACTCTCTTCCCCAAAATTCGAGACCTGGTGAACCGCTGAAAACCATTCCCGGCTTTGTCCCCAACCTTCTTGAACAACTTCCCGGCTGCGGTTTTTGCGATCGATGCCCGGTTAAAAGCTGGGAATGCAAGGAGAGTCAGCCGGAAATGAAAGAGGTCGGCAGCGGACACCTGGTCCGCTGCTGGAAATTCCGATGAACGATGCCCTTATTGAAACCAGCGCACTGCGTAAATATTTCCCGGTCAAATCCGGCCCATTCGCCAGGAATCTGCTATTAAAAGCCGTTGATGGCCTGGATTTGCACATCAAACGTGGGGAGACACTGGGACTGGCTGGCGAATCGGGTTGCGGCAAGTCAACCGTGGGCAAGCTCCTCATGGGGCTTACGCCCCCCTCCGCCGGCACTATCAGTTACCACGGCAGAGCGCTAGGCGAGATGGGCAAGGAAGAGCGCAACGCATTCAGAAAAGACGTGCAGATGATTTTTCAGGACCCGTTCTCGTCCCTCAATCCACGCATGCGGGTCGGCGAAATCATCGGCGAACCATTTGCCATACACGGCCTTGCTGCCGGAGCGCAGAGACGGGAAAAAGTCATCGACCTCATGGCCAAGATCGGCCTGTCGGAAGAACAATTTTACCGCTATCCCCATGAGTTTTCCGGCGGACAGCGGCAGAGGATCGGCATCGCGAGGGCACTTGCCGTGTCGCCGCAACTGCTCATTGCCGACGAACCTGTTTCCGCCCTTGATCTCTCCATTCAAGCCCAGATAATCAACCTGCTCATGGAGCTGAAAAAGGAATACGGCCTTTCATTCCTTTTCATTACCCATGACCTGTCGGTAATCCGTCACCTGAGTGACCGGATCGCCATCATGTACCTGGGAAAAATCGTCGAGACCGGGTCACGGGAAGACGTGCTGGACCGATACCTTCACCCCTACACGGAAGCGCTGCTGTCAGCTATCCCCCGCGTTGCCCCCGATGTATTGAAACAACGGATCATTCTGCAGGGGGATTTGCCCTCGCCGATCAACCCTCCGGCCGGCTGTCCCTTTCATACCCGCTGCCCCTATGCAGAACAGATCTGTCACAGCGAGCCCCCCCCGCTGGAGGAACATGAGCCGGCACACCTATGTGCCTGCCACTTCAGCAAAAAACTGTTCCGCTGAAATGCAGCTTTTTGTTGACAAAAGCGCAATTCGACCATATAGATTATCAATAATTTATTAGTACAAGTGTACAGGAGGGATTGTGGAATTCGACAAAACCAAGAATTTTGATCAGGAAGCCGAGATATTAAAGGTACTCGGCCACCCGGTCAGACTGAAGATAGTAGCGGGCCTCTGCACAAAGGAATGCAATGTCAAGCATATCTGGGAATGCCTGGGATTGCCACAAGCAACTGTTTCCCAGCACCTGGCGCTGCTGAAGAATAAAGGGATCATCGAAGGAAAGCGGGATGGCGTCGAAGTTCATTACACAGTGGTCCATCCCCTTGCGAAAAAACTCATCGAAATACTCTGCTGAAATATACCATTATATCCCGCCATCAAATCCCCTTCCCGAAGGGGATTTTTTTTATTCTCCGCTCACATCCAGCGCCGCAATCCTTAAAGCGGGAGAACCGACCGCACCGAAAAAGCGCAGATCGTCCGCTATCCCGTCCACGTCGCGGAACAGGTCGAGGATATTACCGGCAATGGCAATGCCTTTTATGGGATATGTCACGACTCCGTTCTCAATGAAAAACCCCGCCGCCCCTACGGAAAAATCGCCGGATATGGGATTGGCGGTATGCATCCCCATCACGGAGGTCACGAGCACCCCCTGATCGATCCCTTTCAACAGTTCGGCAAAAGGGGTGAGGCCGTTCTCGATGAAGAAGTTGCTCACCCCCATGTGCGGCGGACTCTTGACCCCGCTCCGCGTCGCATTGCCGGTCGAGGCAACTCCATCCTTGCGGGCGCAGTAACTGTTGTAGAGCAACCCCTGCAAAACGCCCCCTTCTACAAGGAGGGTTCGCTGCATCGGCACCCCCTCGCCGTCAAAGGGGGTGGTCGCCATGCCGCCGGGGAGGAGCCCGTCATCGACAATCCGCAGGCAGCCGGCAAAGAGACGCTCCCCCGTTTTCCCCGCCAAGAGCGACTTCCCTTTCTGGACGTTTTCGGCAAGAAAGGAGGAGGCCAACACTTCGAGAATTTCCGTGGCCACATAGTTGTCAAGCAGCGCCGGACACCTGAGGGTAGGAATGTTTCGCGCCCCGAGCAGGCCCGTTGCTTTGACTGCCGCGGTTCTTGCGATCAGCGCAACGTCAACGCCGCTGAAACGGTTGCTGAAACCGAAATCCCACCCCATCTGGGAATCGCCGTTTTCCTCTGCCACGGCAGAAATACTGCTGGAAACCGACGTGCCGCGGTAACTCCCCTCGACTCCCAGTGAATTGCGAATGAAGACTTCATAGCTCGACTCGCCATAGGTGCTCTTCCGCACACGTTTTATGCGGCTGTCCTCCGCCAGTGTCAGACGCTCCAGCTCAAGGGCGCGGCCGATCTTTTCCTCTTCGCCGACTGCCGCCAGTCCTGCATCGAACATCCCGGGCACATCCAGGTACGACTGGGGGGGTGGAAAACCGTTGAATTCATCGGGGGTCTGGGTCTCGGCGCCGATGACCGCATTATCGATCATCCGGACAAGGTCGGCATCATCCATGCTGGTGGAAAATGAAAAGCCCATGCCGTGCGCCTTCAGCACCCGGACACTCACCCCCACAGGCTCGGAACACTTGAAGGTGTCCACCTGCTGATCCTTGACCTCGATGGAAAGGTTCCGGGAAGCGCCGAGCATGATCTCGTAACCGTCCGGAACACGGGATTTAAGGAGTCGTTCGATATTTCCTGCTATTTGTTGGAAATCCATAAGTACCTCGTGGGGGCAGGTTTCAGACCTGCCTGCAAAGGGCGGTTTTGCCCCCTTCCGAACAGACAATCAATCCAGATCCAGTATCATCGCTATCTCGTCGCAATCAGGAAACTTCACGCACTTCATGCAGTCCCCCCAGACCTTGTGGGGAAGTTCAGACTTGTCGACGATACGGAAGCCGAATCTGGCGAAAAAATTCGGCTTGTAGGTGAGACAGAAGACCCGCTTCAGGCCCAGCTCCTTTGCCTCGTCGATGCAGGCCTGCACCACCTGGGTGCCGATACCCTTTTTCCCCGCATCCTCGGCCACGGCCACGGAACGGACCTCGGCCAGATCTTCCCAGACGATATGGAGCGCAGCCGTGCCGACCAGCCTCCCCTCCTCCTCAACAATATAGAAGTCACGGATCGCCTCGTACAGTTCGGACAGGGAACGGGACAGCATGTCGCCGCGTGATGCAAAAAATGTCAAAAGCTTCTGAATATCCTTAACATCACTTATCTGGGCTTTGCGCAGCATATTTGTTCCTTTCAGATTACCATAGGACGGGTTTGAAACACGTCCTCTACCTTTGCGCTTCTTCAATCATCTCCCGGGCATGCTCCAGAGTCGTATCCGTTATCTTCACCCCACCAAGCATCCTGGCCATCTCCGCCACCCGTTTATCAGCATCCAACGGGATGGCAGAGGTGACGGTACGGCCGGCTTCGACCTGTTTCTCCACCTTGAAGTGCCGGTCGGCATAGGCCGCCACCTGGGGGAGATGGGTGATGCAGAGGACCTGCTGGCAGAGGGCGACCCGTTTCAGTTTTTCTCCCACCAGCGCCGACGTTGCCCCGCCAATGCCGCTGTCCACCTCATCGAATATCAGGGTCGGCACGTCGCTTTCCGGGTGGATCTGCTTCAATGCCAGCATCAGCCGGGACAGCTCGCCGCCCGATGCGATCTTTGCCAGGGACTTGGGCGTCTCCCCCGGATTGGGAGAAAAGAGGAACTCGACGCGCTCCAGGCCGGAGGCTTTCGGCTCAACAAGCCGTTCAAAGGTCACCTCGAACAAGGCATGCCTCATGGCCAGCTCGGACAGTTCCTTCTCCATGGCCGCCTTGAGCAACTGCGCCGCTTCGCTTCTTTTGCCGGAAAGCTCTTCCCCTTTGGCCCGCAGCTCCTCTTCCAGTTCCGCGAGTCGCTTTTCCAGTCCGTCCCGGCTCTCCTCTCGGCGGCGAAACGCTTCTATTTCCCGGTCGATCTCATCCTTGTAGGCGATGATCTCCTCAACGGCCGGCGCATATTTTTTCTTCAGCCGCTGAATGATTTCCAGTCGATCCTCCACCACCTGCAGGCGTCGGGGATCGGCCTCTATCCTGGCCGCATAATCCCTGAGCGAAAGGGCTGCATCCTCCAGTTGGATGGAGGCGGCTTCGATGGAAGCAAGAAGGTTCCCTGTTGACGGGTCAACGGCGGTCACTTCAGCAACCCGTCTTTTCACCTCGGCCAGCCGGTCGAGGACGGCATGGTCCGCGCCGTAAAGTTCGGTGAAAGCCTGCTGACTGTGCTGCAGGAGCTTTTCCGCATGGCTCAGGAGTTGCCGCTCCTGCAGAAGCGCCTCCTCTTCGCCGGCTGCCAATGCCGCAGCGCCGATCTCCTGGGACTGAAACGAGAGGAGATCCAGGCGGCGGTCCGCTTCGCGCTCACCTTCCTCCAGCCCCCTGATTTCAGCGGCGACCCGCCGGTATTCGTCAAAGATGGCCGAATACTCGCCGCGCAGTTGCAACAGGCCGCCGTAGCCATCTAGAAGCAACAGGTGGTTTTCAGTTCGAAGCAGGTTCTGGGCCTCATGCTGACCGTAGATATTGATCAATCGCCGGGAGAGATCAGCCAGGATGGCGATGGTGGAGATTCCGCCGCCGATGAAGACGCGGTTTTTGCCGGAGCGGGAGACAACCCGCTTTACCAGGAGCTCGCCGTCGCATTCGACACCCATCTCGTCAAGCACGGTCAGGATCGCGGGCTGGGCGGAAAGATCAAAGATCGCCTCCACCACCCCTTCGTCGGCCCCGGTGCGGATCAGATCAGCGGAAGCCCGCCCGCCGAGAATCAGGTTGACCGCGTCGATAATAATCGATTTTCCCGCCCCCGTTTCGCCGGTGAGGATATTAAGCCCCGGCTGGAAGGAGACATGAAGGGTATCGATGATGGCGATATTTTTTATGGAAAGGTCGGTCAGCATAATAAAATCCGTTCTACGTTCTACGTTCAAAGTTCGCAGTCCGAGTTTTTAACCTAGAACTTAGAACTGCCTTATCGTTCTCCCCACTTGAGCTTGGTCCGCAGCACCTCGAAATAATCCTTGCTCCGGGAACGGACCAGCTTCGTCCGGTGCTCCGCCCGCCGGATGCGGATCGTATCGCCGAATTTCAATTTAACGCCGACCTGTCCGTCCAGAGTGAGAAAGATGTCCTCGTTCTGGGACTGCATGGTTATGCTGATACGGGCATCGCTGGCAACGACGATCGGCCGGTTGGTGAGGGTGTGCGGACAGATTGGGGTTATTACCAGGCAATCCAGTTCCGGGTGGATAATGGGGCCGTTTGCGGAAAGCGAGTAGCCGGTCGATCCGGTAGGGGTTGAAATTATCAGGCCGTCGGCCTTGAAGGTGGTCAGATAGCGGTCATCGACCACCGTCTCCATATCGACGATTCTCGCCATCGCCCCCTTGTTTATCACCACGTCGTTCAATACCTGGTGCACCTCGATCTCCTTATCGTCGCGGAGTATCGAAGCGCGCAGCATCATTCGTTCGGAAACCTCGTAGTCGCCCAGCAGGCAGCACTCCAGCGCCGGGTACATCTCCCCGAGCGTTATCTCGGTCAGGAATCCGAGACTGCCGAGATTTACCCCCAGGATCGGCACCTGCCGGTCACCAACCAGACGCGCCACCGATATCAGGGTGCCGTCTCCACCAAGAACCACCACCAGGTCGGCCTGATCGGGAATGTCATTGCTTCGGACGGAATATTTGCATTTAAGATGCCTGGCAAGATGGGCCTCCACCAGCGGGCAAAACCCTTTCGCATCGAGCCAGGCGATCAGTTCTTCGGCCACCCCCAGGCAACGGGGGTCGTGAACCTTCGCGAAGATTGCGATTTTTTTCATGGTACAGGCCTTTATATGTGGTATATATAAGGCTTTACTAGCATATCTGTTCATCCATGTCCAATGGAAACTCTGCAAAATTGTATTATACTTAAACGAATCTGCAACGTGAAAGATAAATCCACCACAAAGGTCTCCACATGAACGAAAACATCGCCACCGAAGCGACTGAACTCGACAACCTGATGCTCATCATCAAGTCTTTCCTGGAACACATGGAATACACCCTGGGAAAGGACAAATACACCGCAACCAAATACGACGCTTTCAACGCCCTGGCCTATGCAGTGCGCGACAAGTTGGTGGAGCGCTGGCTGGACACCCAGCAGGCCTACTACAACAGCGACAACAAGCGGATTTACTACCTTTCCATGGAATTTCTCATGGGGCGCGCCCTGGGCAACAGCCTGATCAATCTGGGCATCCTGGACGACTTCAGGGAAGCAATGACCTCCCTCGGCTATGACTTTGAAGAGCTCTTCGAAGAAGAACAGGACGCCGGACTCGGCAATGGCGGACTGGGGCGGCTGGCCGCATGCTTCCTCGACTCCATGGCAACCATGTCCATACCCGCCTATGGTTACGGCATCCGCTACGAATACGGCATCTTCCGACAGAAGATAGTTGACGGCGCACAGATGGAGCTGCCGGACAACTGGCTGCGCTACCGCAACCCGTGGGAACTGGACCGCCAGGAGCATCTCCACCCGGTAAAATTCTACGGCAGGGTGATCACTACCGTCAACAAACAGGGTAACGTGGTAAAGGAATGGGTGGATACGGAAGACGTCATGGCCATGGCCTATGACACGCCGATTCCCGGCTATCAGAACAACACAGTCAACACCATGCGCCTCTGGAGCGCCAAGTCGAGCCGTGATTTCGACCTTAAGTTTTTCAACGAAGGGAACTATATCCGCGCCGTTGAAAAGAAGATGCAGACAGAAACCATCTCCAAGGTGCTCTATCCAGCGGACAACGTTATCGAAGGCAAGGAGCTCCGCTTCAAACAGGAATATTTCCTCGCCTCGGCCACCATCCACGATGTCCTCTACCGTTTCAAGAAAAAGCATACAGATCTGAAACTCCTGCCGGAAAAGGTCGCCATCCAGTTGAACGATACCCATCCGGCCCTCGCCATTCCCGAGCTGATGCGGGTACTGCTCGACCTGGAGAACATGGAATGGGACGACGCCTGGAAGGTCACCAAAAAAACCTTTGCCTACACCAATCACACCATCCTCCCCGAAGCCCTGGAGCAATGGCCGGTCTGGTTCTTTGAGCAGATCCTGCCCCGGCATCTGCAAATCGTCTTCGACATCAACACCCGCTTCATGGAAGAGGTAAAAGAAAGATTTCCCGGGGACAGCGATCGGCTGTCACGGATGTCCATCGTCGAGGAACACTGGGAAAGAAAAATCCGCATGGCGCACCTGGCCATTGTCGGCAGTCATTCCGTCAACGGCGTCGCCGCCCTGCATACGGAAATCATCAAGAACCAGCTGTTTCGCGATTTTTTCGAAATGTATCCGGAACGCTTCAACAACAAAACCAACGGCATCACCCAGCGGCGCTGGCTGAAGATGGCCAACCCTACCCTTGCCGACCTGATCAGCGAATATATCGGCACCGGCTGGACCACCGACCTGTTCGAGCTGGAAAAATTGCGGGCCGCCACCAAAGACCCGGAATTCGTTCCCCGCTGGCAGGCAGTGAAACGCGCAAACAAGGAAAGACTGGCCGCATACATCCTCAAGCACAACTGCATCGAGGTGAACGTGGACTCCATGTTCGACTGCCAGGTCAAGCGGATCCACGAGTACAAACGGCAGCTCTTGAACGTGCTCCATGTGGTCACCATGTACAACCGTATCAAGGAGAATCCCGCCGGCGAGTTCGTGCCGCGCACCTTTATCTTCGGCGGCAAGGCGGCTCCCGCCTATTTCACCGCCAAACTCATCATCAGACTGATAAATGCCGTCGGCAGCGTCGTCAACAACGATCCCGACGTGGGAGACCGGATGAAGGTTGTCTTTCTGGCCAACTACAGCGTCTCGCTGGCAGAGGATATCTTCCCGGCATCAGATTTGTCCGAACAGATTTCAACCGCGGGCACAGAGGCCTCCGGCACCGGCAACATGAAGTTCGCCCTCAACGGGGCGCTCACCATCGGCACCCTGGACGGCGCAAATATCGAGATCATGGAAGAAGTCGGCAAGGAAAATATCTTCATCTTTGGCCTGACCGCCGCAGAGGTCAACAATCTCAGAAAGAAGGGGTACAATCCCCGTGATTACTACAATCGCCAGCCGGAACTGAAAAAGGCCCTCGACATGATCGCCGGCGGCTTCTTCACCCCCAGCGCTCCCGACCTTTTCAGACCGATCGTCGACATCCTCCTCAACCAGGGGGACTACTACATGCTCCTGGCCGATTATGCCTCATACATCGCCTGCCAGGAAGAAGTGAGCAAAGTCTACCTGGACAAGGACGAATGGGCACGGCGGGCCATTCTCAACACTGCGGGCATGGGTAAATTTTCCAGCGACCGGACCATTGCCGAATACGCCAGGGAAATCTGGGGCATCAGTCCAATGAACATCACTCCCGGCGCAGGGTCCCGGCAGCCCGGCGAAACCTTCTGACCATGGACCTCTTCGACCGTAAAGCCGCAGCCGACACCCTGAAGGAAGCCCCTCTCGCCGAACGGATGCGTCCCCGGACCCTGGCCGAATACGTCGGCCAGGAGCACCTCTTAGGCCCGGGGAAGCTTCTCCGTCAACTGATCGAGACCGACCAGCTCACATCCCTCATCTTCTGGGGCCCACCGGGTTCGGGCAAGACGACCCTTGCCCGCATCATCGCCGGCGCCACCAAGTCGCACTTCATCTTCTTCTCCGCCATCCTCTCCGGCATCAAGGAGATCCGCGAAATCGTCAAGGAAGCGGATGATATCCGCAAATTCCACGGCAAAAGAACCATTCTCTTCGTCGACGAGATCCACCGCTTCAACAAGAGCCAGCAGGATGCCTTTCTCCCCTATGTGGAAAGGGGGGTCTTCACCATCATCGGCGCCACCACCGAAAACCCCTCCTTCGAGGTGATCGCCCCCCTTCTCTCCCGCTGCAAGGTGCTCGTTCTCAATCCGTTGACGGAAGAAGAAATCACGGGTATCCTGCGCCAGGCCCTTGCCGACAAAGAGCGGGGGCTCGGCGCCCTGGACCTTGCCATCGAAGACGACGCCCTCGCCTTCATGGCCGAACAGGCGGGAGGCGATGCGCGGGTCGCCCTCAATACCCTGGAAACCGCGTCCAGACTGGCAAGCAATGGCGCAATCTCCCTTGATACAGCCCGCGAGGCGGTGCAGAAAAAGCCCCTCCTTTACGACAAGGGTGGGGAGGAGCACTACAACGTCATCTCCGCCTTCATCAAGTCCATGCGCGGCAGCGACCCGGATGGGGCGCTCTACTGGCTGGCGCGGATGATCGAGGCGGGCGAAGACCCGATTTTCATCCTGCGGCGCATGGTGATCCTCGCCTCGGAGGATATCGGCAACGCAGACCCCCGGGCGCTCCAGGTGGCGGTGACGGCGCTGCAGGGGTTCCAGCTGGTTGGGATGCCGGAGGGGCGGATTATCATCGGCCAGGCGGTCACCTACCTGGCCACTGCCCCCAAGTCCAACGCCTCTTACGTCGGGATCGACGCAGCGCTCGCCGAGGTGCGGAAAAGCGGCGCCCTTCCGGTCCCGCTCCACATCCGTAACGCGCCGACCAGACTCATGAAAGATCTTGGATACGGCACAGGTTACCGTTACGCCCACGATTATGCCGAAGGGTATGTGGCGCAGGACTACCTGCCGGACCAGATCAAAGGGCGGAAATACTATGACCCGACAGGACATGGTTACGAAAAGAGCATAAAGGAACGGATGGAGTGGCTGAAAGGGAAAAAGTAAGTCTGCGTCCCGTTGCTGTGATAAACAATTTATAAGCTAATCAAGTGGAGGCAGCATGAAAAAGATCGGCATATTGACCAGCGGCGGCGACTGCTCCGGCATGAACGCCACCATTCGCAGCGCCGTACGCACAGCGCTCCGGATGAACCTTGAAATGGTCGGTTTTCGCAAGGGCTACCTGGGGCTCATGAAAGGTGACGGCATCACCCTCGACTCCAAGTCGGTTTCCGGCATCCTCCACCGGGGGGGCACCTTCCTCCAGTCGGCCCGCTCACAGGAATTCCTCACCCCGGAAGGACAGAAAAAGGCCATCGACAACCTGCGGAACCTCGGTGTCGAGGGGCTCGTCATCCTCGGCGGCGACGGGTCACTGACCGGGGCGCTCGCCCTCCACCGCCTCGGTTTGCCGGTCATAGGCATTCCCGCCAGCATCGACAACGATATCCCCTTCACGGACATGGCGCTGGGGGTCGATACTGCACTCAACAACATCATCTATGCTGTGGACTGCATCAAAGACACCGCAAGCTCACATGCCCGCGCCTTCGTAATCGAGGTGATGGGGCGCAACTCCGGCTACCTGGCAAGCGTCAGCGCCATCGCCACCGGCGCCGAATTCGCACTGGTGCCGGAACGGGAGTTCGACCTCTCCGAGATCTGCCAGCAGCTCAGAGCCCGTTACGAAGAGGGGCGGGACAACGCCATCATCATCCTCGCCGAAGGGGCCGGCAACGCCCAACAGATTGCCGACAGCATCAAGGACGCCATCGGCTTCGAGACGAGGGTTACAGTGCTCGGCCATTACCAGCGCGGCGGCGCACCGACTGTCTTTGACCGGCTCCTGGCAAGCCGCCTCGGCAAAAAAGCGGTCGAGCTCCTCATATCGGGGCAGCAAGGGCTGATGGTCGGCCTCTCGTGCAACGCCATCATTGCAACCCCCCTCGAAGACGTAATCAAAGGCGAAAAGCGCCCACAAGACGAGATGCTGCGACTGGCGGAGGTATTGGGGATTTAAGTTACATTTGGGGAAAACCGGCATGGAAACGGCAACGGGCGGGGAGACTCCCGCCCGTTTTTATTGACCTGAAGGATAGAGCCAGGATACCGTTCAGCTTGGCAAAAGCAATCGAACACGGATCATACAAACCGGAACCAAACAAGAATAAGTCAAAGGCAATGGAACGCGGATAAAATCTGATTTGAACGGATTTACGCGGATTAAACAAAAAAACGGTCCGATGTTTAAAAATCCGTGTAAATCCGTTCAATCCGTATAAATCCGTGTGCTATTGCGGTTATGTTTTTACTCAGATTTTGTAAAGACTCAAGCCGTAAGAGACTAAAAACGGCTGTTACTCGCGCAAAGCTTGACTTCTCAGGCCATGGATAATAAAACTCAAGTGTATCGACCATATCGCCGAAAAGTAGTAAAAAGTCGAGAGGCATTAAAGAATGGCTTTTGCAAGCAACTGTACCGATAGCATGATTCGCTCTCTACATTTCCGCGAGATTCTTGGCTGTACTGCACTAACCTGCATCCTCGGATTTACACTGTTCGCTGCAGCGCCAGCCTTGCGTATCTTTGCCGCCTCGATCACGACATTCCTCTTAAGCACCCTCTTAGACGTGGTACTCGTCCATCTGCAAAAAAAGCGGATACGGAATCTAAAGGCGGTGTTGCTTGGCAAATAGTTATTTTTTGCTGAACGTGAAAGTGCTGCACATGCTTCATCAGCAGCTCTTTTACAAACTGCTGGTCATTCAGACCGGGCGCAACCTCGGGCACCCTGGAGAATTCCCGCAATAGCTCATCAAGCTGCTCCATGGTGTGACAGCTGCCGTTGCGCGCGACGAATATCTTCTCGTGCCTGGTGGCATCGGTCCCCTCCTCGGCAGTGAGAATCTCCTCGAAAAGCTTTTCACCAGGCCTCAGTCCGACAAATTCGATGGCTATGTCGTCGTACGGCTTCAGGCCGTGCAACCGGATCAGTTCCTCGGCAAGCTCCACGACCTTCACCGGTTCCCCCATATCGAGCACCATCACATCGCCGTTATTGCCGATGACGGCCGCCTGCAGTACGAGCGAAACCGCCTCCGGAATGGTCATGAAATAGCGCTGCATCTCCCGGTCCGTAACAGTCAGAGGCCCACCGTTTTTCAACTGCTCCATGAACAGCGGCAGGACGCTGCCGCGGCTCCCCAACACATTGCCGAATCGTACCGAGGTGAATTCCGTAACATTGGCGCGGCTGAAGGCAGAGCAGACATACTCCGCCACCCTTTTCGTCGCCCCCATGATGCTGGTCGGACGCACCGCCTTGTCGGTCGAGATCATGACGAACTTTTCCACGCCGTGGTCGACAGCCGCCTGGGCCAGATTGAAGGTGCCGAAGACATTTACCTTCACCGCCTCCGAGGGATTATGCTCCATCATAGGCACATGCTTGTAGGCTGCGGCGTGAAAGACAAGCTCCGGTGCATGGGCCGCCATCACCCCCCTCACCCGGCCTCTGTCCCTGACATCGCCCACGACGTAGTGAATCCTTCCCAACAAAGAGGGAAACTCCCTGGCCAGCCGCAACTGCATGTTGTGCAGCTCGGTCTCATCGATTTCGAACAGCACCAGCCGGGCCGGGTTGAAGCCGCAAACCTGGCGGACGATCTCCGATCCGATGGAACCGCAGGCACCCGATACGAGGATGGATTTACCGGTAAGCATTTGCTCGATGGAGTCGTAATCCACCTCCACAGACTGCCTGCCGATCAGCTCCTCGATGCTGATCTCGTGAATCCCCTTCATGCTCACTTCGAAGCGCTCGTGGTTCTTGTACATCTGGGGCACGATATTGATCCGCTCAATCCCCGCTTCCTTTGCCAGGTGGTAGATCTTGCGCAGCGCCTTGTAATGGGTGGAGGGGATGGCAATGACGACCACCTCGACATTATGCTGCTTTACGATCTCACGCAGCCGGTCCGTGGTGCTCAGAACCCGCACACCATGGATGTAGGTACCGACCTTCATGCTGCAGTCGTCGTCCAGGATGCCGACCGGGTAAAACTCGGCAAAGTCGTGCCGCGCCATGTCCCTGAGCACCAGCTCCCCGGTCATGCCGGCGCCGATGACCAGCGTCCGCTTCCCCTTCGCGATACTTGTCTTTTTAAAAATAACCTCCCGGTAGACGCGTCGCGAGATGCGCAGCCCGCAGGCGAGCAGGAAGGTGATCAGGCCGTCATTGATAAAGATGCTGCGTGGAAAGGAAACCCCGTAATGTTGCATATGAAGCCATCCGGGCGACGAGGTGAGCAGAAGCGCCATCAGCACAGCTTCTGCGATCAGAATGGCAATCCCTATATTGTAAAGCTCATCCAGACCGACAAAGCGCCAGGTGATATGATAAACCTGAAAGACGACGAACAGTGCGAGCTTGATCACGATAAACAGTGGGAGTGCGGCGGTTATGAGGGAGAAGTAGCGCGCATCCACCCTAAAATCGAAGCGGAAGTACAGGGCAAGATAAAGAGAAGCCGCAATGATGAGCAGGTCAGCGCTGAAAAAGAATAGAAAACGCTTCAGCGCAGACGGGGAAAGCAGCCTGTCAACCAGGGCATTACCGGTATAAGGGATAGTTGATTTCAAGTGACCACCGGAATCATACAGCAACATTTAATAAAGCGACCAGTAAATATAGCAAAACTAATCCGACCAACTCGCAAATCAGGTGCGCCTGAAACCGGCAAATATCGATCAGGGAAGCAACACCTTGTCAAATGTGCATGACAGAAAAAATTATACCTGTCGGTTAAATTAATTCAATTAAAAATTTAAAATAATCTAAAAATTATCGGTTGTTTTCTAAAGGTGAAGAAAACGAGATAGTATTGAAGGCAGGCAAAAGAGATTTGGCAGGAATATAACAACGTTTAATGGGTTACCCCTTCACTTTTGGCAACTTTGAATATCGTTTGACAAAGTATCTTCATATCAAGAAAGAATGATTTGTGTTTCAAATAATAATCGTCAAACGCTACTTTTACGGGAATCGGCAGCTCATCGCGGCCATTGATCTGTGCCCAGCCGGTGAGACCGGGTGTCAGGACATGCACGCCATTCCTGGTCCTCAGTTCAATCAGATCATACTGGTTGAACAGGGCCGGCCGGGGGCCGACGAAGCTCATGTCGCCCTTCAGAATGCTGATAAGCTGCGGCAGTTCGTCCAGGCTCGACTTTCTGAGGAACTTGCCGATGGGAGTAAGGAACCTGTCCGGCTCGGTAAGGAGATGGGTAGCAACGGCGGGGGTATTGATCCGCATGGTACGAAATTTGGGCATCTTGAAAATGGCGTTGTGCCTGCCGATCCGGTCGGACCAGTAGAAGATGGGGCCATTTGAGGTGAGTTTAACGAGGATGGCGACAAGGAGCATGGGGAAGCTCAGGAAGAGGATGGCGGTTAATGCCATAGTGAAATCAAAGGTACGCTTCAGCATAACATTTCATCCAGTGTCGTTCTTACGACTTTCCAGTTAATGAAATCTTCGCCGTCAATTCAAAATCCATAGTTAAGAGTTCAAAATTGCTTTCGAAACCATTCAGCCGTTTCCGCCACCCCCTGCTGCATCGTAAAGGGTGGCTGCCAACCCAGTTCTCGATGGATTTTTGAAATGTCGACCGTCAAGGAGCCCACTAGACGGTCAACAGCTGCCCCCTTGCCGGTCATAGTTCCGGCCAGGCGCATGAGCAGCAGCGGAACCGGGAAAAGGCGGGCTGGTCGGCCAAAGGCAGCAGCAACCATACGCACCAACTCAGGCGTGGAAACATCCTCGCCGTCGCTTACCAGATAGGAGTTGCCGGCCGCGCGGGGGTGGGTTGCGCATGCAGTAACGGCGTCCACCAGATTCCCCAGCCCGATGAGGCTCCGACGATTGCGGATGCAGGCGAGCGGTAGGGGAATGCCGCGCCGCACCGTCTCCAGCAGACGCCGGAAATTCGCCTTCACGCCGGGGCCGTAGACAAGAGGTGGCCGGATAATAACCGACTCCAGGCAGGTATCCGCCGCAACTTGCCGCAACATAGCCTCCGCTTCCCGCTTGCTGACACCGTAGGGATCTTCCGGCGCCGGCGGATCATCTTCCGTGTACGGCATTGGCCTACCCTCACCGTTTACCTTAACCGAACTCAAAAACACCAGTCGTCGCACCCCGGCAGTGGCGGCCTGCCGTGCCAGCCGTTCCGTACCGGCCACATTGACCCTACGGAACTGCGCCAGAGGATCGACAGCATCCTCATCCATCACATGGACCCGCGCCGCCAGATGCACCACAACATCAATGCCGCGCAGGGCATCGGCATATTCCGTCGTTTCCGACAGCGACGGCACGACGACCGTTTCCACCGTGGCCGGCAGATGGTTGGTCCGCTCCCCGGCCAGCACCGCCGCGCGCACATGGCAATTTTCGCAACCCAGCCGTTTTAGGAGTGCCGTTCCCACAAAACCGGTTGCACCGGTGACAAGTATGTTCATGCGGGCCTCTCGAACAGTTGCGTCACCTTACGGAAGTACTTTGAATACACCTTCAGCATGTTCGTCGGGATACCGTTCTCAGCGCAAGCCCGAAGAATTTCCCGGTTCAGGATCAAGTTGCTCCGCAGGTTGCGCGTACTAACCCCGCCGGTACGCATCCGCACAATCACCTCTGGCAGATAGACATACCGCACCCGATGCCGGGCCAGGAAGCGGGCCGTCAGTTCATAATCCGCCGCAATCCGGTAATCGGTACGGAACGAGCCATAACGCTCGTACAACTCCCGCCGGACAAAAAAAGTCGGATGGGGCGGCATCCACCCCCAGGCAAACTTGTCCGGGGTGAAACCGGCCCCCGAGTAATAGCGCACCACCCGGTCCAGTTTGTCGGGCCTGACATACACAAGATCGGCAAACAAGGCATCGACGCCGCTCTCACGAAACAGGGCAGTAACCTTTTCGATAACCAGCGGGCCGGCATAAAAATCATCGGAATTGAGAATCCCGATGATATCGCCGGTTGACAGACGGATTCCCTTGTTCATGGCATCGTAGATGCCATTGTCACTCTCGGAAAGGATGCGGGCGTGGGGACTGATTTCCCGAACGATGTCGAGAGTGTTATCGGTAGAAGCACCATCGATGATGATATGCTCGGCCGGCACGGTCTGGACATTGACGCTTGCCAGACAGTCGGCGATGGTGGCGGAAGCATTGTAGGTGGCGGTGATGATGGAAATTTGCACTACTGTGACCTTATCTTCCGCTCTTTTACTTTCATAGCAGGGTTACCTGCATAAATACCATATGCGACAGTATCCTTCGCAATGACTGAACCGGCAGCGACTATGGAATGGCTCTTCACCGTTACCCCCGGCAGCACCGTCGCCCGTGCCCCCACCCAAGCACCGTCCTCGATAATGATCGGCTTCACGATCAGGCCGAAGGCCGGGTCGGTCCAGTCGTGATTGCCGGTGCAGAAGTAGACCCCCTGGGATATGCAGACATTATTGCCGATCTTTATTGGGGCCAGGGAGTCAAGCCAGGCGTTCTCGCCGATCCAGGAGTAGTCGCCGATCTCCAGGTTCCAAGGGTATTTCACGTTGATGCTCGGTTTAAGCACGACACCCGCCCCTATTCGGGCGTCGAACAGGCGGAGGATAATGATTTTGATTCTGGAAGAGGGATTAAGGGGGTTCTGGAGAATCAAGGCGTTGGCGACGTGCCACAGCGTACGGGTAAAGAAGCCACGGCCGGGGTTGTACCAGGAGTTGTCGAATGTGGAAAGGTCAACGCGCATCCCTCTACCTCTTTCTTTTTATAAGGATGTCCTCGTAAACATGTGTCATCTCTCGTGCCGCCTTGTCCCAAGTGAAATTCTGCTCAACGAATTTTCGTCCCTTCAGCCCCATTTCCTTGCCGACTTCCGGGTTTTTCAGTACCATAATCAGCGCCTCAGCAATCCGCGTCGGATCACACGGAGTTACAATTCCCGCGCGTGCTTGCTCCACCTCCCGACAGATGTTGACCCGATCTGTAATGACCACCGGTCTTTCGCAGGCCATGGCCTCAATAATGGCCATCCCAAAGCTTTCCAGGTAGGATGAAGCGACAAAAACATCAGATGCGGCAAGTGCCGCCAATTTGTTTTCACCAAGCAGCATGCCGGTGAAGGTGGCGCTGCTTTCTACTCCACCTTCTGCCAGCCAACATTTTACCTTTTCCGCGTAGCCATCATCATCAGGCCCGGCCAAGACTAGATGGGCATTGGGGACAGCCTTTACTACCAGCGGCCACGCTTTTGTGAGAAGATCGAGCCCCTTGATGTAATTCATTCTCCCAAGAAAAAGCACGATTTTTTTCCCGTCAAGATCTGGGAAAAGCGACAGAAATGGTCTACTGTCGAGTGTAGAAGGATATTCAGAGAGATCGACACTATTTGGCACGACCATCGGATTTACCTGCCAGCCCGCTCCAATTGCCTGGTCTCGCTCCCCTGTGGAGGTAAAATGTACAGCAGCCGCACCGTAGAGGTGCTTTCTCTCAATGAGGTTCAGGTAGAGTTTCTTCTTCAGTGTTCCATGCAGCGCTATGGCATTCGGGTCGAGCATACCCCGAGGGGAAATGACGTAGGGAACCTTCTGCCGGAGACACTCCCGGGCAGCTACCATTGTCGTGTATACGTAAAGCCAGTTGATGTGGACGAGATCGAATTCTCTGAGTCGCTCCTGTAACGCCTGTGCAAGTTTAGGAGAACGAAAATAGGAGCGGGGCTTCTCAACCGGAAAATAAAAGACCTTTACGCCATTAATGGTCACTTGTGTTCCAACAGGCACATCCAGGTTTTCAGGGCCATCTGCGTTGGTCGTGAATACGGTGACATCCACCCCCATATCCACTAGTTTACGTCCCATCTCATGGACCGACTTCACCGGACCGCCATAGCGGTGTGCAGGATAATAACAAGGGATAATCTGTAGTATTTTGTTGTTCATTCATGATCTCATGAATATCTATAACTGAGCTGGCTGTGATTCACTGTGTCTGTAACTTTCAGACATGAACGACAACACCTTAGCCAACAGCCACCAGATTATGATTGAGTGGAACATTGCACCAAATACAAGAGTAATGTTGGATTCTACTCTTACCAAGTCCCACAGCAAACAAACTAGAAGCAAGAGATTTATATCACCTTGTCCGAATGCAGCCTTACTAAGACACCATTTCATAATCATTCCTTGAATGAAACTCAGCACAACCATACCCAAAAAACTGAAATTAATGTAATACTCCACCAGCATGGGGAAATTGAACGCACTATGGCCAAATGGATTGCGCAAGCCATATTCACTAGCCATTAAGGTTCCTTGGTAGTTCACCGGCTTCCAGGGAAAAATGATTCTAGGGACAACTGTAAACGGTAACCACCAAAAGGATTCTCCGTACTTTAGCGGTTTGTCGTGGTATTCAACCAGATACACACATTGGCCCAAATAAGTAATATTTTCGAATCTGCTATTCCCTTGTTTTTGCACGTCTTTAAATAAATTTTCAAACTCGAAAATTTCGTACGATTTCATCAGATAGCTGAACCCCAAGGGTATAAGCTCAGGAATCTTCGCCTTATCCTCTTCGGCTTGGTAATGCCAACGTTGAACAGCCTCATTCCTGAAGATAGTTTTTGAATTATAAATAGGGAAAAATACAATAAATAAAACTATAATGGCAATGACTGGAATTTTTTTCCTTTCAAGCACATACACAAGAACAAGTGCAACAATCATATATAATAACAGCGACGTAAGAGTTTCAGATATTCTCAGGAGCACTTCGAAACAAAAAAACACCGAAACCAAAGATATTAAGTAGACTGATCGACCGCCACGTAAAAAATAGAGAATCCCGAGCGCTACAGTAAGTACCGGTGTAAAATCGAGTAACACCAACAATTGGCCCAATGGATCAAGCATGCCTGGCAAATAATACCAGATCAGCCTCTGTGTCAGTGCTACAAGCAGCAGGACTACAACCAATCTACCGATATCTTCTGAGGATAACTTATAATATTTGTGAGAGATTGGTTTTATGGTGTTATTATTACAAGTTAAAAGATAGCCTAAACATAATGCAATCACGCTTGCGTTAGAATACCAGGCCATTTCTGGCAAAAACTCAGTGGGCATAATACGCCCTTGATATTCCGGTAATTTCGCATAAAGACAAGGGGCCGAAAAATAAATCCACGTCAATGCAATGGATGGTAAACCACATGCATACATTAGATCACCGCTATGTATGAATCTCAAAAGCATATAGACTACAAAAACCATTGACATCAATGAACCTACACCCAAAATCCAAGATTGAGGGCTTGATAGCAAACCAACTGCTATAACAATAAGACATGAATAAACAAGATCTTTTTTATTTAATAAATTTACAGTAAATTGATTATTCATAATTTAATTCATACCATCTATTAGTTTGTTTGCTGCCTCTACTAATGTGAATGACTCGATATGCTTAACAGACATTTTGCCAAGTACAACTAATTTATCTCTATCATTAACAAGCATTCTCATGAGCTTAGATAATTCCGCAATATTACCTTGAGGATAGGTATACCCATTGACACCATTGATAACCAGATCCGGTGCGCAGCCACAGGATTCAGAAATGATGACCGGCAGGGCGCAGGCCATCGCCTCATTCACTACCAATCCCCAGGTCTCTGATAAGGATGGAAGCAGCAGACAATCCGAAACGGCATAGGCACATGGAATACTTCCCTGATTGAGAAACCCGGCAAACGATACCGGTAATCCTTGTGTTTGTGCAAACTGCTCACATTCTGAACGCAGTCCCCCGTCCCCCACCATAAGACAATGGACAGCAGGAGTTGCCTGTGTATCTGATGAATCCTTCCGTTTGGTTTGACAGCCATTTTTGTCCAACAGACTTTGCATCGCGTACAAGATATCCAATGGGCGTTTTATTGGCTGAAACTTGCCACAATACAAAAAGCAGATGGCATCTTCCGGGATTTGCCATTGCCGACGCAACGCTGTGCGCTGTCTGCGGAGCTCGGCGGCCTTCGATGCAAACCAGTCGTTGTCCACGAAGTGTGGAGCGATGACAATATTCTTTCCACCAAAATGATGAAAATACTCGTACGATCGCTGACCATAGGGGAGACAAACATCGAAGCGCTTGACGAATAAAGGATACATGTATGTTTTGATTATGCTCTTGAGCCTTTGAACGAGCGATGCATGTTCATGCGGTAATTGTGAATCGCTCCGTACGCCCAACCTGGTACTGGTATTCCAGCAAGCCCAAAAGGCCTGCCAGCAAGATTTCCACACCCATCCATGGACAATGAAGAAATCGAACTTCTCACGAGCAATAATTTCCGCTAGATCAGGATTGTCATAACCGAAGAATCCCTTGGCCGGCTTCCTGGCTCTGTTCTCAAGAAACACATGCCGGTAGCCAGATAACAGGTCTACATCCCATTCAAAAGCGACGCCGAACCCCCTGCCCTGCTCAACCGGCGTAGGTCGGTGGCAAAAATAGACTGTTAAATCCACTCCCTCGCGTCGTGCAAGTTCACGAAACAGGGGAGCATGATATTGTATCGGATGTGTAGCGAGTATACCGAGCCTTTTTGCAGCCTTCACGATTTATATAAACCTCAATGAGCAATCCTGCCATTCAACCATTCAATAATTTTACCCATACGGTTATCTATAGAATATCCATCCTGCAACGAACGTTTTCTGCCATTTTCAGCCATAATTTCCCGCTCTTTTTGATGGGATAAATAGTATCTAACCCGAGAAGACAGTTCCTCGGCAGATGAAAACAGCGTGATCTCACTACCCTCTTCAAAATAATCAACTATTTCAGAAGTCCGTTCGTGCAGCATGAAGGCGCCGCAAGCAGGAATTTGAAATGTTCTGGCAGTGATGAGATCGCCTGAAGTTGCCCCAAGCCGTTGTTCGCTTAATAATCCAAGACAAATGGATGAGCCAAGAATTGCCTTAGTATACTCATCTCCGATAACTTCATGCCCCATGATAGCCCCGCACAGCTCCGGGGTATCGGCTTTTTCCCACTGGCATCCCCATATTTTTAGACGCAGTTGTGGAATCGACTTAATCAAATGCGTTAACAACATCTCTTTTTTAGGTGACCATGTCCCAATAAAGGTTACATCGCAACCATATACCGAATAATCTTCATCAGTAAGGTGAATTGGACGATGTATCTCCGGATCAAAGCCAGGCTCCAAGAAACTGATGTTCTTCACACCCAACTGTGATTTCATATCCTCAATGCCAAAACTCTTGGTGGTGAAAACGTAATCATAGAGCGGGATTGTTCGTGGTATATAGGGTCCATGTACCATAAAACTGATATCCGGATAATAATTCGCGGTTGCAACTCCATGAATCTTGCAGTAATCGACAAGCGACGGATAAACGGAATTACCTTTAAAGACAAAAAGTAAATGAGGTTTAAACGTATTCACCAGTTCGCAGGCCTGTTTTGCCAATTCTCTAACGGCAGACTCTCTCACAAGCTTACGAATTATTTTTAAATGCAAAGACTGCCATTTTACAGGAACAAATTCACGTTCATCAATAATATGGATTGAATGTCCCATCCGTCTAAAGGCGAAAAATGATGCACGGGCATCAGAACCAAGCCAATTCTCACCAACGCACAGGATACGATATTTAGGAGATGTAATCATAATTGCTATTGCCAGTCTTGAGTATTGGGATACATTTTTTAATAGAATCGATAATAACTTTGAACTGATGGTCATAATTAAACTGTTGATTGAATGCGCATATGTTGTTATGTGATATTTCTTCTCGAAGGCTGAAATCATCTAGCAGTATTTTTAATGATTCTGCTAGACATATTGGCTCTGCTCGTTCATAAAGCACGCCATGTTTAGGGGGTTGGATCAAATCCCGATATGCAGGGGCGTTAGGAGCTACAATCGGAAGCCCGCATGCCATATACTCAAATATCTTGTTCGATGCTCCAGCAAGGTATTGTATATTTAAACAGGAGGCATCATCAGGTGCAATTGGTACCGCAAGGCCTATATCGCATGCGTTTGTTATGCTGGGTAACTCGTTGTAAGAAACTACATCCAATATAAGCAATCGCGCGCTAACGCCAAGTTCTACTGCTCTGCTTAGTGCTTGATCTTTAAACCCAGAATCTTGTTCCTTTCCAACAAGGCATAATCCAACATTGTTTTCAAGATAAGGCAAAGTATCAATTAATATATCGAGACCGCGTCTGGAAGTCAGATTTCCCTGATGAAGAATTATTTTATCGACTCTTTGTTTAAACTTTATTATTCTCTCATCAATTATCGTAATATTCGGCCATCCCAGTCTCGGTGCGTTAAATACAATGTGAGGGTCACACGTTAAGTTAGCTTCAGTTTTGAAGATTTGAGATCTCTGAAATTGCGGGAAACTAAGAACACATGCCTTTCGAGCCAGCCTAAGTTCTGCGTATTTTAAAATTGCGTAGAATCCCTTGCAGTCTGCAGATGCCATCAAATCATGGTTGTGATATCCCCAAATACATCTTGACATGCGAGCGGCTACAAATGCAGGAATGACAGCCATAAAGTCATATGCCAATATAAAGCTATACGTGTTTCTGCGGGATATCAAAGCAGTCCAGATTACATACAGCAAAAATTGGACTCGTAAAGACAAGCCTTTTCGCAGCGAGTCAAAATACTGTACTGTCACATTGGATGGGCATTCAATGTGGTCTCCCGTTGGTATCCTGATTCCAACTATATCAACCGACCAGCCATTGTCGGCAAGAACTCCTGCCGCGTTCATGGTAGGAGGGTAAAGCATGGGATCACCATATAATATAAAAAGAGCTTTTTTCATATGGGCTCGCACAAACCAAGTTGCGTGATACAGCTCTCTATTTTGTGTATCTGGGAACTGTACCTATTCTGTAAGGCAAAATTAATGCGTTTTTTCTGTTTTTCAATACAATTGTAATATGAGATATTCAATATAGTATTTTCAAACAATTGAACATAGTCAACTGTATCATAATCTAGCATCTGAATTAATTCGTGACAGGTCTTATATGATGATATGTGATTAGATATTACAACTTTACCCGTGCTGAGATATTCAAGCAATTTGTGAGTATTTGACCCGTTATTGGCATCTTTCTTGATGTCATAACAAACAAGAAAAGCATCCATATCATGTACTTCTTCAGCAACTCTGCAAGGCTCTTGAGGACCATGAAGTGTAACATTGCCCATTTGCTTTAGAAAGTCAATAAACTGAACCACTTCCATAGACTCATCTGCAGCGATGTTACACCCTACTATTTCATAACAACCCCAGAAATGGAACTCTATATTCATGTATTTACTGATCAGAGTTTTTAAAGTGTTTCTATCAAGGGCGCTAATCAATAGATTACCAATATAACCAATTTTGATCTTGTTATTTGAGACTTTCGACATACAGATATGTTCAAGATATGATTTGGCTTTATTAGCAAAACAATCAGCCAGACCATGATTAAGCAGCAGCTTTTTGACAGGAAGGTAAGCAAAGTTCTGTAATATGTTATCAGCCACAGATATAATAACGTCTGATTTAATAGCTGGTTTGATACTATGTTTCTCGAAAACTTGATCCACTACATGATATATAACTATATCCCCGTTAAATAATGTTAAATCGCTATATAAATTAGCATCAAAACACCATAATACATCAAATTTCCTATTGAATATATTCTGAAGATATCGTATTTGCCTACGCATTAACAAATCATATAACAACCTAAAATGAAACCTGATATTAAAATTGAACTGAAGCTTATAAGTAATAATAAACAGGTTGTTATTGTATTTGTACATTTCTACAGATTGTTTCAACTCATTACATGGCGGATTCAAAAAGTAAACCGTATTCCCTAGCTCGGCAAGCGCTAATGCATAATGGTGTTTAGATATATGCATCGTTCCCCAAGATTGGGGCGATATGAGTAGAATCATTTTATTTTGAAAAGTAAATTGTTTATTCATACGTTTTCGTGTAGTCATATATTATTGTAAAATTTTGATATCATTTCTTGTTCTGAAGGGAATGAGATTAGAATTGCGTCTCTGGACCTCTGGAAAACAAACATACTCCCGGCCGCGACAGCCGATACCCCCCCTTGATTAACCGCGTGCACAAAATCATCGATGGTCGCAGCTCCCCCACACGCCACGACCGGGATAGTTACGGCAGAGGAAACGCTTTTTAGTAATTTAATATCGTATCCACTAAAGGTACCATCCCGGTCGATAGAATTAATCAAGATCTCTCCAGCCCCGCACTTTTCTACTTTACTGGCCCAGTCGATTAGATTCAGATTTGTTTTCCTTCTGCCACCACCAATATAAACGTTATATTTGCCCAGAATATTCTTTTTTACATCAATAGAAACAACGATGCTTTGACTACCAAATACTGATGCAGCTTCTGTTATCAGGTTCGGATTCTCAACAGCAGCTGTATTAATAACAACCTTTTCGACTCCAGAATTCAAGAGCTTTTTGACATCATCTACCGTTTTGACACCGCCGCCGTAGCCCATGGGAACAAAGGCTTCACTGGCAATCTCCGCAATTTTATCAAAATTTGGCCTCTTATTTTCACATGAGGCGATAATGTCAAGCAACAACAGTTCGTCTGCTTCTTTCTCGTTCAGTATTTTGAACGTATTGATGGGGTCGCCAACGTATTTTGGCTCCTTGAATTTGAGCGTCTTATAAAGTCCATCGTTTTTCAGTAACAGCATCGGTATGACCCTGATTCTTCTCATTCTAGTCTCTCAAAAAGATTCAGCAAAATTCTGTAAGAGCTTCATGCCGAACTTATGGCTTTTTTCCGGATGAAATTGCACACCAACTATATTTCGTCTCTCGAAAGCCGATGTAAATGAGTATCCGTACTGTGATGTTGTCAAGATATCCTGCTTGTCGTGACAAAGGAAATGGTAGGAGTGGACAAAATAAAAACGTGGATTAGGGTGCATGTCCTTAAACAGGTGTGACTCCTTTTCAATAACTACATCGGTCCAGCCCATGTTGGGGATCTTGATGGTTTCTCTGCCATACTCGTTATTGAATCTTACCGTGTCAGCCGCTATCCATTCAAGGCCTGATAATGTCCCCTCCTCACTCCCCCTGGTCATTAACTGAGCACCGAGACAGATACCGAGGATGTGAACCCCTGCACCCATGACCCTGTCGTTCAACAGCCCAATCAGTTCGAGTGTCGCAAGGTTTTTCATCCCTTGATCAAACGCACCGACACCGGGCAATATCAGCTTTTTCGCGCGCTCGATCTCACGTCTGTCCGATGAGATAGCAGCCCTGATCCCAAACCGTTTACACATGTTCAGGATGGAACCAAGGTTCCCTAATCCATAGTCAATTATTACGACCATATAACCTCGTCAATATGTCAGAAAAATAACATCATGCTCTGCCAAGCAAATCAGCAACTATCTTGAACGGCATAAGAAAAGGATAGCGTTTATATAAAGATTGTTCGGTTGGGAAATCGTAATGACTCCGAATAGGATGCTTCATAATGTCTTCAAATTGCTGAGGGGAAAGGCCGAGTTTCTTCAAAACAAATTCCAAGTCGACCTTCAGGAGTTCAGGATCATATATCGGTTGCTTCATCTCTTCCAGTGCTTCTTCACGCGTGATCTGGCCCGAACAGACAAGGTTCGAGAGATGGGCCTTTCTCTTATCGACGCCAAACTTATTGGGCAGTATATATCCCTGATAAAACCTCGTAAACACGGATTCGAAATGCTTCCCTCCATAGTCGCGCCAGCCGAGCTCCGCAGCAATAATGTTTTTTACATCCTTCTTTATGTATGGCATTAAATTCAATGGCGCTACAGTTCTAATTTTCATGATATTTCCACAATATTTTTTCAGTTTCGTATCAAAGAAGGGAAAAGTTCTTAATTTGATATTTCCGTATTTAGCATGTATTGCATTAAGATTGACATGATCTGCCTTATTAAATATCCAATGTTTTGGCAGTATTGCTTCTGTTACTACATTTGTACCACTAAGGATATATTTGATATTAAATTTTTTGGCTAATCTATTAACTGTTCCCATAATTGCATGATCAGTGACAGCTTCTATGTCAATAACAGAGGCTTTCAAATATGCAAGCTGTACATCCTTGAACTCTTCCCAGTCTACGACATAGGTGTAAAGTTCGAATCCAAGCCTATTGACAATATTCTCAATATTCATTACGGCCAGTTCGGAGTTCCAACCATTGTCGAAGTGGACAGCCAGAGGGCGCAGGCCAAGCCTGTGTGCCTGGTAAGCCAGATAAGTGCTGTCTACACCACCACTCAGGCCGAGAATACAGTCATATTTTTTCCCTTTGCCGGCCCTCTTGATTTCTTCGCTTATTATCTTGAGTTTCAACTCACCATCAGGTCCCTTGAAAACTTCGCTTTTTTCCATGACATCGTAGTCAAGGCAATAATTGCAGATATGCTGTTGATCCAAAACCAACTCAGGGTCGTCTTTTGTGTCTAGGATGCATTTAGAGCATTGTTTAAAATAACTATCCATAAACTTTCCTTAAATCAATCTTGATAAAAATTGCATAAATTGAGCACCCAAAATATTTACATTACATCGCTCGTGGTATCTTGCATACGCATTTTCTCGCAATTTATTTCTATCTAACGGGGTCATTTCTGACAATTTGGAAATTTCTTGCGCAATCATTTCAGGAGTGACATCACCTGGCAACAATTTCCCTACGGAATCATCAACAATTTCACCAGTGCCCCCAACGTTGGTTGCGATAATAGGTATCCCTGCTGACAGTGCCTCCATTATAGATACCGGAACACCTTCACTGGAACTTACATTAATGAACAGATCGAATGGATTATTGGTATAGTACGACAATATGCTACTACTATCAATATGCCCTAGGAAAGTAGCATGTACATTAGACGGTAACTCTGAGGCAATTATTTTAATCTCACTCATCAGCGGACCATTCCCTAAATGAACCCAAATCACTTGTATTTGAAGAAGCTTCAGTGCATTAACTATTAAATCCACTCTTTTTACCGCAACTAAAGAAGAACATGATACCATTTTAAAAATACCATCATTTGTTGTTGTATTTCTGCCAGCACTTAAGGCTCCCAATCTGAACAATTTCAACTTGTTAACCACTTGCGGATAAATTGAGCGCACATAATCAACGCCATTTTGTGAACAAGGGACAAGGTATGTTATTTTCTCGTATAATTGTTTACGATACGGTATATAATTATCATTCTGGTCTTCATATAGATCATATCTATGAAGCCTAACAACAGTTACAATGTCTTTATAAGGAATCAAAGGCAATACTTCACACGTGCCTTTTCCCCAGAAAAAGTATAATAGTGTTTTTTTATCGATATTACAAAATACATTAACAATTGTTTTGTGTTTTAGCAGCCTCTTTGCCTTTAAAGAGGCAATGAGCCATGAAATAATCCATGTTTTTTTCTTGTAGACTTTCTTTGTGACAAATTCGTTCAAATAATAAAGTATGTTTTTATCTATCAGCTGAAATAATGACAAATATGTAATTTTAACATTATCATCAATAAATAATGGTTTTTCACAACGCACATTATCTGCAACACTTTTTGGTGAATTAAAATTACTACCGAAGTTATTCGGAATTATCAATATTTCATCAAAACACTTTATTAAATGCTTTAGTTCATTGGTTTTCCACTCTTCTCCAATGCCGAAGGGATAAGATTCTGTAAAAAATATCAATTTTTTCATAGTATAAAAATATCCGTTTGTGTCTTAAAAGTCATGATTATAGATTCTCTGAGTTGTGGATATTTTTTTAATAACAAATTGGAAAATATTCCTTTGGGCATATATGATTGACTAAAGATATATTCGATCATTTTTAAATTCGCCATCGTTCCCACTTTAGCCAAGGTATACGGAGTAAAATAATACCTATGATCAGTATTTATGAATTCTGTATTACTAAATAAGGCCTTTATATTGGCAAGCTCAAACGCATTTGGTACAGTAATAACAATATTGTCAACATATGCACCATACTTTTCGTTTACCTGCTTCAAAAATAAAACTGGATTATCTGTATGTTCCAGTATTTCACCAATTATCATGTAATCCCATTTTGCAGCCGTTAACTGGCTTAATGGCGGGTCATTTATAATATTATGATAGTAGACATCATTAATATTGAGATTATCTTTGATGAAGTTTACCGCTTCTAAGTTGACATCTATTCCTAAACATCTATTTGAACTTGTTAACAACCGGTTATGCAACCACGTATTAGATCTAATCTTCTTGTGGATCAATTCCAAGTGGTCTGCACAACCGACATGTACTATTTTTTTATCGTTAGATATGTTTTCTAGATAATCTATTCTAGATATAATACTATTTTCTGTATGAGCAATATTTATTCTTAATCCATTTGAGAATTTGCTGCCTATGAGATAATCATAAATTTCATCTGATAATTTCATTATTTACTTACCTTCCAATTCACTTGCGATAATTAACGGAAATTCCATTCACATTCAGGAAGAACAGATCCCTCCTTGAGGGTATTTTTATTTACATTAAAACCCATATTAATTACTTCAAAATAAATACAATTGGGAAGATAGATATAATCACTGTAACCATCATCAAACCATATAGTTAAGCTATAAGTGCCATTAGCCAATATTGGCGATTTTATTACAACTTTTATCATCCCTGATAAGGTTGACTGGCCAAACTCTGTCCGTCCGGATTTAATTGGATTAGTAGCTGTTATTGGCGCTCCGCGTTCATCTGATATAAGAAAACCCAAATTAGGGGTTTTAAATATTTTTTCAGTCTCGTACCGGAATAATATCTCAAGCGTTCTATCAACCTGGGTTACAGACAGATGTTTTATAACTTTATTATTCCATGAGTTTGAGTTATCGGCGTTTGTTAAATTTCTTGTATAATCAGCTACCAAGGACTCAATTATACCAAGTTTTCTAATCGTTCCACTTTCAAGATATACACCTACATTGCACAAACCAAGCAAAGCACCCAAATTATGACTTACAAATAAAACCGTTCGCCCTTCTCGCCCAACATCCTCCATCTTCCCCAGACACTTCTTCTGAAACTGCGCATCCCCCACCGCCAACACCTCATCGACGACCAGAATTTCTGGCTCGAGATGCGCAGCCACTGCAAACGCCAACCTCACATACATCCCCGATGAATACCGCTTCACCGGCGTATCTAGAAACTTTTCCACCTCGGCAAAATCTACTATTTCATCAAACTTCCGCTTGATCTCCGCCTTCCCCATGCCGAGTATGGCACCGTTGAGATAGATATTCTCCCTGCCGGTTAGCTCCGGATGAAACCCAGTCCCAACTTCCAACAGACTCGCCACCCGCCCGGTAATTTCAATCCGCCCGCTGGTAGGCTCAGTAATCCGACTGAGGATCTTCAACAGCGTCGACTTTCCAGCTCCGTTACGACCGATGATCCCTACACGGTCGCCTTGCTTGATCTCGAAAGAAACGTCCTTGAGAGCGTAAAATTCTTCCTGAGAGGTCGTTAAGGGTGAATGGTGAGAGGTGAATGGTGAAAGCAACTTCTTTCCTAGATTTTTTGCACCTCTGTCCATGACGTCGCGAAGAGCGATGTAACGCTCTTGGCTCTGATGGGAAAGGATGTATTTTTTCGAAAGGTTCTCTACCTTGATTACAGTATCACTCATAATCTATTTCTCTTTTCACCTTTCACTTTTCAATGCCTTTAAATAACATCCGCAAACGTCTTCTCAGTCATCCGAAAATACCAGACACCTGTCACGAGGAACAGCACTACGAGCCCATTGGAAAGAATAAAGCTAGGCCAGTTGATTGTGGCGCTGCCGCCTAGGATCGCCCAGCGGAAGCCATCAATCACCCCTACCATCGGATTGAGAGAATAAAGCATCCGCCATTTTTCCGGGACGATACTGCTGGAAAAGCCAACCGGGGAGATATACAAGCCGAACTGGACGATAAACGGAACGATATAACGGAAGTCCCGGTACTTGACGTTAAGTGCGGTCAGCCAGAGACCTGTCCCCATGGCGGCGGCAAAGGCGATTCCAATGAAGAGCGGCAGGGTAACGATGCGCCAGCTTGGGAGGAACCGGTACCAGGCCATAAGCCCGACCAGAATAGCCCCGGAGATGAGAAAATCCACAAAACTGGTGATAACTGCACTCGACGGCACAATGAGCCGCGGAAAGTAGACCTTGGAGATAAGGTTGGCGTTGCCGATGAGGCTGTTGCTCGCCTCGGACAGGGAATTGGCAAAGAACTGCCAGGGGAGCATGGCGGCAAAAACCATCACCGCATAGGGCGCGCCATCGGAAGGGAACTTCCCCAGTTTTCCGAACACCACGGTGAAAACAACCATAGTCAGAAACGGCCGGAGCAACGCCCAGACGACACCAATCGAAGTCTGCTTGTAGCGCACCAAAATATCTCGCCAAGAAAGAAAGTAGAATAACTCACGATAACGCCACAAGTCGGCCCAGTAGTGCCGCTCAGTCCTACCTGCTTCAATAATTAGCTTCTGTTCAGCCATTTTTAACACTACCTTTCAAATTGAGAAAAATGCTTAACACCGGAGGGGATGAATACAAGTACAATACGTATTTCCCCCCTAGGTTGGGTAAGGAGCTTACCAACGTTTTTGAGCGAATCGGGATTCTGAAGATTCACAAGTGCCCCGACATCTCCCATACTTAACTTAATTTTTTTCCGACTCCCATCACGATGCTACCGATGGCAGGAGCCCGCAGACCAGAGCATCCTGGAAAAGAAATTCGAAGTTCTTCCATTGCTTGGCATGACATTCACATCCGCCAGATGGCAGTGATCCAACTTCTCTTCGGCGAGGTTCCCGGCAGCTGCGTCCCTCAAGAACTCTGACCTTTTCCCAAAGCATCTGGCAATCGTTATCTCCTTTTGCATTTCTAATTCCTGATGTACACTCCTCATTCGGAAAGACACCTCGACTCCAAACTCTCGCCGAAAAAATCCGCCCGTTCCTCGCTACTGAGGAGATGCTCCCGTATCGCGGCAACGATCCGATCCTGATCATCCGCCTCCAGATAGGGATGCATTGGGAGGCTCAATACGCATTGGGACGCATCTTCTGTAGCCGGGAATGCCCCATTGTCATGTCCCAGGTATGCCATCGCATCGAGCAGATGCATCGGCTTGACATAGTAGACCATGGTAGGAATGCCCAATCGCCGCAGCTTCTCCTTCAGTGCGTCTCGACGGCTGCAGCGCACCGTGTATTGCGCCCAGACCGACTTTACCCCTTCTGGCATCACCGGCAGAGTCACGCTCAAACCGGCACCACGGCATGCGTCCAATCCCTGGGTGTAACGCGCCGCCACCTGCTGGCGCAATATGATCTCTTCCTGGTAGATCTTGAGCTTCTCCAAGAGAATGGCCGCCTGCAGGGTATCGAGTCGGGCGTTCAGTCCTATGCGCACGTTATTGTACTTGTCGGCACCCTTGCCGTGAATCAGCAGCGAGCGGATGGTGCTGGCCAAAGAGTCGTCATTGGTGAAGACCGCACCGCCGTCGCCGTAGCACCCAAGGGGCTTGGCCGGGAAGAAACTGGTGGCGCCGACGTGGGCTAGCCCCGGGGCTCGACGCCCATGGTAACCGGCGCCGAAAGCTTGGGCCGCATCCTCAATGACGAAGAGCCCGTGCCTTTCGGCGATCGGCACGATGCGTCCGTAATCAGCTGGCAGACCGAAGAGATCGACGGGGATGATCCCGCGCGGCCTAAGACGCCCCTCAGCACGTACCCGAGCAATGGCCGCTTCGAGCAGGTCCGGCGAGAGGTTGAAGGTATCTGGATCAATATCGACGAAGACCGGGGTCGCACCGGTCAAGGCAATCATCTCGCAGGTGGCAAAGAAGGTGAACGGGGTGGTAAACACCGCATCGCCGGCTCCCACACCGTACGCTAAAAGCGGCAGCAACAGTGCGTCCGTTCCGCTGGAGCAGACGATGGCATGCCGGACTCCGGTGAACTGCTCCAGCATCCGCTCCAGCTGGCCAACTTCGGGCCCCATGATATACTGGCCATGATCAAGCACCTGCTTGATTGCCGCGTCGATTTGGGGACGGATCCGAATTTGTTGGGCGTTAAGATCGATGAATTGCATGATTATCCTGTTATTTAAGCTCGTCGTAGAAGATCTTCCCCTCCGCCAACTCCAACGGCAGCGGTGCATCCTCGTCGAGATCCAGGCAGCTGAGCCTCTGCGTGCCGTCGTTTACGCTGATCCGGAAGCGCAAACCGCTCTCGGGACAGATCAAGACACCATCCGCATCGGGGTTTTTGAGCAGATGGCCGTGCCGGCTCATCCACCCCTTCTGCCGGGCGGGAACGCCAACCATAAGAGCATAGTCAGGTACATCCTTCGCCACCACCGCACCAGCCGCGATGAATGCATACCGTCCGATGGTGATACCGCAGACTACCGTAGCGTTTGCCCCAATAGAGCACCCCCGGTGCAGCAGGGTCGTCTCATAAAGAGAGCGGCGCAGCACTTGGGAACGAGGGTTGGTAACGTTGGTCAGAACACACGAGGGGCCTAGAAAGACATCATCCTCGATGATAGTACCCTCATAGATGGAAACGTTGTTCTGCACCTTTACGTTATTGCCGATAACCGTGCCGCCAGCCACAGATACATTCTGCCCAAAACTGCAGCGTTCACCGATCTTCGCGCCGGACAGGACGTGGGAAAAGTGCCATATTTGGGTGCCCTTTCCAATCTCGGCACCCTCATCAACATACGATGATTCGTGTACGAAGTAGTCCATCCCCCCCCCGGTGTCAGTTATTGTATTTTAGGGTGACGGGTGATGGTATTACCCGACACTGTAGGAGCAGTCCTCAAATCATGCACCAGATTAATTGACGCCCGCGCATCTTCCAGGCCGAATCCGCCGCCGGCCAGGATTTCACGATAAACGACGGTGTGGAGGTCGGTAAATCCTTCCGAGAATTCGAATTCTTCACCATCCACGGTTATGGAACGTAAGGTAGTTTTTCCTGCGCCGAATGCCTCAGGCGGCAGAGTGGCACTGTCCACCGAGAGGAACCAGCGCACCCTTGCATGCTCCAGCTCTATATAACCGGCCATGGTGGCATCATTGACTAGATGGATCTCCTGATGCAGAACGCTGCCAAAGATCCAGATCAGCATATCGAAAAAGTGCACACCAATGTTGGTGGCTACTCCACCAGACTTTTGAATGTCTCCCTTCCAGGAAGTGAAATACCAGTTACCACGAGAAGTGATGTAGGTAAGGTCAATGTCGTGTTTTTTGGTATTCGATTCAGCGTGAATTTTATCGTGTAGTGCAATAATCGCAGGATGAACCCTTAGTTGTAAAATGTTGTAAATTTTCCTGCCGGTCTCCTGTTCCAGCTCTGCCAGCGCGTCCAGATTCCAAGGGTTTAGTACTAGCGGTTTTTCGCAAATGGCGTCAGCGCCGATACGTAGGGCAAAACGGATGTGTGCATCATGAAGATAGTTGGGTGAGCAGATACTGACGTAGTGAATGCGGGCATCATTAACCTGTCTGCGCAGTTTCTCAGCATGCCGGTCGAATCGCTCAAATTCTGTAAAAAATGCCACGTCAAAGGAATAGCTGTCCAGAATGCCAACTGAATCTGTTTTGTCCACTGCAGCCACTAGTCGGTTATTGGTATCACGAATGGCCTTCATGTGACGCGGAGCGATGTAGCCGCCTGCACCTATCAAAGCAAAGTTTTTCGGCTTTTGATTCATTGCGTTTTCCTATCAACAAAGAGATGTTCAATAATTCCCTGTAGGCATTTTGCAAAGCTCTCAAATGAAAAACACCCCAGTTCTTCCGGCACAATTCCCCTTGATTGTGTGAGCGCTTTCAGGATTGCCACCTTTATCTCCTCACGCTTCGCCGGGTCTACCAACAAACCAATCTCCCCGTTCCGCACCGCCTCCCGGCTCCCATCAACCTTGCTCGCCACCACCGGCACTCCACACGCCATGGCCTCCAAGAACACGAACCCAAACCCTTCTCCCCGGCTCGGCATCACATAGGCATCCGCCAACCGGAAATGGTCTGCCTTCTCCGCCTCATGGACGAACCCCGTAAACACCACACGATCGGCAACCCCAAGAGCACGGGCCTTTTCCTCCAACCTGCGCTGGTCATTTCCCTTGCCAACGATTAGATAGGCAATGTCGGGAATCTCCCGTCCCAGTACCGGCAACAGTTCCAGCACCTCGTCGAACCCCTTGTACCGCTCGTGGGAAACCAGCCGCCCCAAGGTCATGAGTACTGTATTCCCCTCCAATCCGTAACGCTTCAACAGCTCTGGATTCTTCGGGCCGGGGCCGTACTCCTCCATGTGGATAGCATTAGGGAGAAGAAATCCCCTTTCAGCCGGAAGCTTCGACCATGCCAGGAAGCGCTCTCTAGTGATCTCACTGATAGAGACAAAAGCATCTATTTTCTGCACCAACATGTTCGTCAAACGGCTTTTGGTGGGCTGCCAGGCATCGATACCATATATCTCCAGCAGAACCGGCGTCTTCAGCCATGCACGCAGCATCATGGCAATCGGAATCAGGTTGATGTGCCCGCAGACAATCAGGTTGAACCGGGGATTCTGTTTCACCGTCTGCAACACCGTCTTGATATATCCCGCCTTGCTGTCGAGTCCACTGGTCACATAGGTCAGCTTCGCCGGCTGGGGCTCACTCGGATTCGGCATCAAGCGCGGAATGGCAACCACTTCAGAACAATCGGAGTGGGCGCAGAGGGCCGTCAGCAGGTCACGATTGTATAGGGCTACACCTCCATGCCCGCCGAAAGCATCGGTAAGAAGAGCCAGGATATGCAGCTTGGATGCTGGCCGCTGGCTGCTGGCCATGAGTCCATCCCCGGTTGTCGCCTTTGAGATCCCATAACCACCATGCGAGAGAGAAGCCGTGCTGCTCCCGGCTGTTTTCTCATAAACCCGCTTCGCCCATCCCCGCAAATTTCTCTCCCCTTCTGCATGCTCCCCTTCCAATATCCACTGCCGCACCGGCACAGTAAACCCGGTCTTCTCCCGGTCAAGAACCGCACAGGGGAGCGGCTTAGTTGGCGTCATGGCCATATCGCGCTTGTCGGGAGAGTGAGCATTGCTGCACAGGGGCGCCACGGCCCGCAGCAGTTCCAGATCCACCAGCGGCACCCGGACTTCCAACGAATGTGCCATGCTCGCCCAGTCCGTATCGCGCAACAACTGGTTCCGCATGTACCACTCCATCTCCATCGCCGACACCCGCAAGTGTTCCTTCCCGATCCCCTCCACGGTCCGATTGAGCCGAAGGAGCGTTTGCAGCTCCCGCAACCCTTCCCGCACCATCTCCCCATCCAGAAGCTCGGGAAGCTCCCACGGCATGAACATGCCGCGGCGCAACAGATACGCCCCACCGTAGCTCCCGCCGTACTCCAGAAGCCCCGCATACTTGGGTGAAGTTAACCGTTTCAGCAGCGGAGCGGAAACGAAGCGAAATGCCCGACCCAAGCCGGGAACCGCCGCCAGTGGGCCTAGAGTGCCGACCATGCGGGGTATCTGCGTGAAGCTAGGGTAACCGCCGAACAGTTCGTCGCCACCAAGGCCGGAGATGGCTACCTTGAGCCCCGCCTGAACTGCGGCCTTGCTCACGAAGTAGCTGTTCACCCCATCAGTGGTCGGCTGGTCCATGGCATCCAGCAGATTGTCAAGCTCACCCTGGAAATCATCCCGTTTCACCCAGATGGTCCGGTGCAAGGCAGCATAGTGTCGTGCCACCTGCTCAGCAAGCGGCACTTCGTCGTTGTCCGTTCCCTGGAATTCGCGAAAGCCGAGAGTGACGGTATTTAACTCATTCACTCCTGACTCTACAGTCAAAGCCGCCAAGGTTGTGGAATCAAGGCCGGAGGAGAGGAAAACACCAACCGGCACATCGGCGATCAAATGGTGGCAAACACTGTCCAGAAGCGCCTCACGCAGCCGTTCACGCCGTTCTCCCCCTTGCAACGAACAGGGATTCTGCCCGACTGTACGCAACTCATCGGAAATCGAACAAAATTCGTGAATGGTGAATGATGAATGGTGAAGAAAATTTTGAGACACCCAGAGGCTGCTGCCGGCGGGCAGGGAGCGGATCCCCTTGTAGAGGGTGTACGGCTCTGGAACGTACCCCCAAAGAAAGAACCCGACATGCCCCGCTGGTTCCGGCGTCGTGTCGACCCTCCCCCCCGCCAGGATCGCCTTGACTTGGGAGGCGGCTCGGAAGGTCCTGCCGTCATCCGAATAGTAGAGCGGCTTGATGCCGAACGGGTCACGGGCAAGAAACAGTCCCTTGTTCCGCTCATCCCAGATCGTAAAGGCATACATTCCCTGCAGGTCATGCACCATCTCCCGCCCCTTGTCGGCATAGAGGTGGAGCAGCACCTCGGTGTCGCTGGAAGAGCGGAAACGATACCCCTTCTTCTCTAAGTCGTCGCGGAGTTCACGGTAATTGTATATTTCCCCGTTGAAGGTGATGCTCAGAGAGCCATCGGCATTCGCCATCGGTTGAGCGCCAGTTTCTGATAGGTCGATTACGGCCAGCCGGCGATGGCCGAGCCCCACCCTGCCGTCGGCCGAGTACCACGCGCCGCAACCGTCCGGTCCGCGTGCGGTCATACGATCGCGGATGCGCAGCAGCTCCTCCCGGTCCACCGGCGGCGCGTCGCTGTTATATGCAAAGATGGTGGCTATTCCACACATAATAAATCCCGTCGAGGTTCAAGGTTAGCATACATATCCGGGGTAAAGACTTTCACCGCGTTCTCATCGAAAGACTACTTCATGCCTTTACTACGTTCTCCCACACTTCCCGATATACTCCCCTCGTGTCTATAATCAGCTTGCCCTCACGTCGGATAAAATCGTAATCAAATGCATCATGGTTAGTGGCAATGAGGATGCAATCAAAGCTAGCCAAGCTCTCGGCCGACAGTTCACAGCTTTTTAAGTTAAAGTGATATTCACGCATCTTTGGAAAGACCGGTATATGAGGGTCGCAATAGTGTACTTCCGCCCCTTTGTTCTGCAATTTCTCCATCAGTACAACACTCGGAGATTCGCGCATGTCGTCCACGTTCTTTTTATATGCAATGCCGAGAACAAGTATACGCGCATTTTTAAGTGCCTTTCCCCGCTCATTGAGGGCATCCATCACCTGCCCCACTACCCAGTCCGGCATAGCGGTGTTAACTTCGCCGGCCAACTCGATGAACCTCGTATGAAGGTTATATTCCCGTGCCTTCCAGGTGAGGTAGAATGGATCAATTGGTATGCAATGGCCGCCCAGGCCGGGCCCGGGGTAGTAAGGAGTGAAGCCGAACGGTTTGGTGGCAGCGGCATCGATTACTTCGCGAATATCGATCCCCATGGCACTACAGACGATTTTCAGCTCGTTGACAAGGCCGATGTTCACCGCCCTATGGATGTTCTCCAAAAGCTTGGTCATTTCGGCGACACGGGTTGAAGAAACCGGTACAACATGATCGATGACTCGCCTATATAAGGCTAGGCCGACCTTCAGGCAATCTGGAGTCGCCCCGCCACACACCTTGGGAATGGTGCGTGTTGTGAAGTTAGCGTTGCCTGGGTCCTCCCGTTCAGGGGAGAAGACCAGAAATATATCCTTACCCACCTCAAGCCCCGTCGAGGCGATGCGTGGCAGGAGTTCCTCATCGGTGGTACCGGGATAGGTGGTGCTTTCCAGGGAAATCAACTGACCGGGACGCAGGTATGGGACAATAGACTCTGTAGTGCTGGTTACGAAACTCAGGTCGGGCTCCCGGTACTTATTGAGAGGTGTGGGAACGCAAATAATGAGCACATCAGCTTCAGAGGCCCTACTGAAGTCCGTGGTCCCCTGGAAGAAACCGGCCGACACTACTGCAGCAATTGGAGCTGCGGGGATGTGCTTGATATAGCTCTGGCCCTGCTGCAGTTTGCCTATCTTGGCCATATCGATGTCAAAGCCAAGCACCCGGTACCCTTCCTCGGCAAAGCGAAGCAGCAACGGTAACCCGACGTATCCCAGGCCGATAATGCCGATGACCGCGGTCTTGTCTTCAATGCGCGACAGGAGCTGATGTTTCATTTGCACCTTTCTGTCCATCTGCTAAAAACCGTTTGACGTTCAGGTTCAATGTTCGACGTCGGAGCTTAGTAACCGTTCATCTCGAACCCAAAACCTTCTTCTGCCCCGAATGGGCACGGATATTCACAATTGGCGAGTATTCATTTTGAATCGGAAACTTGTGCGAATACCCTGTCGCCGAATGGGCATCTGTTCCAAAGTAGGTGTACAGCCCATTATCCCTTAAGTGCTCGGCGCTGGTCTGAACCACTTCACCGTAGCGGCCGACGAAACTCCCCAGATTGCCCTGGAACCGGCAGCCGATCTCCTTGAGATAGCCGGAAAGCGAAGCTTCCTCAAATATTGAGTTTTCAGTTTTAAGTTTTGAGTTGGAACCATTAAACAGGCCAAGTATCCGGTCCAAGTTCCCTGCCGGTTTCTGTGACTGTACTGCGAAATGCATGCAGCGCTCGGGGTGGGCGATCATGGGCACAAAACCGGCACATTTGATCCGGTAGCAGGTCTCCTTGATAAACGGGACCGGCATGTGATTGGGAATCTCAATCAAAATATATTTTGTGTCCCCAAGCGGCAGCGGATCTTTCAGGTATTCAATAAGATATTCATCAAGATAGTATTCCCGTCCCGGGAGAAGCTGCAGCCCTATCCGCTGTTGTACAAGTTCCGCCTGGAGAGCAGCCAGAGTCGCTGTTACCATTGCATTGTCAGCCTCAAAGCTCCCCCTGACCAGATGCGGCGTACAATAAATCGTTGTGTATCCTGCCAGACGCAAGCCTTTTGCCATCTCTATAGATTCATCCATGGTGGCCGGTCCATCGTCGATGCCGGGAAGTATGTGGCAATGCCAGTCTGTCAAGTTTTGGGTTTTAAGTTTTAAATTTTGAATTAAAGAATCAGTCATTATTAATTCCGAGTTCTGAGCTTTTGAGCAGTCGCCAGATGAAGGAGAATCTAAGCGGCTAACCCCACCTGTCCTCCCCTTACTTTAAGGGGAGGGACGCCAAGTAGTATCTTCAGTTGATCTTCCAGCTGAGCCAGTCCGGCACGTTCCCCCTCTTAAGATAAGAGGGGGACAGGGGGAGTTATGAGCTCAAGATGCTGAACAGTTTTTCCGTAATAAGTCTTATCCGCGTAAATCCATTCTAATCAGATTTGATCCGCGTTCCATTGCCTTTGACTTTTTCTTGTTTGGTTCCGGTTTGTCCGGCTTAGGTTTAACTGAAAAGCTTGCTCCACCAAGGTTTCCTTTTATTTTCAGTCTTTCCATCTTCGGAATAGTACCCGGAACCGTAATAGCCGTACCCGTAATAGCTGTTGCCGTAGTACCCGTAGCGCTCGCGGCTTCGGCCGGACTTATCGTTGACCACCGCACCTGCAACCGGCGCCCCGACATTGGCCAGCATCTCGGCCATGCGCTGGGCCGCCTTCACCGGCACCCGCTCGGTCTCCATGACGATAATGGCCATATCACAGCGCGTCGTCAGGAGCGGCGCATCCGTGACGGCCAATACCGGCGGGGCATCAAGCACGATATGGTCGTAGGTGTCCCGCAGTTTCAAAAGCAGATTTGCCATCCGATTTGAACCGAGAAGCTCGGCAGGGTTGGGAGGTGAGGTACCGGCACTGACGAAATCAAGGCGTGCAATGCCGGTGTTATAGAGTGCGCTCGCAAAGCTCGCATCGCCGGCCAGAACCTCGGTGAGTCCCGGCGCCTTGGCACGATTGAAGTGCTCATGCAGGGTGGGACGGCGCAGGTCGCAGTCGATGAGCAGCACCCGTGCGCCGGCCTGCACCAGGGTGACCGCCAGATTAGCCGAAATGGTGGACTTCCCTTCACCGGGAAAGGTGCTGGTAACGATAAGGGTTTTCTTCTCCCGGTTGATTGCCGAGAAGTGGATGCTGGTCCTGAGGCTGCGGAAGGCTTCAGCCACGGACGATTTCGGCTCATGATGGGTGATCAGCGATGTGCCGAAGGTGGTGTACGTTTGACCTTCCTGGCTGGGGATGAACGGGATTACCGCCAGGATCGGCGCATTCAGTTCACGCCGGGCACCCTCTGCATCCTTGATGGTATCGTCAAGGTATTCCTGAAAGAAAGCAAGTCCCGCCCCGAGCATCAGACCGACCAGGAGGCCGAGCAGCAGGTTCTTCTGCTTGTCGGGTTTGATCGGTGCCCGCGGGGTAATGGCCTGATCAATGACGTTGATGTTGCTTATGGTGGAGGCCTTGGCAATGCGCGCCTCCTCGTGCTTCTGGAGAAGGAAGGTATAGATGTCGGCGTTGACCTTGGTATAACGCATGAGGCGGGCCAGGTCGCGCTCGGCCGCCGGCAGCTGTTTGAGTTGACCTTCGTAACGGGCCAGGGTCTGGGCCACCGTGGTCTCTTGCCGGACGATGTTCTTCTGGTTGGTCTCGTAAATGGCGGCAAGCTTCCGCTGGATCTCGTTGATCTGACTTTTGAGCGCGTTCACCTGGGGGTGGGATTCCGTGGTCTCAGCCAGGACAGCCTGCTTCTGTACCTCCAGATCGGCCAGCTTGCCGGCCATGGCTGCCACGCCAGTATCGTCCTTGAGTACAGCTGGTGTATAGACCTTTCCCCGCCTGGCAGCGTCCCGCATTGCAGCCAAGGCGAATTCCAATTGCTTGCGCTGTAGGACAAGCTCGGTCCGTTCCTTCTCGGTTTCAGATATCTTTTTGACCAGCTCATCAGCCTCGCTGTCGAGCTTCACCACGCCGGAACCGGTTTTATAGGCTTGCAGGTTTTTCTCGGCAGTATCGAGCTCGCCTTGCACATTGTTCATCTGACCTTCGATGAACTCGAGAGACTTGCTTGCCTCCTCGGTCTTGAAGGCAACGCTCTGCTCCAGGTAGACCTGAGCCAGGGTGTTGACCACCTCTCGTGCCATGACCGGATTGGTGTCTGTATAAGAAAGGCGGAAAATTCCTGTCTTATTCCCCACTTCTACTGCCTTGATTCTTCCCTTGAGTCTGGCGGCAACAATATCCAAGGGGCGCATGGAAATGCGGAAACCGTCGCCCGCCTTCCCCTTCAGGTCGGTTAAAAGAAAACTTGCAGATCCTACCTGCATGTGCATGAGAACACCGCTTTTGCCGTAACCGAGCAACTTGCCCGCAGCATCCAGAACCCGGTAGCTGTCCGGACCAGTCAATTCCACCCGGTAATTCGCCTGGTTGTCCGGGGCCTGAAATTCCAGCAGATTAAAATCCAACCCCTTGGATTTGTCGGAAACCAGCCAGTTAAGGTGAAGCCTTTTTACCACCTGCTCAACATTGGTACGCGACTTGACGATCTCAATCTCCGCATCAATCGTGTTCTTCCGGGAAAGCCCCAGATCCCCGAGGAGATCGCCTTTCCCACTTTTATCATCATGAACGTGGAGGGTGGCGAAAGCCTCGTATGTAGGCTTTATGGCGTAGGTATAGATAGCTACGCCGAAAAATACGGCACAGAAGAGACCAATGAAAGTCCAGCGGCGGCGCATGATGACGCGCATGTAGTCATGAAAATGAACCTCGGATGGCTGCAAAGGGGTCGAGGTGGATGGATTTGGAAAGTTGGGTGTCATAGTATTCCTGTTCGTTGTTCAATGGTTATCCAGTTTTGTCCGGTGTTTTACAAATTGCGGATGAAACTGTTTATCACTCACTTAAAAACTTGATTTGCACAAATGGATTGAGGATCGCGCCGATTGCCTGGAGGGTCGGCAATATCTCGTTGATGGCCTGGTTCCAGTTGCCCACGAAATCCTTGGGCACATAGACGATATCCCCGTCCATGAGCTGAAACGGTCGGGCCTCTCCCGCCAGTATTTTGTCGAGGTCCACGACCATCAATTCTCCGCGTGTAGGGGACAAGGAGCGGATGATGCGGATATTCGGGTCATAGCCGGTCTCCCCCAACCCACCTGCCGCTGCCACTGCCTGGTGGAGGGTCAGTTGGCCGTTCCTCATGGGAATGGGACCGGGGGTCTTGACCGCGCCGAATACGAAAACGTTCTGCAGGCTGTTGTCCGGCACATAGATGGTATCGTCCGGCTGGAGCCAGACGTTCTGGCGTTGGTCGCCGTCATGGAGCAGGCTGTAGATATCCACCGCCAGGATCTTTTTGCCACGCAGCAGCCGGGCGCCGCGCAGGTTTGCAGTGGCGTCGAGGCCGTTCCCGAGAGCCAGTCCCTGCAAAAGATTCAAAGGCCGGTCCATGTAATGCGTCCCGGATACCCTGAATTGTCCGAGGAGATAGACCGGGTGGCTTTTGTATTCGAGGACCTCAACCACAACAGAAGGTTCACGCAGATAATGTTTGAAAGAGTCCTGAAGCCGGTCGCGGACCTGCTGGAGGGAGAGCCCGGCTACCTGGATCGAACCGACCAGCGGCAGCTGAATAGTGCCGTTGACATCCACGCGGCTCCCCTTGCCCGCCATACCGGCCAGATCGGCGCGGCCGTAGACGGTAACCGAAAGGATGTCGCCGGAGCCGACCAGGTAGTCGGCAGGCGGGGCGCCATTCAGAGGCTCTCCGGTAACAGTGACGGATTCTTTGGCAACGATGGGCGAAGCTGCATTACCGTCGATTTCCTTGACCGTCCCGGCCGGCAGAGGAGCATAGCGGGGACAACCATTCAGAATGGAACAAACCAAGGTAAACAGAAGGGCTTTACAGAGGCGGTGGGACCATAATTTCATAACAAGGCCTTAAATTGCATATCGTTAATAATCTGTGCCTAATATTTATCACTTTTGAAAATACTGTCAAGCATCTTAGACAATTTTTTTTAATAACTATTTTACAATAACCATATTTTGTGACGGAAGCATCAAGACACTAGGAGGTTTTCTTGTTTAAAATCGGGAGGTTTTGTGGGTCATGTGGATCTTGATATGTGAGCAAAAAGTTCAGCAAGACATGACTCACGCGACGACGCACCAAAAGTAGGCGCTTTTAAGCGACGACGCAACGAAAGGCTTTTAAGCTAAATGATCTTAGATATTTGCCACAGAGTCACAGAGACACAGAGATTTATTAATTCAATAAATACAGCGAGTTTCAGTTTCAAAGATATTTTTTGCATTTCACTTGTTTGGTGATCGCCTTTTATCGGTTTTTCTCTGTGATTTCCTCCGTGTCTCCGTGTCTCTGTGTCTCTGTGGCGGAAGTGCCGTTTTTGATGATTGGTTCGTGGTTTTAAAACGTCGCGTCGTCGCGCCGTTGCGTGAAAAAACTGTTTGGTTCCAGTTTTGCCAGCTTAGAATTAATGGAATTGCCCCTATTCCACGGAAGAACGCCCCCTTCAATCTAGGTTTTTATTTTTCTTTATTGACATTCTCCCTCCCCCGGATATAATTTGTCATTATTTATTAATGTGTCTTAATTATCAAAGAAAATCAGTGTTTTGCGATATCTTTTCTGCTTAATAGCCGGCTGCAATATTTCACAATTAATACGTAGTCAAATAACTCTCATGGCAAAAACCAGCGAGAGAACAGTGGAGGAACTCATGGGACGAAAAAAATCAGGACGTCGATTTGCAGAGCCGCAACCACCGCACACGTGTAGCAGCAACACGCATATAGATGCTGCACCGGACAAGACTGACGCGCCTCAATTCGTCAGTAATATCGGTCGCCGCAAGTTCGTGAAAAACGTCGGTTTGGCGGGGCTGGCCCTGGCGGTGGCAGGGCCGCCGTTGAACCTGCTTGTCGGATGCTCGTCCGACAACACGGAGAACAACGCCACCGGTTTGGCTCCCTATATGATGACAGGGCAGATTCTCGACGCGAACACGGGAAAGGGGATCGGCGATGCAACCGTTTCAATCCCCAACCAGAAAGTTTCCACGAAAACCAAGTCCGACGGTTCCTTCAGCCTCGATATGCCGACAGCCGGCACAGCTGAGATCACGGTCGCCGCAGCAGGCTATATCGGCAGCAAGGCATTCAACATTGTCGATCCATCTCCAGCGGGTGTTGTTTCCGCCTCTTCAGGCTTTTTCCTGGGGCTCGTTCCTCTCACACCACCCGACCAGGTTCTGCCCCACGTTGCCGCAACCACGTCCGCACCGCAAAATCCTTCTTCAAAGGACCTCCCCCCCCCTTCCGTGTCACTCCCGGAGGGGACGCTTGCGTCGAACCTGCAAGTCTCCGTCTCCTCCTCCTTTGCGGTTAACCAGGGAGCATGGACGGCGCCGAACGTCAATACCCTCCAGCTTCCCACTTCACCCCGGGTATACATCCGGTTGACGGGAGACGTATCGACCGCCAACATCCCGGAAAATGCAACGGTCCGCATCCCGTCCTACCTGTCGTTTCCGGCCGGCACGCAGGTCGATGTTGCCGTGGGGAGCAATGCCTCGAACGAAGGGAGTGCAACGGTCCCGGGCATCATGCAGGCGGATGGAACGGTCCAGGCAGGACTGAGAAGCATAATCACCGCGCTTACGGCGGTAGGGTTGTCCGGGCAGAACGTCACCACCGAGATAGTCGTACTCCTGGCTAAATCGGAAGTACCCGCCGACAGCGTCACCAAGACCTCCGATACCTCCACCGTCAGCGGACCGGTGACCGCCAGCGCAAGCGATGTTCCAAACGTACTCTTCCACACCAGGCCCGGCGATTCGACGATCGATGTGTCAGATGGCGAACAAACGTTCGTACCTTCCGCGGCCCTGAAAGAGTCCATAGTAAGCAGCCTGGGAGTGCAGCCTGTCCCGGCGACCCCGCTCTCGCAAGGATCGCAAGCGCTATCCGCCCTGTCGTTTACAGGTGCAATATCGGGTAGTTGCCAAATAATTTGGGAAACGGTAACGAGAACAATAACGAGAAATGTAAGAATTAGAATATGGGTTCCCGGCATAGGATGGAGATGGATAATAATTACTATCATAATCGAGGTGGTTTACAGAATTATCAAGGCGATAATCTGCACAGGCAGCACGGGCGGCGGAGGCGGAGCGTAGAACCGGCAGCAGTATGACAATATGGCATACGCCGCAGTTTTGCTGCGGCGTACCTTCGGAACTGAATTGCGGGAATGTTGAACAAAAGGGGAAGTCACGCGCTTCCTCTTTTGTTCTATATACAATGAGATGATATTGATGATTTTCAGCAGAATACGGTTTATCGCCGGTGTTTCGTTTCTGGGTTTGCTTGGAGCGGTAGCGGTGTGCGGTGCGGGAGATTTCCCGGACGCCCCTTCGCTGCAAGGGTTCACCGGCATCCTCAACGTGCCGACGGCAAACGTGCAAAAGGAAGGGACCCTGGCCGCCTGGTACACCAACCAGAGCGACCTCCACTGGAACAGATCCCACCTGGACAACTATTTCTTCTCCGTAGGGCTGTTTTCCTTTATCGAGCTGGGCGGACGTCTGACCGATCATGACCTCTCCGCCCAGTTCAAGGCATCGACGGCGCCGTTCATTCCGAAGGGGAGCTGGTTGCCGTCCCTTGCCTTCGGCATGCAGGACTTCGGAGGGACCGCGCACCACTTTCGCTCAAGCTACGTGGCGGCGACCGAAGAAATCAGCCGGCTGCGCCTTTCCGTCGGCTACGGCTTCGGCCCGGACCGATTGAAAGGGACATTCGGTGGAGCAGAGGTCAAGGCATTCGACTGGATCTACCTTCTCGGCGAATATGACACCAGGGACATGAACGCCGGGGTGCGGGTTATCACGCCGGAGCTGTTCGGTTGGCCGGTCAATCTCCAGGCAACGGTGAAATCGGCGTTGAACAACCATCCCGGCACCGTCAGTTTCGCCGCCGGGCTCCAGTTCTCGATGGGCAAAGACTATCGGCGGAAGACGCCCCCCCTCCGGGAACCAGGGGGGCCATCGGGCAACCCGTCGGCGGACAAAAGCGGTGTTGGGAAACAGGTGGAAGAAGCGCCGGCCGGCCGAGTTGATTCCACCGGCCGCAGCGCATACCTCCTCAACCTCCGGGACAGGCTGGTCGCCGACGGTTTCATCAATGTCCGTACCGGCGCGCAGGGAGAAGATCTTCTCCTCGTCGAATACGAAAACACCCGTTACGACCACAGCGAACTTGACGGGATGGGGGTTGTACTGGCGATGGTCGTCGATTCCGTTCCCGCCGGGTTCAAATCCGTCCGCCTCGTCCTGAAGACACAGGACATCGGGATGCTCCAGGCCACGATGCCCATTGGTGCACTGAAGTCGTTCCTTGCGGATGTCGATAGGCACGATGACCTCTACGACACGGCGGAGATCACCGCTGCGGTCGCCGAAGCGCCGACGGCGTTCTACACCGACAAGGCTAGTTTCTCTTCATGGTTCAGGGCGCGGCTTGTGCTTATTCCCGGGCTGAAGACATTTGTGGGAACCGAAGTAGGGGTATTCGACTACCTGTTGTCGATCAAACCGGACCTGACCCTCGATCTCTGGAAGGGGGCGGTCCTGAACGCCCGTTGGGACATACCGGTGGCCTGGAGCAAAAACCTCGATGACGGCCAGGCGTTCCGGGGAGACCGGGAGAGCACCCAATTCCAGCGGCTGATGCTGTTTCAGGGGATCAGGGCTTATCCGTACATCATGGCGTCCCTGGGAGCGGGGATGATCGAAAAGGATGCCTACGGGACCCTGAATGAGCTGTACTGGCTGTCAACGGAAGGGAACCATCGACTGGGATTCAGGCAGGCATACGCGAAAAACAGCGACACCCACCTGACAACCACCTTGTACTTGGGCTCCTACCGGTACTATCATGCGCCGCTGGACACCTATCTCACATTCACCGGCGGGCAGTTTTGGGACAATGACAAAGGGTTCCGCGTCGACCTGAAGCGGTTTTTCGGAGATACGGCGTTTTCGGTCTACTATAAGGACTCTGAGACCACCGGACACAAACACTTCAGGGTGGGCGGGGTCCAGATAGCCTTTCCCCTCACCTTCCGTAAAGGGATGAAGCCGTATCCCCTCCAGATCAAAGGGCCGCGTGAATGGAGCTATAGCCAGGAAACCGTCATCAGCAGCGCGGGCGTGCCGAATACCCTCGGCGTGTCGATCGGAGACGGCCACGAGGCGCGAAACGGTCTACAGCAGACCTATTATGACCGGGACCGGCTGACTCCGTCCTATGTCCGCACCCACCTGCTTCGACTGCGCGAAGCATACGAGAAATTGCACCCTCCCCCAACCCCTCCCATCAAGGGAGGGGAGTATTAAAGTCCCCTCGCCCCTTGTGGGAGAGGGCTAGGGTGAGGGGGGAAGTGCGGACGCAAAAACCTAAGCGGTTCCTATGTCCCCTTCCCCCTCTTGATTACCTTGCGGACGCTCTGCACTTTGACTTCTTTGACTTCCTTTTCCTTGATCTCCGGCGTCTCTTTTTTCATTTGAGGCCGATATTTGCCGCTCGTCCCCCGCCAGATTTTACCACGCCGTGAACGCCTGTCCCCTTTTCCCATACGACCCCCCTGAACTTTCCTGAACGCCGTTAAGTTCGCCTACCGTTTATTTAACAATTTATCCCGGAAATATCGAGGGGCAACCGGAAGCTTATTCGCGCCACGAATGATCCTAGAAAAAGTATTTGCCACAGAGCCACAGAGACACCGAGTTAACACAATAGAAAGCTTACATCATTAAGCGGCTTGTTTGTGCTTCTCCATTTTGGTGAACGGTCCTATTTGAAAATACTCTGTGATTTTCTCTGTGTCTCCGTGGCTCTGTGGCATAACTGCCGTTTTAAGGTTAATGCAACATTTCAGTTTATCCTCACCCGCCCCTGTTCTCCGACATTCCCCTCCACGCTGTAGCGGAAAGGGCGGAACTGTGCCACAGCCCAAAGGTTCGTCAGCAGGTGATCGGTGATGGCGGAGGTGGTAAAGGTCGACGCCCCCTCTGCCAGGGCCAGATATGACACGATCTGGTCGGCCAGGTGCGGGTCGAGGGCTGCGCCCGTGGTATGATAGGTGATGAATTCCCGCGCCGCCTCCTCGCCGACCTGCTCGGCCCGCTTACCCAACGCACCCAGGGAGGTGAAGCCGGTGCGGATGTTTTCGTACTCGGCCAAAAGGAAGATGAAGGTGCCGTGCCCCGGCGTCGGCACATTGAGCAGCTTCACCTCAACCGGCACCTTTCCGTGGAGCCGGTCCCGTATGAGTTCCAGCGCAGCTGATCGCTGCCGTTCGGCAATGGAAAGGGGGAGGTTCCCCACTGCCGAATACCCCCTTATCCTTTGCAGCCCGCCCCGCACCTCCAGTTCAAGCGGCTTGATTCCCCCTGCCGCTTTGATTTCCGCGGTCACGCTCCCCCCGCCGCGCGGGTAAAAACCGTACGATCGTATGCTGAAATGCACGCCGGCGCCCACCCTCGCCAGCAGGGGGGAGAACACCTCGGCAAGGTAGTGAAAAGATGGGCTGAACGGCACATGGGTCCCCCCCTGAAGGTCCACCCGGCTCTTCCCACCGGCAAAGAGCAGGGGCGGAATGATGGTCTGCAACACCAGCGGAACTGAACCGGCAGTGCCGATGTCCAGGGCGAAATCGCCGCTCCGCAAGCTGCCGGGGGAAAAGGTCAACTCCGTTGAACCCTTCTCGGCGCCGCTCACGGAGGCGCCAGTCACCATCCGGGCGGCCCTCACCGAAACCAGGTGTTGGGGCATGAGCCCCGGTTTCTTCCGCCCCTTGCGGATATTGACGATCCTGAACGGCTGTCCGGTCAGGCAGGAGAGGCTCAAAGAGGTGCGCAGTATCTGCCCGCCACCTTCGCCGTAACTTCCATCGATCTCAATCATGGGCTACGCCTCTTCTCGAAGTTCAAGAAATAGTGGGACTGCCACAAAGACCCCTTCACATCTCACCCTTTTGTGATTTAATTATTATACCCTATTAATCACTTGCCGGCCGCTCAAGAAGTGGAGGCGCGAGATGAAAAACCAGGAGATCGCCCGCATCTTCTCCGAAATGGCGGACATCCTCGAAATCAAGGGTGACAATCCGTTCAAGATCAGGGCCTACCGCCGGGCCGCCCTCAACATCGAGGGGCTGTCCCGCAGCGTGGAGGACCTCTCCCGGGATGAGCTTCTGGAGATCCCAGGCATCGGAGAAGAGTTGACTGCCAAGATCGAGGAATATATCGGGACCGGCGCCATCCACGCCCATGACAAGCTGAAGGGGGAGATACCGTACGGGCTCCTATCCCTCCTCGCCGTTCCGGGCCTCGGCCCGAAGACAGCCCGGCAACTCTTTGAGCAAAGCCACATTACCTCCCTCGACGACCTGGAACGGGCCGCCCGCGAGCACAAGCTGGCGGGAATCCCGGGGATCCAGAAAAAGACCGAGGAGAACATCCTCAAGGGAATCGCCACGGTGCAAAAGGGGCATGAGCGCCGTCCCCTCGGCAGGGTGCTCCCCCTGGCCCTCGATCTGGTTGAGGAACTGCGGAAGCGCGCCCGGTTCGACGCTATCGAGATCGCCGGCAGCATCCGCCGCCGCAAGGAAACCTGCAAGGATATCGATATCGTCGCCACCTCCCCCGCGCCGGATGAGGCCATGAAGGCATTCGTCACCCTCCCGGCGATCGAGCAGGTCATCATGCATGGTCCGACCCGCTCCAGCGTGGTGATCAGCGACGGCTTGCAGGTGGACCTGCGGGTGGTGGCCGAGGAATCGTTCGGCGCGGCGCTCGCCTACCTGACCGGCAGTAAGGGGCACAATGTGCGGCTGCGGGACATGGCGGTGAAACAGGGGTTGAAGATCAACGAATACGGCATTTTCCGCGAAAAGGACGAAGCGCGCCTGGGGGGCGCTAAAGAGGAGGACGTCTACCGCCTCCTCGGCCTCCCTTTCATTCCACCCGAGATGCGGGAAGACCAGGGGGAGGTGGAAGCGGCCCTGGCCGGGAGATTGCCACAATTGGTCAGCCAGGCCGACATCCGCGGCGACCTGCACGTCCACTCACGCTGGAGCGACGGGGGCCATACCATCGAGGAACTGGCGGCGGCAGCCAAGGCCCGCGGCCTTTCCTACATAGCCATCACCGATCATTCCCAAGGCTTGGGAGTTGCCCATGGGCTGACCGTGGAGCGGCTCATGGCCCAGAAGCAGGAAATTGCGGCACTGAACGAACAGCTTGCCGGCTTCACCATCCTCCACGGCACCGAAATGGACATCAAAAGCGACGGCAGCCTTGATTTCCCGGACCAGGCATTGAAAGAGCTCGATCTGGTCATCGCCTCCATCCACTCCGGCTTCAAGCAGACGAAAGAGCAGATAACCACCCGCATAATCAAGGCCATGAAGAACCCCTACGTCTCGATCATCGCCCACCCAACCGGCAGGCTGATCGGCGAGCGCGACCCCTATGAAGTGGAGATGGACGACATCTTGCGGGTCGCGGCGGATACCGGCACCGCTATCGAGATCAACGCCTACCCCCTGCGTCTTGACCTCAACGACACCCATGCGCGGCGGGCGAAAGAGCTGGGGGTGCCCCTCGTCATCAGCACCGACACCCACTCCATAAGCCAGTTCGACACCCTTTCCTACGGCATCGCCATCGCCAGACGGGCGTGGCTGGAAAAGAGGGACGTGCTTAACACGCTGGCGGTGAAGGATCTGCAAAAGAGGCTCAAGGGGAATAAGGGACTTGGAATTAACTGATATACCAGGTTTTACGCTCAGATTTAGGTCAGGTTTGTCGTTCCTGATTGAGCAAAACCGCAGGCGTAGCAAGGCTACGCTGAGGATTTTGCGATTGAAGGGGCGGCAAAGATGGCCTGAAGATGAGATGTAAAACGGTATATTGGTTAGTTCCGAGTCCCTAAAGGGGGGAAGAGATGAACATACCAATCAGGGTTCTGACCTACTCCGGCTACAAGGCCGACGAGCGCCCCACCTCTTTCTTGTGGGGGGAGCGGACCTTCCAGGTAAAGGAGATCGTCGACCGGTGGTACGATATGGACCATAACTGTTTCAAGGTGCTCACCGACGACGGCAACATCTACCTGCTGCGGCACGACATGAACAGCGATCAATGGGAACTGGTAGAAAAAACGGAGGCCGGCTCCGGGGAGTGAAGGAATCCTGTGAACCGCTCAACCCGGGGTTTGCGCCATCCCGGCGATGATTTTTCTCAGTTTTTTCGCCGTGGCCCGTTCCATGGGCCTCCCGGTGATGCTGCTCTTCGGTATCCGGTGAATATCCTCCGGGGGATAGACGGTACACTCGATTGTCACCCCTTCGTCTTCCAGGTAGATATGGGGATATTCGAAGAACTCCCCGCCGTGGCGAATAGTAACGACCTCCTGCTCGAAGGGTATCCCCTCCCCGTGCAGAAATTCTTCCACCTCCTCGCTCGACTCGGCAAAAAGATGGAGATCGATGTCGCTCTGTTCCGTTACCGCGCCAGAGAGGACCGAACCGACCAGATGGGGGCGAAACGCTGCCAGCATGTCCATGTAGTGGAGCGCCGTGAGCCGCAGGTGGAGGAGCCGCTCCGGCAGAATGTCCTCTTCGTAGATGCCGATGAGCCGTTGCAGCTCGTAATGGATCTCGGCATTGGAAGGAAGATGGGAACCGAGGGAGAGGGCCTTTTCCGAACCGAATTGCCGGGCCGCCTTCCGCTTGGCGTCACGGTACTCCTTTACCCCCTCCTCATACATGATACGAGCTGATTCCTGGGCAATGAGCTGCCGTAGCCGGTCTTCTTTTCGCATGAAACAAGTATAGCAAATAATGAGGAAGTTGCCTCCGGCAGCCTCAATCCCCCTTCGGCAGAATCGCTAGACTGTCGGACTTAGGGAATCGTAGCGAGAGAATGGAAAATCGAGGACAGATTTCCGGAAATTTGAGAGCTAATAGTGGACCTATTCGTCGAAAATTTACGGAGATATGGACCGATTTGCCATTCTCGCAGTAGATTCATTCCTAAGTCCGACAGGCTCCTGCAGTATCACCAGCAGCCAGACGATGACTGTCAGCAAGATAATGAGTTTCATTTTACCGGATTCTCCTCTCAGCTATGCGGCGATGCAAAGAAGAAATGATCACCAGCTTCGCCGCAGCGCCACGTGTACCCGCCGGGCTGCATCGAGGGCTCCGCACGGGCCTTTCCCGGAACCGTACGGAATTTCTCCCCCAAGGGTCAGCTTCCAGAGGTCGGTGAGGTTATACCCCGCCTCCCCCTTGAGAAGACCGTCGCCGTGCCTGAGCCCCGCAGTCCAGACAAACTTCCATTCTCCCCACTCCTCGGTCCGGTTCCATGCGGTGATAAGAACGGGGAGCATCGCCCGGTCAAAGAGGAGTGACGCGTCAACGGGGGTAGTCTTGGCGTTTGCCGCCAGGGTGACGAGGAGGGTGCCGTCGCCGAAACCCCGCTCAAGGCTTAAGGAGCCGATATAGGCGTTGCCCAGGTCGCGATCTCCGGAGAAGAGGGCCGCCGCCTCGCCGCGCAGGACGAAGGCGCCGGCAATCCTGGAGAGTTCGACACCGACCCCCTCCTCCCGGGCAAAGCGCCGCTCCACGGGAACGACAAGCCCCGTGGAAGTCGGGGTCGCCCGGTCGAAACGGAACGCCAGAAGCGGCGCTGGCCGCACCCCGAACCTCCCCCACGCACCGACGTCCCACTCGCCAAAGGTGGCGAGGAGGCGCAGGGCGGCGAATCCCGGCCATGGAGGGGGGGTGTCGAGCTCATTGAAGACGGTCCCCTCCGGGAAGCCCTCCACGGTGAGCGGAGCGTTCCTGGAGCCTAGCACCGGGAGCCGCCAGGGGGTGGTCACGGGAGAAACTACCGCCTCGAAACGAAGCGCCCCCTCCTCTCCGCTCAGGCGCAAGGCCCATAGTGGGAGCTTCTCGTCGCTGAACGGGTCGGAGAGATCGCGGGGAAGGAAGGCGTCGGCCGGGGAGTAGCCGTCGGTCTTCCCCCAACCGAGCTGGAAACGCCCCATCTGGAGGTCGAGGGAAGGAGTGAGGGGGAGTCGCACCCAGAGATCCCGCACCGAAAGGGGAGCGCGCCTGATGTGCCGGTCGGCCGGGTCGAATATAAGCGGCCCCCGCTCAACGGAGGTAATCCATTCACCGCGCGCCGAGGCGGTAAGCTGCGCTCCACCCGCCATTTCCTCCCATTTGCCGAAGAGAGTCCCCCAGCCAAGCAGCCAGGGGTCGCGGCTGTTCGAACGCTCGTCGTAGGCGAACCCCTTCGCCTCGGCATAACCAGAAATCCCCTGAGCCAAGGCCGGGGAAGGGATGAGCAGGAGCAGGATGAGGAGACGAACAGCGATCCGAAGCCTGGTCAATCCCCCCCCTCGCGATTCAGGTTCTGGAGGGTGAAGCGGCCAACCGCCTGGGGCTTGTCGAAGGCGATCTCCTTCAGGAGCACGGTCGTCCTGCTCCCCTTCCTGAGGTCGCTCATCTCCATTTTCCGCGCTACCCAGTGCCCGTCGATACTCTGAATGTCGGAAAGGATGAGCCTTTTAGTCGGCTCCTTGTCCCCTTTTCGGTAGAGATCCTCACGGAGCAGGTAAAGGATGTCCTTGCGCAGGAAAAGGATCTTCTTCTCGTAGACCGATTTCCCATCCTTCTCCAGGGGGAACGCCGCAATCACGTAGCAGGGGGAACCGTTCAAGGTCTCTTCCCCTTGCAGCGCCACCTTGTACTTCTCGTGGTCGAACTCCTCCATGTCCTCGTAGTTGAAGTCGGTGCCGACAAAGGATGCATCCCGGTCCTGAGTGGCAATCCGGCGCTCACGCTTCATGGATGGGAGATAGAGCCATTGGTCGGGATTCTGGCCTGCCGAGCGCGAGATCGACAGAAAACCTACACCCTTTACCTCCGGCGGATCCGTGAACCGGATAAGATTCCTGGCATCCCCGGCGTACCCTTCACGAAAGCTCTTCCATCCCTTCTTGCGGACCTTGCCATCCTTGTTCACCACCGTAAGATCCCCGGCGTACTGCTGGGTTCGGGTCCGGTGGCGATTCTCGGACTCTTTCAGGAGCGTGCGGGCGTCAGCACCCCAAGTCACTGTGGCGAACAGTGACGTCACAAAGACAACCAAAGCCAGTCGGAGTATGATTCCAGCTGCTGTATCTTTTTTGTGCATTTAATATCTCCCTGTCGATACTTATAGAAAATGACTAAAAATGGGATAACTGTATGACGCCCACAGGAAAAAGAGACAGATAACCAGGAAATAATGCAGCTTCTCAAACCCTTTAATCATCGATGATCTGAAATAGGTTATCTGCCAGAGTTCGCGAAGAAGCCAAAAGACAGCGTAAAACGTACTCATCGCAATCCCGAGCGGTGTGCTTCCAGCAAGCTCTTTGGTGTGGACCAGGGATGCATAGGAAAAGAAGAAAAACATCGGGATCAGAAACAAATGGATCGTATAAAGAACCTTTGCCGTGAGCACCCTGGTTTTTTCGAAATCCTCTTCCCAACCAAAACCGCGATAGAAAAAACAGTGACCGATACCCACAATGGCGGAAAGGCACCCACCAATTTTTATGGCTATTTCTTCCATTGCTTTCTCCTCCTCAATGATCGGACGGCTCATTCATACTCAATCGCCTCGGTGATCTTCAACCTTCCCGCCTGGCGCGCGGGAATCCAGGCGGCGAGCGCCGAGATGAGCGGCAGGGCGATGAGGAGCTGGGCCAGGATTTCCCATGGATAGTGGTGGGGCATGCGCCAGCCGGTGAAGAACTCGGCAATGGCCCCTTCCATGAACAAGGCAAAGAGGTTGCCGGCCGGCAGCGCCAGGAGGAGTCCCGTCAAAGCGAGGGCCAGCGCCTCGACCACGATGCTCCGGGCGATCTGGGAGGAGAGGCCGCCCAGCGCCTTCAGTATCCCGATCTCGCGGGTTCGTTCCATCACCGAAATCAGGAGTGAGGTGACGATGCCGAGGAAGGCTACCAGCAGGGCGAGAAAGACCGTGATCCGAGTCAGAGCGTAGAACGCATCGATTGCCTTGCCGATTTCGGCGGTGAACTCCTGGCGGGTGGAGACGAGCGCCGGGTATTTCCCGGCGAGCCGCGCCCGGATGGCGTCGCGCACCTGGCCGACATCCGCGCCACGGACCACCGAGACATCGAATATGTCCACCCGATCATCTTTCCAGAGGCGGAGGAAGTGGGCGCGGTCCAAGCTAACATTCCCTTGATCGGAGCTGTAGTCGCGGACCACGGCCGCGATCGGGATCCGCACGGTCCCGCTCGGGGTGACAAGTTCCACCTGCTGCCCAATGCCCAGCCCGTAACGCCGGAAAAAGTTCTCCGAGACGGTGCACATCCCCTCCAGTGCTCCCCGGCGCATCGATTCCGCATTCCCCTGGATGAATTCCAGTTTGGTCCGGTCCAATAGAGGGCCAATCTCGATGGTACCGACCATAATCTGATGCCCCCGATAGAGGGGCCGTATTCCCCGATAGCTCTCCACGGTACGCACCCCGGGCACCTTTAGCAGCTCCTCCCGCAGCTCACCGGGAAAAAGGAAGTCTGGACGGGTGAAGTTTGCCGATGCGCGCACAAAGAGGTCGCAGGTGAGCGCATTGTCCATCCAGCGCGTCATTGCCGCCTTGGTGGAACCCATGTACCCTGCGAAACCGAGGACGAAGGTGAGCGAGAGGGCCATTGCCATCACTGTCCCTGAGGTTCTGCGTGGATTGCCCAGGAGGGCGTCCGATGAGAGGCGTCCCGCCACAGGCGCGAATCTGGTGACGAGCGAGATGAAGAATTGCATCAATGCGCGAGAGAGAGGCCCTATGAGGAGCACGAGACCAGCGCCCCCCAGTGCCAGAACTGATAGGATAAGCTGGTTGCCCCCAAAAGGCGGGTGCATGGCAATGAGTATCGCGCAGGCAAAGGCAACACACCCGGCGGTGATCCTGGGACCAACCTTGCCCGGGAGGCGGGCCTGGAAAGCGCCTTTGGCAAGCGCCTCGGTCGGCGAGATCCGTGAGGCAGTCAATGCCGGTCCCCAAGCCCCTACGAGCGATGCCAGCATGCCGAGAGCCATGGACTCCAGCGCAATACCCGGAGGAAGGTGCACGGTGCCGGAGCTTGTTATGCCATAAACCGTCTCCGTCGTCTGGCCCATCATCTGGAGGAAACTCTGGGAGAGTGTGGTCCCGGCCAGGCAGCCGATAATCCCTCCGACAATCCCGATGACCAGCGCTTCGGCGAGAAAGAGGGCCTGTACCTGGCGCGGAGTGGCGCCCAGGGCGCGGAGGGTGCCGATGTCGCGCCGCCGGCGGTTCACCGCCACGTTGAAGGCGTTGAAGATCAGGAAGGTGCCTATTGAAAGGGCAAAACCGCTGGAGACGTTGAAGCCGGAGATGAAGCTGGCGATGATCCGTTCGGTCTGTTCCCCCCGGCGATCCGGCGTCTCGATGCGGTAGGCAGGGCCGAGCGCCTTTTCCAGTGTCGCGGTCGCCTGTGCAATAGTGGTCCCTTCGGTAAGCCGGATGTCCAGCCGGTCAAAGCGGCGTCCCCGGCCGAACAGATCCTGGGCGGCGTATACATCCACCACCATCAGGTTGCCGCCGAACGCCTCGCTGAAACCCTTGGGGGTGAGGAGGCCTCGGGCAGTAACCCGCTTCACCCCTCTGGGTACTTTTATAGCGATACTTCCACCGCTCTTTATCCCGGCCTTCTCGGCAAACTGACGGGTAAAAAGCGCCGAGTCGGGCTGGGCCAAAAAGAGGAGCGGATCGTCCAGATCGGCGTCATCCCCCTCAAAGCCGTAATCCCGCATTTCCCGGTCCCCCAGCAGATCGATGCCGATCACCATGAGGCTGCCGAGCTCTCCCTTTTCAGGGATAACGATCTGCTCGATAACCGGCGAGGTGGCGCGAATCCCGGGAAGCGAGCGGACCTGCTCCTGCACCTCCTCCGGCACCCCTCCCACCATGGTGATCTGCAACTGGGCCTTGCCGGCGATGCGGTCAACTGTGGAGCGTATCCCCTGGACAAGGGTTCCCTGGGCGCTCCTGATCGAACTGAAAGTGGCCACGCCGACGATCACGCCGAGGAGTGTAAGCAGCGTCTTGGCCACATGGCGCCTGACATAGGAGAGCGAAAGGGTGCGGAGCAGGAACTTCATCTGTCACCCCCGGACCTGGCGCTGTCTCCCTCCACCCGCCCGTCCCGCAGCTTGATCAGCCGTTCGCAGGCCGAGGCGGCGTGGTGATCATGGGTGACCATGACAATGGTGGTTCCGCGCTCCTGGTGGATAGAGCGGAGCAGGTTCAGGATCTCCTCGCCACGGGCCGTGTCGAGATTGCCGGTCGGTTCGTCGGCCAGGAGCAGCGGCGCGTCGGTGACCAAGGCACGGGCTATTGCGACTCTCTGGCGCTCCCCGCCGGAGAGTTCATCGGGAAGATGGCTTGCCCGCCCCTCAAGTCCGACCTCCCTGAGCACCTGGGCGACCTTCCGGGTGATCTCCCCGGCTGGGACGCCTGCCAGATGCAGCGGCAGGGCCACGTTCTGGCTGACCTTCAAGGTCGGCATCAGGTGGTAGGCCTGGAAGATGTAGGAGACCTTGGAGCGGCGGAAGAGGGAACGCTCCTTCTCGCTCTCCCCGGCCAGATCCTTCCCCGCCACCACCACCTGCCCGGAGGTGGGGACGTCCAGCCCCCCCAGGAGGTTCAGCAGTGTCGATTTCCCGGAGCCGGAGGGCCCCATGATCGCCACCATCTCGCCGGCCCCGATGGTCAGGTTTATCCCTGTCAGGGCCGTTACCTCGGACTTCCCGTCGTAGGTTTTGATTACATCGTGGAGCTTGAGCATAGTAAGTGATCTCCTTTGCGGTCGAATCGGTAACCCCTCCCAGCCTCCCCTTAGCCCAAGGGGAGGAGAAAAAGGCATAAAATGCATGGTCGATGTTCCCCCTCTTAAGCTAAGAGGGGGCTAGGGGGAGTTAGCTTCGCACCGGCTCATGCCGAAGCCAGGCAGACTCCTGCTGATGGATTTTTCTGAACTCGCAGCGTCCCTTCATCCGGTAACAGATAGCCCTCCCCCCGAAAACGAAGCGATTGGACCAAAGGTACAAAGGGGAGCCGCGGGTGTAACGCTTGCGGGTCATCTCCATGAGACTATCGACGCCACGCATGAAGAATTCCCGGTCGCCGAAATCGAATAGCCGCCCGTCTTTCAGCCAAGGTTCCATGTTCCAGTACACCCCGCGCCGGACAATCTCCAATCGCTCCGGTTCCATCTCCTCCGGGCCGTCAAAAAGGCAGGCCTTGGCAGTGGCCCGGTTAAAACGGGCCTCGTCCAGTTCCAGTGTCGCCCTCTCCAACTCGCAGATCAAAAGCCATTCCTCATCGGTCATGGCCCGGGTGCAGCCGAAGTCGATCATTCCGAGGCGGCCGTCCGTCATGAAGATAAAGTTGCCGGGATGGGGATCGGCAAGAAACCAGTGCAGCCGGTAATAAATCCGAAAAGTGCCAACTGTCAGCAGGTTGGTGAAGTGGTCCCGATCTTCCTGGGTCGGATTTCCTGCCAGGTATTCGTCAAGGTGACAGCCGGCCAGGTACTCGGTGGTCAGCACCCGTTTGGTGCAATAGTCGTCAAAGACCTGCGGCACCACCACCCGGTCGGCAGCGGTAAAAAGAAGCCGGGCCTCCTTGCCGAAACTGGCCTCCTGTTCATAGTCCGTTTCCATGAGCAGCATCTGCTCGATGTCGGCCAGCTTGTCGAGCGTATTCTGCCAGTCCGTGGTCAGACAGAGCGGCTGGAGCAGGAGGCGGAGATTGCGCAGATCGGCCTTTATGGTCCGGGCGATGCCGGGGTACTGGATTTTTACGGCGACTTCCTCACCGCTCTTAAGCCGGGCGCGGTGCACCTGTCCCAGCGAGGCGGCGGCAAAGGCCTGCCGATCAAAGGAGGCAAATACCTCCTCCGGCTCGCGGCCGAATTCGTCGAGAAAGACCTCGCGCACCATGGCGTAGTGCATGGGAGGAGCCTCGAAGTGCAGCGCCGAGAGCACTTCGGCGAACTCCTCGGGCACCACCTCGGGGAGATTGGCCAGCATCTGGCCGATCTTCATCACAGCGCCCCTCAAATATCCCATAGTGCCGAACAGTTTCAGCGCTGCAGCCAGGTGGGCTTCGCTTTTAAGCCGCTGCTTTTTGTCCGCGTCGCTAAAACGGCTGCGCAGCCAATAGGCAAAATAACCGGCGGTTACCCTGGCATTGAGAGAGCCCAGTGTCCATATCCTGGAAAAGGAGCTCACCGGCACCCTTTTGTTGGAAATACGGGTGATCAGCTTTGCCAGCCGCTGACCGGTTGGGTCCGTGGCGCTCTCCTTGGGGAGGACGTCGAGCAGCATTTCCATCTGGAGTGATTCCGTCGTCTTCCCTTCCTCAGCCTGCATGCGTTTCTCCTTTGTCCGACCAGACGCCGGAAATCACCTGCACGAAGAAGCGCAGGGAATAATCGATCAAGGCCCGGGTCTCTTCCTGGTTGGGGGATGGATCGTTGGTCCAATAGGCAAGGATGCCGAGATAGAGCGACCAGTACATGTTCATGGCAACATAATCGGGGGCCTCAGTAAAGCCGTGTCGGACGATGATCTCCTGCACGGCGTCCAGATGTCCCGCTCGGGCCGCTTCACCCTCCTGGCAGACGGTCTTTCGGGGGAAAGGGCTCAAGGAGCGCTCCAGAACCGGGCCGAGAAACGGGCGTAACGGTTGCAGCCGCCGCAGCCCCGAGGCGATGAACAGAAAGAGCTCTTCAGTCAGGTCCTCCTCGCCGGTGCGGCGGCGTTGAAAATCCTCCATCCCCTGGCGAAACGCTTCGTTAACCATGGTCATCGCCATGGTTTCCTTGCTCGGGAAATAGTTGAACATGGTGCCGGCGGCCAACCCGGCAGCCAGAGCAATGTCCCGGGTGGTACTGTCCTCGAACCCCTTGTCGATGAAAAGCTCCGCGGCCTTTTCCAGGATGCGGACCCGTGTTTCCTGTTTGGCCTGTTCGCTGATACGCATGAAGTGCTCCTGTATTGTGACTGCGCTCACAATAACTAAAAAAGAAAAGCTGTGCAAGAAAAAAGTGAGCATGCTCATAAAAGAGCTTAAAAAAATGAGGTGACCCTATGGGTTCCCTCATGCAAATCGTTATTGGTAGGCAGCACTGTCGGTTAGAAAATTGCATCGTAGCGTCTGGGCTTTAAACCACTGCCTTGCACCCTCCCCCGGCCCCTCCCATCGAAGGGAGGGGGGCTTTAAATCCCCTCTCCCCTGGTGGGAGAGGGCCAGGGCGAAGGGGGGATGCGCAGGGTGCATGAATCTAGCCGGACATTGCTGATTGGCAGGTCATCTTTAAGGCAGGTCATCCTTATTCACAGTTGAAGGGAGTCAGAGCATCGCTCAGCGATAGTGCCGCTCGATTTCTGAGGCGTAAGCTGTTCCCAGCGTGGCCGCATTCTCCGCCAGCCACTGGCTCAGGCGCGTCTTCCCAGCCGGCGGGCCTTTGGCGACCAGCAAACCGGCCATTAGCCCATCCAGTTCATCCCGGGTCAAAAGCGCATCGTCAACCATCTTTCCCACGAGGCGGGAGGCTTGAAGCGCAACCGCCGGGTTCAGGTGAACGATCCGGGCACGGCTGCCGATCTTTGCGGCGATGAGCCGGACAAGTTCATCGTAGGTGAAGGTTTCGGGACCGCCTGTATCCATCACCAGGTTGGACCCTTCTGAAGCTGTGTTGACAGCCAGCTCCGCCACATCATCCACATAGACCGGCTGCAGACGGTAATCGCCCGACCCTGGAACGGCAAACAGCGGAAACTTCTTCAAAAGCCAGGCAATGTTGTTGATAAGGATACCTTCCGTGCCGAAGAGCACCGTCGGCCTGATGACGGCGTAAGAGAGCCGGGAGCCCGCGATCAGCCGTTCCACCACAGCCTTTGCCTTGTAGTAGGGAAAAGGGGAGCCCTCGTCGGCATTGGCGATGCTGATGTGGACAATCCTCCTGATCCCCGCCTCTTCGGCCGCCCTGATGAGGGTCCTGCTGTTCTCGACGGCCTTCTCAAAGGTGACGTCCCCGTAAGGGAAGCGCACCCAATAGGTATTGTACAGGGTGGTCGCCCCTTCGAGGCTTCTGATCAGGGCGGAAGGGTCGTCGAAGTTGAACGGGGCGACACTCAGCCGCTCACCGAACGGGTGCTGACGGCCAGGATGGCCGGTAATGGTCTTGACCTTCTTCCCCTGTGCGAGCAGGCGTGCCGTAATGTACTTACCGGTGAAACCTGAAGCCCCAGTCACCACATGCAATTCAGGATCAGCCATCCCCTCCCCCTCGCGGCCGGGTCCAGCGGCATGACCCGGCATGCAGGCATCACTTCTCCCGCGCCACCACCAAAAGCCCGAGGAACAGCCAGAACGCTTCCCTGATGCGCCGCATGATGCTGAAGGCGGCGCCGAGGGTCGCGCCCAGGTTGAATCCGAGCGAGAGCAGGATATTGCCCCCGTCCTGCACCCCCAGTTGTGCGGGGATCATGAAACCGAGACCGACAAAGAGCATCGCCAGGGCGTCCAGACAGAGAGCCAGCCCCCAGCTGACGGAGTGCCCCAGGAGCCAGAAAATAAGATAGACCTCCACCGATTGCAGCACCCAGCTCAAGAAGAATAAGATAAAGGCCAAAAAGCCGCGGCCGGGATGTTCGCGATAAAAGCCGGCCAGAAAGGAATCGAGGGTGGCGAGTTCCGCTTCTTTGGCCTTGAGGAATGCCGGACAGAGCCCCCATTTTTCAGCGAGGCGAATCCCCATGGTGCAAGGGTTGCGGTGCTGGATGATGACGAAGGCCACACCTCCCCCCCCGAGGAGAAGGGCGCCCACAGTGAGGACACCCAGGTAAGACGAATTGAACGGCAGGATGAAAGGTACAATGGCAAGGCTAAGGAAGATGTAAAGGACGAGGCTCAGGACCATCAAGCCCTTGTGAATGACCAGGGACGCGGTCGCTTCTTGCCATGGGACGCCGCCGGCCTGGAGCCGGAGGGCCTTAAAGGGCTCCCCCCCCAGAGAAGCGGTCGGGGTAAGCTGATTGAGAGACTCCCCGGCCAGGCGGAGAAAGAAGAGTCGGCTCAAAGAAGGGCTGGCCACCTTGTTGACCAGGGTAAACTTCCAGGAAAGGGTCGCCAGATAATTTACGAACCCGTACGGCACGAGCAGCAGGAGCCCGTAATAACCCACCTGCCGAAAACAGTGGTTCAGGTTTGACCAACCGACCTGCTTCAACATCCCGTAAAGAAAGAGCGAGGCTATGGCCAGGAGGATATAGGTTAGGCGTCGCATCGGCCTCACTGACTCCATCGTCCAGCATCAGCAAAACAACGGCTGGGTCGAGTAATTTCGATTCCACAAAAATAGTGGTTCACAGTTCGGGAGGAATCCCGAAATAATCCATATAAAACTGAAAGCGACGCTTTTCCGTCTCGCGATCCAGACCGAATTCCTCCAGGGAATAGCGGTGCACACCATTTTTATCTTTCGGATTTTCCGCCACGAAACGCCGCATGGCAAGCTCTGCCTTATCGGTAAGCTCGCGGCCGAAATGCCGGTAAATCCCCCGAACGACCGACATGGGGTCTCTCTCCAACTCCGCATACTGCACATCGCAAAAGTGACCTCCCATCCCTTGGTTAACCTGGCGGAAGTGCAAGGCCTGCCAGGCGCTCCCCTCCCAGCGGCTGCTTACCTCGTTGCCGATTTGTTCCTTATCGAGCCGGTTGGTGAACGGCTCGCGCAGAACTTTCGTAAAACTGGCGCACGAGGGGAGCACTTTGAGCGGATCGCGATGGGTCACGACGATCTCCGCATCTGGATAAACATGCAGAAGCGACTCCAGCGCCATGAGGTGGCTCGGCGCCTTGAGCACCCAATGCGTGCCCGGGCAGCGCCATTGCAAATGCTGCAGGAACTGCCGGTGAAATTCATAGACAGGCCGTTTGTCGCTTTTGTCGTGCCAGATGCGATAGGAAGAGACTTGATACATGGTTTCGAAGACATAGCTCATGAAGGCATGACCGGTAATGGCAATACACTCCTGCGGATAGCGCGCATGGATCAGGTGAACCCGCTTGAAATCGGGCATCAGGATATCGAGCCACTTCAGCTCTTTTTCGGTTTCAACAATGCGCGGATCAACATGGTATGAGGCGGTCTCGGGCGGCGGCGACGGGTGCATCACCTCCCAGACCTGGGGGGCGCGACAGGCGGGATCTTGCGCCAAAAGCGCGTGGAGAAAGGTCGTGCCGCTTCGTGGAAGTCCCGTGATGAAGAGCGGACGGCGGACCACTTCATCACGAATTTCCAGGTTGCGCTTGCAGTCGTTTACCATGCGGAGCCGATTGCAGAGCATACGTACGATCTCGGACTTCGCACTGATACGGCCGACAAGATTCAGATCCGCATCAGATTCAAAGGACCGCAGGAGGACGCCGAGAGGTTGACGAAACGAATCATCACCAAAATCGTCAAGACCAGTTCGCTTGCAGCTCTTTTCGAGAAGCGCCGTTTCATCCAGTCTTACAAACTCATGGCCGTAATTCTGAAGGAACCGGTTGACGGCATTAATGCCGCTCAACAACATCGAAAAACCGCCACGATCAGGCTTTGCAGAAAACCTGATGCGGCTGCTCATATCTGTGCACTGATTTTTGCTGCCTTGCTGTGCCAAAAGACTCTCCTTGGGCTACCGCCCTGGACTCGATCAGCACGGCAGTGGCGCAGTCCCGCCGGCATGGTTTTAAAAAGCGGGTAACCTGCTCGAAGCATTAATTTGACTTAATTTTACCTTCATAAACGTGCTCGTCAACCATCTCCGGTTATTTCCTCTAAATCTTATGCTATACCGGCAGCGGAGCTTTTCTTCCAACAGAAAACTTCCTTCTCGACAAAATGAATTTTTTGCAATATATTCCACGGCATACTGTATACAAAAAGGCTCTGGGTATCAGGCGCGAGGTTCGAGGAAAGGTCCCAAAGGCTTATTCTTAAGCCCTCGATCCTGGTCCTGTTCCCCGAATTTATTCCAACCTAAAGGAGAAGAACCAATGGCAGTAAAAGAATTCCACTATCAGGACCCGTTTCCAATCGCAAAGGACGAGACCAAGTACCGCAAGATCGAAGGTTCGGAAAAATACGTCGAAGTCAACCAGTTCGCCGGCAAAGATGTGGTGCGGGTCAGCCCCGAGGCGCTCACCATCCTCGCCAACGAATCGATGCGCGACGTCTCCTTTCTGCTCCGCCCCGCCCACAACGAGCAGGTGGCCAAGATACTCCGGGACCCGGAAGCATCGCAGAACGACAAGGGTGTTGCGCTTGCCTTCCTGAGAAACGCCGAGATCGCCGCCCGATTCGAGCTCCCCATCTGCCAGGACACCGGCACCGCCACCATCCTGGCCAAGAAGGGACAGCAGATCTGGACCGGCGCCAAGGACGAAGAGTACCTCTCCAAGGGGGTCTACAAGACCTACACCGAAGAGAACCTCCGCTACTCGCAGACCGTAGCCCTCGACATGTACGAGGAGATCAACACCGGCACCAACCTGCCGGCCCAGATCGACATCATGGCCACCGACGGCGACTACTACAAGCTCCTCTTCATGGCCAAGGGTGGCGGCTCCGCCAACAAGACCATGCTCTACCAGGAAACCAAGGCGCTCTTGACGCCGGATAAACTGGAGAAATACCTCATCGAAAAGATGAAGTACCTGGGCACCGCCGCCTGCCCGCCGTACCACATCGCCTTCGTCATCGGCGGCACCAGCGCCGACGCCTGCATGAAGGCGGTCAAGCTCGCCACCGCAAAAGAGCTGGACGGACTCCCCACCAAGGGGAACGAGCACGGTCAGGCCTTCCGTGACGTCGAGCTGGAAGAGAAACTCCTCCAGGCCGCCTACAAGCTCGGCATCGGCGCCCAGTTCGGCGGCAAGTACTTCGCCCACGACGTCCGCGTCATCCGCCTCCCCCGCCACGGCGCTTCCTGCCCTGTCGGCATGGCAGTATCCTGCTCCGCAGACCGGAACATCAAGGCAAAGATCACCAGGGACGGCCTGTTCGTCGAGGAGATGGACAGAAATCCGGGCCGCCTCATCCCCGAGCAGTACCGGGGCAAGCATGAGCACGGCGTCAAGATCGACCTGAACAAGCCGATGAAGGAAATCCTGGCCGAGCTGACCAAGCACCCGGTCTCCACCCCGCTCCTCCTCAACGGCACTATCATCGTCGGCCGCGATATCGCCCACGCCAAATTCAAGGAAATCCTCGACAGCGGCAAGCCGCTCCCCGACTACCTCCTGAAGCATCCGATCTACTATGCCGGCCCGGCCAAAACCCCGGCAGGCAAAGCTTCCGGCTCCTTCGGCCCCACTACCGCCGGGCGCATGGACAGCTACGTCGACCTGTTACAGTCACACGGCGGCTCCCTGGTGATGATTGCCAAGGGGAACCGCAGCCAGCAGGTGACCGACGCCTGCAAGAAATACGGCGGCTTCTACTTGGGTTCCATCGGCGGCCCTGCAGCTGTTCTCGCCGAAGAGAACATCAAGAAGGTCGAATGCCTCGACTTTCCCGAACTGGGGATGGAAGCGGTATGGAAGATCGAAGTGGAGAACTTCCCGGCGTTCATCCTGGTGGATGATAAGGGGAATGACTTCTTCAAACAGTTGGGACTGTAGAACACAGGACATTTGGCACGCTACAAACAAAAAGACCCGCTTCGGCGGGTCTTTTTTTCTGCATCTCTTCATTCAAACGTCGCATAAGTTATCAATAAAAAGATTTTCCAAAAGTGAGGTTGCATTTGCCCGAAGTTCGTTTACAATAATTTAAACAAATGTTTGTTTGACTACCACGCTTTCAACGCCACCTTCACGAGGGAGTAAAAGCCGCATGATACAATTTGGTGCCCATCATGGCTGACAACGACTGCCGCGCCAACCTGATCACCCTCGCCACCCCTCTCTTCGCCGAAAAGGGGTTCAAGGGTGTGAGCGTGCGGGAGATCGCAGGCGTCGCAGGCGTAAACGTCTCCATGATCTCCTACTACTTCGGCGGCAAGGAAGGGCTCTACGGCGCCGTCCTCAATGAGCAGTTCGCCGTTTTGCAGGGTGTGGCGGAGATTGCACTGATGGATACCGATCCCCTGAAAAAATTCGAGTTCTACGTCCGGGGCACCATCGCCCGTTACCGGCTAAACCCGTATCTCCTCAGGTTCTATACGAGCGAACTCACCAACCCGACCCCCTGTTTTGCCACCATCGTCAAGCCGGCGATCCAAGGGGTAGTGAAGACCCTCCAGGAGTTCTTTACCGACGGGCTGTCGCACCATAAATTTCGGGAAGGGCTCGACCCGACAGACACGGCCCTCGCCCTGGCAGGCATGATCAATTTCTACTTCCTCCTGGAGCCTGCAACAGGAGAGTTGGTAGACCACTCCCCCGAGCGGGACGAAGAGTTGATCAGACACATCATGGACATCTTCACGAATGGTGTGTTGAAGTAGGGCTTTTTTATCATTTATTCAAACAAACGTTTGATTGAGCCTGGTAGTGGCTCATATTTGCATGCATCAGCAAAATCCAACCAGGAAAGGAGTTGCCATGTCTACGCAAACCAACACAAAGGTAAGGATGTTCGGAGCGCTGCACTCTTTCAGGAAGGAACAGGGGCTGGAATCAACGACCGAAGTGACCATCCCGCCGGAGGGGCGTACGGCGCAAGATCTCGCCCACGACCTCGATCTCCCCATGGAGAAGATAGAAGCAGTGTTCGTCAACCACGTGGTTCATGGCCTCGACCACCTCATCCAGGCGGGGGACCGGGTTGCCTTCGTTCCGACCGGCATTCCCGGCCCCCACCGCCTGTTGCTCGGCATTTTCGGCGCAGACCGGCAAAACAGCATGCAATGATATATTAACGGCAGCCATTGCTCTTGGCATTGCACCCCGTTGAAGAACCAGGCGTAAAGCCATCTCCTGAATACCTGAAAACCCTGATCCGGCAAGCCTTCGCAGCGGCAGGCGATTTGCAATTTTTCTTCAAATGGGCTATTTTATAATCAAAGGAAGGTGAAAAAAGATATTATGTCTCCGCTCCCACGATTGGAGAAGAGACGGATTACAAAAAAATCCTTCTAGTCATTAATCGCGCGTAAAACCTGTCGGGAAGCAACAACAGAGTTCTCGGAGACATAAGCTAAAATCCATACCGCAAGGGGTGAACGCAGAAGGGGCCAACGCGAAAGCGCTGGTCCTTTTTATTTGTCCTGATTCGCAAGGAAAGCCCATGAATCTGCCGCGCATTTGTTGCTTTTTACCCGACCAGGGTTAAGCTTTTTGTAAAAATAGTCAAGGAGATCAAAAAGATGAGAGTGCAAACCGCACTGGTTATTTTGCTGGCCGGCATGCTCATGCCGGCAACAGTCATGGGAAAGGAGGGGCGAAAAATGGGTGACCTGAAAATCACGAGCCCGGCATTTACCAACAAGGGTGCGATTCCGGCTCGCTTCACCTGCGACGGACAAGACCTTAACCCGGCACTGGCGTTCGACGCGGTTCCGGTCGGCACCCGATCCCTGGCTCTCATCGTGGACGACCCGGACGCTCCGGTGGGGACCTGGGTTCATTGGGTCGTCTGGAACATCCCTCCCCAGACCCGGGAAATTAAGGAAAACAGCATCCCTACCGGCGCAGTCCAAGGCTTGAACGACTGGAAGCGGAACCGCTACGGCGGCCCCTGTCCCCCTTCCGGAATCCACCGCTACTATTTCAAGCTCTACGCCCTCGATACCACCCTCGACCTTCCGTCGTCATCCACCAAGACGGCACTGGAACGGGCCATGGAGGGGCATATTCTGGCCAAGGGAGAGATCATGGGTACTTACCGGCGTCACTAGGAGTCTGTCGGACAGACGGTTGCAAATGTGTTGCTCAGATGCCGGTCATCTCCTGCACCTTTAGTTCCAGATCGTCGACATTGACCCGCACGACCTTTTTGTCGGCCTCCTCGGACCGGACCACCCCTTCATCGACCCACTTGAGGATCATCCCCTTCTCCAAACCGAATTTTTCTGCTGCCTCTTCCAGGGTGTACCAGGTTTTCGCGAATGACATGGCAATTTCCTTTTTTTCTTTAATTATAGCAATGTTTTTGGTTTTTTTAATCTTTTATTGATTATTTTTACATAGCTGTCACTCCGAACTGCGAGAGCCCACAAAAGTTTCTTATCCGCCCCGTAGTTTCTGCTACAATTACATGAACATCGTATCAGCCGTTTGATCTTGGGAGGTTCGGATGCATGTCGTCGTCATTCACCGCTGGCAGGAAGAAACAACGGAATTGGTCCAGGCGCTCGCCGTTACCCTGAGAATAACGGCCTACGAAACGCGGCAACGCATGATCGGCGGCGGGCCGGCCGTTGTGGCCAGTTTTGCTGATCCGCAACAGGCCCGGACCCTGTCGGCGAAACTGAACCAGAACGGAGTCGCAACGCTGATTATCGACGCCGACGCGGTTCGCAACAAGGCCGGCCGTTTCGTCGTACGCCGTTTTGAGCTGAAAGAGTGGGCACTGCGCATCGAGGCCGTAGACGGGCAATGCGCCGAAATCGCCTATGGAGATATCGACCTGCTCATCCCCGGTACCCGAATACTTGGGCAGTCTGAGACAATAACGGTTACAGAGCGCAAGTTCAGCCTCGGCCGGACCATTCTTTCCGGAGGCATACCGTTGACCAAGAAGGTCGAACGCCTGGAAGAGGTGAACAAAGAGGAACGTGAGAATGTCCTCTACCTTTATGCCGGTGAACGGCCGCCGGTTGTCTTCAGCCAGAGCGGCATGGTCTATGACGGCCTCGGTACAGCCATGAAGATGTCAAGGGAGCTGAACTTCGCCTACCTGACAAGTGAACTGCGCCGGCTCTGCCCGGCGGCCGGCTATGATGACCGCCTGCTCAAGCGGCTCGGGCAGGTCCGATTGCTCGGTCCCGCTCAGAACCCGGAAACCAACCTCGATCTCGCGTTCGAGATCCTCGCACGGAGTCTGCGGCGCGGGAGAATTACCGGTTAATACATCAAAAACTCGCAGCCGCATATTGTCCGCAATGACATCAGTGTGCCGGAATTTAGCAAAACATGATTTTACTACAAATCAAACAATCATTTCAGCACGTTACAGTCTTAATAAAACCGTAACAGTAAAATAATAGAAAATTGGATTACCTAGTAACACGCAAACTCGCCAACATATTGTTTTGTTTGAACTTTTTTTGTTTTATTTCTTGCATTCCTCCAAAATTGCATTTATAGTCTTATTTAGTCTTATTAAATTCAATAGAAATCGAGAGGAACAATTATGAAATGTCCCGTATGCAACAACAATGAACATGTTGACATTGATCTACATTCGGATAGCTTCGCGGAAGGCATTATGGAATGCAGTGTCTGTGAATCCATCTGGTCTGTTAATCATGGCGTAACTAAACTCGTCAAAGACACCCAGGAAAAATCATTTCTGGGAGCTGCATACAAATTTTATTATAGCTTCGCTGCATAGTATTTGAAAAACTCACCCTCCTGCATGTCCCCCACCCTGCCGGCAGCCGTCGCAGGGTATTTTTTTGTTCGTTGCTTGACGCCGGTCCAATCGTTAATAAACCTTGTGCAGATTCATGATTTCGGATGCCTTATTGCTCTCGCGGGATTTTTGGTTTGACAGCAGACAAGAAGATGACGTATACAAAGTTGCCCGCCACTTATGGCCTCTTTCCACATAGTTAGCCACCTTTCATGGGTGTTCTTTAGTCCCTTAGAAAAATTATTTGCATGTTTTTTGCGAAGAATTTTTCGTGAAGGGACTTATCCCGTTCATCGGGGTTAGGGGATATAGACGTATTTCGCCCTTATCGGTTTCCTGCGTTCGTATCGATCAGGCGACCGTCCGGAAAGGGGGCAGACAATCCATATTTTAAAGAGAGAGAGAAAAAGAAACATGATGAATCTGAAACCCGAAGTTGTTGCCCAGCTTGAGCGCGTGCTCGGCTCCGTAGAAATGTTGCTCCCCAAGGCCATCAAGCCGATCGATTGGGCAAAATGCCACGCTGCCAACTGGCGCCGCCACTCATTTTCCGGTTTTCTGGAGCCGGTCAAAGTGACCGACACGACCTCTCTCGACGAACTGCTAGGGGTCGAGAAGCAGAAAGAGGTAATGGTCAACAACACGCGCCAGTTTCTTAAAGGACTGCCTGCCAACAACGCCCTGCTCTGGGGCTCGCGCGGTACGGGCAAATCATCCATAGTGAAAGCCCTGCTCAACGAATTCGCCCCTCAGGGTCTGCGCGCCATCCAGGTCGAAAAAGAAGACCTGATCTACCTGTCCGACATCTTCACCGCCGTCGAGAATGAACCGTACCGCTTCATTCTGCTCTGCGACGATCTCACCTTCGAGGTCGGCGAGCTCAGCTACAAGATGCTCAAGAGCGCCCTCGACGGCTCCGTCTACTCGGCCCCTGAAAACGTCCTGATCTACGTGACCTCCAACCGCCGCCACCTCCTCCCCGAATATGAGACCGACCATATCGGCGGAAAGTTCGTCAATGGAGAGCTGCAGCAGAGTGAGGCAATGGAGGAGAAGGTTTCCCTCTCCGACCGCTTCGGCCTCTGGATCGCTTTTCACGCCTTCTCCCAGGACCGCTATCTGGACGCAGTTCGCCTCTGCGTCGAGAGACAGGCACGCGAACGGGAAGTGGAAATTCCCTGGACAAAGGAACTGGAACAAGACGCCATAAAATGGTCCCATGACAAGACCAAACGTTGCGGCCGGACAGCATTCCAGTTCTCCAAGAACTGGGTGGGGCGCTACCTGCTCTCGAAGTAGGGAATTCGACGCGGAACCGGCTTATTCCAATTTCAAATCAAGGATGAAATTAAGGCGGCGAGGATTGAGGCGACGAAGGCCCTCACCCGGCCTTTGGCCACCCTCTCCTTTAGGCCCTTTGGGTCCGGAGGGCGAGGGTAAACAGTATACTCTCTCCCTCTGGGAGAGAGATAGAGTGAGGGGTACGTTGAGGAGCCGAAGACGAGCCAACGAAGATAGCGCCTTGATTTGGAATTGGAAAGGGGCCGGACTGCTTGACTAAAAGCCAGCCTGGCCCCTCACTTTTCTCCACGATCAAGACGATCAAGAAATATTTGATGAACGGATTTTTTAGTATCACTAAATATATTTTTTAGCTACAATATAATTCATGAATTCTCTGGCTTTTTTCCTGATCCTCTTCTCCGGCATCATGCACGCCATTTACAACCTCCTCATCAAACGAAGCCGCAACAAGACGGTCTTCATCTGGTGGATCTTCGTCTGTTCAACGGGGCTCTTCACCCTGGCTCTTCCGCTGCTGCCCGGGCCGTTTCCCCGCCCGGGCATGGTTGTTATCTTTCTCAGCGCAGCAGGGGCCTTCTGTTTCGTCCTCTACCACCTTTTCATAGGTCGCGCCTATCAAGCCGGCGACCTTTCGCTGACCTACCCACTTTCGCAGACGGCAATGCTTTACGTCCCGCTCTGGGGTGTCCTGTTCCTGGGCGAGCACCTCAGCTTTGCCGGACTTTGCGGCATCAGCCTTGTCATGGCGGGGGCGTATCTGATCCAGATGCGGCGCCTGACCATGAAGGAGTTGCTGCGCCCCTTCTGCAGCCTCGTTGATCATTCTGTCCAGGCGGCGCTTGCTGCCGGTTTCGTCTACTCACTGGGAGCGATCATCGACAAAACCGGCGTTCATTACTATTCCCCTCTTTACTTCACCTACATCCTCGTCATCTCCATGCTGGCAATCATGACCGTCAACCTTCTCCGCGCCGGCTACCGCTCCCAGATCGTCGCCGAGTGGCAGGAGAACCGGGGCTTCATTCTGGCGGGCGGGCCGATGTTGATGGGCTCTTTCCTCTCCTTCCGCTACGGCCTTGCCCTCGCTCCCATGAGCTACGCCGTGTTGGTGCGGCAGGTGAGCGTACTCGCCGGAGTCCTCATCGGCATTCTCTTTCTCGGTGAGTCGTGCGGACGCATCCGCTTCTTTGCTGCCGCGCTGATCCTTACCGGAATATTATTCATCCGCCTCGGCTAGTCGTAGAGTGGATAGATCGGCACTACTTCCGCAGAGGTTTTACGAAAAAATATGCAATAAGCAGAAAGGGAAAAGATGAGAAGGCAGCTTCCAGGTTACCCAGGAACAGTTGCCACGTGCCAAAGGAGACTATGGAGAGGACAAAAAACATCATGAGATATGCGGCCGGCTTGTTCATGGATGCAATAGTAACCAGTGTCGAAGGGTCTTGTCAAGGAACCTGTCGGACTTAGGGAATCGTCTTCCCAAGTCCGACAGGTTCCCGGCTATTTCAGAAAAGGACAAAAAAAGGAAACAGGTCATTTGTCGGCCCATTCCCTTTTATAAGTGTAAATCTGATATCTTCGGGAGCATCTGTCAGTCGGCAAGCTTCTCGCGGATCGTCTTTTCCGCCTTCTCCACCAACTGCCCGTGTGCAAAAGGCTTTCGGATAAATCCATCGGCTCCGGATTCTTTCACAAGACGGCGAAGCTCGTCCTCCGGCTTCGATGAGAGCAACAGTATGGGGATACCCTTGGAAAGCTCGTTATCCTTGAGCATTTTCGCCTTCTTGTCTCCATCGAGCATCGGCAGCATGACGTCCAGTATGATAAGATCCGGTTTGTCCTGACTGAAGATGAAGTTATCCGCCCCCTTCGCATTCAAGGCAGTAACAACGTCGAACCCGCCCGCCTCCAGAGCTTCGCGGGCCATCGCCAGTACAATTTCGCTGTCATCAACAACAAGGACTATCTTCTTATTCATCGTATTCCTCCAATTACACGTTCAACAAATTTCATATCATATCACGTACCACACCAATTTTTTTTAATTGTTTACCATAACGTATACTCATTAGCTACATATTTAACCATCCGGTGCCGTGGATAAGTCGCTACCGATTTTTGATCCGAACATTGGAAAATGCCAGTCGCGCGAGCTCTTATGCTTAACAGTAACATCCCCCAATATCAGCCTCAAATATGCCGAGACCACAATCCCTAACCCCGATGAACGGGATAAGTCCCTTCACGAAAAATTCTTCGCAAAAAACATGCAAATAATTTTTCTAAGGGACTAAACGCTACAGGAACTCCTCGAAATAGTCCAGATCCTTGTGAAAAGTCTCTTCAAGACGCCAGAGGGAAAAGAGAGCGATGGCCAGACAGAGGCCCCCGACGATCAGTGCACCCGGTTCAAGGCCAAACTGTTTGCGACAGAGCTGAAAAAGCATGGTAATCGGCACGACCATCCCGCGCACAAAGTTGGGAACGGTGGTGGCAACGGTGGCCCGCAGATTGGTGCCGAACTGCTCTGCGGCGATGGTGACAAATATGGCCCAGTAGCCGCTGCCGAAGCCGAGGAAGGCGCAGATCCAGTAGAAGAGGGATGGGGAGACCCCGTCCGCCAGGAAATACCAGCCGATGCCTGCAACCGTAAGTACCAGAAAGATAAAGACCACCTGCCGCCGGCTCTGCAGAAGTTGGCTCAGTACGCCGCTGGCGAGGTCGCCGAAGACCAGCCCCAGGTAGCAGAACATGACCGCGTTCCCCGCCGTGATCGGACCGGTGACGCCGAGTACCTTGGCGAACTCCGGGGAAAAGGTGATGAGGATGCCGACCACGAACCAGGTCGGTATGCCGATCAGGATCGAATGCAGGTAACGGCCGAAACGTCGCCGGTCAGTGAAAAGGGAGAGAAAGTTCCCCTTGCTGACGGCAGTGCTCGCCATCTGCCGGAACATGCCGGACTCGGCCACGCTGATCCTGGCGATCAGGAGCATGAGCCCCAAGGCGCCGCCGATGTAGAAGGCGTTGCGCCACTCGAACGCCTTGGCAACGAAATTTGCAAGTATCGCGCCGGAGACCCCCACCGAGGCAACGACCATGGTGCCGTAGCCTCGAACGCTCTGGTGCAGCACTTCGGAAACCAGGGTGATGCCAGCCCCCAGTTCTCCGGCAAGGCCGATGCCGGCGATAAAACGGAGTACGGCATAGGCAGGGAGCGAGGTGACCGTGCCGTTGAGGAAGTTGGCCAGCGAGTAGAGGAAAATGGATGCGAACATGATCTTGAGGCGCCCTTTGCGGTCCCCCAGCACCCCCCATATGACGCCGCCGACCAGCATGCCGGCCATCTGCATGTTGAGGAGAAACACCCCCTGGTCGATCAGCTCTTGCCCCTGCAGGCCGAGAGACTTGAGGCTCGGCACGCGGACGATACTGAACAGCACCAGGTCGTAAATATCGACGAAATAACCGAGGGCGGCAATGATCACCGGTACGGAAAGGATATTACGGCTGACAACTGCCTGCTGGCTCTGCATAATCACCTCGTGCTCGGAGTCTCATTGCCACATCGGATCGGCCCCGATCTTATCACCCCGGTTTTGCCGACGTCAAGGCCCATTTTGAGGGCATGCGGGGCTGAATATCCTGGAGAGAGGGTGCGTATTTTTACTTGACCCGCCAAAAAGCTCCGTCTAAACTCCCTCCATGACTCAGAAAAACAACTGGCAGACATTGCAGGATGAAGTACGGAAACTGTATGAGCTCTTCGACCGGAAGACGACGGAATGCATCGACGGCTACACGCATGCCGGGGGTCTGATCCATTGCGGCAAGGGGTGCCGGAACTGCTGCAACCTTACGGTGAACTGCACTTTTGCGGAAGCCATGGGCGTCGCCGCTGCGCTGACTGAGGAGCAGGCAGGCCGGGTCAAGGCCCATGCCGCCCGGCTTCTGGAACATATCGGCGAAGTGTCGGACTTGAAGTCGTATCTCAGGATGCAACGGCGGATAATCGGCTTTTGTCCCCTGCTGCTCGACGACGGTGCCTGCGGCGTCTACGGCGCGCGACCGTTTTCCTGTCGTTCGCTCCTTTCAACAAAGGAGAGTCACTGGTGCGGCGCCGATTTCGGAGAGCTCTCCGCCGCCGAGAAAACCGCTTTCATCGACAGTCTCGACAGATCGGCAGTTTCTTTTCCCATGCACTATCTTGCAGCAACCCGCGATCTGGGACAGCAGCTCGAAGCGCGTACCGCAATCGGCATGGCCGCCCGTTTCGGTTTCTCCCTGTCGGGGAACCTTCCCTTTCTCATCTACCTGGAGCGGGAACACCAGCTGAGCAAAATCATACCGCAAGGATGTCGGGTAACCATGAACGTTCTGGAACAGTCGGGGCTGTTCCACCCCTTCCTGATCATGCTCGATGAAGCATAGGGCGTTCACCCGTCACAAGATAAAGACTATTGAAATATAAAGGTGACCGGCTGCGTGGCGGCCGGTCACCTTTTTAGAGGCAACGAGGTAAGGCTCGGCGTATTGCCTTAATCTTCTATTTCCCTGGAAACGTTGCGTCTCACCCGCTGTTTCCGTTCGATTCTCTGTTGCCGTGGCACTGCCGGTGCGACCGTTACCGGCGGAGTAGGTGCATTCTGTTGGATAATATTCCCCCCCGCACCCGGAATCGCCGGTTGCCCCTCCGGTTTCGCCGGTTGGACCTGCCCGTTCGGCTGGGCTGAGGAAGGATCCGACTTCTGGTCAAGCCCCAGATTCACGACCTTTGCCTTGGCACGGTAGCGGGCGGGAATTTCGTACGTGCTGTTCGTATAGTGAGCGACCCCCCGGGAGTCGGTCCAGGTATAAAACTCGCCATATGCAGAAGATGCTACGAAAAGCAGCATCACCATCAACTTTTTCATGATTCCCCCAAGCATCGCATTGGAACGTGCAGGCTCCTGATATGGTTGTCAGTTGTCAAGCAGAATAAAGTTTTCCCGTCCACTTTTGAAGTGGCTATGCTGTTTCAATATTTCCAGGGCATATGCCGGGGCAGAACCTGTGTTGCGACGTTTGATCGT